>OFGE01002529.1_pt1 | contig 13389 bp, 12 predicted proteins | sample 1521681 | NCBI WGS metagenome assembly OFGE01 (sample SAMEA3504093, study PRJEB24116) | mouse gut metagenome | biome: mouse gut; feature: mouse-associated habitat; material: faeces | place: Denmark | collected 2011 | reverse complement strand
AATATAATAAAGAACAACATGAAAAGAGAGGTAATATTAAAATGGCAGTAATACTTCCTGTAGGGATGCCGGGCATCGGTGAAAAAGGTCTGGGTGGTGTGCGCCGGGAGCAGGTAGAGCTGCCCCCTGGTAGGATGCAGTTCCTGGCCATTGACGATGATAGTGCCGCCGCCTTCCAGGATCAGGCCGATACTGCTGAACGGGGGGAAGGTGCGCTCCCCTTTCCAGCTTTCGTCACAGGCAAGAAGGCTGGCCCGTTCCAGGCGGACACAAAGGCCATGTAATTGATTTTGCAGGATAAATGAGGATTCGTCCATAAGTGTGCCTCCCTCAGAATGGAGCTATTATAACACGGGTGCGCTTCCTTGTCCAACGCCTGGGAGCACAGATTGAAAAGAAAGGGATTTGATATGGGAAACAAAATCAAAACAGTTTATATTGTACATCATTCCCACACGGATGTGGGGTATACGGACTTGCAGGAGCAGGTAATCTATAACCAGGTGAATAATATTAGGAACGTGGTTTCCCTCATAAAAAAAGCATATGAGGAAGGCCGGCCGGAAAAGGATTTTAAGTGGAACTGCGAAACTTTTTACTGTGTGGAGCAGTTCCTGGCGTCTGCTTCCAGTGAGGAAAAAGAAGATTTCTTCGCTTTGGTAAAAAAGGGCAATATTGGGATTTCCGCCACCTGGCTGAACTTTAACGACCTGGTGGATGTGAAGATGCTGGATGGCAAGACAAAGAAAATGCAGCAGCTTTTTACCCAAAAGGGCTGCCCGGTGAAGGCCGCCATGAACGCGGACATCAACGGCATTTCCCTGGGGGCGCGGGATGTGCTGGTGGAAAACGGGATAGAATTTCTGTTCACCAATATCCATACCCACCACGGCATGTATCCTCTTTACCAGAACCAGAAGCCCTATTTCTGGGAAAATGAAAAAGGGGGGCGGATTTTGGTCTGGAGCGGGGAGCATTACAATCTTGGGAACGCCCTTGGGATTGTATTTAACCGTAACCTGAATTTTATGACAGAGAATTATTTTGGGAAAGGAGCCCCCAGTGAGCCTTTAAAGAACCTGCACAAAAACCTTGGGGAGAGTATTAAGGAATACGAGGAGAGCGGCTATCCTTATGATTTCTATATTACCAGCGTCAGCGGGGTTTTTTCAGACAATGCCCCTGCCAACCCGGGGATCATTGCGACAGTAAATGCTTTTAACCAGGAGTACGGGGAGGAAGTAACCTTACAGATGGTGACCCTTCAGGAACTTTATGAATCGGTGAAAGAAAAGACAAAGGATGCGCCTGTTTACCGGGGAGCCATAAACGACTGGTGGGGCAATGGCGTGGGATCCACCCCTTATGCGGTGAAGCACTATAAGGAGGCACTGCGGCTTTCCCATATCTGTGACCGGCTGGAAGAAAAAACAGGGGTAAGGGATGGGGCGCTGGCAGAGGCTGCCCAGGAAAACGCCCTCCTGTATGCGGAACACACCTGGGGGCATTCTTCCACCATTACCAATCCCTATGACACCCTGGTGGCCAACCTGGACATCCGCAAGGCCTCCTATGCCTCCAAAGCCCACGAGGCGGGGGCAATGCGCAGGAGCAGGCAGTGTCACCTGCTGGGGGATATCCTGCGCTATTACAATTCCAGCGGGAAGGTAAAGGCGGTTTCCCTAAGCAGGCAAAAGAGGGTGCTCCCGGTGGAGTTTTATGTGGAAACCTTAAAGCTGGACCAGGCCAGGGTTACGGATTTGGGCACAGGGCAGGAACTGCCCGTCCAGCTTTCCAGCCATCCAAGAGGCGTGATGGTGAGCTTCCTGGCGGAATTTGAAGCCGGGGAGGAAAAGCTCTTTTCTTATGAAGAGATACCGGCCCCGGGACCAAAGCTTTATACCCGGACTGCGTGGGTGGGGGCTGAGAGGGTACGTGATATTGTGAATGATTATGAACCGGAGTCTTATAAGCTGCCTTATGGGCTGGAAAATGACTGGTTCCGGGTCAGTTATAAGGCCGGGGAAGGGATTACAAGCTTTTACCATAAGAAAAAGGGCAAAGAACTGTTAAAGGATGGCCTGGAGCGGTTTTTCACGCCGGTGTATGAGCGCACACAGATCCGTAAAGGGGTTTATGAAGAGCGCAGGCTTCTTGGGCGCAACATAAGGGGCCTTCACGGGAAGCAGTACCAGGGAGAGCTGGAAGGGATCCGCATCCTGGACCATGGGCCGGTGTTTGACCGGGTGGAGCTGGAATTTGCCCTGGAGGGGACTTACCATTGCAGTGTGGCCATACGGATGTTCAGGCATCTGCCTAAAATTGATTTTACCTGCCGGATTGCCAAGACCTTAAGCGAGGATATTGAGAGTGTTTATCTTCCCCTTGGGCTGGACCTGCCGGAGGCTTCCCTTTACATCCAAAACGGAGGCGCCGCCATGCGTCCTGGTATAGACCAGCTTCCCGGCAGCAATATGGAGTATTATATAGCTGACCAGGGGCTTTTGTACCAGGGGGAGGGGGAAGGCATACTGGTCAATACCTTTGATACCCCCCTTCTTTATATGGGGCAGATGGCCCATCACCCCATTGTGCTGTGCGATAACAGGGAAGAAAATAACCATCGCCCGGTGTACAGCTGGATCATGAATAATACCTGGGAGACCAACTTTAAGATGGACTTGTCAGGGTTTGGGGAGTTTGTTTATTCCATAGAGCTTTCGGGGGAGGGCTCCCTGGAGAAAAACCTGGGGCGCCTTGCCGATAATGACATGGGGACAGAGGCGTTTATTGTAGAATAAGGGCAGCCTAAAAAGGGCGGACATTTTCCTGCATTGTTGCGGAATGTCCGCCTTTTTTGCAAAAAGTGTATGCAAAAGCTCCAATGTTAACAAAATTTAACAAAAAGTGCATTAAGGGATGGGTGCCTGATAGAGGAATACAGACTTACTTTGGACAATTTGCTAAACAGATATGGTACGTTTCATAAAAAACAATAAAAAATGATAAAAAATCTCGAAAAAGACTCTTTTCAAATTTAAAAAAATGTAGTATGCTAATTAACATAAGGCAAACGTTTGTTAACTACTATTAACTCAATGCAGAAATGCAGACACAAAATGAAAAGAGGGGTGAAAACATGGCAACAAAAGTTAACAAGGTAGGGAGTGCCGCGAAAAAGGGTAATTTCCTGCTGACGCTGAAAAAAGACTGGTCGTTATGGATGTTTTGCATTCCGGGGATTATACTGACGTTTATCTTCAGTTACGTTCCTATGTATGGTGTGCAAATCGCATTCCGGAGGTTTAATGCCAAGGACGGTATCTGGGGCAGTAAATGGGTCGGCCTGCAGTATTTTGAGCGTTTCATCAATTCCCCGTATTTCGGGAGGACCATCAGTAATACGCTGATCCTTAGCTTATACGGGTTAATTGTATCGTTCCCAATCCCGATTATCCTGGCGCTTATGCTTAATTCCTTCCGTCACAAAAGGTACAGGAAGGTGATCCAGACGGTTACCTATGCACCAAACTTCATATCCACCATTGTTATGTGCGGTATGTTGCTCCTGTTCCTGTCTCCTACTGTTGGTATCATCAATACGGTGATCAAGATGTTTGGGGGAGAAGCGGTAAACTTCATGGCTAAGAAGGAATACTGGCGGCATCTGTATGTGTGGTCCGGCGTATGGCAGGGAATGGGCTGGAGTTCCGTTATTTATTTTGCGGCACTATCCGGTATCAGCCCGGAGCTTCACGAGGCGGCCAAGTGTGACGGTGCTACTAAGTTCCAGCTTATTAAGTACATAGACTTCCCTTCCATCCTTCCGACGGCAACCATCCTGCTGATCATGAACTGCGGCAGTATTCTTTCTATCGGATTTGAAAAGGCATTTGCGCTGCAGAACAACCTGAACCTTTCCGTTTCGGAAATTATTTCTACGTATGTATACAAGGTTGGTCTGATTGACAACAATATGTCCTACTCTGCAGCCATTGGCTTGTTTAACACGATAGTCAACATGATCATGCTGATTACGGTTAACAAGATTTCGGATAAGATGTCCGGAAACAGCTTATTCTAGGACTGGGGGGATAGAACATGAAAAAAACCAATAATGATTTCGAAGAAAAAACAAGTATCAAGCGCTGTAAAGAGGACGTGATATTTGATACAGTCCTGTTCGTTGTCCTGACTATAATATTGTTGATTGTAGCATATCCGCTGTGGTGGGTTATCATATCCTCCATCAGTGACCCCAAAGCCGTATCCAGCGGCTTGGTTATCTGGCACCCTATCGGTTTTAACTTAAGGGGATATTCGGAAGTTTTTGAGGATGATTCCATTGTGCGGAGCTTCTTAAATTCCATCCTGTATACCGTATGCGGTGTTTTGGTCAACCTTGCAGTTACATTGCCTACTGCATATGCACTTTCCAGGGATAAGTTTTCCGGGAAGAAAATAGTTACGCTCTTTTATGTGGTAACGATGTTCTTCAGCGGCGGCCTGATCCCTACCTATCTGGTTGTCAGGGATGTAGGCCTTCTGGATTCCATGTGGGCATTGATCCTTCCTGGATGCTTAAGCGTTTACAACATGATAGTTGCAAGGACATTCTTTAAGTCCAATATTTCTGAAGAATTATATGAAGCGGCAGAAATTGACGGCTGTACCCAGGGAAGGTTTTTCTTCCAGATCGCGCTTCCTTTATCAGGTGCAATTACCGCGATCATGGTACTTTACTATGGCGTAGGCCATTGGAACTCTTACTTCTCAGCATTGATTTATTTATCTGACAAAGATAAATATCCTTTGCAGCTTGTACTTAGAAGTATCCTGATTTCTAACGAGGCAGCCTTGCAGCAGGCAGCGACTACGGCAGAGGCAAGGGCAGCCCTTAATGCAAAGAAAGAATTGATAGAACTTATGAAGTACTCCCTGATTATTATCAGTAGTATTCCGGTTCTGGTTCTGTACCCTTTTATCCAGAAGCACTTTGTAAAGGGTGTAATGATCGGTTCCGTAAAGGGATGATTTATTCGCACAGCGGCTTTGGGTCAGCTTATGCTGGCCAGGCAAACTGCAATGGTATCGCAGCGGCGGACGGGCGCCGCTAGATATAAAAAATAAAAGGAGATGAATGTATGAAAAAGAGATTAGTAGCAATGCTTTTGGCATCCGTTATGGCTTGCACAGCACTGGCAGGCTGCGGTTCAAAAGATGATGGCGGCGGGGCTTCAACATCAGCGGAGGATTTGGACAACAAAGAGGAATATGTTCCGGCAGAAGTTGACGCTGATGGTAAAGTGGACGGTATTATGTACAAGGAAGGGCTGCCCCTAGTAGATGAAGGCGCTTATACCTTCTCTATTTTCTGTGATGACTCTACCTCAACGGGGGAGTTTTATATGCTTAATGAGTTTGAGAAACAGACCAATGTTAAGGTAGATTTGAGATATTTCCCTTATGAAAACGCAACAGAAAGAATGAACCTTGACTTAAACTCCGGCGATTATGCGGATGTTATTGGCGGATGGATCTTAAGTGAGAGTATGATCCTTACCTATGGTGTGGAGCAGGGAGTGTTTATTCCCCTTGAGGATATTTTTGAGGAATACTGCCCGAATATTTCCGCAATTCTTGACTTGCCCGGTGTAAGGGAACAAATGACAGCACCTGACGGACATATCTATACGATTCCATATGTATGTGATGATGTTACCGTTAACTACAGCCCCTGGATTAATACACGCTGGCTGGAAAATGTAAACATGGAAATACCTACAACAACAGAAGAATTTGAAGCTGTACTGAAAGCTTTTAAAGAGCAGGATGCAAATGGCAATGGTGACCCCAATGATGAGATTCCGTTCTCTACAGACCCGAACAATAAGTATCTGCAGGCAATGACAGGTTACTTTGGGGTTCCCATGGATAAGTATGGTTTTGCCCTTGTGGATGAAAAGCCGGTATTTGCTGCTACCAGTGCAAAGTACAGGGAATTCTTAAGCTGGTTTAATAAATTGTATGAACAGGGATTAGTTGACCCTGAAATCTTTACACAGGACAGTGCAACCTGGGAAGGAAAAGGAAACAGGGATATGTATGGCGTATCTATCGCATATGGTTCCAATGAATTTTCAGGAATTGAGCAGACAACAACAAAGCCTGAATTTGATCCCCTTCCAGTACTGAATGCTGACAATGGCGGTATCTGGCTTAGGGCTACACCGGGTAACTCTGTATACAGGGCACAGGCTGTTATCACAGATAATGCGGAGCATCCTGAAATTATTGCCCGTTGGTTTGACAATGCTTTTGAACTTGAAAACGGCATTGGCTGCAACAGAGGACCTGTAGGAGTAGTAGTATTCCCTGAAGACAATGATATGTACCGTGTAATTGATGTCAAGACACTGGACAGCGAGACACAGGAGAAGTTAAGCTGGAGTAACTTATGGCCTCAGTCACTTCCTAAGTTCCTGCCTATGAAGTTTGGTAAAGAACATTTTATTGAAGACAATCCGCTTTACGATGAGAAGAAAAACCTGGAAGAAACATATGAGCCATATTTGACCAAAGATGTTATCCCTTCTTTCTGGGTTCAGCCTGACATGGTGGAAGAATATTCTGAAATTGCACAGTCTATCAATGACTACTTCAATGAGCAGCAGGCATTATTTATTTCTGGCGAACAGGATGTTGATGATGACTCTGTTTGGGAAACATATTGCAGCGGCCTTGAGGCAATGGGGCTTTCTACATACCTTGAAGTACGTGGCGTAACAGAGATTCTTGAATAATTTGCTGTTTATTTTGTTTATATGAAAAAGCATGGTTTCATGCTGCATAAAAAGCAGGCTGGGATGGATATCGCAGCCTGTTTTTTTATGCGCAGGCCCGTGCGCTGCATAGCTTTGCAGAAATTTTTGCTTGTATCATCCATACATAGGTGGTATAGTAAAATTGTTGTTATTACACAAATATCTATATATAACATGACTATCTTTATGCGTAATGCATAATAATCTTTGATTCAGGCTTTTCGCCAATAATCCAGGAAGACCAACAATTTAATGCAGGCAGGGGGAGGGCTTGGAATCTCCTGTGCATGCCATGGACAGGAGGAAGAAGATGGGACAGGATAAACAACAGGATGTAACTGGAAAGGGTATTTTAAACACAATGTTGCAAGGGCAGGAAAGGGGCATTTTAGACAGGACAGGTGAAGGGCATGACAAAGAAGCTGTAGGCATGGCAGGCACAAGGATGATAAGGGATATCAGCAACAGGAACATTCTGAAAGACCCGCTTTTGTGTGTCCAGTTCCTGAGGGACTTTGTGGACAGAGATTTTTTTGGTAGCCTGCAGCCAGAGGATATCGAAGACGAGTCAGAGAAATATCAGGCGTATCTGGGGGTCTCCTTTGAAACAGACACGGTCAAACGGATACATATGCACATGAAAGAGGGCAAGACTTCTTTTTACCTTATCTCGCTGGTTGAACATAAGAGTATAGTGGACTATAATGTATCTATGCAGATACTGCGTTACATGGTCTGTATCTGGAATGAGTATGGGAAAGAGATGGTGAGCCTGAAAAAGGGGGATATTAGGAACAAGGGATTTCGTTACCCGCCTATCCTGCCAATAGTTTACTATGAGGGGAAGGGGGAATGGACAGCGGGTTTACATCACTGGAACTAATTGCCTCCATGGTCTGGAACTTGTGCATGAAGATGAATGTGCCCCAGGGGGAAGCGGAGCAGTATACAAGAAAGGTAAGGGAACGCCAGATGGGATATTGGTTAGAAAACATGGAGGAAATGGATATACAGGCTGAACGCCGTAATACCGCACAGGCGAGGGAGGAAGCAAGAAAAGCTCAGGAAGAAGCTATAAAAGCCAGAGAGAAAATGCGGGAGGCTTATGCAGAGCTTGCCGAAACCGCCGAGAATAGTATCAGGTTAATTATAAATGTCTGCCGGAAGATGAATGTCCCGGCAGAACAGATTGTGGAAGAGCTTATGGAAAGCTGTCAAATGGACAGGCGGTTGGCAACTGAAAAAGTGAATAAATATTTATAGCTATTTGGAAAAGTATGGATTTAGGGGTACACCCAAGGAAAAATATACAAAATGCATTTCGTGATGAAAATAAAACATTCCGTGCACGAATCGCCTCAAAATGCAGTTTTTGATATAAAATCAAATCATAAAAAGGGGAAACAATACTTGGCAGAAAAGGCCAATTCTACTTTTTGTAATACATCTCCTGGTATTGCGCCTGAATCAAAAGGCGCAATGCAACCATCAGAAACAGGCGATGGCAGTATCCCGTAAAAAACTGCCATTGCCAGAATAAAAACTCTGAAATCATATAATTTAAATCCAAAATTACATTGGGAAATGTGCCGTTTTGTAGTATAATAAAAAGAGTTTACATTAAGGAATGGAAACAGTTACAGAACTGGAAACAGTAACGGCCCGAACAGGATTTTTTCTGCTGGTTAAAGTGTTTGGGAGGGCGGTTACGGAACTGGAATTAGGAGGAAAAATTATGATGCAGGAATGGTTTCCAAAGGCGAAGCTGGGTATTTTTATCCACTACGGGATTTATGCGGTAGGGGATGTGTCGGAATCCTGGTCTTTCCACAACGGTAATATCTCTTACGAGGATTACATGAAGCAGTGCGATGGCTTTACAGCGTCCAAGTTTGACGCTGCTGCATGGGCGGACTTGTTTAAGCGTGCAGGGGCGAGATATGTGGTTATGACCACCAAGCACCATGACGGGGTGGCTCTTTTTGACACACAGTATTCTGATTTAAGTGTGGTAAAGAAGACACCGGCGGCAAGGGACCTGGTAAAGGAATATGCCCAGGCTGTGCGGGATGCGGGCATGAAAGTGGGATTTTATTTTTCACTGATTGACTGGTCGGATGAGCGTTACCGGAGTATTTATCCGGAAGGGATGAAGCCGGAGGAATGTTTAAAAGACATATACGGCTCCCCTGCCGGGGGGGAAGAAGACCCGGAAAAATGGCAGGAGTTCCTTGCCTTTAACAAAAACCAGATGAAAGAGCTGATGGCCAACTATGGCACTGTGGATTTGCTGTGGTTTGACGGGGACTGGGAGCGCAGCGCGGCTCAGTGGAAGATGCCGGAGTTTAAGGAGTATCTCCATTCCCTAAATCCCCAAGTAATCTGTAATTCCAGAATGCAGGGCTATGGGGATTACGAGACGCCGGAGCAGGGCATTCCCATTTTAGGGCCGGAAGGACCCTGGGAGTTCTGTACCACCATCAACAGTTCCTGGGGATACCGCCCCTCAGATAACGATTACAAGACCAGCAGGCAGGTAATCCGTATGTTCTGCGACTGCCTGACCCTGGGAGGCAACCTTCTTCTGGATGTAGGCCCCAAGGAGGATGGGACTTTAGATGAACGGCAGGTAAAGGTACTGGAAGATCTGGGAACCTTTATCCATGATAATGAAGAGGCAATTTACGACACGGGAAAAGGGTTGAATTACAACCAGTTCCTTGGGGGCAGTACCTTGTCAGAGGATAAAAAGACCATTTATCTTTTTATATATGACAAACCCCTGGAGAAAATCTGCGTAAAGGGAATCAGGACACCTGTAAAACGGGTAAGCGTCCTTCATTCCGGCGAAGAGCTTTCCTTCTCCTATACCGGTTCCCTGCCCTGGAGCGGGATACCAGGGACTATCTGGATCGATGCAGGGGAGATGAGGCTGCATCCCCTTACCACGGTTCTTAAGGTTGAGCTGGAAGGGGAAATTACATATAACCTGGGGCATGGGGAAGTGGTGACGAACAACGACTGATCCCAAACAGGCAGCTTTATCTGCTGGGAAGGATAGCAGAAAGTACTGGTTCCAGGCTGGGGTCTTAACAGTAAAAAGCAAGGGAAGATATTTGGTTCTGTTATTCGGGTACATGGTTTTCTTTTCGGGATTATGTACCCGAATCCGTTATAAATTCTATGGTTATAAAGAAAGTGTGGAAAATTAAAAATCTGGCCTTCAAGTATGCTTATCCTGGTTTAACTATCCCAACAGCAAAAAATGGCAGATAGTCCTTATGCTGGAAGTCTATTTGTTGATTTCTACAGTCTTAGGGCTTTATTTGGAAGGATATCTCTATCTTAAATATATTTCTGATGACGTGGAAAGCGTTTTGGTGTGGCATTGGAATGTTTTCTGAAACGGGAAAAATAATAAAGTGGCCAGGGGAGCAGGATGGCCAGATTGTAAAAGGAAACAGGGGGTGCAGTTTTGAAAAAATCAAAAAAGAAAAAACAAGATTCCGGCGGCATAATCCGCAATTTATGGGACTGGCTGGCAAAGCTGTACCGGGAGTCGCCGTTTTTTGTCTGGCTGTTTATTATCCAGATTCCTTTAGAAGTTGGCATTTCCCTGCTGGGGGCATATTTCCCTTCAGCATTGGTGGCAGATATCACAGGCAGTATGAGGGTGAAGGCCATGGTCTTTGACCTGGCGGTACTTGGGGGCGGCCTGACGGTGATGAAGGTGGTGAAAGGATGGGCAGGGCAGGCCTGCAAGGCAAAGGAAGAGCGGCTCCGCTACAAGCATTCCCTGGAGATCGTGGAAGCGGTGGTAAACACAGAGTATGCCAATACAGAAAGGCCAGATTTCCAGAGCACCTTTGATAAGATACAGGAACTTCATATATGGTCCGATACCTTCACGTGGCAGTTTATGGATGTTTTTGTGGGTATGGCTTCTGCTTTGGGCGGGATTGTCCTTTACGTGGGGATCCTTTCAAGGATATCCGTATGGATATTGCTGCTTACCGTAGCAGGGGTAGCGGTTAATTTTATGGTGAGCATCCGCTGTAACCGGTGGGATGCGGACAACCGCCATAAGTGGTGGGCATTGGACAAGAAGATGCACTACTTAAGCGTGGTCCTGTCTTCCTTTGAGTCGGCAAAGGATGTGCGCCTGTACCATATGCCCCCATGGCTGGGGAAATTGTATGACAGGGAACTGAAAGAAAGGCTTCGTTTTACTGTGCGCCAGCAGGCAAATTATTTTGTACAGAGCATTGCCTGGAGATCCTGCGAACTGTTTATGGCGGGAGCGGCATACCTGTACCTGATTGCCAGTGTCTTTGAGGGCAGGATAGACACGGCGGAGTTTGTGTTTTATGTGGGGGCGGCCACCGGCTTTGCCATGTGGAGCACTACTTTTGTATGGACACTGAAAATGCTCCATGAGCAGGCTTTGTACGTGGAGGAAAACAGAAAGTTTATGGCAGGGCTGAAAAAGGAAGATGAGGAAGATAAACTCCCACTGGCCTTCCCCAAAGGCCATATTCCGGAGATCCGTTTTCAGAATGTGTCCTTCCGGTATGAGGGCGCCGAAGAGGATACCCTGCAGGATATCAGCTTTACCGTCAAACCCGGTGAAAAAATCGCCCTGGTTGGGTTAAACGGCGCAGGAAAGACTACCGCCATGAAGATGATCTTGGGTCTTCTCACAGCAAGCAGCGGAGATATTACGGTTAACGGAATACCTGTCCGTTATGGAAATACTCCGACAAACCGCTTTGTCGGATATCTCCGTATATGACTCCGACGGAATACTTACGCTTCTGCGGGGAAATATCCGGTATGAAATCTAACGAAATCAAAAGCCGCAGCGATGAGCTCCTGCGTCTGGTAGGACTTGAACAGGAGAATCACCGGATCAAGGGATTCTCCCGGGGAATGAAGCAGCGCCTTGGGATCGCTCAAGCCTTATTGAACCGTCCCAAACTGCTGATCTGCGACGAGCCGACCTCTGCCCTTGATCCGGCAGGCCGGAAAGAATTGCTGGATATTCTGACAGCGGCAAAATCTGAAACTACTGTGCTTTTTTCCACCCATATTCTCTCGGATGTCGAACACATCTGCGATGAGATGGTTTTTCTTCATGATGGAAGGATCGCTCTCAAGGGATCTTTGGAAGAGATTCGGAAGATACGGAAAGATTCAGCGATAACCGTGGAAACAGAATATTCGAGAGATGCGCAGGCTCTGCGGCAGACATTTCCTTTTCTCAAAATGACCGATAAAAACAAACTCTTCCTTGAAGATACAAAACAACTTCCAAAACTCCTGCACTGTATTGCAGACAGAAATTATCCTATCGTGCGCATCGAACGCCAGGAGGCTGCCCTGGAAGATCTGTTTATGGAGGTAATCAGAAAATGAAAGCTTTTCTAAAAAAAGAATGGATGGAATGGATACGAACCGGGCGGGCTCTGATTCTGGTGTTAGTCTTTACAATATTGGGGATTATGAACCCTGCATTTGCCAAATTGACTCCCTGGCTGATGGAGATGATGTCCGACTCCTTGTCAGAAGCCGGATTCATAACTACGGCCGTCCAGATAGACGCCATGACCTCCTGGACACAATTTTATAAAAATATCCCCGCAGGATTAATCGTCTTTCTCTTACTTAACAGCAGCAGCTTTACCGCAGAATATGAAAAAGGAACGCTGATTCCAGCGATAACCAGAGGACTGCCGCGCCGGAAAATCCTGGCGGCCAAATCCATACTTCTATTTGGCTCCTGGACTTTGCTGTATGCTCTCTGCTTTGGGATCACTTACGGATATAACGCATATTTCTGGGATAATACGATAGCCGGAAATCTGTACTTTGCCGCTGCCTGCACCTGGCTGTTCGGTATGTGGACAACTGCGCTTCTTATATTATTTTCATCCATATCGAAAAGCAGTACTCAGGTACTCCTGGGAACCGGCGGCGCGGCTATGGGATCCTATCTCCTAAGCCTGTTCCCGAAACTTAATACATTTCTCCCGGCAAAGCTTATGGAAGGAATGAAACTTCTGCAAAAGACCGGCAGCCCGGAAGATTATTTGACAGGTGCAGCAGTATCCGGAATCACGATCCTGTTATGTATGGCGCTGTCCATTATTTTTCTTGACAAAAGACAGTGCTGAAATATACAAATAAATTAAAATAAAAAAAATGAAAAAAAGTGTTGACATCCTGTTCCGGATTTGGTATTATAATAAAGCGCTTCGGGGAACCGACAAAATCAAGAACTCGGAACTCGTTGGAGGAGAAGGGTTACAAGATTTCAAAGGTCTTGAATGCGCAGCGTGTACCTTGTAAATTAAACAACGTGAAGACAAGAAAAACACCAGATGAGGACGGAAGTCCTTTTGGCAAGTGAAAGCTTGTTGGAAGGTCTCCGAAATAAATTTCTTTGAAGCAAGTATTAAGCTTCAATAATTTGATTTAAGCAGGCTTCGGTTTGTTTAGATACCATATTATTGAGAGTTTGATCCTGGCTCAGGATGAACGCTGGCGGCGTGCTTAACACATGCAA
>OFGE01002527.1_pt1 | contig 13401 bp, 11 predicted proteins | sample 1521681 | NCBI WGS metagenome assembly OFGE01 (sample SAMEA3504093, study PRJEB24116) | mouse gut metagenome | biome: mouse gut; feature: mouse-associated habitat; material: faeces | place: Denmark | collected 2011 | reverse complement strand
ATTGTGTTATAATATATTCAATAATAAGGAGTTGACAATAATGAAGAATTATCATACACATACAAAAAGATGCTATCATGCAATGGATACAGAAGAAGAGTATATTTTAGCAGCTATTCAATCTGGATATACAGAATTAGGATTTAGTGATCATTCTCCTTGGCATTATGATTCTTCTTTTCATTCATCAATGCGAATGGAAGAAGATAAATTAGAAGGATATGTGAATATTTTAAAGCAACTTAGAGAAAAATATAAAGATAAGATATCTATTAAAATAGGTTTAGAATGTGAATATTTTGAAAAATATATGCCATGGTTAGAAAAGATAGTCAAAGAATATGAATTGGATTATCTTATATTAGGAAATCACTTTGATGAAGATGAAACAGGTATTTATTTTGGAAGATCTTTGACTCAACAACAATTAACCAAATATGTTGATAGCTGTATTAAAGGATTAAGAACAGGCTTATATAGTTATTTGGCACATCCCGACTTAGCAAATTATGATATATATGATCCATTTTATACACAAGAAATGACAAGACTATGTTTAGAAGCTAAAAAATTAGATATTCCATTAGAATTTAATTTATTAGGTTTTTCTACACATCGACAATATCCAAATGACGTTTTCTTTAAAATAGTTCAAAAAATAGGAAATAAAGTTATTATAGGTACAGATGCTCATGAAAGCTCAGCACTACTAGATTTGAAAACTTATAATGAAGCCTTAAATTATTTAAAAAAATTAGGAATTGATATAACTGAGGATATAAAATTTTTAAAATAAATTATAAAAAAGTCATATAAAAAACATTTTTTTCTCGCAAAAAGTACACAAATACATGATATAATGAAAAAACAAGGAAGTGATATAATGGAACATGTAACAGATATAGATAAAAAAGCTTTTATAGATGATTGTAAAGAAATTGTTAAAACAACAATAGCTTTAGAAAATATAATATTATCAGAACATGAATTAACAATTCTAACAGAAGAAATTATGGATACATCACTTATGATAGGTGGCGATTATTCTAAAGACAATATACGAGCTATTGCTGTGCAATATGTAAGAAGTGATTTCTTACCACGTTTTAAGAAGGCTCATGGTCAATAAGGAGGATGGTATATGCCTTTAAATATAGATATTATGCAAGAATTTATAGATAACCATAAATCTCAATATATAGGGAAATATCGTTATCACAGTGGATATAGAGTAGAAGATGAAGTTTTTAAAAATCATTATTATATGTTAGATGAAAACTTTAGACAAATTGATATATATGTAGAAATTCATTGTCATCAAAAAATAACATACATATTTTCAGAAGATCTTCATGAACAAGAAAAAATCTTCATTGTAAAAGATGCTTTAAAAAGAATTATAGAAAAATGTAAACATAAAAGTACATTACATTATTCTTTATATGAACAATATATCAAAAATATTTCTAAAGAACATATGTTTTTAGAACCAATGGATTATTGTGATATTTTAAATTATATGAAATATCATAAAGGAATTAATCAACAAACAATGGATGAATATTATCAAATATTCATTCCTTGTTTAGAAATGCTAGTTGAAAAGAAAAAATACAAGAAGTTTATAGATTCAGTTCAATATTTATTAGATGCAATTTTATATAAATATGAATGGAATGGTACAAATTTAAAATACTTAGATACAGAATATCAATACCATTTATATTATATACGAGAAATTATACGTCTTGTTTATCAATATTTAGATAAATTTTATAAAAATGTCCCAGATGAATTATTTCAAATTATAGAAATTCTATGTAAAAATGAAAGATTTTCATTTGCTATTATGACAGACTTTGGATCTCTTGTTTTATCACATTTCAAAGTGACAAATTCTTTAATTAATGCTTTAAAAGAAAAGTTTATTTTAACAGATAAAGATAATTATAATGAAGATGCTAATCTTGTTTTTTCATATATTTATTATATTTTTCATAATGATTATAGCCAATACTATGCTGTTATTATTAGAATGTTAAGAGAAGTTATTACTAATATGTTAACTTTTGCTAATCATGATTTAGATTTAGCTTTAGGAAATTCATTTGTTAGAACAGAAGGGTATCAAATTATATTAGATTTATTTCATGAAGATTATAATACATTCATATTTACATGTTTTCCAATTGATTCTTTCCCAAAAGAAATGCGTTCAGATATTCAAGATGAATTAATAACTGCAATTCAATATTTTGCAGCAAGAATGGATAATGATAAATATAGATTAAGTTCATTTGAACAAGTTACAAATATAAATAGATTATTAATGGATAATTTTAAGGAGTGGTATAAATGAAAAAGAAAACAGTTGTTGCTTCAACTCTAACAATCTCAACTTTGACTGCTGGTTTAACTTTAGTGAATCAGTTTTCTAAAAAAGTTTTATATAGAGAAAGTTTAGATTGTCAAAATCAAGAAGATTGGTATAGCGAATTAGGTGGAGAAAAAATTAAAATAAAAAATCATAAAAACTTATATTTACAAGGATATTTATTTGAAGAAGAAAATGCTCATAGAACAATTATAGGTTTACATGGATTAGGAAAATCTGCAAGTTCTTTAAAAGATACATTTTCTTTCTTGAAAGAGCTTTTTCCACAAAGTCATATACTATTATATGATGCAAATGCACATGGGTTAAGTGATGGATATATTAAAGGTTTTGGATATAAAGATGTTTTAGATTTGATGTTTTTTAATATGTATGTATTACGAAAATATGGAGAAAATCATCGTGTGATTATGTATGGACAAGGTGTTGGTGCAAATACAATTCTTAATACATCTGGATTGGGAAAGTTAAAAAATGTTGATTTGATTTTAAGTGAAGGAGCATATAGCCAAGCTTATCAATATTTAGGATATTTATGTCAAAAAGAAACAAAAATAGCAAGTCAAGTTTGTCGTCCTATTATAAGACAAATGATTAAAAGTGAAGTCAAAAGGGATATTAAGAAAATGAATACAGTCTCATTAGTGAAAAAGAATACAATACCAACTGTTTTTATTCATGCTAAAGATGATCAAGATGTTCCGTTTAAAATGGTTTTCCCATTATATAATCATAATCAATCTAATAAGTTATTATTTCCAATTAAACAAAACTTTTTATATCAGTTAAAAGGATCAGAAGATGACTATTTGAAATCTCTCTATGAATTTATTGAGGAAGTTTTATAATAAATTTTTGATAAAGTAAAGAATTGTTTTAAAGAAAAAAATATATAAAGGAGGAAAAGAGATGTACTTTAAACAATCAAAAGGATTCCCTAAAGATTTTTTATGGGGAAGTGCATCAGCTGCTTATCAAGTAGAAGGTGGTTGGGATGCAGATGGAAAAGGTGTTTCTAATTGGGATAAATTTGTAAGAATTCCAGGAAAAACATTCAAAGCAACAACAGGAGATAAGGCTGTTGATCATTATCATCGTTATAAAGAAGATGTTAAGTTAATGGCAGAAATGGGATTGAAGACTTATCGTTTTTCTATTGCATGGACAAGAATTTATCCTCATGGTAATGGAGAAGTCAATGAAGCTGGTTTAAAATTCTATGATGATTTAATTAATGAATTATTGAAGTATGGAATTGAACCAATGGTAACAGTTTATCATTGGGATATGCCTCAAGCTTTAGAAGATCAATATCATGGTTGGGAAAATAGAAAGATTGTTGATGATTATGTAAATTATGCAACAACATTATTTAAAAGATATGGAGATAGAGTTAAGTATTGGATTACAATGAATGAACAAAATATCTTTACTTCATTTGGTTGGTTAGAAGGAATGCATCCACCAGGAAAAGTTGATGATATGAAAACATTTTATCAAGTTAATCATCATGCTAATATGGCTCATGCAAAAAGTGTTATAGCATTAAAGAAACTTTATCCTCAAGCAAAAGTAGGAGCTTCATTTGCATATAGCCCAAGCTATGCTTTTGATAGGAAACCTGAAAATGCTATGGCAAAAGCAGATTATGATGATTTACAAAATTATTATTGGATGGATGCTTATGCTTATGGACGCTATCCTAGAAGTGCTATGGCTTTCTTAAAATCACAAGGAGTTGCTCCTGAGTTTGAATATGGTGATGAAGAAATCATGAAAGAAGCTGCTTCACTCATTGATTTTATGGGAGTGAATTATTATCAAACATGTGTAGTTGAGTATAATCCTTTAGATGGAGTTGGTATGACACATGAAATGAACAATACTGGTCAAAAAGGAACTGCTAAAATTCAAGGAGTTCCAGGACTTTATAAAAAGCCACAAAATGAATTTTTGCCAACAACTGATTGGGATTGGACAATTGATCCAATGGGTATTAGAATGTGTTGTCGAGATATTACTTCACGTTATGATTTACCAATTGTTATTTCTGAAAATGGATTAGGTGCTTTTGATAAAGTAGAGGATGGAAAAATTCATGATCCATATCGTATTGATTATTTAAAACGTCATATTGAAGAGTTGAAAAAAGCTTGTGATGATGGATGTAGAGTTTTATCATATTGTACATGGTCATATACAGATTTATTAAGTTGGTTAAATGGTTATCAAAAAAGATATGGCTTTGTTTATGTTGATAGAGAAGAAGATGAAAATACAGGAACATTAAACAGAATTCCAAAAGATTCATATTACTGGTATAAAAAAGTTATTGAAACAAATGGAGAAGATTTGGATTAAAAAATATGTATGGGGATACTTCATGAAGTATCCCTTTTTAGTTAGTATAAATATTTCCACTTTTTGGAACAAAATAGGTAGAGAAACATCTGAAAAGAAATGTTATAATAAGATATAAAAAGGAAGGAGGTCATTAGTATGAAAAAGTCGTTAAAACATCTGATGAATATTTTAATGGAAAAGGAGGATTACATTTCTAGCAAGGATTTGGCTAGCATCATGAATTGTTCTCATCGATATATTAACAAAATAATAGAAGATGTGGATTATGGATTATATAATGATAGTTTCCTTATCAAATATAAACCTCAAAAGGGTTATAAACTTGAAATACGGGATCAAAAAAAATTTTATGAAATGATGAATTTAAAGAATAATAATGAGTGTATTGAAAAAAGTGTTTTAAAATTACTTGTAGATTATGATGATTATATACGCATAGATGATATTGCTGATTATTTTTTTATGAGTCGTTCCAATATGGATCGGATTATAAAGAGCGTCAAAAAACTTGCATCTTTATATGATTTAAAAATAATATCAAGACCAAAATATGGTATTCGTATAGAAGGGACGGAAATGAATAAGCGTTTATGTAATGCTCATTTAAGAAATGTGGAAGATATGCAAAATAAAGAGCTTTGCGTTATTCAAGACATATTATATTCAATTTTGAAAGAGTTCGAATATTCGATTACAGATATGAATTTTAATAATTTAGTATATCATTTGTTTATATTACTAAGACGTATTCAATCTGGACATGAACTTTTAGAGGAAATACAACTGAATCAGGCTTATGAGTTACAAAATAAAATAGCTGATGAAATTTTAGTCAAACTAAATAAGCAGTTTAATATCAATATTCCTATATTGGAAAAAAATTATATTGTCTTACATTTATTGGGGAAACAGACAATCAGTAAAAATCAAGAAATTCCTGAAAAAATATTTGAATTAACAAATCAGATATTAGAAAGAATAAACGATGAGCAATCTATTGATCTTCGCAATGATTTAGACTTAAGGATTTCACTTTGCCTACACTTACAACCATTGCTTATTCGTTTAAAATATAATTTTAATCAAAAAAATCCCATGTTAAGCAGAGTTAAAAGGGAAATTCCACTAGGATATGAAATGACAATGACAGCAAAAAAAGTAATAAAAGAATTGCATGATGTAGATATGAACGAAGATGAAGCTGCATTTTTGGCTATGCATTTTTATTTATCTTTTATGAAACGAAAAGAGAAATCTCATCAATTGAAGTTTCTAGTCATTTGTTCAACCGGTAGAGGAACTGCTAAGCTGTTAGTTTTTAAGTTGATGGAAAAATATTCTATTGCTGAAAATGATATTGTCTTATCGTCTTTGATGCAAATGAAAGAAATGGATTTGACACAATTTTCATGTGTGATTACAACAGTACCTATCTCTTATGATATTCCAATACCAATCATTCAAATTAGTCCAATGTTAGATAAGAGAAGTATGAAGAAGATTGAAGGCTTTATAAAGGCAAAGGATATACATTATCTTGAAAACGATTCGATATATAAAAAAGAATTATTTTTTACGTGCAATCATCTAAAAACAAAAGAGGACGTATTAAAATTCATAGTTGAACAAATACATTCTTATTTTCATCATGAAACAATCACAATAGAAGATTTAATAAAACGTGAAGAATTGAGTTCGACTGAAGTTGGTAATCAATGTTGTATGCCACATCCTTTAGATTATTATCCTAGTCAACCTATTATTATGATTATTGTTTTAAAAAAGCCAATCAAATGGTTTAACGAGAAAATTAAGTATATCTTTTTTGTAGCATTACCAAAACAATTTTCAACAAGAATGAATGTCTTAGATGAAATAACTGCACTTGTATGTGATAGTGAAAAATTAGCACAGTTGTCTTTAGATAATTCATTTGCTCATTTTATGGATTTGTTGAGAGAATAGTATGAAAAATGTTGTTATCGTTTGCATACAAGGGGTTACTTCATCAGTAATGGCAAAAAGACTAAATACATTAGCAGAACAAAAAAATGAGAATTATGTATTTAAAGCAGTGAGTGTTTCAGATATTAAAGATTATTTGGAGGATTCGGATTATATATTGTTAACACCTCAAATAAAAAATAAATTTAATGAAATTGATAGAATGTCAAAGGATTATCATTGTGAAATAGGAATACTAGAAGAACGCTCTGTATCGTTCAATAATATAGAATTAACTTATAACAATTTGAAATCTATTATTGAAAAAGATTGTTATAAGATAAGTGAATTAACGGCATTAAAGAAAACCTTTATAGATGTTCTGATTTTTGCTTTCATAGTATGTTGTATAGGGACATTTTTTTATGGAATGTATCGCTGTACAAAAATCATGATATTTTATGATATATACCAAAAGACTAGTGGCGTTATTTGTATTTATGTTGCATATACTATCGGAGCTTTATTTGCAAAATATCTTCATCAGTCATCTTTTATATATGGCAGTATATGTATCTTAACATTGTTAGCTTATTCTTTATGTTCTTTTTCGTTGAGAAGTAATACCGGTTTTCACAACTCGATTGATTTAATATCAATGCTCCATGTTAATAATTATGGCATAAGTAATCTTGTTAGATATTCTCTTGTTGTTTTTTGCGGTTTATTCATTTTTCATTTTCTAAACTTATTTATTAGAAAAAAAAGTAAAGAAAGACACCATTTTTATGTAGGATATTTTAATATGCCTAATCATAAGGTGATGCTTACTTATTTTATCATCATTTTCATTTTATTCTGTTTATATATCATCATTTTCTAAAATCTAAGAATAATTATGGTAAGGAAAAGAAGTATATAATGATGTACTATGATATTAGAGAGGAGATGAAAATATGAATAAAATTCAAGAAAAAATGAATGCTTTTGTAGAAAGAGTCATTGCGTTTACTGAGATGCGTTACATGAAAGTTATTATGAATGGTTTTATGGGTGTTACTGCAATTACGATTTGTGGGTCATTGTTTACACTTATAAAATCTATACCATTTGATCCATGGTTAAACTTCTTAAGTACAACAGGGTTGGGCAATATTCTTTCGTTACCTGTAGCTATTACTACAGATGTCATTGCTTTATATGTTGTGCTTTCTATGGCAAATCAAACTGCTAAATCGTTTGATTATGATGGTTTTTCAGCCGCTTTGGTAGGATTAGGATCATTTTTATTACTGACACCTTTTACAACAACGGTTTATAATGCCGACTATACTGTTGCAACTGAAGTCAGTAATGTCATTTCATTAAATGCTATAGGAGCACAAGGTGTTTTCTTAGCTATTATTGTAGGAATTGTAGCAGCAAGAATTTATGTGTTCTTTTTAAAGAAAGGGTGGAAAATCAAAGTGCCGGATTCAGTACCGCAAAACGTTGCCGGTATGTTTGAATCTTTAATTCCCGGTGGAATGGTATTTATATTCTTTTTGGGAATTCGTTATGGCTTGAGTCTTACAGACTTTGGTACTGCTCAAAATCTTGTTTACGGATTATTACAAAAGCCATTAACGCTTATTGGTGGAGGCGTTTTTGGATTAATGATTTATCATGTTGTAGGAAGCTTTTTGTGGTGGTTTGGCGTTCATGGTAATATGGTTTGTTATGTAGGGATGTTATCAGTTATTCAAACGATGACTTCGGAGAATTTGGCTGCTTTTGCTGCAGGAGCGAATTGTCCACATCCGGAATGGGCGGCATTTAGTTTTGTCTTATTAGGTGGAGCCGGTGCGACATTATCGTTAAATCTTTTAATGGTATCACCTTTATGTAAATCAGAGCAATTCAAAGCTTTGGGTAAATTAGCTTTACCTTCGTCATTATTTAATATTAGTGAACCAATGACATTTGGAACACCGATTATTATGAATCCATTTTTATTTATACCATTTATATTAGCTCCGGCGGTTAATATATTGTTATGTGTTATCGGATATAATATAGGATTCTTTATTCCGACAGGGGCTAATATCAATATGTTTATGCCTTTCTTACTCTATGGTGCTTTTTTAACAAGTTCATGGAATGGTGCTGTTATACAATTGATTATGCTTATTGTTGATATTTTAATTTATTTACCGTTCTTTAAGATTGTTGATAGAAATAATTTTAAAATGGAACAAGTTAATAAAGTCCAAAGTCAATTATAAAAATATATTTTATAGGAGGAATATGGCATGAAGTTTCCAAAAGATTTTTTATGGGGAGCGGCATTAAGCAATGTACAAGCCGAAGGAAGTCATTTAGCAGATGGTAAAGGAATAAGTGTTTATGATTCATTAGAAATTCAATATGAATCTGGGCAAAAAACATTATCAGACACGTCAATGGCATCAGATCATTATCGTAGATATAAAGAAGATATTGCACATATGAAAGAGATGGGGTTTAAAGCATATCGTTTCTCTATCATATGGTCAAGAATTCATCCGATGGGAGATGATGGAAAAACAAATGAAGCAGGATTAGCTTATTATGAAGAGATGGTTGACGAATTGTTAAAGGCCGGAATTCAACCAGTTGTATCATTAGTTCACTTTGATATGCCCGATCATTTAAGAGTAAAATATAATGGCTTTTTAAGTAGAGAAGTTGTTGATTTCTATGAGAAGCATATAGAAATTATTGCTAATAGATTGAAAGATAAAGTTAAATATTGGATTACATATAATGAAATGAATTCAGCAACCTTAAGTCCACGCTTAGTAGCCGGATGTGAAAAACCGAAAGATATGAGTATTGAGCAATTTCACGAAATCATCACATTTCATACACAATTAGCACACGCAAAAGCAGTTCTCGCAATTAAAAAAGCTAACCCTAATGCTTTGGTTTCAGGTATGGAAAACTGCGCAACTGTTTATCCCTATACATGTCATCCTCAAGATATATTAACTACACATATATTTAATAATTATTATAACTATTTAACATTCGATATCATGGTAAATGGTGAGTATCCTTCCTATTATAAAAGATACTTAAAGAATAAAGGTGTGGATTTTTGGCATCCACAAGCTGAAATGGATATAATTAAAGAAGCAGCAACACAATTAGATTTTCTTGCCATTAGTTATTATCAAACTTTAACGGTTAAGTATCCATCGAACATTTGTGGGAATGATATTATGGATATGTGTATGAAATCATTGCCGGTTATAAAAAATACATATCTTCAGGCAAATGAGTGGGGCTGGCAAATTGATCCTGTTGGTTTGCGTACATTATTGGGACAATTGTATGAAAGATATCATAAACCGATTTTTGTTGTTGAAAATGGAATTGGGATTGATGAAAAATTAAATGAAAATCAAACAGTCATTGATGATGAAAGAATTTCATATTATCAAGGGCATATTCGTCATATGTTAGATGCAATAATGTTAGATGGTGTAGATGTGATGGGCTATTTGGCATGGGCGCCAATTGATTTTTTGAGTAGTCATAAAGAGATGAGAAAACGTTATGGATTTGTTTTTATTGATCATTATGATGATGGAAGCGGGACATTTAATCGTTATCCAAAGAAATCATATTATTGGTATAAAAAAGTTATCGCGAGTAACGGTGAAGAATTATAAAATAACTTTCAATGAAAAGAGCCTTATGCTAAAAGGCTCTTTTATGTTGATTGACATATTAAAATCTTTATTATATGATAAGACAAATTATTTAACTTATATTTGTTTAAAAAATATTTTTTATAAGGAGAAAGTATATGAAAAAGACTTTGCATGTCAATATCATAATGATGAATGCAATGATAGCATGTATATATGCCATTTTAACAATAATGATAAGTCCTATTGCTTATGGAGCAATTCAAATGCGTATGTCAGAAATATTAGTACTTTTAGCATTTTATAATAAGAAATATATTCCAGGTTTGGTTATTGGTTGTTTTATTGCAAATATGGCTTCTCCTATGGGATTATGGGATATGCTATTTGGAACATTAGCAACTTTATTAACTTGTATTGCAATTAATAAAGTTAATCTTTTATATTTAACTGCTTTTATTGGTGCTATTATAAATGGAATAATAGTGGGGCTTGAATTATATTCTATTTTGCAGCTACCATTCTTTATAAATTTCATTTATATATTTATAGGAGAATTTATTGTCTTAATAATTGGAGTCTTTTTATTTAAAATTCTTGAAAAGAATCATGGATTTATGGAAAAATACATTTTATAAAGGAGTCAAGTCATATGCAATACATAAAAGATGTATATCATAAGTATGAGGTGAAAGAATGAAATTAACAGAGAAAGTAAGAGATTTAACTTTAAAGAATATAATAATTTTAACTTCATATATTGCTTTATTAATTTTAGGGCTTATATATTTTGAAAATATTATTTCTTTTATTGGTATGATATTTGATATTATTCAACCATTTATTTTAGGGTTTGTACTTGCCTTTATTTTAAATATACCAATGAAATTTTTTATTAAAAAGTTACCAATAGAAGATGAAAAACGTAAAAAAGTTATTTCTGCATTATTATCAGTATTTTTGTTTTTCTTTATTGTATTTATTATTGTTATTATTGTGATGCCACAAGTTATTGATAATATTAAATTATTTGTAGAAAATCTACCTAATGCCTTAAAACAAATAGAAGAATGGATAAATTATATTTTATCACAAGTTGAATTATCTCCAGAGTTTGTAACAAAAATAGAAGAATTACAAACAGATTTTGGAAACACAATGATTAGTAAATTTACTTCTTGGGTACCAAGTATAGCTATTGGATTTACTCATTTTACTTCAAGAATTGTGAATATATTTATGGGACTTGTTATGGCTATTTATATGTTATTTTCTAAAGATAAGCTTTTAAGACAAATGGAAAAGTTGGGATATGCGTTTTTAAAAGAAAATCAAGTCCATCAATTAAAATCAGGAATTCATTTAATATCATCAACTTTTGAAAACTTTTTAGCTGGACAATTAACTGAATCAATTATTATAGGTGTGTTATGTTATATTGGTTGTATCTTTTTAGATATCCCATATGCTTCAATTGCTGCTATTGTTATTGGATTTACAAATGTTATTCCATATTTTGGACCAATTATTGGAGCTGTTATTTCATCAATTCTTATTTTCTTTGTTTCTCCAATTAAAACAATTATCTTTTTGATTTTTAGTACACTTTTACAACAATTTGAATCAAATTTAATTTATCCACATGTTGTAGGCGGATCAATTGGCTTATCAGCATTATGGGTTTTATTTGCAGTAAGTGTTGGAGGAGGATTATTTGGAATACCTGGAATGATTTTTGGTTTACCAACATTTTCAGTTATATATGAATTATTACGTAGATGGACAAATCAACGTTTACAAGAAAAGAATTTAATAGTTAACAAAAAAGAGACTTGATGTCTCTTTTAAATTGCTCTTGTATATTGTTTTAACCATGTTTTTTCTTCATTCGTTAAGTATGGAGAAAGAGTTTGATAAACAGTTTGATGATAATCATTAAGCCATTTTTTCTCTTTATAAGTTAAAAGTGTTGTATCAATTCCATCTAAATCAATAGGAACAAGTGTTAAAACTTCAAAATGCAAGAATTGTCCATATTCATTTTCTTTCCCCTCAACACAAAGAAGTTCATTTTCTAAACGAATTCCATATTGTCCTTCTAAATATATACCAGGTTCATCAGTAACAATCATTCCTGCTTCAAAAACACATTCTTCTCCTTGAAATTTAGGACGAGGACGAATACCATGAGGACCTTCATGTACATTTAAAAAGTGTCCAACACCATGACCAGTACCACATTGATAATCTATATCCTCACTCCACATTGGTTGTCTTGCAAGAATATCTAAATTTTGTCCTGTACATCCATATAAGAAAGTAGCGTTTTGTAATGCTAACATTCCTTGAAGTACCATTGTAAAATGTTTCTTTTGAATATCTGAAACATTTCCAAGTATATATGTTCTTGTCATATCAGTCGTTCCATCTAAGTATTGAGAACCACAATCAATAAGAAGCATTCCATCTTTATCAATAGTTGAATGTTCTTCATTTGTTGCATGATAATGCATTAATGCAGCATTTTCATTAAATGCACAAATTGTTGTAAAACTTGTATCTACAAATAAATCTTGTTGTTCTTTAAATTCTAAAATTTTTTGAGCAACACTTATTTCATCCATCTCTATTTTTCCATAATTTTGTTTTAACCAATACATAAATTTAGTAGTTGCGATAGAATCTTTAAGATGAGCATTTTTAGTGTTTTTAATTTCTGTTTCGTTTTTAATAGCTTTAAATGCTTGAGAAGGGTTCATACCATCAACAATTTCACATTCAATTTGATTGAATAATTCATAATTAACAGAAGCAGTATTTAATAAAACTCTTCCTTTTAAAGACATTGCATCTTCATAAATTTCGGAATAATCTTTAATCATTATATTTTCTTCTTTATAAGAATCAATCATACTTTGATTATATGTATTAGCTTGTAAATAAAGGAAAGATTGATCTAAAGTGATTAATGCAAAAGCTAAGGCTGTTGGTGAAGAAGGAATATCACTTCCTCTTAAATTAAAA
>OFGE01002524.1_pt1 | contig 13406 bp, 7 predicted proteins | sample 1521681 | NCBI WGS metagenome assembly OFGE01 (sample SAMEA3504093, study PRJEB24116) | mouse gut metagenome | biome: mouse gut; feature: mouse-associated habitat; material: faeces | place: Denmark | collected 2011 | reverse complement strand
TTATCAACCACCCTTCTTGGAATTCCCTATATTTGAATTATACAGGAAGCTCCTTAAATTTTGATATAATTAGATTATCAAAATTTAAGGTGTCCATATAAGAACGTTTTTCGGGATTTCCGGGAAATACCGCATTAATCAGTTCCCTCATAGAACGAATATGTTTTCCTGACCAGTCCTTTTTGAAATCAACAAATTTAAAAACATTATAATCCCGAAAAAACGATGCCCAATCGCTAATATCAGTGTTTTGAATAAACCATTCTTTAATCGGAATGCCATTGACTTCAGCTTTTTCTTTAAGTGTAGTTACTAAGGCAAGCATTTCACAATATTGGTATTCTATTTCAGAGGATTTGAGGAAGTCTGCAATTAGTCCCTCACGATATCCTATCATCCGACTATCGGTTGTAACAAGAAAACCAAGTATTGACCTATATTGCCGATATCCAAAAAGCATGCCTGTCTTGAAAATAACCTTAGACTCTTGTTTTATTCCAGCAACCTCCATCTCTTTAAGACAGTGATAAAGAAAATTAAACTGATACTTCCATTCAATTGTATAATAGGCGAGGGAATAAAAAACCATCTTCTTATCACTGTCATTACATTGTTCTTTCCAGCTAAGCACTAATTTGTCATATTGCTTGGCAATATCAATAAAACGAGAATTTGATATTTTCTTAGATGAAGGAATACGATGATGGATAATTGCTTTTATCAGATCAATTTCTCCAATATTCGTTATTTCAAAAAAATTCATTTCTGAAAGTTTATAGCCATCAAGTCTGTCAGCAATATTGTTCATTTCGAGAGCCATCTCATCATCTTCAATATCAATGCCATAGGATTTTAGATGTTCAGTCTCTTTTTTCTTTGCTTCATTTACTAATGCCATTAAGCGACTATATCTCATACGGACATCAGTGTCAATATTATCATCATATCCGTTCTTCTTCAGAAAATAACGCAATGAGTGCATTTCTTGTGTGTTGTCAAAAGCATTTTTGATGCATTCTAAAATTACCAGATCAACAAAGTCATCTACATCTAGTACAATGTTTCTTTGATAACCATATACTTTTTTCTTCCATTTTTTTATAAAATATGCAATAATATCTTAACAGGAATTGGTTCAAATTGGAGGGAATATTATGCGTGGTTTTCAAGCTGCTTCTTTTACTTTGTCTGATAGGGCAGAAACAATATTAAAAAATTTCAGCACCAGCTATTCCCTGCCATCATGTATTGTGACCCGATCCAAAATTATATTGATGGCCGCGGAGGAGAAAAACAATACCCAGATCGCAGAAGCGCTTGGAACCACCTATTCGACTGTCAGCATATGGCGGAATCGTTTTTATAACAACATAGACCTTATTGCCCAGACGGAGGAGTATGACGGACCGGATGGTGATAAAAAGCTGTCTGATGTCATAAAGTCTGTGCTTTCAGATAAACAAAGACCCGGAAAAGCGCCTGTATTCACCCCGGAACAGATCATGCTCATCAATGAACTGGCGTGTAAAAACCCAAAAGACTTTGGCTATGAGCTGAGCTGCTGGAATCTTGCATCCCTTGCGAAAGAAGCTGTCAGGCAGGGTATCGTGGGATCCATTTCTGTCGCAAGTGTACAGAGGTTCCTTAAATTTGCGGGTATCGCACCATGGAAAAACCGTTACTGGCTCAACTCCCCGGAAAAGCACGATAACCCGGAATCCTTTAAAAAAAATTGAAACAATCTGCGGCATCTATCTTCAGGCTTCGGAACTTGCCGAATGCGGTACGGAAGTATATTCCACAGATGAAATGACCGGGATCCAGGCATTGGAGCGCAAATATCCGGACAAGCCGGTACGCCCGGGCAGCCCGGCGCTGCATGAGTTTGAATACATCCGTCATGGCACTATAAGTCTGATCACATTCCTGCGTGTTGCAGATGGCAGGATCCAGTCACCGTATCTGAACAGCACACGAAATGAGGAAGATTTCTGCAATGCTGTGGGGCAGCTTATATCAGAGGATGCAGATAAAAACTATATCATTATCTGTGATGGTCTTAATACCCATAAATCCGAAGGACTTGTAAAGTTGGTTGCACAGAAATGTTCCATTACGGTTGATCTTGGTATTAAGGGAAAGAAAGGCATACTGGAGAGCATGAAAAGCAGGGAAACTTTCCTTATGGATGAAAGCCACAGGATTCGTTTTGTATATACGCCGAAGCACAGTTCCTGGGTGAACCAGATAGAAATCTGGTTTGGTATCATCAATCGGAAGCTTTTGAAAAAAGGCAGCTATAAATCCGTAGAGGAAATGGCTCAAAGCATCCTTAATTTTATTAAACAATACAATTTAACAGCCAAAGCATTTAACTGGAAATATGCTGGTTAAAAACAGCCTTGATAGTATATGAGCATCAAAAAAACGCTGTACTAGCTTCCCTGAAAAGACTGATTGGATATATTCAAAAGAATACATGTCAAATAGAAATTTTGTTATTGCAGATCCAATCTTCGAAATTTTTTCATTCATTTTGTCCTTCTTTCCAAAATACCATATAAAAGTATCGAAACCGTCAGCTATCCGTTATAGAAATCTGACTATTATATCATAGAAATTATTACAACATTGCTAACTTTACGGATGCTGACAAGAACTAATTTTCTCCCACTTTTTTCAGTTCTGCCACTTATCCTGATACCAATATCACATAATGAGCCCCGCCAACTATACAGCCCTTTATAATATCCCTGTTTAGTATAGCATACATCACTATAAAAAACACTTATTATTCAAGAACTGATGTCCATATCTATTCCGACCAACTCTGCCTCATATCTATACAACTGTATATGTCAGCCTTCTAAATGAGCCTCTTTCGTTTCATATGTCTCATACTTTTGATTGATTAAATGCGCTTTTGCCTGATATAGTTTCCATCCGGAATCTAACGGCAGCATTAGTTGCTGCTCTGTCATCCATGCTAAAAAATCGGGTTCTGCAACAACATCAGATTCCGAAGAAATAATCTCAAAAAATTGGACATATAAAACCAGGTCATCTCCCACAATATAAGTAAGAAATCCTATTATCTTACGCCAGTCCTTTATGCTGTTTATTAGCATATTCTTCAATTTTAGCATTATTTCTTTTTTAATGTTATCATTATCCTCTTTTGGTAACCTAAACAAAATAGCTGCAGCTAATATGAAATCATCTACTTCTGACATAATATCCAGATCCAGAAAGAACTTTTGCAAAAACATTTCCAGTAATTTCACTGTTTCTGAATCTGGTTTGTTCATGCATTCTAACAGGATTGTGTTTCTGTCAATTTCTGATAGAAAGTCTTGTCCCAATATTCTTTGTATATCTTCTCGATTATTTTCTCTGGGAAGATCTTCTTCTTTCACTTGAAAAGCAATTACTTGGAGTTTGTTTATCTCTTTTCGGTAATTTTTATTGAAGAAAGTATCCCATTCATTTCTGCTGTCTTCGTGCGATATCAAAAATTCATATAATATATCATATGATTTTAGCCATGAACCCAGTCTTTCCCCTATTTTCCTGATGATACATTGAATTTCCTGGTTCCTGGCCTGGCAAAAAAATTCGATGGACAGTTGTATGGAGCCCAGTAGACAAATACGTGTTATGTTTATCTGTGAAGGATCGATAACATCCGATGTTTGCATGTATGCTATGGAAGTATGTCTTGGCAATATATTTTTTGCACACTGACTCAAATTATTTTTGTACTCACTTAAGGTACCTGCTCCAGAATGAACGTGCTCAATTATTTCATCAAATATCTTGTCTGTCCAGATATATGTCCAGATTATTTTGTCCTGAACAGGCACCGAAACATATTTTTCATTTACTTGCATAATGTAGTATACTGTTCTTAATAATGAAATATATATCTGACCATAATCAGAATCACATCCACCTTCCATATAATCAAGCATACAACAAAATTCATTCTCATTGCACTCACAATTGTTTTGTATAATCCATGACAAATAGTGAAGGCGACGGATAGGATTTAACGCTTTCTCAAAGCTGAGTCCCTTTTCCATTTGAATCGGTAGGGATGATACTATCTTTTGATTATCACATATAAAAGAATTTTTATATTCATAAAACTGCTGAAAATATGAGATATCAAATGGCAGTAAATAAACTGTTGAATCCATTTCAAATATCCATCCTTCTCTGATGATCCGTCGGATCAGTCCGCTTATAAATTTATCACTTAGAAAAACTTTTGCTTTCAGTAAATTTACTGCATTAGCATATTGATTTGTACTGATCTGTTCTATGGCATTCCAGTCAATATCACAATCCAGATAATCACAGGCCTTTCTGACTTCCTTAATTCTCACCGGTGCATTATTATGTTGTAAACGTGCTCCAGGTTCACAATATAGCTGGAACGAACATTCCTTTTCTTTTTCAAACCAGCTTATTTTAAATAAAGGCCATAGCGGCATGGAATATTCCCATGAAACCTTGAAAAGAGTATTGTCATATTTTTTATCCAGAATAAGATTTTCATTTGTTCCTAATGCATCCTCAATCCACCCTTCAAAAATATTATGGGGAATATAACAGTCCTGACTTATATGGACAACTTTTTTGTAAAACTTCTGATATATCGTATTTATTTCATGATCCTCCAAAACCCTTTCACGCAGAAAATCCGGCATATACTGGATTCCATGACTCATTGAACGTTCTACGATGAATAATTCATTAGTCTTATTTAGAAAACGTTTTAAGGAGTTATGCATTTCATGTAACAAAGCGGCTACAATTTCGTCCAGTAACCTGTCATTAATCTCTAATAAATCCGAGATTAATGAATATAGCCATTTACTATAATTTGGAATTTCATTGATATTGCCAAAAAATAATGTACCTTGTAAAATTAAATACAATATAGGAATTATTATTAATGCATCTTTTGACAAGTCTTCTGAAGCGGTCTCAAAAATACTTTCCCCAAGTCTTGAATAGCGTAAGAAAACCCAGTCTGAACAGGCCGTTTTTTTCTCCAGTGCCATGTCAGACACCCATATCATATCAATGATCCTGCCAATATTAAGCATATGCATAACAAGATAACATTTTTTTTCTGAAAAATGAGCTCCCAGATGATAAGTGCCACTATATTTGTCCAGTAAATAGAGTGATTGCTCCATATACTCTCTAAACAATGATAGCTGTCTGGATTCAGCAAGATTCCCATTGATGACAGAAGAACCAACCAGTCCCTGGTATACCAGTTGTTCACTGACAATTATAAATCCTGCTTTTCTGTTAATAAATTCCCTATAAGATTTAAGATATTGATTATCATTGATCCATTTATTATCATGCATGGTTTTAAGAAGATGCAATGTGCTGTATATGGGCAGATTGTTTATCAAGCCGTAGCTTTGTATACAGCGATCCTCCACACAATAAGGAATATTTTCCTGTATAGCCGTTGTAATCGCGGAAGTCAGTAAATCACAGTACATACTTTCAGACGGGCTGATATCTGCACACCACTTTATCTTTCCGGAATTTGTAAGTTCTTTTAATTTATTTTTTAATAATTCCAGTTTATTAGAAATGATGCGTTTTTTATTCTGACTTCCTAAGTCAGTTATAATCTGAAGCTTGTCTTCTTCAAATAAGAGAACTTCATACGAATTACATAAATTATCTAAAATATTATTATCATATAATTCCTGCGCTGCCAGAATGCTGATAAGTAATTTACATCCCTGATATTTTAACAGTTCCACCTTATCCGGACGAATTTCATCTGCATTGTAGCTACAGGAATATCCTATCATAAATAATGCGGCACATACTTCGTTTACAGAAACGGCATAACTACTGTGGCGATCAGAGTCAACCCAGATTGCACCATTTTTCTGGGCTGTGTAATACCGTATGTTTTCATACCGTTCTGTTAAATCCAATCCACTTAAATTATCCGGATAAACACATTTTACAAATTCCAGATGCAGGAAATTCATACAATATTCCAGCACTTCATTTTGATGAAGCAATACATCTGACTGTCCCCAGCACAGCTTATCCTGTTCTTCTAAAATAACAGGATTGATATTAGACGGAACATATATGGTTGAAACATTCGATGCCAGGATATCCAGCATATTTAATTCGTACAATAATAAACAGGATGTATAATCTAAAACAATTTTATCTAAAATGATGTCAGGATTCATTCTGATATAAAGCCCGCCAAAAAATAACATAGAAAAATGTTTCGTATCATTCCAGTTGTCATAAAACATACCTGATAATAAAACATTTTCCATAACATCCAGATAAACATGAAGTGGAATTTCTGCATGATTATATTTTTTCAGACATTCCTGCCACTGTATATTTGCATTTTTGATCATGTCTGTGAATTCTTTTAACGATATTTGTTTTATGTTATCAGAATCAGAGTGGTTTTTCATGAGTTCCAGCCAGTATCGTTCCATGACATCGCTCCTGCCTATATTTGCGGCACTGGTAGCCACCCACGCCAACGCCCCTGGTGAATAATGGGAAGATTCAACATATTTCTCGGCATATTCTAATGACTTTTGGGTATCCATAAATTGAAAATATCCACTCAGCCGTTGATATCCTACTGGTGAAAGTTTGTTTTTCTTTTCTACATCCTGCAATACCCGGATTGCACCAAGTTTATCTCCTGTTTTTATATACAGATTGGCAAGCCTGTGTGCAAAATCTTCTGTCTGTATTTTAGGGAAAAGTTCTTCTCCTGCACGAATCGCCTGATTGTATTCCCCTAATTTTTCTAATATGTCAACTTTAATTATCTTTATCTGCTGACTCAATTCTGCAATACCCAGTTCTTCTATATCCTGGACACACCTGTAAGCATCTGCATACTTTTCCATATGGTAATAAGCCTTCATTTCATAAAGATATCCATAATAATTATGGTGCTTCTCTTTTAAAATCCGGGCATACTCTAATGATTTGTTCCAGCTTCTTATTTCCTGACCATATAATATTATGTTGATGATATCCAGTGTCAGTCCGGTATCTTTGTATATGGATTCTAACTCCTGTAATATATTTTGATTGGAATTATTTTCAAAAAAGCAGCTGATACGCCTTTTGTGGATTTCGCTTAGAGAAGTATCCTTCCTAAGCATATCTAAAATCGTTCTTTTTTTCTCATTATTTGTTTCCAGCCTGGCTATCTCATCATACCAGTAAACCATATTTGAAGAATCCATAAAGAGATTCTTATATTCAAATAAAAGGGATTTCGCTTTTTCTGGTTCCCTGGCTATTAAATAATACTCTGTTAAGATAATTATATAGTTTATGGTATTTTCTTTTTTCTTTATGAGGATATGTAACTTTTTTTCATATTTTTCATCTTTTTTCACTTTACCACACAATAGATCCAGCAACAGGACTACTGTATGATCTGGATTTTCATTGCGCAGCAATTCCAATGGTTCTGCCGTATCAGGAAATAAACTGTTATCAATTGTAAGCGCATTAATCCAGCAGGTTAAAAAAATCTCTGTTTTTTCCCGGTCCTGTAAGCTGTATGCCCTGTTATAAGCAAGTTTAAAATCTACCGCAGCTTTTTTAATCTCTTCTCTCATATCTTCAGGAAGAAAAAATATTCCGTTAAAATATAATTCAGGACAGATAGTATTTGATGAATCATATACCTCCCCAGGTACTGCACTCCAATATTGGATTAATGCCCTGATGAAATAATAATCAGCTATTTCTGCATTTTCTTCTATTGCCTTGTTAATCGTTTCCTCCGCATTCTTAAATTCATGCTGCAGCATATAAGCAATGGAAAGGAGATAAAGGGTAATATCATTTTTTCCATACAAATCTTTATTTAATTCATACATATTGATTGCGGCTGCCCCGTCATTCTGATTAACGCATATCTGCATATAAATATTCAAATGATACAATGAATCTACCGGCATTACCAGTTTTCTGGCATCTTTATCGTCCGAATAAAATGAGCGTAACGCCAAAAAAGCCCTTGCATCAAGGGATTCATCATACCGAACAGCCTTATGGTATGCTTTATTTGCGGCAGTTACATTCCGAACATCCTCTAATATCCAGACTGCCTGTTTTATTAAAAACTGAGCCTTTACTTTATCTGGGACATTTTTATCGTTCTGCAGCTGCTCAATTTGTTCCTTTAATTTTCTTTGAGCCTCATCCCTGTATCCCTTATGGTGTAATAAAATAATTCCATCCAGTATGGCATTGTATGGGTCATAACCAACATCAGACATACCCGTGGCGTTAAAACCGACATTCTGCGTTGTCTTAGGTTTAATAGCCATATTTCGTTGCGTAGCTTTATATTTTTCCACAAAAATGCCATGTCTGTCAAAAAAACGAAGCTGCGATTTTACACTTATTCCCTCTATATATAGGACTTCATTATTAACTATGCCTTCCTGCGCAATCAAACCTAAAACATAAGCCTCTTTCTTGTCCATCAAAGGACTGCCTGAAAATCCCGCAAAAGTTTTATCTTTGGCATATTTGACTTCCAACTGTATATCATACCTTTGATCAGTAACTGGCTGGGAGCGCCCGGTTGATTGCAATTTCACTCCGCTTATATCAGGACGATTCTTCCCATATCCTAACATATGTATTTTCTGAAACCGTTCTATGTCGCAGCTCATAAACTTTACCGCATCTATATTCTCTACACTTTCTTCCAGTTGAAGATATACATATTCATCTTTTTCATCCGCAAGGCTCCCCGTTTCAATAACAGAAGCTAGTACTTCTTTGCCAGTTCCAGCTACTACTATCTGTAGTTTAATTTCTGCTGGTGGCTCCTCATAGACCTTCTTAATGCAGTGATAAACTGTTATGGCATGATTTGGGTCAGTCAATATCGCTGTCCCATACTCTCCCCCGCAAATTAATCTTGCAATATTATTATCAATCATCCGTATCATTCTCCAGTTTACCAATTCCATTCAATAACGGAATATCGTAGTTTTTAATAATCTGTGCATTTCCCTGTGACATCGTTAAAATGTTAGCAACTATTACCGGCGAAGGATGCCCTGTATGTCTTCCATCCGTGGATATCAGGTAATATTTTACATCTGTCCGCTGTATAAATTCTTTAGTAATATTTTTGCCAGAACCATGATGAGGCAGTTTTACAATATCTATCTTATCCGGAAGATAATCCTTAAATCTGTCAATGGCACAATCTCCGGAAAAAAGCAGGGTCGTGTTATTATAAGATATGAGAAATGCAATCGAGGAACAATTTGCAGGTTTTGTATCCATGATATCATCCTGCTGTTCAGCTAAGGATTTCCAGTCATACTCCTGAATATCATTATTATAAGATATTTCCTTTACAATGGTTACCCAGTCGTCATGTTCAGTGATGTATGCACCTTCAAATGCGTCATCAAACAAATGGTTATCACTTATGATTACTTGTCTGCATTTTGATTTTAACGACATGATCCAGCGGTCTGCCAATTCATTTAATACTGCCTGTGTAGGATTCAATATCTGTATGATAACATTACCATAATGGATCTGTTTCATCCCATCTATACATATGGCACTCCCTTTCACAGAAGTATTCCAGTTATAATTATTTTTAATTAGAAGTTCTGCAACACTGTCCCCCTGTGTGAAACTTATATCATTTATGCCGTCTTTATTGTCAGAAATTTCGTTTTGATTTGCCAGCATCTGAAGAATATTTTTTTCATAAAATGGCACTTCTTTTTTCTCCCGTACTATATCTGAATGCCTAAAACCATTAAACCATACCTCGTCAATGAATATAATATTGGGTTGTCGGGCATTCCCGTTTTCCTGTAGCAAAACCTTGATACCATTGATATGATCCTGGTCAATATGGGAAATGACCATCAGATTAATATGTTTATTTTTATGATTTAATTCTTTTAAAAATGGACAAAGCGATTCATGATATGTTTCTGCAAAACCACCATCTATTAGTATTCTAAAATCTTCTCGGATAAATTCAATGAAAAAACAATCACCTGATTTAGCCGGAAACATTTTTATATCGATTTCATGATATTGCATTGTACAGCCTTCCTCATGTATTTTTTATTCTACAATCTGTTACCATTTTCCAAAACAGAAAACTCAGTGTCTGCTCCGTATATTAAAATACATTTTTCCCATTTCAGAGATATCATTGATGACATTCTGTAACAGATAAAAATAGCCACATTTTCCCATATCCTATGTAAATAATATACCATAACATTGACAACAGATGCAATCGAACGCTAATTAAAAAAACGACAATAGAATCTTGCCAATGTTAACCGCAACTGGCTTCCCACTCATGTCTATTACTTTATGCCAGTGAAAATACATCAATACTGGACTACATTTCAGTAAGGGAATGTCTGATAAGATGACATTTGCTACTACAGGATTCTTTCGAATTTTTCCTTTGATCTGTTTGGAAAACTGTCCTGAGGCGAGTAGTTACATATTGATTTTGCCTTTTGCATATACTATAGTAAAGTATATATAAATAATTGTTCCCAAAAGGCAGGTTTAACGAATAATAATAATTCTAAGAAAAAACAGGGAAATAATCCATATAATCAATCATTTCCCTGTTTTTTGACTTATGTCCTTAATCTGTTTCTGTTTTTTGCAGTCAGCCAGAACGCTTTTTCCATTTCAGGTGTCAGCTTAGGTGAATTTTCATCTAAGGTTATCGGTTGTTTTCTTGCCTCTTCAAGCATTTTTATCTTAATTTTTATCTTAAACAGAAACTACCCTGCAGCGTCTCTTATAACACGCAATCCCGTATTTGCGGATGGTTGTCATGCCGTCATCAGCTAACTTTTCCCCATAATTCCTGTCACGAATCTGTTTCAGCGCTTCCTTACAGGCGTTGTCAAACGCTGCATTCTCAGCGTATTTCAGTTCGATGACAATGCCGGTTTCCCTGTCCTCCACTTCCACGCTGATATCGCTGTATCCATCGCCGGACTCCGCATTGGACTGGACATCCCATCCGTCCATGTTTCCCAAAAGGCCAAGTAAGATACCATGGTAAAAATTCTCTTTCATTTCCTTTCTGACATTTGTATCGCGGATGCTGATTGTCTTTTTCAGGTAGGCATTGAATCCCTCCTCGATGGCCGCCGTGTCGTTTTCAAGGAATGCCCTGCAGAAGCCTTCTAGGTTTTCCATATTTTTTTCGGTTTCCCACATGAACCATTCACGGATCTGACGGATAAAAATCCACCGTATTTCCCTGTTTGGGATGACAAGTTCGGTCAGTTCCCCGGTCTGTGCACTGCGCTGTGTCAGGTACCCGGTAGTAAAAAGGATACTCCACAGGTTATTCGGATTGGAATCAAGATCCCGGTAAGTCAGTTCCTGGCGGATTGTCTTTTTTATGCTGTTTCCGTTAACCAGCTGTTCGATATCGTTTCTGTCCGCTGTTTTTGCTTTGCTTAAAAATCTCCTGATAATATCATTGCTGCTCGTGTTTACCCAGTAATTCTGCGGTTCCGTCACACTCCCGTCGCGCAGGTCACCGCAGTAATTAATCACATCCCACGGACAGTATATTCCCAGATCGCCAAACAAATAACCGTCATACCATTCCTTAACAGCATCATACTGGTCTGAAAATCCATAATATTCCAGCATCTGCCGGACTTCCACATCCGTAAAACCAAAATATTCCTTATAACGCACATCTTTTACAGTGTATATTTTGAAATTATTGAGACCGGTAAATATACTTTCCTTTGATATCCGAAGACACCCTGTCAGAATTGCAAACTCCAGGCTGTCGTTTGTTTTAAATGCAGCGCCAAACAAAGTCCTGACCAGTCCGACCATGTCATCGTAATATCCGGATCTGTAGGCATAATCAAGGGGCACATCATATTCGTCAATAAGCAGGATTGTTTTCCGCCCATAATGCTTCTGGAGAAAGCGTGACAACAACAACAGGCTGTTTTTCAACAGGCTGTCCTTCATTGTAAAAATGCCGTCACTGCCTACATGAATCATTGCATTATACTGCCGGTGCTCTGTTTCAGACAGGCGGTCACTTTCTGAAAGAAATGGAAACTGCAGCGCCTCCTGTCCAATAATGCTGCAGAGCATCTCTTTGGCGCTGGAAAAAGAATCACTGGCAGCGTTTTTTAGGCTGATGGAAATAACCGGAAATTTCCCCATGTATTCCATGCACAATTCTTTTTCCTTTGAAATTTCAAGTCCGTCAAAAATTGAATTGTCACTGCCTGCTTCAAAAAAATATTTTAGCATACTCATGTTCAATGTCTTTCCAAACCGTCTCGGACGGGTAAACAGGTTCACATAGGCCGGATTTTCCAAAAAATCCCTGATAAGTCCTGTTTTATCCACATAATAAAACCCCTCCTTACGTATTCTTTCAAAATTCTCAATCCCCATGGGCAGCTTTGTGTGCATTACCATAACCCATCCTTTCTGACGAAAAACTATTTGTTTAAAATTCTTGATATCTTCAGGAAATTTAAATATCCTTTTCATATTAAAATGCTGTATTATCATACTTTTCCCTGTATTTGTCAATAGTATATCACACATCATTATAGAAAGCACATAATAATTCTGGAATATGTCGTAATTGCCATAATCTTTAAATCAATTAGGTATACCTGTTGTGATGATTCAGCCATGATATTCAGCGGAATTGTATTGTCATTGTGATATTTCTTGTTTAATCTCTCAGGATCTAATTCCCTGTAGCTCTGCTGCGTAACAAACTTTTTCAAATAGTAGAGGTGAAATTTATGGAGGTAGGAACAGATAAAGACCATGTTCATTTCCTGATACAATCCGTGCCAATATACGGCCCGCAAAAAATAATACAAAGAGTGAAAAGCATAATAGCCAAAGAAGTATTTGCCAAGTGTCCCCAGGTGAAGAAAAAATTATGGGGAGGAGACTTTTGGACAGACGGATATTATGTTGCGACAATAGGGGAGCATGGAAATGAAGCGGTGATATCAAAACATGTAAGAGAATAAGGACAAGAAAAAGCGTATAAGAAACTCTATCAAAGCGTACTGGATCCAAAACAGTTGAGCTTATGGGATTATATGTCGTGGAGCCACCCTTCAAATGAGGCTGTAAATTTTTCTGTGTCTATAGAGGAAAAATCCTTCTGGTCAAATCCAGATATGTACAATACTGTGTCGAATCTTGAGATCGATTTGTTGTCGATTTATCCTACTGATTATAGTATTGCCAATCTGCACTCTTTTATACAGATTTTTCTGATTTTTGCATCAAAAAAACATCCCGTCTGCTTCTTTTCGTGG
>OFGE01002519.1_pt1 | contig 13418 bp, 9 predicted proteins | sample 1521681 | NCBI WGS metagenome assembly OFGE01 (sample SAMEA3504093, study PRJEB24116) | mouse gut metagenome | biome: mouse gut; feature: mouse-associated habitat; material: faeces | place: Denmark | collected 2011 | reverse complement strand
TTGTAATGCTCTCTACAAGATTATACATAACTTCGGACAGTCTTGGCTTTTTCGCATCGTCTTTTGCCAGAATCCATGGCGTTGTTTCATCGATATATTTATTACAGCGTTTAAACAGCTGGAAGATTTCTGTAATCGCATCCGCAACACGCAGCTGCTCCATTTTCGCAGTCACTTTTCCTGCCGTTTTCGTTACAACTTCTTTTAAATCCTTATCTACATCTTCTATAACTCCGGTAGATGACACAATACCGTCAAAATATTTATTGCTCATGGAAATAGTACGGTTCACCAGATTTCCAAGCGTATTCGCCAGTTCGGAATTTAACCGTTCCACAAGCAGTTCCCAGGAAATCATGCCGTCATTGTCAAACGGCATCTCATGCAGCACAAAGTACCTCACCGCGTCTACCCCGAAGAAATCCACCAGCTCATCCGCATACAGCACATTGCCCTTGGACTTGCTCATCTTGCCGTCTCCCTGCAGAAGCCACGGATGTCCGAAGATCTGCTTCGGAAGCGGCAGATCCAGCGCCATCAGGAAGATCGGCCAATAGATCGTATGGAAACGGATGATATCCTTCCCGATCAGATGCAGATCCGCCGGCCAGTCCCTCTTAAACTGCTCCGTACTCTCACCGCCGCACTCATACCCAATCCCGGTGATGTAGTTAGATAACGCATCCAGCCACACATAGACTACATGCTTCGGGTCGAAATCCACCGGAATCCCCCACTTGAACGACGTCCTGGACACGCAGAGATCCTGAAGCCCCGGAAGCAGGAAATTATTCATCATCTCATTCTTGCGCGACACCGGCTGGATGAATTCCGGATGCGTATTGATATGCTCGATCAGACGGTCCGCATACTTGCTCATCTTGAAGAAATACGCCTCCTCCTTCGCCGGCTGAACCTCCCGCCCGCAGTCGGGACACTTGCCGTCTACCAACTGAGATTCCGTGAAAAAGGACTCGCAGGGCGTACAATACATCCCTTCATAATACCCCTTGTAAATATCGCCCTTGTCGAATAATTTCTTGAAAATCTTCTGAATCTGCTTCTCGTGATATTCGTCCGTCGTGCGGATGAACTTGTCATAGGAGGTGTTCATCAGATCCCAGATCCTTCTGATCTCTCCCGCCACATTGTCCACATACTGTTTCGGCGTTATACCTGCCTCCTCAGCCTTCAATTCGATCTTCTGCCCGTGCTCGTCTGTGCCGGTCTGGAAGAATACGTCGTAGCCCTGGCTCCTCTTATATCTTGCGATCGCGTCCGCCAGGACGATCTCATACGTGTTCCCGATATGCGGCTTCCCTGACGTGTAGGCAATAGCCGTCGTCATATAATATTTTGGTTTTTCACTCATAACCTTCTCTCCCTTCTTTAACATACAGCGAACCCTCTTTGGCCGCGCCAAGTGTGAAGACAATCATGCCCGGCATGATCCTTCTGCGGCATAAAAAACCGCCTTCTTGGATACATTGTAAAATGTATCCAAGAAGGCGGAATCCTGCCGCGTTACCACTTCTATTCATCCTGCCCTCACGGACAGAACCTCTGCAAGTATCCCGGCGCCCCATTTACCGGTTAAGCCGAACACTCTCTCGCTATAACGGGCGAACCCATCGCAGCCTGTATAAGCACAGCTAATGCCTATAGTCGGTGCGCTGCTCAGAAGCCATCTTCAGCCAATCTTCCTCCATCCCTCTCAGCATCCCCGCTGCCTTGTGAAACCAATTCTTACGGCCATAAGACAACGGCTTGGGAATTCTCTGTAAGATTCCAAATGACTTACTCTCTTCGTCATTGCTTTTTCTATCTGCGTTATGTTAGAAATCCTAACACACGGGACGATAGATTGTCAAGAGGGATAAATAAATTCAGTATCCTTAAGCTCCTCCATGATCCTTGAAGAATCTATCATCAATTCTCCTCCAAAGATCCCCACGGGAACCATATCTCCGATATTATATATCACCGGACAGGAATCCTGTTCAAAAAAGTAAACGATCACCCGGAGTTTCTCTGTATCCACCATCCAATATTCCCTTACTCCGGCGGCTTCATACTTGTGGAGTTTCAAAAACATATCTTTCCTTCTGGTTGATTCCGATAAAATCTCAATGACAAAATCAGGCGCACCCATAATACACTTGTTAACCATCTTCTCTTTGTCGCAATTAACAAGAATATCCGGCTGTACCATAGTCTTATCATCACAGTCAAGCTTCACATCCACCGGCGCAAAGAATACTTTGCATTTCCCTTTCTTTTCGGCGATATAATCCCGAAGCTGTGAAAATATCTCCGCCGATACAGCCTGATGCGCAAGACTCGGCGCACTCATATCATAGATCACACCGTCTATCAGTTCCGCCCTTCGGTCATCTGGCAGTGCGTAATAGTCAGCTAATGTGCAGAAGCTTTTCTGTACTCCATATACAGCGCCCGTTTCGCAGACCCTGGCGGCAGACGCTTCGGGATATTCCTTCCGGCTGGCCGCCGAATGTCTACCCGGCAGTAGCACTCTCTCTAATGCCTGTATCATCTCTTTATCCAGTTCCTTAATCTGCCCGGCAAATATCTTCTGTACTATATCACACGGAACTCCTGTTAATTCCGAAAGCTCCTCATATGAATAGCTATTTAGCTCACGCCAATACTCCATCAATGGCAGATTCATATCATCATCCTTTCTCAAACTACAAAATTAAAACTTAGCCAAAAAACAAGCGGTAACAGAGATATCCCAACACCAGCACCGCCACACATACCGCCTGTGTAATGAGCGCCTTTTTATTGTCCGTTATATCCCCGTTCCCTTTCTTCAGCGGCTCCGGCTCCATCAAGAATCCCCACGGACTGTGCTTCTGCATCTTCAAGGCGATCCCCTTCTTCTCATTCTCCCCGACTGCCTTAAGGAACTCTCTCCAGTTACTCTCTAAAAGCTTCATTCCTCTGATCAAGTCTGCCTGCATCGTCTGCCCCTTCAAAAGCATCTGAAAAAAACCTGCTCTGTCCGAATAAGCTTCCTGCTGCCGGTATACGGTATTCTCCTTCTTCTCCATGAATGTCTTGAATGCATATTCCAGCCCTTCCTGCACGGCTTTCTGCGGATCCCCTGTCTTCTCATATACATTCGTCGTATAATTATACACCTTGTAGACTCCCTTCTGTGAGAGATAGAAGTCTATCATCTGATTCACAGCGCTCCTCATCGGGGTAGACATCGACTGGTCCCGGCCGGCGCTGGCCGCATACATCTGCCCCTTGATCGAAGTGATCGCGGCCAATAACCCCGCAACCTCTTCATTGCGTGCACTGATGCCGGGATTCTTAAGCAGGTTGCCGCTTCCATTGATATGCGCGGCAAAACGGTTCGCTCTCTCAAGTCCCTTCCCTGTAAGGGCCGCCTTCCCTCCCTGCAGGCTAATCCGGCTTGCACTGCCGTTCCTGGCTTCATTCAATATCCGGTTCCTCTGGATCATCTGCTGCTCACCAGAGTCCTGTCTCACATCATATCCCTGACTGATCTTAACATTCCCGCCCTTCGTCAGCTTATAGAGCGTTCCTCCTTCTTCGGACGCTGCGGACAGACCGCCGGAAGGAACAGCCGTACCGGACGCAGTATACATACCTTTCCTGCCTCTGCCGCCTCCGGCCTGCCATTCCTGTGATTCCGGCATAAAATACCGGGCGTTTCCCGTAGAATTCACCTTTCCCCGGGCATAGAATCTGTCCGCAGCTCTGGCTGAGATCGCCTCGCCTGTCGTCTGCTTGTATACACTGGATTTTACCAGCTTAAGAGTGTCTGTCTGGCCGGTCTGCTTCAGGAATTCCATCAGATCCTTCAGTTCAACGTCTACCAGCAGATTCAGCTTCTGCGCAAGGATCTCGTTCAGCCGGTCCATCTGCTGCATCTGCTCTTCCCCCATCGTATGTGTCAGAATCGCCTCGAGAAGAGCCAGATACAGCTTGGACAGCTCATCAAGCTGCGCTGAAAGGTTCTGATCGCCGACCGGCATCCATTTCTGAAATGCTTCCCAGAGTTCCTGCTCCATCTCCAGAGTCCACGTTATATTCGCATCTTTCAGAAGCTTACCTTCTATTCCAAACCATTTGCTCTGCCGCGAGAGCTCCGGCGTATCCCTCTTCTCCTCCGTCCGGTCTCTCTCGTTCTCCTGCTCCCATTCCTGCTTCCTGGAATCCCGTTCCTTCAGAAGTTCTTCCTTCACTTCCGCCGCATGCCTGGATGCTTCTTCTATCAAGACCTGCCCTGCCTCCATCTGGGCGCACTTCCTGGCAAGCCTGTTCTCCATCGCCGCTGCTGCCGCAGACTGAGGCGCCTGGTTCCCTCCGGTTTCCTTCACTCTTGACATTCCAGTTCCTCCTAAGCCGCTATGCCTGCCGCCGGTTCATTCAGCCGCACGCCGTGACAAATCGTAAATCTCTTATAATAGTTATCGACCGGGGCGCTGATGTTGTAACCTTGAAATATAATTTCTTTTTATTTCCGCGAGCAACGAGCCAAGCGGGCATGCTTGCATGCACATTTGGCGACTGCCGCGAGGGTCAAAGACCCTGTTGCTTGCAGCGGGGTCTTTGACTTCCAAATGCCGACGGTTTAACTTTACTGAAATAGCTTTACTGAAATAGCTAAATTTACGATTGCATGCCGATTTATAATATGCTATACTTATTTTTAAGAATTTTTCAAGAATTCAGAAGGGCATTCGCCTTCTATTTTCTATCCGGCAATCACCAAAGGAATATCCCTGATTCATTTTCAAATCCAATATTTTACACATTCACTTGGAGAAGCCTTGATACATTGAAACAGTTAAATTCTTCATAAGATTTCCTTTTCCGAAGCTTCGTTTCATGGTATGATTATAATAATAAATCAAAGTCTTCTTACATTGAATCCTGTAATATCTTGCAGAAGAAAGGAGACTTTTTATGAGCATTACGAACAACACACTGAATGTAACGCAAAGACAAGAAGATTTTATCATGCTCCCCACCAACGATGTCTGCTTTGCCGGACTGATGGAGAATCCTACTGTTCGGAAAGGCTTCTGTGCCGCCGTTATGCGGGTTCATCCAGATGAAATTGGCAAAACAGAACTGCTTCCCACCCATTTGCAGCGAGAAAATGCGGATGATAAGCTTGGCATTCTGGATGTACGGGTACGCATGAAAAACGGTACTCAGATCAACATGGAAATGCAGGTAAAATATTTTGATTTCTGGGATGAGCGTGCATTATTCTATCTAAGCAAAATGTTTTCCGAACAGTTGAAGCACGGAGATTCATACGAAAAACTTCAAAAATGTATCCACGTCAGTATTTTAGATTTTATACGGTTTCCGGGTGACGAAAACTGTTATCGTACAATACACTTCCGTGATGATGCTACCAATGAAATTTATAACCGCAAGATGGAATTACAGATTCTAGAGCTTAAAAAGCTTTCCAAAACTATTCTTCCAAAAGAAGATATCATTCATTGGATGCGTTTCTTTAATGGAAAGAACAAGGAGGAATTCGAACATATGGCACAGACAAATGAATATCTGGGAGAGGCCTATGAAGCATTACAAAGATTGAGTGCAGATGATAAGAAGCGTCTGGAATATGAAGCGCGTGACAAAGCCTTGAAGGATTATAATACTCAGATGAGCAGCGCTGAAAAGCGCGGCATTGAAATCGGTGAAAAACACGGCATTGAAATCGGTGAAAAGCGCGGCATTCAACTTGCCTGTAAAGTGTTCCGTTTGCATTCACAAGGTTTTTCAGCAGAAGAAATTGCCGCCGAATGCAACATCTCTGCCGAAAAAGTACACGAAATCCTATAAGGCAGCAATTCGGGCCTGTCTAAATTATTCCCGGACAACCGCATGAAAAGGGGCTGATTCCGACAGCCCCGCCGCATCGTCCCTCTGACGGTTGATTTCTATACCCCAAGTTCCGCTCTCGTCGGAATCGACACCCCCGCTCCCGGTCTTGATACTGCGATCGCCGACGCCCTCGCCGCCATATCCATAGCTCCTTCAACCGCAGCTCCTTCTAATATCCCCGCAATAAAATATCCTGTATATGTATCTCCTGCCGCCGTCGTATCCACCGTCTCCGCCGGATAGATCTCCCGCACTGCCCGCTTCGTACTGTCACAATACCGGGAACCTGCGCTGCCCAGAGTCAGTACGATCTTAGTCTGCGAAAATCTGATTCTAAGGCCTTCTATCAGCTTATCAGCATCCTCCGGCCTCTCTTCTAATATCTGCCCCGCTTCTATTTCATTTAGGATAAAATAATCCACATACTGAAGCGGCAGTTCCTTTATGACCTTATTCATCGGAGACGGATTGAGCACGATTATCATCCCTCTTTCACGGGCTTTTTTGACAATGTATCCCAGTTCATTGATCTCATTCTGCAGAAGAAGGTAATCTCCCGCCTCGAACCCCTCCAACGTATGATCGACCTGCTCTTTCGTGATCATCTGATTTGCCCCGCCATACAGAATGATACAGTTATCTCCTTTCTCATCGTTCTGGATAACCGCATGTCCCGTCTTCACCCCGGGAATGATTCGGATATACCTCGTATCCACTCCGGCTTCTTCAAGAAATTCTATCAGAAACCTTCCCTCTTCTCCGATCGCTCCGGCATGGAAGACCGAAACACCTGCTTTCCCAAGTGCAACAGACTGATTCAGTCCCTTTCCTCCCGGATAGGTATTCAGCGTTTCCGAAGAGATTGTTTCGCCCTTCTCTACGATATGATGCAATTTATATACATAATCGATATTAAGCGATCCAAAATTCAGTACCTTCATCTTCATTTATCCCTTTCTTTTCTCCAACCTTCATTTGTCTGTTCGTGTATATTTTTTACAAAAACCGACGTAAAAAAGGGAACGAAGTCTTCTCTTCGTTCCCTTATAATTCTTCTGGATCCTATTCTGCCTTGCCAGCCTTCTCGTAATAGCTGTCGAACAGATCTCCGATTGCGCTGTGTGTCTCCTGTGAAATAGATGGAAGTGACTTGCCCCAAGCCTTAGTAGCCTGCTCAAACCCCTTCTCCACTGCTGCCTGCATCTCTTTCATCTTCTCCGGGTCATCTCCCGCGAGCGCATACGCAAAATCAAAGATTCTCTGAGACGTCTGCTTTACACCCCAGTATCCGTCTTCGGAAATTGCCTGCTGAGCTTCTGCCTTCGTCTGCGCATCAACTGCGAAGTTACCGCTGGCAATCATCTTCCACATATTGTCGCCCTGTGCAGCGGCGCCGGTAATTCCCTGCTTCTGGAACATCTGGGTCATCATGTTCGTAAAACGGGTCATCTGATTATCCAGGTCTGCTTTCAAGCTCTGCACCAGTGCGGCCCTCTCAGAATCACTCATCTTACCATTTACTTTCGTATCCTTGCTGAATTCAACACGGTCGGTATTCGTCTTGGAAGTTGTCTTATCCACGGCGCCTACCGCATCTTTGCTCTGCTCCTCTGCAGCCTTGGACGCTGCTGCCGTCTTGTTAGCATTTACAGAAGTATATCCTGTAGCCGCCTGTACATTCTGATAATAAAGGTCATCGATTTTCACAGCATTTCCTCCTTTTCCTCTTCTCAATTATCTAGTACAACATTGCACTAGCGTGCCAAGAAAATCATTTTATTTATGTTCATACTGTTATATCGGCGGCAGCGGGAAAAAATTAAGATTGTATTGGGAATTACTTCCTTATTTTTTAACCTTCATCAACTGCACGCAACGACTCCAGAAATGGATTCAGAAGCTCCTGCCCGTACTGCAGGAGAGAATAATGTCCCTGCTGCAGACACCAGTTATAGGTGAGCCCGATCTGAAAGCTTGCGATCATATCCGTCAGGACCGGATAAGAATGCACAGAAACGATCTCTCCCGTTTCGCTTCCTTCCTTAAGGAGCTGCCGGAGGATCTGATAATACCGCCTGTCAGGATTCAGTATATGGCGCACTCCCTCTGTCATGACCTGCCGCCCGTACAGCGACGGATAAAAGGAATGGAAAGGAGATTCCTCCACCGCACGCATCACATAACCGTTGAACGAGATCAGATTATCGACCGTATGCTTCTCTTTATCATAATATTCCTGCAGCCAGATATCATAATCATTATCGTAAGTATAAGCGACCGTAAACAGCAGCTCCTCTTTCCCATGAAAATGATGATAGAATGCGCTGCGCGAAGTACCTGATTTTGCAATGATCTGCGAGATCGTGGTTTCTTCATATCCGTTATCCTGAAATAATTCCCACGCAGCCGACATAATCTTTTCTTTTGTTTTCTTTTTATATGGTCCTCTCATGGAAATCCCCGCTTTCTGTAATTATTATAATCATAACATAATCCGCCGCCCGCATCAAGATGGCCGCAGATCGCATGCTAACTTCAACATAAATTTCAATATATATACGATATATATATTGACTATAATACAGTATCTTTGATAAAATTTAGATAATATATGATAATAAGAACGCAGTACGGAATTAAGTTTAATTTTAACATTGGAGGCATTTATTATGAAACGATTAAGAATGGATGGGCTTCTGACCGAAAGCAGGAAAAGATATGCCGTTGAAGCTGCCCTGCTGCTTGGATTCCAGACAGAATCCGCAGTATTTCCGATAGCGGGGCCTGACGGTGAGATCCCCATCCCGGAATCAGACGAAGAGCTGCTGTCCCTATGGCGCCTGGACGGAGCCGATATGCCGGACGGATATACCCCTGCACAGGCAGCGGGGCCGGTCTTTGAATTGGATTTCCGTAAGAGACACGGGCTTGAATACCTTTTCTCCAGAGGATTCTTCCTTAAGGACGAGAATCATGACCTGCTGCCCGACCGATTGGACGTCAAACTTATCCTTCCGGAAGACACAGATACCGCAATGCTCACGGCTGCCTGCAATCTGGCGTTTCGTTTCGGCATGGAGACGACCGCATTCGAAGGCGGTATCCTGGCGCCGGAAGGCTATGAAGGGAATGCCGTGATCTTCGAGCACGCCGAACAGGAGGAACTGGTACTTGAAGAGCTTCCCGGCGCCGTACATGTACACATCAGGGGCACCGGACAGAAGCTTCTGGAATTCTCGAACCTGATCTGCGAGAGATTCCCTGTCACCAACGCTTTTCAGAACTGGCGCGACGTCCTGATGGATATGACGGATGATTTTGCACTCAGAGGAGCAGACGGACAGCTTGCCTATCTTAAGGCCTATATGGACAAGGAGCCGGAAGGCTCTCTGACGGAGTACACATTATACGGGGCGCCTGAGATCACCGAAGAACAGAAGTCGCATTTCCCCGAAGGCAGTATTCAGAACCATAAGGCAGGCAAGAAGGTCTGGGAACACAATTTCGATCTGCCCTGGGAAGCAGATACCTTCGAGCAGATCATCAGGGAAGAGATCATCCCGGCTCTTCGCACCGGCGATATCGTCCGAATCGAAGGAGCCCTCAGCGAAGCCCCTGAGACGCGGGAAACCATAGCGGACCGTATCCGGGAGACGGTCAAGCCCACAGGCGCCGACCTTAAGAGCATTCAGCTTATCTGCGCTTACAAGCAGGGGTATTCATGGATAGACGAGGCGGTAATCCCGGCCGTATGCTCTGGTACAACGCAAGATTCACGCGATACAGCGCCTAAGAAAGCTGAGATCTACTTCAAGCCGTTTCTCCCGGAAGGAGAAACCGTCTGGCTTGACGAGAACGGGGCAACCCCTTCTTACCATAATCTGAAGGCTGATGATCCTGACAAATGGTATGATCTTCCGATCCGTTATCTTCAGGAATTGTATCCTATTCAGGATAAACTGACAGAGAAGCTGGGGCTTAAGCAGGATGATATAGTGTTTCACGCTTATGAAGGCGCCGAGGAATTGACCTATCTGTGCAGAATTACCATGCAGGATGGAACATGCCGGGAGTTCCGGTATCTGGCGAGATATTCCGAGCGTCCGTACCTTGACGAATACCCGCAGATGGGGAAGGTTCATCCCAGCACCGGTTATATCCAGGTATGGGTGAACGAAGAAGAACGGCTGAACCGCAGGATACCCACCGATCTGGAACGGATCTGGGATATCTACCAGGGGCAGATCCTTCCTCTGTGCCGTAATTATATAGAAGAGAAGACGAAAGGCGCTGCAACTTCCGATATGCAGCCTTTCTTCCAGAAGCTTTTGCTGGAGGTATGGGCAAGCGAGCCGGATTACAGGACCGGAAGCCGGGAAGACCTGATATCCTCTCTGGATGCACTCCATGAGGATATGTATTTCGTGGGCAGCGATTATTTCAAGAACTACGGCTTACAGCAGTCAGATCAGCTCTTTGATGCCCCCGGTCTGATCCTTCCCAAGATACATAAGCGCGAAGGAGCTCCCGCATTCCGGGCTGTACTCTATGAGCGTCAGCAGGAAGAGGCCTGTATTATCCGCAGTCAGAAGACGGACGCCGGCAGCGGAACGATCGCCGTACAGCAATTGCGAAGAGATCAGATAGACCTCCGCATCACACGAATCTGTCCAAGCGGCGGCCGCCTCGTACTGGAGATACCTGTAACCGAGATTTCCTCAGATGTAACGGCTGCCTATGCACAGCTATTTGCGGAAGGAAGACTGAACATAAGCGGCAAGATCGCGGATTGCTATATCCTTAAGTTCCTTGCCGGAGACGGAACGGCTTACGAAGCATCCGCTCTGCAGACGGCAGCGCTTCCCATGAAGCAGATCACTGATATCGATCTTCATGAAAATGAACTGATCGGATACGACACCTGCCTTGAGATCCTCGAAGAGCTCAGATGCGTACAAGGGCTTGAAGTCTTTGAGACCGCTCACTCTTACCAGGGGCGCAGACTCTACGGGATCTGGCTGAAACCAGAATACGAAGGATATCTGTCTATGACAAAACGGCTGTCAAGATGTCCAAGCGAGATCATCAACGCCAGGCATCATGCCAATGAGGTTTCCAGTACGAACGCCGCATTTATATTATTGAAGAGATTACTGACGGAAGATATCTACAGGGACCTTCCCCGGAAGCTGAATCTGGTTCTGGTTCCCATGGAGAATACCGACGGCACTGCTATCCATTACGAACTCCAGAAGGAACATCCTTATTGGAAGTTCCATGTGGCAAGATTCAATGCGGTCGGAAAGGAATTCTATTATGACCATTTCCGTCAGGATACCATACATGCCGAAGCAATGGGGCTTACACGGCTCTTTGAAAAATATATACCGGATATGATCGTAGACAACCACGGAGTACCGAGCCACGAGTGGGAGCAGCAGTTCTCAGGCTACACTTCTCCCTCTTACAAGGGCTTCTGGCTGCCGAGATCTCTGCTCTATGGATACTTCTGGTATGTAACGGATGAGCAATACCGTTCTAATTACTCCGTCAATAAGATGATGGAGGATGTGATTGCAGACGAGATTGCCGCAGATGAAGAGATGACACGGTGGAATCAGGAGTGGAGCGCACAGTTTGAGAAGTATGCTCACGCCTGGATGCCGAAGCTGTTTCCTGCGGATTACTATAAGAATATGATCAATTACTGGATACCCTTCGCCTTTGATCCGGCACACCGGTATCCATCCATCCGCTTCCCCTGGATCACCACGGTGGCTTACACCAGCGAAGTGGCGGATGAGACCGCGCAGGGTGAATATCTGAACCTGTGCGCAAGGGCACACGCGGCACACGACGAAGCAACCATCCGAATGCTGATGGCGGCAGATCATATGCATACCTGCCGATGCGAGTGCCGAAACGGACAGATCTTTACCGAATACTTGCGGCTAAGACCCATGGTCGTAAGCAATTCGGAGCAAAGATAGATACTATTAACACTTTTCACTAGAAGGAGGAGAAGTAAATGGAACTAATTAAACTGGTTGGCGTTCTGATCGTAATCGTCGGGTTTGCATTGAAGCTGGATTCAATCCTGATCATTTTCCTGGCGCTTATCACAACAGGACTTGTAGGGGGACTTGGCATTGACGGCCTGTTGGAAGCAATCGGAACAAATTTTGTCGCAAACAGAAGTATGGCGATCTTCATCATGATCCTTTTGATCACAGGTGTTCTGGAACGTAACGGGCTGAGAGAGGCAGCGACAGACCTGATCAAGAAGGTAAAAGGAGCCACTGCAGGAAAGGTAGTCGCCGCATATGGTATCATGCGAGGTATCTTCGGAGCATTCAACGTAGGCTTCGGAGGTGTTGCGGGATTCGTACGTCCGGTTGTCCTTCCGATGGCAGAAGCTGCCGTGAAGAATCAGGGACATGAGGCGGCGGAAGAGCACGTTGAGGATATCAAGGGCATGGCGTCCGCGATGGAGAACATCACATGGTTCTTCTGGCAGGTACTCTTCGTAGGAGGTTCCGGCGGTATCCTTGTACAGAGTACCCTGGCTTCTCTTGGATACGAAGTGGAGCTTATTGAGCTTGCCGCGGCAGAGATTCCGGTTGCGATCTTCGCCCTTATCGTCGGCTGTTCGGTAACGCTTGTAACAGATAAGAAACTCAGCAAGAAATACTATGGCAGCAAGTAGGCAGGGGGAGTGAGAATATGGCTAATTTAAAATTTATACAGGTCAATGAAGTGTTAGGTGCGAACCTGCTGAACATGGTGTGGGTGATCATCGGCTTGATCGCCATCTACGCAGGCGTGAAAAACTTATTGGATCAGGAGAATCCGTCCAGATACGGAACCGCTCTTTTCTGGTGTTCCTTCGGCGTTGTATGCGGATTCGGAACATGGCTTCCGGCGAAGGTTTCCGGCGTCCTTGTCATCATTATGTGTCTGCCGCCGATCTTCAAGAAAGTGAAGGTGGGAAAGGTTGATAATCCTTCCAAAGAACATACCATTGAGCAGTACCAGAAGGTGGGGATGAAGATCTTCTTCCCGGCGGTCTGTGTAGGTATCTTTTCACTTTTATTTGCGTTTTTCAGTAATTTGAGTTCTATGGTAGCCGTTACACTTGGAGTTATCGTTGCGATGATTATTCTGATGGCTTATAATCCAGGTGAGAATAAACCGGTTGTATTCTTGAAAGAATCCGAGAGATTTCTTTCCATCATGGGACCTTTATGTATGCTTCCGCAGCTTCTCGGCTGTCTTGGCGGCGTATTTACGGCTGCAGGCGTCGGCGATGTGGTTGCCGGTATCGTAGAAAAGATCGTTCCAAAGGGAAATGTAAATATCGGTATCATCGTATTTGCGATCGGTATGGCGTTATTTACCATGATCATGGGAAATGCATTTGCAGCGATCACGGTTATCACGGTTGGTATCGGGGGCCCGTTCGTTCTTGCATACGGCGCCGATCCGGTCGTGATCGGTATGCTGGCTCTGAC
>OFGE01002518.1_pt1 | contig 13420 bp, 15 predicted proteins | sample 1521681 | NCBI WGS metagenome assembly OFGE01 (sample SAMEA3504093, study PRJEB24116) | mouse gut metagenome | biome: mouse gut; feature: mouse-associated habitat; material: faeces | place: Denmark | collected 2011 | reverse complement strand
TCAGGAGCCGTCAGACATGATAATTAATATGGACAACATCTGATGAAGGAAGAACACCTTCTTCTGTTATCTAATTTGAGAAATTTATTAACCAAGTAGTTTTGATTGACTACACCATTATTATACTAGGAGGATGTAATATGAAACAGGATATGGCACAGGTAAATATTAGGAAGGTGGCTATGATTGGCTGCGGTTTTGTTGGTTCTGCGTCGGCGTTTTGCCTGATGCAGAGCGGTTTGTTTTCAGAGATGGTATTGATTGATGCTGACCGGGCGCGGGCGGAAGGTGAAGCGCTTGATATTGGGCATGGGGTTCCATTTGCAAGGCAGATGAAGATTTATGCGGGGGATTACGATGATATTGTGGATGCTGCGATTATTATTATTACGGCAGGCGCGAATCAGAAGCCAGGGGAGACACGCCTGGATCTGGTAAATAAAAATGTAGGTATTTTTGGCAGTATTATTCCGGAGATTGCGAAACGCGGCTGCGGCGGTATCCTTTTGGTTGTGTCGAACCCGGTGGATATTTTGACCTATACTGCTTTAAAGCTTTCCGGGTTTACAGAGAACCGTGTGATTGGATCGGGGACGGTGCTTGATACGGCAAGGCTAAAGTGTGCGCTCGGTGAGCACCTTTCCGTGGACAGCAAGAGTGTGCATGCGTTTATTGTCGGCGAGCACGGGGATAGTGAAATCGCGGCATTCAGCAGTGCAAACGTATCGGGTATAGCGCTGAGTGAATTCTGTGAAATGCGGGGGCACTTTGCGCACGATGAAAATTCCAGACAGATTGCAGAAAACGTAAAAAATAGCGCTTATGAGATTATTAGCAAGAAACATGCCACATATTATGGGATAGCTATGGCGGTGAAACGGATTTGCGAGGTTATTATCCGGGATGAAAAATCCATCCTGCCGGTTTCGTCTATGATGCATGGGGAGTATGGGATTGAGGACGTGGTGCTTAGTATGCCTGCGGTCGTAGGCAAGCATGGGGTGGAAACCCATGTGCCGATTCCGCTAAATGAAGAGGAGCAGGAGAAGCTGCGGGTTTCGGCGGAAACATTGAAAGGTATTTTGGAAAAGGCAGTGAAATAGGGGAAATATGTTGTTTGGAAAGCAGCCTGTATAGACAGGCTGTTTTTTCATATAAAATTAAAGAAACTTTAAGATGCATTTTTTATGGGGCTGCGGTATGATAAAAGAAAGCTACATTATTAGAAGGGATTTGAGAGATATGGATGGAACGGGGCAAAGGGAGCAGGAGGAGTATGAAAGGAGGAGGGCGGCAATCCGCGCCCAAAGACGGAAGAGAAACAGGCAGGAAGTTATTGTAAAGATGGTGTTGGGAGGAGTTTGTTTTGCAATTCTGGCAGTGACGGGTACGGTTGTCCTGCGGGCCGTTAAAGGACGTGGTACACAGCCTGTTATAGAGGAAGTAGCCGTGCAAAAGAGAATCGTAAAGTCACCGCCGGAGTATGAAGAGGAGCTGTTAAGTATAAATGAATATTCCAGGCCAGGCGATGCATTGGACAATGTAAAAGGGATCGTGATACATTATACGGCAAACCCAGGCACAACAGCCAGGCAAAACAGGGATTATTTTGAAGGGCTTGGGCTGTCGGGGGAAACGTATGCCAGCAGCCATTTTATTGTCGGGATGGAGGGGGAGGTAATACAGTGTATCCCCTGTGATGAAATAGCATATGCCTCTAATGAACGGAATGAAGATACTATAGCAATTGAATGCTGTATTCCAGATGATACAGGACAATTTACCGACGCGACATATCAGTCGTTACTGCATTTGGTATCATGGCTGATGGGACAATATGAGCTTGGGATTGACGATGTCATACGCCATTATGATGTTACTGGAAAAGAGTGCCCAAAATATTATGTGAAATATCCATTAAAGTGGAAGAAAATGAAAGATGATATTGAAGGGTATATTGATACATATGGAAATTAAAATTTCTTATTGACAAGTTGGAAAAGCTATAGTACAATAGATTAGCAAGCTGCTGTGGCTCAGTCGGTAGAGCGTCGCATTGGTAGTGCGGAGGTCACGGGTTCGATTCCCGTCAGCAGCTCTGTAAAAGGGATGAAAGGCTTTTTGAAGCATACTGCTTTGAAAGGCCTTTATTTTGTTTTCCATAAGATAGCCAATTGACATACGCAAGGCAAACAGGGTATTATAAAAAAGGAAAATAAAAAAGGAGAAAGAAGTACTATGAAAGAGGACAAAAGAGAAGATAAAAAATTTGCCATTGAGGTTATAAAGCTTGTACGGATGCTTATTATTATTGCTGTGGCAGCTGGGGCTGGTATCTTTATATATGTGCGGTTTTTAGGGCCAAAGGAACCGGAGCTGACGTCTTCGTTTGTAAACGGCAAGCTGGAGTCAGTTAGTGATCTAACGGTTTCCGAGCTAAGTTATACGGGGCTGATCCGGTATTCTGAAGGAGAAATCCCGTTTCTTACGCAGAACGGTTTTTCCATGATGTATACGGCCAAGGTGCGCGCAGGCATTGATGTTGCAGACGCACAGGTTACAGTGGCGGGGGATGAGGTAGTAGTCACACTGCCAGAATGCAAAGTGCAGTCTATTGATGTTGATCCGGAATCTATTGAATTTTATGATGAGCGCTTCGCGCTGTTTAACTGGACGGAAAAAAAGACATTATTGATACCGTATCTGCAGCAAAACAGGACGTATCTGAGAAGGCGGATTTGGACAGCCTTTTAGAACAGGCAAAGGTACAGACGAAAGCGCTTCTAAAAGGGCTGCTTTCGGATGTGATTGGGGACAGGGAACTGAAGATTGAATAAAAAATGCTTTCCGGTACATTGATTATCCGGAAAGCTTTTTTAGTGTTTATAAATAGGCCTGCATATCCCGGTAAAGTGTATCTTCAATTGCAATCAGGCGTTTGCATATGTTGCGGGAGGGTTCGTTTGCGGCATCGTATTGGTTTAAGTGCTTATGAAGTGTTTTAATTCCCATGTTGCAGCCGTCCGTAATTAAATCGGCTGCAGTGGCGTCACTGTGGTCCATACCCATTTTCATGTTGGCCTTAATCCAGGACATGCCTTTTGCTATGGGGGTTGGATCTTTTTCGCCGCTTCCGTATTGTAATAACATGGAATGGAGTTCATTGCCTAAGGCTTTATGGTGTTCCTTGCTTTTAGAGAGGATCTGCTTTAAGCTGGAATCGCGGATTTCGTCCATAATTTCATCAATAGAAGAAACAGCCATCTTAGAGCCCAAATCACATTCTTTGAGCAATTGGATTGTGTCGTTGTTTATCATAGGAAAACCTCCCGTTTTTTATTTTAATATATCCAGCAAGGCAGGAATACATACGCTTTTGAAAGGGGAAAATTTTCAGATAAAACGTAAAGCAGGTGGATTTGTGTATTGAAAGCAAATGTATTTGGTGATATACTCCAAGTTAACAGATACTTTTAAACTGCAAACTATAAGGAGACCAGGATAGATGGAAGCATACAAAGCAGAATTCATTGAATTTATGGTAGAAAGCAACGTATTAAAATTTGGCAGCTTCACATTAAAAAGCGGACGTAAATCCCCGTTTTTTATGAATGCGGGAGCATATACGACGGGATCGCAGCTGATGCGTTTGGGCGAGTTTTACGCAAAAGCCATCTACGACAATTATGGGGCAGATTTTGACGTATTATTTGGCCCGGCATACAAAGGGATCCCCCTGTGTGTCGCGGCATGTATTGCGTTTTCCAAATTATACGGCAAAGAAATCCGTTACTGCTCTAACCGCAAGGAAATAAAGGATCACGGGGATACCGGGATTTTGCTTGGAAGCAAGTTAAAAGATCACGATCGTGTTGTAATTATTGAGGACGTTACTACATCTGGCAAATCAATCGAAGAAACCTTCCCCATTTTAAAAGCGCAGGCCAATGTGGAGATTGTAGGGTTAATGGTTTCTTTAAACCGGATGGAGGTGGGGCTTTCAGGTAAAATGGGCGCCCTGGATGAAATTCACCAAACATATGGCTTTCCTGCAAATGCTATCGTAAGTATGGCAGAGGTTACAGAGTATCTCTATAACCGTCCCTGCCAGGGCAGTATTATCATTGACGATACAATAAAAGCAGCAATTGACGAATACTATAAAGAGTATGGGGTAAAGTAGGATTTTGAAAAAAGAGGATACCAGAAGGTTATTATACGCGTTGAAAATTCTCTTGTTTACTGCTTATCTTGCATTTTTGAGTTATTTTCTGTTTTTTGCAGAAAGCATGGGAAGGGGCTTTACAGAACGGGCTTACCACTATAACCTGATGCCGTTGAAAGAAATCTGCCGTTTCTGGATACACAGGAAGGCGCTCGGATTTTGGTCGGTTGCCCTGAACCTGGTTGGCAATGTTGTGGCATTTATTCCGTTCGGCATGTTTTTGCCTTGGCTTTTTGGGAGGTGCCGGAGGTTCGGGCTTATAGTATGGGCCAGCTTTGAATTTAGCCTGCTGGTGGAAACGATCCAGCTTGTGTTTAAGGTGGGCAGCTTTGATGTAGACGATATTTTGCTGAATACACTGGGCGGTATACTTGGTTTTTGGGGATACCGTATCTATGTATATGTGAGGAAGAGGATCGCATGAGGGACAGAAAACACTACAAATTTACAAGAAAAAAACATTCAAAAAGAGGGATGCTGGCCTGCGCTGTTGCGGCAGCATCCATCTTTGCTCTAATCTATCTCATTTTGCTGTCATTTAAGCAGAAGGGGGATGGGGGCGCATATCTGGGCGGCGTGGGGATACTGGCGTTGTTTGCGGCGTTGGCAGCGCTGGTTTTAGCTATAGGAAGCCTGCGGGAAGAGGATTCTTTCCGGGGCTTTGCGGTTGTGTCTATGCTGCTTTCTGTGCTGGCAGCCGGGGCATGGATTGCGCTGTATGCAGCAGGTTTTTTCCTGGCTTAATAAATAACGGTAGAAAGGAAGAATTATGGAACGGTTAGAACAGCAGCTAAAATTTATACTGGAGCTGGATAAACAAAAAGAAATTGTCCGCCAGACCTATCTGGCGGACGCGAGCCGCAAGGAGGGCGATGCAGAGCATGCATGGCATTTGGCGGTAATGGTGTTTTTGCTGGCGGATTATGCCAATGAAAAAATCGATGTATTAAAGACCATTAAAATGGTGCTGTTACATGATGTGGTGGAAATTGATGCAGGGGACACCTATGCTTATGACATACAAGGGGGCAAAACCAAACGCCTTAGGGAAGAACGTGCCGCAGACCGGATTTATGGAATGCTGCCGGAGGATCAGAAACAGGAATACCGCGCCCTTTGGGAAGAATTTGAAAAAAGGGAAACGCCGGAGGCGAAATTTGCCAATACGCTCGACAAGGTACAGCCAGTGCTGCTTAACAACGCTTCGGGGGGAAAAAGCTGGAGGGAGCATGGTATTAAAAAAGAACAGGTTTTAGGGCGCAATCAGACAACCCACGAGGGAAGTGAGGCGTTATGGGAGTATATCAGAAATATTATTGAGGAGAATACCCAGAAAGGAAATATTTTAGAATAGGAAGAGGGATATGGGATATCAGGATATTTTTAAGACGTCAAATGAAGAGGTAGAGGAACGTTATGGGCTGTCGCTTGGACGGATCCGCGAGATTAGAACAGAGCAAAGCGTATCGCAGCCATACCGGGATTATTTTAAGAAGTCAGCGGAAGTTATCTGTTTTATGGATGGGATACTTTGCATGGCTCTGGATCAAAAGCTGTGGGAGCGGACTCTTTCAGAATGTGAAGCGTGCAACATGGATCTGTATAGGGAGCTTTTGCCGGAGCATTACAGCAGCAGCTACGCTAATCCGGCGGCGGCAGTACAAATGTTGGGGGAGGAATTCGGCGGGCTTTTATGTTTTTTGTATACGGAGCTTCGCGGCCTGGCAGCGTATGCATTTGAAAGCCGGAAAATGCATTTTACTATTTTTTGCGAACTTTTCCTGGAGATTTACAATTGCTTTGAACGGGAGGAGGGCACGTCGCCCAAAGAAATACAGCAGATTTTGTATTGGTTTTTCCACGATTACAGTGAGGTGTTTGCACAGGACAAGGTACGTGACATGGTAGATCCAGAGTATGACTTTTTTACCGGGATCGTAATGGGCGCGGATTTGTCCGATTTGCGGTATTTATACCAGTACGGCGAGTATGTCGGTGAAAATGAAATCCGGATTGCACAGTTTTTAAATACACTGCCCCAGTCACAGATAGAGGCAATGGCAGAAACAATGACGAAAGGGTTTTGTATCGGCTATGAGAAGCTGGGCAAGGATTTGGCAAGGAAGGATACCGTATGCATGGAATATCCGATGGGCTTTGAGCGGATTGTGCGCGCCGCCATATGTAATTTTAACGGGATGGGGCTGGCAGTGACAGTATACCGCAGCCCGCAGTCTTCGTTTGGCAGAGGGAGCGGGCGCAGGCGGGGCTTTTCTTCTGGTTCTGTAAACCCGCAGTTTGATTTTGACCATAAGGCGGATGCTGCCGTTTATCTGGATAAGGCGTTTGTAGAACGCCGGTTAGAGGCGATGAAGGCGGCGTTTGAAACATATCAAAAGAAAGCGGCGCGCCATGCGGGGCCGGCAGTGATTGAGACGTTTGGGGAAGACAATTTTGAACCGATTCAAAAGGGGGAATCATTTTCGTACAGCGATCTGCAAAAACAGCTGTCGGTTTATCAGATGGGGCGGCTGGGGGAGCTGACGAATTTTTATATTCCTGGAGATGAGCGCAGCTTTACAATTATCGCATATCCAATTCCTGCAATTGGGGATCGGTTTGCGGAGATTTTTCAGGAAACAGTTAAGCTTAATACCCTGGATTATAAGAAATACAGCGATATGCAGCAGAAGCTGATTGATGTTTTGGATACGGCGGATCGGGTGCATATTGTGGGGAAAGGGGCAAACCATACAGATCTGTGGGTGAAAATATTTCCGCTGCAGTCTCCGGATAAACAGACAGCGTTTGAAAATTGCGTGGCTGATGTGAATATTCCGGTAGGGGAAGTGTTTACTTCTCCGGTCCTGGAAGGGACAAACGGTGTGCTGCATGTGACCTGGGTTTATTTGAACGGGCTGAAATATAAAGATTTAAAACTGGAATTTGCAGAGGGGAGAGTCGTGTCATTTAGCTGCGCTAATTTTGCAAATAAAGAAGAAAATGAGAAATTTTTGCTGGAAAACCTGATGCAGCAGCATACGTCGCTTCCTCTTGGAGAGTTTGCTATTGGGACAAATACAACGGCTTACCGGATGGCAAATAAGTATGGGATTATGGAAAAGCTGCCGATCTTAATAGCGGAAAAGACAGGCCCCCATTTTGCGATTGGGGATACGTGTTATTCACATGCAGAAGACACCAGGGTATTTAATCCGGACGGGAAAGAAATGGTGGCAAAGGATAACAGTATCTCAATTCTGCGGAAGGAAGATGCATCGGCCGCCTATCTAAACTGCCATACGGATATTACAGTCCCGTTTGAAGAGCTGGGGGAAATAAGCGTGGTGAGGAAAGACGGCAGTACAGTGGATGTGATCCGGGATGGGATGTTCGTAGTGCCAGGAACGGAAGATTTGAATATACCGCTTGCGGATTGAACTTGAATCATCCATTTATTTATTGTAAAATATTACAGTGCAGAATTAATGAAAAATATTTTTAGCGGAGAGATAATTATTCTGATAACGAAGCCGTATTTCCGATTATGTGCGTGCTTATAAGAAATTGGACGGTAAGAAGGTTTATACCAGATATTGTGGAAAACGTTTTGTTAAGACAAAATAATTTTTGCAGAAAATGGGGGGCAGCAGTAAGCTGTCCCCCATTATTCGTCAAACAGATTGGATTTGTATATTGAAAGGAACTTTATTTGATGATATACTCCAAAGCGGAGGGCTATATGATCCACTGACAGGCGGGGTGGGGGCAGTATAATTTAATACGAATCAGAAAAGGAGCGTCATTATGGCAAAAGTAGGAATTGTAATGGGAAGCGACTCAGATATGCCGGTTATGGCTAAGGCTGCCGATGTGTTAGAGCAGCTGGGTATCGAATATGACATGCGGATTATTTCTGCACACCGTGAACCGGATGTTTTTTTTGAATATGCAAAAACAGCTGAGGATAAAGGGTTTAAGGTTATTATAGCAGGCGCGGGGATGGCGGCTCACTTACCGGGTATGTGCGCGGCAATTTTCCCGATGCCAGTGATTGGGATCCCGATGCACACTTCATCCCTTGGCGGGAGGGATTCGCTGTATTCAATTGTGCAGATGCCGTCGGGCATCCCGGTAGCGACTGTGGCGATTAACGGCGGGGCAAATGCGGCGCTGCTTGCAGCAAAGATTTTAGCGACAGGCGACGCGGCGCTTTTGCAGAGGTTAAAGGATTATGCCAAGGATTTGAAGGGGCAGGTTCAGGCTAAAGACGCAAAGCTGCAGGAAACAGGTTATAAAAAGTATGGAAAAGAGTAGGGGAGATCAGATGGATTATAAAAAAGCAGGCGTGGATATTGAGGCCGGCTACAAGTCGGTTGAGCTGATGAAGCAGCATGTACAAAAAACGATGCGCAGTGAGGTGCTAACCGGGATTGGCGGTTTTTCGGGCGCGTTTTCGATGGATGGGTTTAAGGGAATGGAGAAGCCGACACTGGTGTCCGGGACGGATGGCGTGGGCACAAAGCTAAAGCTGGCATTTTTGTTGGATAAGCATGATACCATTGGGATTGACTGTGTCGCTATGTGCGTGAACGATATTGCGTGCGCAGGGGCAGAGCCATTATTCTTCCTGGATTATATTGCGTGCGGCAAAAATTATCCGGAGAAAATCGCAGAGATTGTAAAGGGCGTGGCGGAAGGCTGTAGGATGAGCGGCGCGGCGCTTATCGGCGGCGAAACGGCGGAGCATCCAGGGCTGATGCCTAAGGATGAGTATGATCTGGCGGGATTTGCCGTAGGGGTTGTAGATCAAAAGGAGATTATTACAGGCAGTGAAATTACAGAGGGGGATGTTATAATCGGCATAGCAAGCTCCGGCGTGCATTCCAATGGATTTTCCCTGGTGCGCAAGGTATTTCGGATGGAAGAGGGGGCGCTTCGCACGCACTGCGACGAACTGGGCATGACGCTTGGCGAAGCGTTGCTTACCCCGACGAAGATTTATGTGAAAGCTTTAAAAGCAGTAAAGGATGCGGGCGTGCGTATTAAGGGGTGCAGCCATATTACAGGCGGCGGCTTTTATGAAAATATCCCGCGGATGCTGCCGGAAGGGATGCACGCAGTAATTGAACAGAATAGCTATCCGGCGCCGCCCATTTTTCAGATGCTGGCAAAGGAAGGGCAGGTGTCGGAGCAGATGATGTATAACACTTACAATATGGGGCTTGGCATGGCGCTTGCGGTTTCTCCTGTGGATGTGGACAAGGTAATGGAAGCGGTCCGGTCGGCTGGGGATACGCCATATGTGGTTGGTAATATCATACGGAAAGAAAAAGGGGTTACTTTATGTTAAAGGTTGTGGTGCTGGTGTCTGGCGGCGGTACGAATCTGGCGGCGGTTTTGGAAGCTGTTGAAAACGGGACGGTTACAAACGCCAGGGTAGAAGCGGTTATCAGCAATAATCCGAATGCCTATGCCCTGGAGCGTGCGGCAAAAAGGGGGATTGCGCATGAGTGCATTTCCCCCAGGGCGTTTGAGGGCAGGGAACAGTTTAACCAGGCCCTGCTCTTTAAGCTGAATGAATTGGAGCCGGATTTGATTGTGCTTGCGGGTTTTCTGGTGGTAATCCCGCCGGAGGTGATTGCGGCATACCCAAACAGGATTATTAATATTCATCCGTCCCTTATCCCTTCTTTTTGCGGTAAGGGGTATTACGGCTTAAAGGTGCACGAGGGCGTGCTTTCGCGCGGGGTTAAAGTGACCGGGGCGACAGTACACTTTGTGGACGAAGGCACGGATACCGGGCCGATCCTGCTGCAGAAGGCGGTTGCGGTGGAAGAGGCGGATACGCCAGAGACGCTGCAGCGCAGGGTAATGGAACAGGCGGAGTGGAAGATTTTGCCCGAAGCGATTGATTTGATTGCAAACGGGCGTGTGCGGATTGCAGACGGCAGGGCTGTGGTTCTGCCGGAAGGGGAATGAGTGGCCTGAAATGAAAGGAGCATACGATGAAAGTACTGATTGTAGGAAGCGGCGGACGGGAGCACGCGATTGCGGCAAGCGTGGCAAAGAGCAGCCGCGTGGATAAAATTTACTGCGCGCCGGGCAACGCCGGGATTGGAAAGATAGCCGAGTGCGTGCCGCTTGGCGCGATGGAATTTGAAAAATTGGCTGCTTTTGCAAAGGAAAAAGAGATTGATTTTACAATTATCGGGATGGATGATCCACTTTGCGGCGGGATTGTAGACGTGTTTGAAGCGGCTGGGCTAAAAGTATTTGGACCTAGGAAGGATGCGGCAATTTTAGAAGGCTCCAAAGCGTTTTCCAAAGATCTGATGAAAAAATACGGGATACCGACTGCGGCATATGAGACGTTTGACGATCCGGCGGCGGCGCTTTTGTATCTTGAGACGGCAAAGATGCCTATTGTATTAAAGGCGGACGGGCTGGCGCTTGGAAAAGGCGTCTTAATCTGCAATACATTAGAAGAAGCAAAAGCCGGGGTCAGGCAAATAATGCAGGACAAGAAATTCGGGGCGGCTGGAAACCATATGGTCGTAGAGGAATTTATGACTGGGCGCGAGGTTTCCGTGCTCACGTTTGTAGACGGGAAAACCATCCGTATTATGTCGTCCGCGCAGGATCACAAACGCGCAAAGGACGGGGATCAGGGATTAAATACCGGAGGAATGGGAACCTTCTCCCCCAGCCCATTTTATACAAAGGAAGTGGATGCTTTCTGCAGGGAGCATATTTACCAGAAAACGGTGGATGCGATGGCTGCGGAAGGAAGGGAATACAAGGGTGTTATTTTCTTTGGGCTGATGCTGACAAAGGAAGGGCCGAAGGTGTTAGAATACAATGCCAGGTTTGGTGATCCAGAAGCGCAGGTTGTGCTGCCACGGATGAAAAACGATATAATGGATGTGATGGAAGCCTGTGTGGACGGCACATTAGATCAAATTCCACTGGAGTTTGAAGACAATGCAGCAGTCTGCGTAGTGCTGGCTTCGGACGGTTATCCGGTTTCCTATCAAAAAGGGTTTGCAGTAACTGGGGAAGAGAATTTTGAAGGAAAAGAAGGGTTTTATTGCTTCCATGCCGGGACAAAGCTGGATGAAAGCGGGGCGGTTGTGACAAACGGCGGGCGTGTGCTTGGTGTTACGGCAAAAGGGGCAGATTTAAAAGAAGCGCGAGCAAATGCGTATGCGGCGGCGGAATGGGTTGCTTTTGAAAATAAGTATATGCGCCATGATATTGGAAGGGCGATTGACGAGGTTTAGCCGGAAGGGGGCTGCATGAAAAAAGGGATAATTTTTGACATGGACGGCACGCTTTGGGATTCTTCTGAAAATGTTGCCCGTTCCTGGGATGAAACGGTCCGAAAGAAAGCAGGTGGCATAAGAAGGATTACGGCGGAGGATATCAGCAGTGTGATGGGCCGGACAATGACGGAGATTGCAGGGCTTTTATTTCCTATGCTGGGTCAGAAAGAGGCGAATGCGCTTGTGGATCTTTGCGGGGAAGAGGAAAACGCATATCTTAGGGAGCATGGGGGCATACTGTATCCTAAGCTTTCGGAAACGTTACAGATTCTGGCAGAGGAGTACCCTCTTTATATTGTAAGTAATTGCCAGAGGGGTTACATTGAGGCGTTTTTGGATTATTATGGGTTATGGGAATATTTTAAGGACACTGAGTGCTTTGGGAATAACCATATGGGGAAGGGGCACAATATTGCGCTGGTTGTAAAGCGGAATGCGCTGGATGATGCGGTCTATGTCGGGGATATCCAGGGCGACTATGATGCCAGTATGGAAGCGGGGGTCAAGTTTATCCATGCGGCGTATGGGTTTGGAAAGATTTCGCAGCAGGTGGCGTTTGTGCGGGAAATATCAAGTCTGCCGCAGGTTTTGCGGAAGGTGTTTTAAGGAGGTATCTTATATGTACAATCCATCAAAAGAACGGTATGCCAAAATGACATATAACCGCTGCGGGCAAAGCGGTCTGAAGCTGCCGGCTGTTTCGCTGGGGCTGTGGCACAATTTTGGCGACACGGCAAATTATGAAACGATGAAGCAGCTTTGTTTTACTGCGTTCGACAATGGAATTACGCATTTTGATCTGGCCAATAATTATGGGCCTGCCCCAGGAAGCGCGGAGGCAAACCTGGGGAAAATTTTAAAAGATCACCTTGCAGCCTACCGCGATGAACTTTTAATCAGTACAAAGGCGGGCTATTTCATGTGGGACGGCCCTTATGGAGACTGGGGCAGCCGCAAATACCTGCTGGCAAGCCTGGATCAAAGCCTCAAACGTATGGGGCTTGATTATGTTGATATTTTCTACCATCACCGTATGGATAAAGATACTCCGCTGGAGGAGACAATGGGCGCGCTTGCGCAGGCAGTCATAAGCGGAAAAGCGCTTTATGTGGGGCTTTCAAATTATGATGGCGAGACGCTATCTCGTGCTGCAGAGATCCTAAAGGAATGGAACTGTCCGTTTATCATCAACCAGAACCGCTATTCTATTTTTGACAGGACAATTGAGCAAAACGGTTTAAAAGAAACGGCAAAACAGCTCAAAAAAGGAATTATTGCTTTTAGCCCCTTAGCCCAGGGAATGTTAACGGATCGGTATCTGCACGGGATTCCGGAGGACAGCCGCATGAAACGGGACGGAAGGTTTTTAAAGGAGTCTGCGCTGAATGCAGCGCGGCTGGGGCAAATCTGGACGCTTAATGAGATTGCAGCAAAACGCGGCCAGTCGCTTGCCGAAATGGCGCTGGCGTGGGCGCTTAAGGATGACGAGGTGACAAGCGTATTGATTGGGGCATCTAAGCCAGAGCAGATATTGGATAATATCCGGGCGCTCTGCAATACTTCGTTTACGGAAGAAGAGTTAAAACAGATAGATGAGATAGGTTAAAACGTATTAAAAAAGCTCTGTTTGGAAAGTGTTTGCCAGAACAGGGCTTTTTTTGGAGCAGGAAAGGAACAGGGCTTTTATGGAATGGGATTTGAAACAGGAATATTCGCAGGTAGTGGCAAGGAACCCTTTTGCAGCGCAGCTTGGCATTGAGATTTTGGAAGTGCGGGAGGGGTTTGTGCGCGCGAGGGCGAAGAAAAAGAGGGAGCTTGAAAATATATACGGCGACATGCATGGAGGCTGCCTGTACGCAATTGCGGACAA
>OFGE01002514.1_pt1 | contig 13437 bp, 7 predicted proteins | sample 1521681 | NCBI WGS metagenome assembly OFGE01 (sample SAMEA3504093, study PRJEB24116) | mouse gut metagenome | biome: mouse gut; feature: mouse-associated habitat; material: faeces | place: Denmark | collected 2011 | reverse complement strand
GGTGCCAGCCCTAATTTTCAACCGCTACTAAAAAAGTTTAGCGGACAGTAATATATAATTATTTATTTAGATACAAATCTAAGCAATGAATTCGAAACCAACAAGAAATCATTGATAAAACTACATATTGTACCCCCATAAAGCATAATAAAGGATTACAATAATCGGTCCAACTCACCACCTATAAACAGAACCCAGCCATCACTTCTTAGGCTGTATGTTGAGACGATACTGCACCGAAAATAAGATGTAGCGCGGCAATGTGTTGGTATATGTTACTGTACGTCCTGTGGCTGTGACTGCATAGTGAATGTTATTAAGACGCCTGAGAAGATCAAAGCCGTCAAGAGTGAATACCCATCGTCCTCCACGCGGAGTGTAGGTGGCGCGCGCATTCCACACGGCATCAGTCGTGTCAAGCTGACGCATACCGTAGCCACGGCGTGTGTATAATCTGAAATCGGTGCTTATACCGAATCCTGCCGGGAGAGCAAATGAGCCTGTGACACCATAATTGTAATGCGTGGCATTGATATCATTGAACCCATCACGCGATGATGTGGTGCGGCGGTCCGACACCACTCCGTTCAACGATAACGAGTGCTTGCCTATCTGCCACGACACCCTTATATTCTCGCTTAGAGTACGTGTATCCACCTTTGACGGAGCCGGCTCCATTCCGTCAGTACCCACCATATCCACACTATGTATATTGCCAGCCACAGTAGCCGATGACAACGTAAATTGCTTTCTTCTGCCAAACTGAAGATTAAACACATTCTCGGCTTTTAAGGAATTGTTCCCGCTCACATTATAGGTCTTGTTGTAACGTACACCTGTAGTCTTGTCATAGTAATATCCCCTCACCAGAGCATTGTCAGTGACAGAAAAGTCCACTGTCACAGTATTGCTCATATAGTTTTTAGGCGATATCATATAGAACAGCCCCATTTTATACGTATGAGAGTTTTTAAGGTCAGGATTGCCGACTGATATGTTGAGAGGATCGGAAGTGTTGGTCACATCCACCAAATGCAGCAGATCAGGTGTGCCTGTGTCAAGACCATATTTCAGTGTCAGAATCTGCATTGCCGATTTTTTGGCAGGACCGCCCCATTGGTATCTTATCGATCCGCCAAGATCAGCTATAGAGAACAGCGCAGATGTACGGCTCACCGGATATGCCTTATTGTCACTGAAATAATGCAGATTGCTATGGAGCACACCGACATTAGGCTCAAATCTGATCTGCAAGGAATTGCCATTGGACAATTTGCCGAGATACATTAATTCAAGCGACAATGTATGCTTGTTCTCACAAAGCCGCGAAGTATAGCTGTTGCCTGCATCAAGACATGACTGATAACCCGCCGGAAGTTCCCCATACACGCCCATATCATCACCAAGACGCTCCAGGGCATACATGTAAGAGTCTCTGTCACGGTTATGGAAATTATAATCGTACTTCACCGCACCTGACAGCATACCTTTTCTCCAATTGTAACCTGTGCCGGCACGCAGTGTAAAGTCACTGTCAGGCGATCCGTAAGTGTAATTTCTCTGTCTGATACCCGCTATGGAATTATCACTATAATTTACGTTTATATCATGCCATGCCTCCGATTTGCGGGAACTGTAGCTTACCGCCATCTGGGCATATATCCGGTCAGGACTTTGAGGTATTTTATACGAAAGCATTGCGCCTCCGTTGACGCTGCCTGCCTTGTTCAGTCCGTTATTGAGTTGCCTGGAACGATTGATAATGGAGGACAGCTGTTCAGACAATCCGGTGGCATATACAGCTTCAAGTGCCTGCAACGACATTCCAGACTGCTCACTGTCAAATGTGGCCGACAGGCTCGATGACGTATTGTCTGTACGAGAATAGCTTCCGGCGACATCTGCCGAGATGCTTACTCCATTAAATTTACGTCCGAATGAATGGTTGGTACGGACCTTGAAATCCTTATATCTGTCACCGGCACTACTATAGTCGTAGGTATTACCTGTAGAGAAGAAATTTGTTCTGTCGGTCACAGTACTGCTGTTGAGTCTATTTCCCTCATATGTAATGTTACCTCTGGCAAATCTGTTACCCGACGGTACCCTATGCTGATAATTGAGCCCGGCAAGCTGATACCTGCGCGTGCCGGAAGGCATCTGCTCAGGGGTCCATGAGCTATTCTTACCCGGCTCACGGTTGTCATTCAGATTATTGATGTTACCAAGAAACACTACCTCGGTTGACGATGTGAACCATGCGGAAAACAGTCTGCCCATGAAACGTGACTCTGTGCCATAACCAGCCTGTGCATTCGCTATCCACCCAATCGAATACTCCTTTTTGAGCTTCACATCCATTGTGAGACGCTTGGGAGCATTAAGATTATCGTGAAACTTCTCCATCAACGAATGCCCGCGATACACCTCAACATTCTTAACCGTATAAGCTCCTATATTCTGAAGCATTATATTATTGTTGCCGTCAAAGAAATGTTTGCCATTGAGCAATAATGACTCCACAAACTCACCGTTGACAGTGATCCGTCCGTTATCACTGAGCTCCACACCAGGCAGTTGCGATATGAGAGCATCAAGCATCGATCCATCGGCGAGCTGAAATGCATCGGCATTGTACACTATGGTGTCGCCACGGTGATAGAATTTGATCTTTGAGGCTGTGACCTCGACCTCACGCAGCTTGTGGGGAGCACGGTCGAGATATATGTCAGGAATATTTCTCGTATCCTCACGATCGCCTACATTCTCCACCTTATATACAACAGTCCGGGGTGTATATCCTTCACATCCCACCTCAAAAACATACACCGAATCCTTCCTTTCCACGAGGAATGAAATACGGGCAAAATCATTTATAACACCGTCACTGAACATCGAATTGCTCTTGTTCCATACCGTCAGAGAATCCTTGCGGTTACCGTTCTCATCAATTGTGTATACCCATGCTTCAGGCAAGTCGTTCTTGAACACCGATTCCTTAATTCTGCCATACAGAGTCAAAGGCTTCTCTTCGGCGAAAGCCATGACAGCCACTAACGATACGATGAGTAATATGAACAGTCTCGCAGTATGTAGGGGATATGTTTTCATGACATTATATTTTTATGCCATAGGTGATACTCATTTCTCACCTATGGCAATTATTATAAATCTATGTAATTAATAGTGCATATCGAACTCCTGAATTTTGACGTGCAATAAAGCCGTGAACCGTCGGGTGACACACATATATCAGAAACATTCTTATCGGTCTTGATCTTCTTGACCGGATTACCATTCCAGTCCCACACTCCTACAGTAGTGACCGGATCACCCTCAGCCTTAGATTCGCTATATACAGCATATACATAATCATCCGAGACGGCAACACATCTGAAACCATATTGTATATTATGATTCACATGAGCGATACCGTCGTCAGACACCTCTATGGGAAAATAGTTGTTGTGAGATGTACGCAATATGCTATCGCCTGTTATCTCATACGTCTCCAAAAATCCCGAATTCCGAATTATTGATGCCACTCTTTTTCCGGAACCCGACACACTGATCTCCCTACCCAATCCTTTTGGTATTACCGGTAATAATTCATCACACGAACCTATCAGAGTAACACCGTCCGCTACATCAAGCAGGCTCACAGCCTGACGTCCTGTTGGCTCCCCGTTCTCATATACCAATGACACTGCTATGACACGATCGTCAGGAGCAAGCACGATATCATTAATCGGGAAAACAGAATCCACTCTATATAGTACTTTAGGTTCATATTCAGGTGAATATCTCACAAGAAACCTGTCAGTCATACCTAAATTGAACACACCGAAATCACCAGTACTTCTGTCAATGCTCAATCCGTATGGATTCGTCAGCTCTCCTATATGCGACCGACGGTCAATGTAGCTGCCCATCTCTTCTCCTGTGGTTATGTTATACACAAACAGGCTACGTCCCCCTGCATCACCAAGCACATAGACACAGGAGTCATCCACGGCAAAACATCTTGGATTAGGCATCATATCGTCACCGGTCACATAAGTCCACTTGACATCCATAGAGTCAGGAAAATGCAATCCGGAATCAGACATCTCACCACCACTGCCATTCCTCCCCGCACAGGCTACAAAGAGCAGGCATACAAGACTTAACAGAAATCTTACTACCATCTTATCTCCGCTTTGTTATAATCAACCGCATCGGGATATTCCAATTTGCAAATCGGACATGCATACACCACCCGACAACACCTGCCATAAACAATGCAGCATATATTGGCTATTAAATTACATCTTTTCATGGCAGTACATTTATCAGAGGAATAAACAGGTTTGGATTACATTAATGAATATGAATGAAAATGTGATAATGACGTCTTTCGCAAATATACGTGTTATGAATCATTAAACCAAATAATTACGAACAAATATTACAGATTCTTATAAAACATGCTCTATAATGCAAATTTAATAGGGAAGCAATAGTTTCTCAGTACTTAAATCCCACTTAATGTGCATAACACGAAAAAGGAACAGCAGAACGAATATATATTCTGCTGTTCCTTTTATAAATAATGACTGAGAGCTGTTGCCGGACGGATGTCTCCGCCACTATACCGCTATCAACTCTCTATAGTCAGATCAATCGGCACACTTTGCCTTGATGAACTCGCGGTTGAGGCGGGCGATGTTGCTCAACGAAATGTTCTTGGGGCATTCGGCAGCGCAGGCACCGGTGTTGGTGCAGTTGCCGAACCCGAGTTCGTCCATCTTGCGGACCATGGCGCGGGCGCGGCGGGCGCGCTCAACCTGACCCTGGGGAAGAAGTGCGAACTGGCTCACCTTGGCGCTGACAAACAACATTGCCGAACCGTTCTTGCAAGCTGCCACACAGGCACCGCAACCGATGCAGGTTGCAGAGTCCATAGCCTCGTCGGCAACCTCCTTCGAGATGGGGAGGTTGTTGGCATCGGGGGCACCGCCGCAGTTGAACGACACGTAACCGCCTGCCTGCTGGATCTGGTCGAACGCGTTACGGTTGACCATGAGGTCGCGAATCACAGGGAACGCAGCCGAACGCCACGGTTCGATAGTGATTTCTTCCTCGTTATGGAATTTGCGCATGTGGAGCTGGCATGTCGTGATGCCCTGCACGGGGCCGTGGGGATGGCCGTTGACATAGAGCGAGCACATGCCGCAGATACCCTCGCGGCAGTCGTTGTCGAACACCACGGGTTCCTCACCCTTGTCGACGAGCTGCTGGTTGAGCATGTCGAGCATCTCGAGGAACGAGCTGCCGGTCGACACGTTCTCTACACGGTATTTGACGAACTTGCCCGGTTCTTTGGGACCACGCTGACGCCAAATCTTCAAATTTACATTTATTGTATGTTCCATAATTGATGTTTCTTTGGATGGTGTTACAAACGTGGTTTCTTACGATTTGTAGTTACGGGTCTGAACCTGGATCGACTCATATTTGAGAGGCTCCTTCAGAAGCACCGGACGCTCGTTGTCGCCCATATACTTCCAGCAGCCCACATACATGTAGTCATTGTCGTTACGTGCAGCCTCGCCGTCGGCAGTCTGGTATTCCTCGCGGAAGTGTGCGCCGCACGATTCGTTGCGGTGGAGGGCGTCGATTGCCATCATCTTCGATATAACGAGGAAGTCTTCCAGGCGGAGTGCCTTTTCAAGCTCTACGTTGAGGTCGTCGGCCGAACCCACGATGCGGAGGTCGTTGTAGAACTCTTCGCGCACCTTGGCGATTTCGTCGATTGCCTTGGCAAGGCTCTGCAATGTGCGGCCCATGCCGACGAGGTTCCACATAATGTGTCCGAGTTTCTTATGGAGCTGGTCGGGCGACTTGGTTCCCTTGATGGCCATGAGCTTGGCGATGCGGTCGCGTACACCCTTTTCGGCCTGGTCGAATTCGGGGGCGTCGGTCGAGAAACGGGGCACCTTGATCTGGTCGCTCAGGTAGTTCTGCATGGTGTAGGGAAGCACGAAGTAACCGTCGGCCAGACCCTGCATCAGCGCAGATGCACCGAGGCGGTTGGCACCGTGGTCGGAGAAGTTACATTCGCCGATTGCGAACAGACCCTTGATCGAAGTCTGCAACTCATAGTCAACCCAGATACCACCCATGGTGTAGTGGCTGGCCGGGAAAATCATCATCGGGGTCTCATAGGGGTTGTCATCGGAAATCATCTGATACATATCGAAGAGGTTTCCGTAACGGTCACGTACCACATCGGCACCGAGACGGTCGATGGCATATTTGAAGTCGAGATAAACGGCATTGCCGGTACCTACGCCGAAACCCGCGTCGCAACGTTCCTTGGCGGCACGTGAAGCGATGTCGCGGGGGCAGAGGTTACCGAAGGCGGGATAGCGGCGCTCCAGGTAGAAGTCGCGATCTTCGTCGGGGATGTCGGTAGGTTTCTTCTTGCCTGCACGGATGGCTTCGGCATCCTCTTTCTTTTTGGGAACCCAGATGCGGCCGTCGTTACGCAGCGATTCGCTCATAAGGGTGAGCTTGCTCTGGTCTTCGCCGTGAACGGGGATACAGGTGGGGTGAATCTGGGTGAATGCCAGGTTGGCAAGGTAGGCACCTTTTTTGAATGCCTGCACTGCGGCAGAGCCGTTGCAACCCATAGCGTTGGTGCTAAGGAAGAAAGCACGTCCGTAACCGCCGGTGGCAAGCACCACGGCGTGGGCGGCATAGCGTTCAAGCTCGCCGGTAACGAGGTTACGCATGATAACACCGCGTGCACGGCCGTCGATCATAACGATGTCGAGCATCTCACGGCGGTTGTAGCTCTTCACGGTGCCTTTCTCAATCTGGCGGTTAAGCGAAGAGTATGCGCCAAGCAGGAGCTGCTGGCCGGTCTGGCCCTTGGCATAGAAAGTACGGCTCACCTGTGCGCCGCCAAACGAGCGGTTTGCCAACAGGCCGCCGTATTCGCGTGCGAAAGGCACACCCTGTGCCACGCACTGGTCGATAATGTTGCTCGACACTTCGGCCAGACGGTAAACGTTGGCTTCGCGCGAGCGGAAGTCGCCACCCTTCACCGTGTCGTAGAACAGGCGGTAAACCGAGTCACCGTCGTTCTGATAGTCCTTGGCTGCATTGATACCGCCCTGTGCGGCGATTGAGTGCGCGCGGCGGGGGCTGTCCTGGATGCAGAAGTTCATCACGTTGAACCCGAGTTCGCCAAGGGTCGAAGCGGCAGAGGCCCCGGCAAGGCCGGTACCCACCACGATGATGTCGAGGTGACGCTTGTTGGCGGGGTTTACGAGCTTCTGATGAGCCTTATAGTTGGTCCACTTTTCAGCTACGGGACCTTCGGGGATTTTGGAATCTATTTGAAATTCGGGGAGCTTCGACGATTCGATGTCGGCGTAATCCTTCATAATCGGAGTCGAGTCAATCATTCCCTCGAGTTTTTTTATGTCGGCCATATCTGAATGTGATTTAGTCGTTGGAAATTACAGTTTCAGTCTCGGCAACCTCCACCTCGGCAGACGCACAGGCCGCGTTGGTGCAGTTGGCGTTGCGGCATTCGCCCTGGGCGCAGTTGCCTTCAACACATGCCCCGGCACATTCCATGCCGCAGGCGGCTTCGCCACACACAGCCTTGTTGCAAGCGGCATTGCCGTTGCAAGGCTTGCTGTCGGGGCATGCGGCTGCATTCCCGCAACCGTCGAACATGGTGCAACCCGGTTCGGCAAACACTGCCTTCCCTTCGGCCGCCATAGCCTCATACTGGTTCACCAGTTTGGGGCAGGTGGTGTAGGCGTTGCGGTTGGCCTGGATGGTGAACACAACGGCTTCGGCAACAAACAGGCCGATAACGATAGTTACCCATGCATTGCCGATGCATTTCAAACGCTTCATCCATGTGTCGTTATCCCATCCTACGGTCTGCATCATCGACCAGAAGCCGTGGGTCATATGGAACCACAGGGCGATGAAACCGATGAGGTAGACAGGGAGGGTCCACCACTGACGGAAGGCGATTTCGAGGAACCAGGTTCCGGCAGCAGCGGGAACGCTTTCACCCGAAACGGTGTCAACCACGTCGAACTCGCAGATTTCGGCAAACTGCATCTTAGCCCAGAACTGGATGAAGTGAATCACCATGAACGCTACGACAACGATGCCGAGAACGAGCATGTTTTTCGACGACCATTCAACCTGCTTGGGGCGCGAGGTCACGGCATAGCGCTCAACACCGCGGGCTTTGCGGTTCTGAAGCGTGAGCCAGGTGGCGAAAACGATGTGGAGCACAACACCTGCTGCAAGCACCAAGGTGCCGACAAGCGCATACCAGTTTGCCCCGAGGAACTCACAAATCACATTGTAAGCCGCAGGCCAAAACATAGCCACTCCGTTCATCAATGCGTGAAACGTCACGAATAGGACAAGGAAGGCACCCGTAAGGGCCATAACAACCTTCCTACCTATGGATGAGGATGTTAACCACATAAATGTTTTGTTTTTAAGGTTTGAGTTATTGTATTTTTTTGGTGATTTTCAGGTCATCCCTCTTACCGCGAAAACGCAGTATCCCCTATCATACCGCAAAATTAGCAAACATTCCCCACGCTCACAACTAATAATACTGAAATATTTCTTTATAACCGTCAGGCATATGCCGTTTCCGGCTGTTCCCATATTTCCGGCCATTATTGCGATTGCTTTTACCACCCCCAAAAATCACATCCCTGGCGCGCGGAAAAGGCAAGGATGAAAAATCCTATCAAAAAATCGCGGCAAAAGTTGCATAATTGAAAAAAGAGACGTAATTTTGCATCGCAAATTCGCAGAGGCGTATATGCAACCGCGATTATAAAACGCGACAATGCTTCAGTAGCTCAGTTGGTTAGAGCACCTGACTGTTAATCAGGGGGTCGTTGGTTCAAGCCCATCCTGAAGCGCCTGAAGCCTGACGCCAGACGGCGCCGGGCTTCGTCTTAGGAGCGATGCTCGAGTGGCTGAAGAGGCACGCCTGGAAAGCGTGTGTGCGCCAAAAGCGTACCGCGGGTTCGAATCCCGCTTGCTCCGCAAAATTTACTATAGAAAAGGGATGTCGGTTTCCGACATCCCTTTTCTATATAATATTAGGTAATTTAAAATGTTAATGCATGGGGCGCAGACGATCCCCGGATTAGGTGTAGCATTCAGAAAGGAAAGAAGAGTGGGATGGTGAAAATCATCAGGAGGCCGAGGATCAGCTGAAGAGGTGCGCCTATTCTGACATAGTCCATGAAGGTGTACTGTCCCGCCGGCATTACAAGAGCGTTAGGCGGCGTGGAGAAGGGCGACATGAAGCAAAGCGAGGCGCCGAAGGTGACGGCAAACAGCATGGGCAGCGGACTTACGCCATAGGCCACGGCGCTCTGCACTGCAATCGGCGCCATCAGCACGGCAGTGGCCGTATTGGAAATGAAGAGGGTGAGCAAAGATGTGGTGAAATAAATGCCGGCCATCAGCCAGTGGGGACCAATCCCGCCGAGTGCATCCACAAGCGCTACACTCACTGTCTCGCTGACGCCTGTTTTCTCCAGCGCGAAACTCATCGGCATCATGGCCGCTATAAGCACGATGCTCTCCCAGTTGATGGTGCCGTAGGCGTCGGCAATCGTGCGGAAGCATCCGGTCAGCATCATGAGTACGGCGGCGCTGAGCACTATGAACACTGCCGGCACACTGCTGAACACAAGGCCGGAGATCATGGCAAGCATTATAACGGCTGCCATCGGAGCCTTATAATCGATGGTCACTTTGGATGCCTGACTTTCCGGCTCGCCCAACACTACCCAGTTTTGTGTGTTTCTGCTGATTTTCTCAATGGCTTTCCAGGTGCCCTGCACCAACAGCACATCTCCTTTTGCCACTTTCCGGTCGCCGAGGTTGTCGGTGATGTATTCTCCTCCACGGCGCACACCGAGGATATTGACGTTATATGTCTTGCGGAAGTCGAGGCCTGCGATTGTTTCTTTAAGCACTCCGGAATTGGGAAGCACCACTATTTCAGCCAGGCCGATATCATAGAAATCCAGATGCCGGCGCGACTCATCGTTGTCATCGGCTATGCGTAGGCCATAGTCCGTCACGAAACGCTCCACATTCTGCCGCGGACCGCGAATGAAAAGAATGTCCCCCTCTTCAATCACCGATGAGGCCGACGGAGCCTCCTGTGTGACATTTTTAAGCAGACCCCTGCGTTCCACCCTCAGTTCCAGCACATCCACGCCATAGTTTGCTCTGAGCGACAATGCTCCGAGCGACAGACCGGAAATCGGCGAGGACGCCGGTACATCGACGCGCCACAGGTCGTGGTTGAGGTTATATTCTTCCACAATGTCGGCAAGAGAGCGTCGGTCTTGAGATGATCCGGAATTTTGCTTTTTTGCCGACAGCAGTCTGCTCAATGGAATGAGCAGCACTGTCCCGGCAACGAGACAGATAAGACCTGTGGGAAGAAAGGAAAACATTGTGAGCGGCTGTCCGCTGTGTTCTTCCCATGTCTCGGCTATCACAAGGTTGGGCGGAGTCCCGATCAGAGTCAGCATTCCTCCGATGCTTGAAGCGAATGCCAGCGGCATGAGGAATCTCGATACTGACGCCCCCGATGCCGCTGCCATGGAGACCACGATAGGGAGCATCAGAGCCACGGTGCCGGTGTTGCTTACGAATCCGCCGATAAGTCCGGTGGCAAGAACCACTACTAAAAACAGGCGTGTGGGGCTGCCGTTGCCAAGGTGCGACAATTTCGCTCCTATCATCTTGGCGAGTCCGGTGTTGAAAATGGCTCCCCCTACGATAAACAGTCCAACCATCATCACCACGATAGGATTGGAGAAGCCTGACAAGGCTTCCTGAGGGGAGAGTGTTCCGGAAAGGGTCAGCACAAGCAAGGCGATGAGGGCTACGATATCGGCACGGATCCGGCCCCACACAAATCCTGCGGCGGCCAATGCAAGTGTGATTATGGTGATCAGCATGGTCGGGTAGGTGTATTAATTTACTTGTCGCCGAAACAGGAGGCGATTCCGGAAACAAAATTAGTCATAATTCAGGACTTATCCAATATTTTCGCCCAGAGCGTTGCATTAGTGTTTTGCCGGTCAGCCCGGCGATGAACGCCGCTGTAAAAGAGGGGCGTCTCAATTGCCGAGACAATCAATTCGACGATAGACTCATACAGCTTGATACCGAAATTGATATCGGAATTGTAAAAAATCATGCCAAAAGGAAGAAAAATCATTGCCATGTCAAAAAAAATTATTACCTTTGCGGTGTGAAACAAATTCACGGGATACATAAAGTGGTTTCAGGAGGAAACTCAAAAAGCAGCATGGTCTCCACAAGACCTTGTATAAATTGATTTCATTCCGCGGACCAAAAAGACTGTGAATTTATTCAAAGGTCCTATAGCTCAGTTGGTTAGAGCACCTGACTCATAATCAGGGAGTCCTTGGTTCAAGCCCAAGTGGGACCACTTTTAAAACATTCAGAAGCATTCAAAGCCTTGATTTTCAGCAAAATCGAGGCTTTGTTGCGTTTAGGGGTTTCCAAGAGCGGTGAAGAACGATGAATGATATAGGTGTGCCAGCAGTGACCGACCCCTCTCAGGGGCTTCTCCTCGGCCGCAATGGCATGAAAATAAATCTCACTTCACTATTCCTCAGCATTTTACGTATCAAACCATCATCGACAATGACCTATCTTTGCAACTAACAAAAGTATGGTCATTGAAATTTTTGTGCTCAAAATTCAGCTGAAATTTCATCTGCGCGAGAAGTACTCGTAATCTCATCAAGTGACCGAGAAGTGTCCAAAACGACTTGGGGTCACTCGGGTCACTCCAAACTCAAAAAATCGGGTCACTCGAAATGATATATCTTTCGATATATCAGCATATTAAGCAGATGAAACTCAACAGATTTTAGCCTCATTTTTCAATGATTTAACCCCTTAAAGTCAGAGAAAAATGACCAGGAAAGAAAATTTTTATCTGCTTTTCTATAAAAAGAGCAGACTCCTGAAATCAGGAGAGGCAGCAATCTACATGAGAATTTCATGTAATGGGACACGTATGGAATTTCCAACGGGAAAATCTATAGAGCCAAATCTATGGAGTCAGACTAAGGAAAAGGCCAAAGGCAACTCCAAGAAGGCAGTCGATCTCAACGAGTATATCGATGATGCCAGCATCAGACTCTTCAAACTCTTCCAAGAGATGCAGGAGGATGGCAGCGTCGTGACCGCTCGTGAACTCTACAACCGATTCTTCAACATCGGGCCGCACAAGAAGGTGGAGCGTATGATTATAGGCACATTCCATGAGCATAATCAGGAATGTCGTGCCCTTATGGGCCGTGACTTCGAGTTGGGCACAATCAAGAAGTATGAGACAGTCACCCGGTTGCTTCAACGCTACATCAAGAAGAAGTATGAGGCAGACGACCTTCCCCTCACCAGTCTTGACCGCGACTTCATCCACGGATTTGAGATGTATCTCAAAATCGACCGTGAGCAACAGCAAAACACCGTTGCACGTTACATGAAGGCTGTGAAGAAAATCACCAACCGCGCCCTCGCAAACGAATGGATTACCAAGAATCCATTCGCCGGGATCAAGGTGAAGACTGTTCAGACCGATCCGACATTCCTGTCGCTCCATGAATTGCACCTTATATATGAACACTCCTTCACAGGGGCACTTGATGTGGTGCGCGACATGTTCATCATGGCAGCATTCACCGGATTGGCGTTCATCGACATCTCCAATCTGCGTAAGGAGCATGTAGTAACCGACAATGACGGCAACATGTGGATACGCAAACCGCGTCAGAAAACGGAGGTTGTGCAGAACATTCCCTTGCTTGACATCCCAAAAGCCATCCTCAAAAAGTATGATGGCAACAAGAAAGCTGAGAAGAAAGGGACACTGCTTCCGGTACCCTGCAATCAGGTGATGAACCGTTACCTCAAGGAAATTGGCACTTTGTGCGGTATAGAGAAAACACTCACCACCCACGTAAGAAGACATTACCCAAATTCTTTCCCATTGAAAACAAACGACTTACAAAGAATTGTTTCTTGATAGGTAACGATTTGGAAACGAGCGAAGTTCCGTATCTTACCTTGTTTTGCATTAAATCAAAAGAACGCTGGCTTCAAATGCAAAGGTAGCATTATTTTTTTGAAATACAAACTGTTATAGAGGATGAAATTCCTGTTTACGAAAGGATTCTTTCTTTTATTAGACTAAACCGTACAAGGGCACTTATATATGTTTAGCAGTTCATATATTGAAACCGATGGGCACAGAACTTGAATAGCACATTCCTTGTGGAAAACCCAGGCGCGGATGACCCCTGCGGCCAGGTTGATTTGACCCCATAA
>OFGE01002513.1_pt1 | contig 13438 bp, 5 predicted proteins | sample 1521681 | NCBI WGS metagenome assembly OFGE01 (sample SAMEA3504093, study PRJEB24116) | mouse gut metagenome | biome: mouse gut; feature: mouse-associated habitat; material: faeces | place: Denmark | collected 2011 | reverse complement strand
CCGGGTCCCCTGCCGGCTGCTGCTGGCCTCCGGCGGCCGGATCTCCCCCAGGGGGCTGCGTCCCCGGATCCGTCCCAGGCGTCACCGCTCCCTCTCCCTCCGGAAGGATTCCCGCTGCGGCATTTCTCTGCTCAATCTCAAGTCTCTGTATATTCAGAGCGGCCTCGTAATCCGGATTTGCAAAGAAGGCATCATCATGCATACAATGGTTGGAAGTAGCCGCCTGCTGCACCTGGCCGTCCGCCCCCACCACACTGGATCCTCTCTGCAGTGCAGGATCCTCGATCAGAGGTACTTCCGCCGTCCCATACACAGGGAAAGGACAGTTGGGACTTACGGGCATAAGGTCATAGGCACAGATATATCCCTCATAGTGAACATTACAGCTCTCGGTGGGAACCGTTCCGTCCGCAAAATACTCTGTGTAAACCGTTCCCCGGACATCACAGACCCCAGGGATGGGAAGCAGGCCCGACCTGCTGCACACCGATGCCCTGACAATGCCGGCAGGGGTGGGAAAGGGTTCATTGGGCAGATTCTCGTGAATCCGCTTCATCACCGTCCTCCACAGGGTCTTGGCTATACCGATCTCATAGTCTGATCTCTTGGTGCTCATGCCGATATTGTTGTCATAGCCTCCCCAGACAGTACAGGTATAATAGGGGGTATAGCCTGAAAACCATACATCGTGGTAATCCGTAGATGTACCCGTCTTCCCGGCGATGGCCATATTGGGGAATCGGCAGCTTGTCCCCGTACCCGAGGCCACCACATCCACCATGGCACTGGTAAGCAGATAGGCAGTGGTCTCCTTGATGACCTGTTTACCTACAGGGGAGGTATTGTCCAGAATCACTTCTCCCTCCGAGTTGGTGATCCTGCTGTAAAGCTTGGGTTCAATATAGGAACCCATGTTGGCGATGGCCGCATAGGCGCCATTGACCTCGAATGGAGTGGCCCCCCAGGTAAGACCGCCGATGGCCAGGGACTGATTGATATCCGTGTATACCACACCATTCTTCTCAAAACCGTCCGTAAGGGTGGTAAATCCAAAGTTTAAAAGGTAGTTGTACCCCAGCTCAGGAGTGATTACCGTCAGTGTCTTCACCGCAATAATGTTCATGGACTCACGGATGGCTTCCCGGATGGGATTGACGCCTCTGTATCCAGTTTTATAATAGTTCCTTACCGGTTTTCCGTCATTGTAATTGAAAGGAGCATCCGCATACACGGTGGCAAGGGTCTGCCCGGCGCTGTCCAGGGCCGGTGCAAAAGCCGCCAGCACCTTGTAGGTGGAACCGGGGGAACGCATGGCTGAAGTAGCCCTGTTCAGAGTCCGGCGTCCTTCCTTTGTGCCGCGCCCGCCCACAATGGCCACCACATATCCTGTGGACTGATCCTCAATCACCATGGCGGCCTGGGGCTGTGGTGTCATGGTGACGGTCTCCACATAGTTGTCCTCACTGTCCGCTATGCCCAGATCCGCCAGCATGGCCGAGCGGTAGGTCTCGATGGCCTCATAGGCTGCGTCCTGGGAGGAGAAAATCAGGTTAAACTTCTTATCCTTGTTCTGTTTAAACCAGGTCATCATGTTTTCCATGCTGAAGTTGACTTTTTCCCCGTCCTCTTTGAATACCGTCAGGGCGTAGTTCAGATACCACTTCACATTGGCAGGGAAATTGTCCGGATTGGCAAATTCCTCATCCGCGATGGCCTGGATGGCAGGATCCAGGGTGGACTCAATGCGCAGTCCCCCGGAGGTGAGCAGGTTCTCCGCCATGGTCTCATTGTAACCGGCAATCTCCATCAGGTCTTTTTTCACCTGCTCATAGAGTGCATCCGAAAAATAGGTTCCCGATGTAACATTCTTGCTGCTCAGATACTCGGCATCGTGGGCCGCAATACGCTCGTATACGGCTTCCGTGTCCGCCATTGCCACATCATACTCTGCCTTGGAGATAAACTTCAGTTCCAGCATCTTGTCCAGGCAGCGCTGACGCCTCTTGACATTATTCTCAGGATGCCGGAGGGGATTGTATCCCGAAGGATTCTGCGTGGTGGAGGCGATAACCGCACACTCCGAGAGCGTCAGCTCACTGCAGGACTTTCCAAAATATCTCTGGGAGGCCGACTCCACCCCCAGGGTATTCTGCCCTAAGTTGATGGCATTCATATACCGCAGCAGAACTTCATCCTTTGAGAAATGCTTGGACACCTCCAGGGCCAGGTACTGCTCCTGCAGTTTACGCTTGATCATTTTGATCATATTCCCGCCCTCCTCCGTCCAGGAGGTAAAGACCGTGTTCTTCAGAAGCTGCTGGGTGATGGTGCTGGCTCCCTGCTTCTCCTTGCCCAGGGTGATGAGGAATTCCCACCCGGACCGGGCCATGCCCTGGATGTCAACGCCGTTGTGCTGATAAAACCGTTCGTCCTCAATGGCCACAAACGCATGGGCAAGATTCTCCGGAATCAGATCCATGCTGTTGATCTGGATTCTGTTGGAATTGGTGGCCACATACTGGTCAATCTCATTGCCCTCGCAGTCGTAGACAATGCTGGCCTCCCCCACCGCCACCACATCGCTCAGGCGGACATCGGGAGTTGTGGATAAGATTCCCTTCCAGATGCCGATACCTGCGGATACGCCGCAGATCACCAGCCCAAGAAGGGCAGCCAGGGACAACTCCACCATGGAAACCACAATCTTTCTCCAAATCTTTTTTGTCCTGGAGTTCAGCACCTTCTGTTTGGCGCGGACTCCTCTTTTTCCATAATTCATTTTCACACCTCATGCCCTTCCGGGGGCAGTTTCCTTGTGTATGTATCTCTGAAAAATAAAAAAATCTGTCCCTATTATAGCAAAAAACCCAGGGCAAATAAAGGCTTTCTTTCTCTTCTTTATAATTGTTTCACATTTTGGACAAATTTATACCCCGCACAGAGTTCTTTCACCCCGGATATCCTGCGCACGGACGCAAAAATGCCCGGGCACAGAATACCCAGGCATTTATTTTCTATAAGTTATATTTCTCAGGCGCCCTCTAAGGCTTGCACCGGCCGCAGGGTTCATATCCCTGGGAGAACAGTCCCTCCCGGCTGCCCCGGTACTCCTGCCGATTTTCCTCCTGGATATCGGCCACACTGGCGCAGGATGCGTCATGGAATTTATAAGACTTTGTATTCAAAATATAGCTCTGACGGCTGTCTTCCTCTCCCGGCTCCGGATCCGCCAGACGGCTGTCCCCAGTGGCATAGTCTATGACAATCTGAGGCTGTACATTATAACAGTACACATTAAAGCAAATTCCCTTTCCCTCATCCTCCACAGAAAAGGCCTCCATCTGCACTCCCGAGGCCACCAGGTTATCGCCCTGGAAGCAGGGCGTCACCCGGTAGAGCACATGGTTTCCTGTCTCCTTAATGTAGTCCGCCACCATGTTCTCAAAGGGCAGCATCCCCTGTACATTCATATACCTGGTGCCTGTGATCAGATTCTGCCAGTTGGCATCCTCCGCAGACAGCTGAAACCCGATCAGGTGGCAGCGGTTAAAGAGATATCTGCCGTCCACACAGTCATATTTCACCGCCTGCCACCCGGTGGGCTTCACCTGGCTGATGCTGCCCCGCTCCTGGGTGGGCATGGTGTCCGTGGAAAGGCTTGCATAAGCCCTGCCGCATCTGCCCAGTTCATCCAGTTCACTGTAATCCTCAAAAGAAACCGTTGTCAGGTCCTTGCTGTCAAAGTCCGGCCGGTTGTCGTTCAGCACCACATAAGGGCTTCCTGCATAGGGAGGCACCTCCTCCAGGGAGGCCGCTCCGGCAGGCACCTCCCCGGAGGACGCCTCTCCCCCCGGCATGTTAAAATAGGCCAGCACCAGCATGCACACCGCCGCCAGCGGGGCCAAAAATTTCTTCAGTTTGTTCATTCTTCCTCTTCCTTCCGCTTCTTCTCCCGGATGAACAGGTCATAAATGCAGGGAATCACCACCAGTGTCAGCAGGGTCCCGTAGGTCAGTCCTCCGATCGTCACCACCGCCATGGGCTTCGCCATCTCCGATCCCATGTCATCGCTGAACACCATGGTGGACAGAGCCAGTATGGTGGTCAGGGCCGTCATAAGCACCGGGCGGAGCCTGGTGCGGCCTGCCGTAAGGATGGCCTGGCGTTTCTCCATGCCCTCTCCCCGGAGTTGGTTCATATAGTCTATAAGCACAATACCATTGTTCACAATAATGCCTGCCAGCATGACGAAACCAATCATGGCAATGACGCTGACCTCGCTGCCGCTGATATAGAGCCCCAGAAATCCACCTGTAAAGGCAAGGGGGATGGTGAACATAATAATGAAGGGCGACAGCAGCGACTGGAACTGGGCAACCATGATCAAGTACATGAACAGCACCGCCAAAAGCAGCATCAGCACCATCTGCTCCATGGCATCCGTGATCATCTCGTTCTCCCCGGTAAATACCAGACGGCATCCCGCAGGCGCCTCATACCCGGCAAGCTTTTCCTCCACGGCGGCGGAGACCAGACCCACATTGTACCCTTCCGCAATGGCCGCGCTCACAGCCACATACCTGGTCTGATCCGTCCTGCTGATGGACCGCAGAGCCTGGGTGGTCTCAAAGGAGACAATCCGGGCCAGGGGCACCATCACCTTCTCCCCGTTTTCGTCAGTGCCCTCCACCTCCAGGCCTTTGACCAGCTCCCGGGTCAGCTCTATGTCCCCGCCGTTCATGATATATACATCATAGTCCTTCTCGTCCGCCGCAATGGTGGTGGCCACCGTGGCAGAGGCAAGCCTGGAATAGAGCTGGGCATACACCTGGGCAACCGTGAGGCCGTAGTGCACCGCCTCCTCCTTTTTCACCCGGATCCGCAGCTCCTCGTCTGCGTCCTCCAGGCCGTCGCTCACCTCCGCCGTGCCCTCCACGCTCTCCACTATGGCCGCAACCTCCTGGGCCGTGCGCCGGAGCGTGTCCAGATCCCTGCCCCGGATCTGGATGGAGATGCCGCTCCCTCCCAGGGCGGTCATGTCCATGCTGGAGGTGTCAATGGTAATCTCCGCCTCCAGTCCGGCGGTCTTCTCCAGAATCTCCCGGGCAATCTCATCGTTGCTGCGGGATTTGTCCTCCCTGGTGACAACATAGATGGTGGTGCGGTCGGTGCTTCCGTCTCCCATTCCTCCCCCCATCATCATGGACATGGAGGAAGAGCTGGCCATGGCTCCCACATTCTGTACATCTTCTATAGAGCGGATCTCCTCCACCACCCGGTCTGTCAGCTCCCCTGTCTCCGCCAGCGTGGCCCCCTGGGGCAGCACCACACTGACCGTCATCTGGGTGGAATCCATATCCGACATAAAGGCGGTGCCGTTCTGCATGGCCAGAAACACGCTGGCCCCCAGAAGTCCCAGCACAAGCAGAAACACTACAATTTTTCCCTTCAGGGCCAGCGTCAAAAACTTCTCGTACCCTCTGGCCATGCCGCCGAAAATTCTGCCTTCCTTCTGCTCTTTTGTCCTCCCCAGCATCTTGGAGGCCATGGCGGGCACCACAGTCAGGGCGATGAGCAGACTGGCAAGCAGGGAGTAGGCGATGGTCAGCCCCATGTCCACAAAGAGCTGTCTGGTGATCCCCTCCGTGAACACAATGGGCAGGAACACGCACACGGTGGTAAGGGTGGAGGCCATAATGGCCCCCGCCACCTCTCCCGCCCCTGCCATAGCGGCTTCCTTCACGGAATGCCCCTCTCCCCGCAGGCGGTAGATATTTTCAATCACCACAATGGAATTGTCCACCAGCATGCCGATTCCCAGGGCCAGGCCTGACAGGGAGATAATGTTCAGTGTGACGCCGCTGAAATACATGCACACAATGGCGGTGACAAGACTCACCGGGATGGAGAAAGCCACCACCAGAGTGGGCCGCAGATCCCGCAGGAACAGCAAAAGGATCACAATGGCGAGAAGCCCTCCAAAGAGGATATTATCCATAATGGAGTCCATCACCAGGTCAATGTAAATCCCCTGATCCATGAGAACAATCATGGAGAGGGCTGTGTCCTCCTCCATCATCCGGTCAAAGCGCTCCGCCAGAACATCCGACACTTCCCCGGTGGAATACCCTGTCTGCTTCTGAATGGTCAGCATAACACCTGCCTGGCCGTTGATGCTGGCGTAAACCTCGTCGGAGTTATCGGTCATAAATACATCGGCAACGTCACCCAAGTGTATGGTGTCCACGCCGTCCATCTCCATGTCTATAAGCACCATGTTTTGGAGACTTTCCACATCATCAACCTTTTCGCCGACGCGAACCAGATAATCGATGCCCTCCTCGGTTACATAGCCCGCAGGCATGGAAAAGTTCTGGGCAGCTAACAGGTTCTCAACCATTTCTACGGTGAGAATGTCAGTCATATCCGCGCTTTCAAGGGCGTCTGCCTTGGCCTCCGCCAAATCCTCCTCTCCCTCCCGGATGGAATCCCAGCCTTCGCTCAGCTGCTTTCTGGCGTCGTTCAGCTGCTCCTGAGCGTCACTGATCTGATCCCAGGCATCGTCAAGCTGTTCTTCGGCGGATTCCAGCTGATCCTTTGCTGATTCCAGCTGGGATTTGGTGATGTTTAGTGTAGCGGAGGCGCTGCCCATTTCGATGGCGGCAAGCATTTCGCCCATGTTGGTTTCGGTGAGTTTTTGGCTTAATGTGGCATCTGCCGTTTCTAAATCTGCCTTGGCATCAACCAGCTTTTTCGTTATAGGGTCTTGTTTCGCCTGCTCTATCTTTTCCTGTACGTTAATAATTTTATCATTTACATCCGTAACTGTTGTTATTGTATCTAGCTCAGATTTTAAATTAGTGTTTTTAATACTATCTTTGATCAGTCCGATTGCCGCAGAAACCCCTGCTGTTTCTTCCGGTGTTCCCTCTAATATTTTTATACTCTTATATAACTCCTGCAAGATTGTTAAGTCTGATTTCAGCTGTCCGTATTCGGTCTCCTTCAGCTGGTTATCAATTTCAATTAAATTTTTCGCAATCTCTGCCTTTCCATTTGTAATCGCGGTCTGCGCCGCCGCCAGCTGTGCCGCGGTCTCTTTTTTCTTGTTATCCAGCGCATCAATGCCGCCCTCTATTTCATCCAGGCCATCTTCCAGATCGCTTTTATTCTCCGCCAGATCCGCCTGGTTTTCCTGAAGCTCGGCAACGCTGTCATTCAGCTCTTTCTGACCGTCATTCAGCTCCTTCCGGCCGTCCTCCAGCTCTTTTTTCCCATCGGCAATCTCTTTTTCAGCATCCTCAAATTCGCTCTCAACATATCCGAAAACCTGCTCATTGATAGCGTCGATCTTTTCCTGACGAATCACCACCTGAACATTTTCTTCAATCAGACCGGAGGCATTCACAGAGGCCACACCCTCCAGGCTCTCAAGCTCCGGTATGATGGAATCCTCCGTAAGCTTCGTTACTTCCGTATGGGACAATCCCTCTTTTCCCACGGCCGCCACCATAACGGGCATCATATCCGGATTCAGCTTCATAATGATAGGATTTCCGATGGAATCATCATCCCACATGGCTTTAAGCTGATCCAGATTCTCACGCATCTCAATGGTTACGGAATCCATATTGGCTGTCTGGGCAAATTCCAGTATCACCAGAGAATAGTTCTCTGCGGACAAAGAGCTTACATTCTCAATATTGCTGACGGTAGCCATGGACTGCTCCACCGGCCTTGTCACGATGCCTTCTACCGTCTCCGGGCTTGCGCCTGCATATGTAGTCATAACAATCGCATAAGGCAGATTCATACTTGGCAGTAAATCGGTGGTCATCTTTGTAAAGGACACCACGCCCAATACAATCACAAGCACGACCGCTACAAATACGGTATACGGTCTCTTAACACTGTACCTGGATATCATTTTGTCACGTCTCCTGTCTCCTCATTTTCCGACCGACCAGTCGGTTCTGCTCTATTATAAAAGTCCCCGTCCGGCCGTGTCAAGTTGAAAAACATAAAAATTTTCGAAGATATCTTACCTCTTTTGGATAGGAATTGTCAAAAAATAAGGGTTTACGTCCGGATGCGGAGTATAAAAAATGAAGCCGTCCGGAAACAAATCATCACACCTGTCTCCTGTCAGCTTCATTTTTCTCTAACTGAAAGTTCCGCAATTTCTTCGGATTATTCAACATGTTAAGCTTTTCCCGGCTGCTTTCCAGAGCCGAAACACCTGCTCGCTGGTCTCCAGAAGATTCTCCCTTGCATTTTTCGGGTTCATGGCTTCCTCCAGCGTTCCCACTCTGCGCAGTATCGGGAAAAACGCGTCAATCCCTGCCTCATTGCAGACTGCCGCATCCTTTTTCACAATACCGGAAAAGGCAATGACCGGCTTCCCGTACTTCTTTGCAAGCCCGGCCACACCAATGGGCGCCTTTCCCTGAACGGTCTGTCCGTCCAGGCATCCTTCTCCTGTCACAACCAGATCCGCATTTTTTACATGCTCCTCCAGTCCTGTTTCTTCCATCACAATCCGGATTCCCGATTCCAGTACCGCATTGGTAAAGGTCAAAAATGCATAGCCTAAGCCGCCTGCCGCCCCCGTTCCCGGCACTTCCGGATCAGCCGACGGTCTCAGTCCCTTTGCCAGAAGTGCAAAATGTCCCAGATAACCGTCCAGCTCGGAAATCATCTGCGGATCCGCTCCCTTTTGAGGGCCGTATACGGCGCTGGCTCCCAAAGGGCCGCAGAGGGGATTGGTCACATCACAGGCAATCCGGAAGGTACATTCCTTAAGCTCCTCCATAACGCTCTCCGCTGTGATTTGATGAAGCATGGAAAGCCCCTCTCCTCCAAAAGATACCTGTCTGCCTTTCTGATCAAGCATCCCAAAGCCCAGAGCCTGCAGCATGCCGATTCCGCCGTCGTTGGTGACGCTGCCGCCGATTCCCACAATAAAATGACGGCAGCCTTTTTTAATGGCATCCCGAATCAGTTCTCCCACACCGTAGGTCGTGGTTTTCATGGGATTGCGCTTTTCCGGTTCCACCAATGTAATTCCCGCTGCCGCGGCCATCTCCAGAACAGCCGTCCTTTTGTCGGGAAGAATTCCGTAGCCGGCGGATATCGGAGCGCCCAGAGGACCTGTCACCGTTAAGCTCTGCAGGCTTCCCTTAAGGCCTGCGGTTAGCGCTTCCGCTGTCCCTTCGCCTCCGTCCGCCAGCGGACTGACATGAAGCTCCGCCTTCGGGTATACTCTTTTAATACCCTCCGCTATGGTATTTCCCGCTTCCATGGAAGTGAGGCTTCCCTTTAGTGAATCAATCGCAATTAGCACTCTCATTTTTTCTCCCTGTAATAAACAGCCCCACAACCACGGTATAGGCGTAAAGACCGGAGCGACCTGCATCCGGATCATTTCCTTTTACAGCATTTATAAATACTTTTTCAATAATTCTGCCTTATCCGTCTTCTCCCACGGCAAATCCAGATCCGTACGTCCAAAATGTCCGTAAGCAGCCGTCTGCTTATAAATGGGGCGGCGCAGATCCAGCATCTTGATAATACCTGCGGGGCGAAGGTCAAAGTTCTCACGAATCAGTTCTACCAGCTTCTGATCGGATAGCTTTCCGGTTCCGAAGGTGTCTACCATCACGGAGGTGGGGTGTGCCACACCGATGGCGTAGGAAAGCTGAATCTCACATTTTTCCGCCAGTCCGGCCGCTACGATATTCTTTGCTACGTAACGCGCCGCGTAAGCTGCGGAACGATCCACTTTCGTGCAGTCCTTACCGGAGAAAGCTCCGCCGCCGTGACGGGCCATTCCGCCGTATGTATCCACAATAATCTTACGTCCTGTCACGCCGCTGTCTCCATTGGGACCGCCGATTACAAAACGGCCGGTGGGATTGATAAAGAACTTGGTGTCTTTATCTACCATATCCGCAGGCAGTACTTCATCAAAAACATATTTCTTAATGTCCGCATGAATCTGCTCCTGGGTCACATCTTCACCGTGCTGAGTGGAGAGTACTACCGCATCCAGGCGGATCGGCTTTCCGGCCTCGTCGTACTCTACGGTCACCTGACTCTTTCCGTCTGGCCGCAGGTAGGGCAGCGTACCGTCCTTCCGCACCTGGGTAAGCTTTAAAACAAGCTTATGAGCCAGGGATATCGGGTAAGGCATCAGTTCCGGGGTCTCGTTGGTGGCATAGCCGAACATCATACCCTGATCGCCCGCACCGATGGCCTCGATCTCTGCATCGGACATCTTGTTCTCCTTTGCTTCCAGCGCCTTGTCCACGCCCATGGCGATATCTGCCGACTGCTCGTCGATGGCAACCAGCACCGCACAGGTATTACCGTCGAAGCCATACTCGGATTTCGTGTAGCCGATCTCTTTCACGGTATCACGCACAAGCTTCTGCATATCTACGTATGCATTGGTAGTGATCTCACCGGTCACCAGCACAAATCCCGTGCACACCGCCGTCTCACAGGCAACACGGCTCATGGGATCCTTCTCCATGCAGGCATCCAGGATTGCGTCGGATATCGCATCGCAGACTTTGTCGGGATGGCCTTCAGTTACTGATTCTGAAGTAAATAATCTCTTTTCCATTTCTTGTTCTCCTTTTGTTTGTCAGATTCTTCTAAGGTCTCTCTTATTGCTTGCTCCTGTTCTACATCCTACCTGCCGAATAAGCAGACTCAGAATGCTGCGCATTCCTCGTTCGCGTTGCTCGTCTTAAGATATGCCATGCTGCCTTCCATGCCAGCATGGCGGCTGCATGGCATATCTTCTGACTCTGCTTATTCGCGCAAAAAATCCGCTTATCGAAATAAGCGGACCTGACAGTCATTCATCAAATCCTCTTATTGTTCGATCTGTCTTACGACAGTGCTTTCGCTCAGGTTGGCACCTTCCTTATTAAGGGGTTGCCGTGGCTTCACAGATCCTATGTATCTCCACCACTCTGAATAAGAGAAACTCTCACCATATACAATTGTCTGTACCTGTAGATACCATACACCATGCCGGGCTTCCTGTCAACAGAAAATATAAGATTATTGGCAACTATGGTAACAGTTCCGACTGAACTGTTACCATTATTGCGGGGCACGTCTGATGGAATTTTTATGATAATATTCCGCCATACCTACATTGACCCACCCGCCCGCATCTTCATCCAGATAAAAACACTCAAAGTTCTCGATATATGCCGGCACGGTAACCACCACATCCTCCTCCGGGCACCGTGCCACGTAATCATAAAGCTCCACGCAGCTCTCATAGTAATTCTCATAGGAACCGTTATGTACGGAACCGGCCACGGCAAGCACGGCAGAATCCGAGATGGACGCAGGTGCCAGCAGCACCGAGGCAAAGAGCACGACATACAACACCGCACATGCGCTCCTGTTCTTACTCAGTTCCGCCCACCTGTCCAGACATACGCCGGCAAATACTGCCGCATTGAGCAGGGAAAGCGCCAGCACTACATCCAAAATAAAGTAGCATCTATTAGGAAATTCCGGGCCGCCATAACCAAGCGCCACCGGAAAAGCCGTTATATATCCCCACATACAAGCCAGTACACTCATGATACCATATCCGCACATTGCCCCATTCAGATTTTTCGACAGCCGAATACCCACCAGGATCATCGCGATGAGCAAAACGCCAAACATCGTCTCCTTCGTCAGCCTGCCGGTCTCACCCCAGACAGTCTTAACCGCCCACTTGACCGACTGCACCAACCGCCATGCATGTCCGTCTCCTCCGCTGTTATAGGTATGCCTTAAAAAATTGCCGGGTGCCATTACATTGACCAGCGCTCCCACGACCCCCGCCGCCGAAATGATCATATTACTGACGGAGATCTTCCCCCTGATCAGATAAAAACCAAGTGTCAGCAGCACCAACGCGTAGCATCCGGTTCCGCTGACCGCCAATGACCCGCCGGACGCCAGAAAACCCAGAACAGCAGCTGCCACAATCAGTAATATACGCTTCCTGCGCGAATAACTTTCCCTGTTTGACAGCAGAAAACACATCACTGCCAACAGCGCACAGGAAAGCGGCATGCTATAGGAAACAGCACCGGAATACCAGAAGAAGATCTCTGTAAAGACATTTGCGTCCAGAATCGCGAACAAAATGATTGAAAACACGGTCAACCGAATGTACACCGCCTTCTCTTCCCGCAGCACAAATCCGGTCGATACCCACACGACGCCAAACAGCGCCGCAAAGAACATCAGTGCATTCAGAATCATCACGGCCTTAAGCTGTCCCATCCCGAAATTATTGATCGGTGACAGCAATGCCTGCAGAAACATGGAGAAATACGTCCCCTGCCAGTCCAAATAGAGTTCCTTCATATAATCCAACGACGCCGCCACATACCGGAGAAAGGGCACATGAAATGCTCCCACCCTCACGCCATGCGTAAAATCATCTCCCAAAAGCACCGTATATCCCGCGCCGGCCGTTATGGCATATACCATAAAAAAGATCAAACCCATGTTCAGCGCCACGACGGCACTTTTCCAGAATGTTTTCATCTGATCCGGACTGATTTCCCTTTTTATTCTCTCTTTCCCCTGTTTCATTTCCATCTCCCTTCTGAAATGCCACCAGTTCCTGCCAAAGCCATTCGGTTTGTTATCTACTTTGCAGACATAAATATGCTCTTCATATGATAACCCATGGATATCTCCATTGTCCACCATATGAAGAGCATATCATAGTTCCAAAACCACTCATCCGACCTTCAACTTGAATTTCTTCATCTCTCTCTCTGTCGAGACCTTCTCAATCTGAGCCCCCAGTCCCTGCAGTTTGAGATGGAAATCTTCATAGCCGCGTTCAATGTATTTGATCTCGTCTATGATTGTGATTCCATCTGCCGAAAGCGCTGCGATCACAAGCGCCGCCCCCGCTCTTAAGTCCGGTGCCGTGATGCTGGCCCCTGTATATTTATTCACACCGTCGATAATCGCCGTGTTGCCTTCCACTTTAATGTTCGCCCCCATACGGGTAAGCTCGTCCACGTATTTAAACCGATTCTCAAAAATACTCTCAGTCACAATGCTGGTTCCCGCAGATAAACCCAGCGTGATCGTGATCTGCGGCTGCATATCCGTCGGAAACCCCGGATAGGGAAGCGTCTTCACGTGGGTGTGTCCCAAAGGCTTCGAAGCAACTACCCGAACCGCATCATCCGACTCTTCCACCTCACAGCCGATCTCCAAAAGTTTCGCGCTGATGGACTCCAGGTGCTTGGGAATCACGTTCTTGACCGTTACATCCCCCTTCGTCACCGCTGCCGCGAACATAAACGTACCCGCCTCGATTTGATCCGGAATAATCCCATATTCTGTGCCATGCAAATGCGATACCCCTCTGATCTTGACCACATCCGTACCG
>OFGE01002505.1_pt1 | contig 13453 bp, 13 predicted proteins | sample 1521681 | NCBI WGS metagenome assembly OFGE01 (sample SAMEA3504093, study PRJEB24116) | mouse gut metagenome | biome: mouse gut; feature: mouse-associated habitat; material: faeces | place: Denmark | collected 2011 | reverse complement strand
ACAAGCCGTTTCAAAAAATATTGAACCGAGTAGTGAGCAGTTAACAGAACTGCTACGCGCAAAACAGCAAATTAACGATTTATTAATGAAAAATCAGCAATTACAAGAAGAGGCTTTAAAATCGCAACAAGAAATTGGCGAAGTGATGGTTTCTGCCAAAAAAGAAGCCAATCGGATTGTTAATGAAGCGAAAGTAGAAGCAAAACACCTAATCAATTCCGCAGAATTAGAAATGTTAAATATTGGTAACCGAGCGAAAAGTATTTCGAATGAAGTCGAAGCATCAAAAGTAGAAGTACTTGAGATTTATCGCGAATTAGAGGAACGTTTAACTAAACTGACACGTCTTGAACAAGATAACTATTAATAAAATGGTCAGTAAAAAGTTAACGGGAGCAAGGAAACTACATTGTCTTGGGGTCCTTTTTTTAGCTGTTACATTAAGTAGCTCCGCAGAAAGATTACAGGCTGCTGTTGTCTCAAAGGAAGAGCAGTCGCTAAGGCAACCGCTTATCAGGAAAAACATCGTAACAGAGAAGAGCGAATATCTTGTAGAAGCAAATCAAAGTATTTGGGAGCTGGCACAAGATGCGCAGAAACCATTGAATCAGTTTATGAAGGAAAACCAGTTACGTAGTAGCTATATTAAAAAAGGAACGCAATTAGTTAAATAGAAAAAAGGAGCAAGAAAGGAAAAGTTTATTTAAGGAGCTTTTCTTTTTAAGAAAACGATGGAAGAATGGATAAAGCCCGTTATGCGAACAATTCGCCACATTAAGCGCGCCTTCTTGAAGCAAAAGTTGCCTGCGACATATCAGCTAAAAAAGCAAAAGGCTAACACAGCAACGGAATATTTGCTTGAGCAAACAGGTAACCATCAATCAATAAGAGGACCGCAAAGAAAAATGACCGCTGAAGAGATTAAAAAAAAGCGACAAGCCTACCAAAAGAAACAACGCATCCAAGTCGTTAAATTTTTTATGCCAGCTATTCTTTTCGCTATTTTTGTGTTCTTTTTTGTGTTAAAGACATCTAGCTACCCAATTGCTGGGCAATCCATGAAGCCGACACTTAACGCAGGGGAACGAGTCTTAGTACAACGGACGAAGCAAGTAGCAAGGTACGATGTGATTGCATTTAAAGCACCGCTAGCTAGCAAAGGTACGTACGTCAAGCGAATCATCGGGGTTCCTGGTGATCGAATTTGGGTAAACGAGGGAAAACTTTATCTTTCAGAAGAACCTATAGCAAGCGATAATGAGGCACTGCCTGAGAATGCCAGTCGTTTTGACTTATCAGAAGAAGCGGCAGCCCAACTTCGCCTGTTTCAGAAGATTCCAGCTGGTCATTACTTTGTCTTAGGGGACAATCGTACGCATTCAAGTTTCGGCTTTGTCGAGATACAAGCGATTGAAGGAATCGTGGTATTTAAAATGGCGCCGTTTAAGGAAATAGGGAAAGTAAAATAAAAAGCTTAAGTCAGCCATCTGAGAGTAGGGCACTTAAGCTTTTTTTATTAGAGATTATTTGCCCAATAACAATTGAATGATTTTTTTCAATTGATTGTAGGTCGTAACGATTACTAATATCCGAAAAAATATAGTAATGGTCATACTGGGCAACGAGCTGTTCATTATTGGTATTCATTAAAAGCAAATCATAATGGTTTTCTGCGTTGTAAGGCTCAATTTTCAGCGGATATTTTCCAGCGATACTCTGTTGTATTTTTTGTGCTACCAACTCGCTATAGGCACTGCTCAGTGAGTGATAAACACCAATCGTTATTTTTTTTCATTTAATTCAGCAATGTGATTCAAAATAAGTGTATAATTAATTTCAGTAAATTGATTTTGGTACTTAGAAGCAGTGACTTTTGTGGCAAAGTTCGTTGTAGCGATCTCCACTAATTCGTAAACTTCACTTTCGCTAAAAGGATGACGTAAGACTTTCAAAAGTGACTGAATTGTCCAATAATCAAAGGGTAAAATAAATCCTGAAAAATAATAGAGTTGCGCATGTAATTGGAAAAGTAAATTTTCAATATAAAGTAGCCGAATAGGCAGCACGTAATGGGATAAATAACCACGTGCTTTAAGGTACGTTAAAATGACCCGGTTCATTTCGTTAAGATACGTTTTTTCAATTCGTTGTTGTTTTGCTAAACGAAAGGCGAAAGCAGCATTCGCAGAATAGTTATGCATGGAACAAAAAAAGTCATAAAACATATAGGCTTCATTGATTGTATATGGACGGTCGATTCTTTTCATATATGTATGTATAGATAAATTAATTTCTTCAAATAAAGGTCGATCGAGTTGGACATCATGTGGACTAATCGTTGGCAGGGGTTCTAAAACCATGCGACGAAAAGAAATTTTCATCCAAAGTTTAATTTGGAGAATTTCTGTATGGTCAAAGGTAATTCTGGGGATTTCTTGTAATATCTCGATTAATCCTAGGTATTGATTGGCCAGTTCTTTTTCTAAATCTGTTTTTTCTTCAAAGATAAACCAGAAAAAATTAAAAAAGAAAAAGCGAATTTGTTTTTCTTCGCCGACAAGTTTTCCTCGTTTGATACGTAAATTAAACTCATTGAGTAAGTCATTTAATTCAACAATTTTTCGATAATAGGTAGCAGAGCTAATGGCATAATTCTGTTGGAAATACCCGCCATTTATTTCATTTTTATGGAAGAGTTGCTGGACCATGTGAAACTTAATAGATTTATCTAAGAACAACATGATCATTGCTTTCATGGAAAAGGTAGGCGCTTTATTTAGATATAGAGTGTCACCTAATACTGTTAAGGTGAGGTTTTCTTGAAGTTGCTCTTCTTTCAAAAATTGCTCTAAAAAAGAAAGATACTCATTCAATGTTGGTAAACTAATATTGAAAAAATCTACTAATTCATTTCGTGTCGCTTGACCTTTATTATTATATAGGAACAATAAAATATCACTCATATAATCATAAGGCTTTTCTAAAAAATCTCGTTTTAGCATCGTTACTCACCTCTCTTTTAAGAATACTGTATCTATGATAAAATGGCAATAAACAACTGATAAAAAGATTGTTTTTTGAGGTGTTTTTTATTATCGTTGAGAAAAAGAAATAATAAGAAAAAACAAAGTATTTAAATGACAACAAAATAATTAAAATGAAGGAGCGACAGAACATGAACAGCGTAGTGAACTTTAGAGATATTGGAGGATTTCCAACGCAACAAGGCACAGTTGTCAAGACAGGACATTTTTTTCGGAGTGGTGAACTCGTCAATGTTGCACAAGAGGATCAACAGAAACTGGTAGAGGACTATCAAATTAAACGAATCTATGATTTTAGAAGTGCAGCAGAAACGCAAGAACGACCAGATGATTCAATTCAAGGAACCAACTATTTACATATAGATATTTTGGCCGATATTCAGGCGCAGACTGCTTCATTAGAAGGAATGCTTAAAACGGTTGGTTCACCCGATGCAGCAATGGACATGGCTTATAAAGAGATGGTTCTTTCCAATTCGGGCCGCAAAGGTTACCAAACATTTTTTGAAAACTTTTTAAGTTATCCACAGGAAGCTATTTTATTTCATTGTTTCGCAGGAAAAGATCGAACAGGAATCGGTGCAGCCTTGATATTAAGTGCTTTAGGTGTGGAACATTCTTATATTTTAGAAGATTATTTAAAGACGAACGAGCAAAGAAAAACCGCTAACGAGCAAATTATTGCGCAATATCAAGCAAATGGAACGCCTCCAGCAGAAATTCAACAATTAGAAACGCTACTTTATGTGAAAAAAGAGTACTTAGCGACCGCTTTACAGGCGATTGAAAAAGAATTTGGTTCGGTAGAGGGCTATTTAAAAGAGGGACTCGGCTTACCTTTATCCGCCAAAAAAGACATGCTAAGTCTGTATACAAAATCATAGATCCTAAAAAAAGGACTATCCTTTCTAAAAAAGAAGTTTTATAATAGAAAAGAATCTGTTTGTAAGGAGGGATAGGGAATGAAAGAAGGACAAGAACAATTCTTAACGTTCATACTAGATCGAACAAAAGAAGATAAAAAAGAAAAAATGCAAGCGCTACTTGCAGAAATGTTTGAACGCCAACAAACAGGCAAATTAGATAAAATGTACTTGATGACAAAAGCACCAAAACTTTTGGCTTATTTAAAACCAGAAGCCATTGATGAAGTTAAACAAGTCGTTTCGGAATTTTCTAAAAATATGAAATAAACAAACTTAGCTTGAACTTACGACATTTTAAAAATGTGTCGTAACATTCAAGCTTTTGTTTGTTATTCTCTTGTATTTTATGCTAAAGTTATTCAGGCACAAAAAAAAGCAGGTGATTTTATGAAACATATAAAAAATACATGGGAACTATTTATTTTAGATTGGAAAAGAATTTTTAAAAACCCAGTAGCAACATTTTTGATTGTTGCCTTAATGATTATTCCATCATTATATGCATGGTTTAACATTAAAGCACTATGGGATCCGTATTCAAATACAGGAGAGTTACCAATAGCGGTCTATAGTGATGACCAAACAGCAACTTTTCAAGATAAATCGGTCAATATTGGTGATGAAGTCTTGAAAAACTTGAAGAAAAATAAGCAATTAGGTTGGCGTTTTGTTGATTCGAAAAAGGAATTAGACAAAGGAGTCCAATCAGGAAAATATTTTGCCGGGATTTATTTACCTAAAGATTTTTCCAAGGATTTGCTAAGTTTTACTTCTGGTGATATCAATAAACCTAAAATTGAATACTCAATTAACGAAAAAATTAATGCAATTGCGCCGAAAATTACGTCAAAAGGCGCTTCTTCCATTCAGTCACAAATTTCGGAAGAATTCATCAAAACGGCAAGTAGTACGTTAATCAAAACATTCAATGATATTGGCTATGATATTGATAAAAACATGGTTAGCATTCAAAAAGTTAAGAGCATGATTTTAGATACAGATGCCAACATTGGAACCATTGATACGTACGCAAAACAAGTCACAGACTTACATGGTAAGATGCCTGAGCTAAAAGAAAAATTAGCGAAAGCCAACGATGCGATGAAATATTTACCTGAAGTTGATGCTTTAGGAGAGAAGATTGTTGAGCTAAATGGCAAAATGCCAAGCATCAAAGAACAAGCTAGTGTTATTTTGACGTTACAAGAAAAAATTCCAGAAATTCAAAACGCTGGCCGACAAATTGCTATGATTGATGAAGACTTTGCCTCTGTGGAACAAACAATGAGCGAAGGAATCCAAGAAGCAAAACAAGGATTAGAAATCATTCAACAAGTTCAAACGGCGTTACCAGATATTCGTAAACTAGGTGATCAAGCCAATGATTTAGGGAATGTCACATTAGATGGCGCCACTCAATTGGAAAAGGCGTTACCTGGAATTACTCAAAGTGTGGGGACGATTTTAAAAGCAATTGGAACAATTAGCGCTGGTGTAAATACAGCACTAGAAGATTTAAAAAATCATCGTTTACCAGTTGAAGAAAGAGAAGCAATTAAGCAACAACTGTCTGAAAGCCTAGGAAAACAACATGAAAATATCCAACAGCTGATTCAACTGTTTACGCAAATACAAGAAGCCACAGGTAACACTGATTTACAAGACACAATAAATAGATTGAATACGATTGATGGTATTGTAGTTAGATTAAAAACTGATGTTGATAACATTGATGTGAATGCGGTAACTGATGCAGATTTAAATGCTATTCAAGCAGAAGCTCAACAAGTAGAAGCAACCGTCAATAGTATTAACCCTGATGCAATTGAAAACACAGTAAAAACGATTTTAGACAAATTAATTGCTACCATCCAAAACGCTCAAGGTCAACTAAACAAAGCGCAACAAATTGACTTTGAAGGTTTATTGAGCTCAACAAGTCAAACGGTCACTAATGCGATTTCTTTATTAGAAAAATATCAAGCCGAAATGCCGGCAATTAAACAAGAAATTCATGATGCGAATACGATGTTGAATGGCAATATGGAAACCATTGTCAATGGCATTAATCGTGGTGCTGATTTGTATAAAAACGATTTACCAGTCATTCAAGATAAAGTCAGCAAAGCGGCAGCCTTTATGCAAAATGACTATCCAGGTATCCGAAAAGATTTAACGAATACCTTGAAAACAGTCAATGAGAAAATGCCAGATGTTGAAGCGGCCTTGGACAAAGCCAACGAGCTAATTATTAATGATTGGCCAAATATCAAAACAGGATTACACAAAGCAGCGAATGCAATCCGTAAAGGTGAAAAAGAAGTTGATTTAGGCGAAATTCTTAAATTACTAAAATTAGATGCCAATAAAGAAAGTGACTTCTTTACACAACCAGTTGAAGTCAAAGAACATGCTGTTTATCCGATTGCTAATAATGGTTCGGCAAGTACGCCATTCTATACAGCTTTGTGTTTATGGGTTGGTGCTGTATTATTCTCAAGTGTTGCGACAACGGATGTTTATCTTGAAGGAAAAGATAAAAAACGCTTCTCTAAACGGGAACAATTTTCAGCACGGATGTTTACCTTCATTGTCATGGGGATTGGTCAAGCACTGATTGTAACCTTAGGTAATTATTTTGCGTTAGGCGTAGATGTTCGTAATCCAGCGTATAGCGTCTGGTTTGCGGTATTGATTGCCATTACGTTTATGATAATGGTTTATGTGCTTGTTGCTCTCTTTGGCAATGTAGGGAAAGGAATTGCGATAATAATCTTGGTACTGTCCATCTCTGGTGGGGGTGGGAACTACCCAATTCAAGTCTCAGGTAAATTCTTCCAAATGATTAATCCGTTCTTGCCGTTTACGCATGCCGTGAACTTGCTAAGGGAATCAGCAGGAGGCATTTACTGGCCAAATGCTTGGTTTGCCATTTGGATTATGGTGGGGATTTCAGTCGTCTTTAGTATTGGCGGTGCAATTCTTTATCCACATCTGGAACACAGATCGAAAAAATTTGCGGCTTTAGCACAAAAGAGCCATTTATTCCATTAAAAAACAAAAAGCTGAAAACGTCTTTAGCGTTTTCGGCTTTTTGTTTTTCTTTATTTTCAAGGCAACCCTAACAAAGAAGTTTTGGGGGCTCTTGCTTTTGACTTTTTGGCAATGCTAAATAATAAAATCTCCCTCAGAAAGTGAGGTTTTTTGTGTACAAATGTATAAAAAGGTTTTATAGTATTTTTTTAAGAAATAAAAAGTGGGTAGGGGTTGTAAAATGATTCAAGCATTGCTTCAACGATATGAGAAAAAAATTGAACGTCGTAAATTGGAAAAACGAACAGCATTCGGTGCTTTTGCCGGGCGGATTGGGCTTGTTTCTAATTTATTTTTATTCGTTAGTAAATTTATGATTGGCTTGCTTTCAGGTAGTGTTTCAATCATGGCAGATGCCATTAATAGCTTGTCCGATACTATTTCTTCAGTTTTAACATTAGTCGGTTTTTATATTGCTGGTAAGCCAGCGGATAAAGAACATCCCTATGGCCATGAACGTTTTGAATATATTAGTGGAATGCTTGTATCATTAGTGATTACGTTTATTGGGTTTGAGTTTCTAACGACCTCCGTGGATCGCATCCTGCATCCAGAATCAATCAAGGTGACACCCATTTTATTTGCTGTTTTAGCTTTATCAATTGGGATTAAAATTTGGCAAGGGCTGTTTTACAAAAAAGTATCAGCAAAAATTGATTCTCAAGCATTAGTTGCTTCTGCTAAGGATAGCTTTAATGATGTTTATACTACATTAGCTGTTTTGATTTCTGCATTTATTGAAGGCGTCACTGGTTTGCGAATTGATGGATATATTGGTTTTTTAATTGCTGCATATATTATTTATAGTGGCTTGCAGTTAATTCGCGAATTTATTAATGAGTTGATGGGCATGCGTCCGAGCCAAACAGAAATTGATGAAATGAAGAATGTCTTATCAAAAATGGAAACAATTGTAGGGTATCACGATTTACTGATTCATAATTATGGTCCCAGCCAAACGTTTGCGTCTGTTCACATTGAAATTGATGATCGCTGGGATTTAAATAAAGCCCATCAGACAATCGATGCGATTGAAGCGAAGTTTAAAGAAGAGTTGGATGTTAATCTTGTTTGTCATATTGATCCAGTGAATTTGTATGACCCAACACAACAATTTGTTCATCAAACAATCAAAAAGATTATTCGTTCTTTTGACGCGTCTTTAAAAGTCCATGATATCCGCTTAGTTACCCATGGCGAAGAGCCGAAGATTTTGTTCGACTTGGTTTTGCCTACAGAATCAAAATTATCTGAATTTGAACTGGGTGTGGAAATTCAACGGCAAGTTTATGAAAAAATTGGTCGTTATAAAGTGGAAATTACCTTCGATCATACGTACTTGTTACAATAAAAGGGAATAATTAACTAAGTTTTCAAGCGTGAGCCAAAAGGTCAAATAGACTTTTAGCTCTCGCTTTTTTGTTTAGAGAATGCAAATCCTTTTGTTATCTGGATTCTCTTGATAAGATAAAGGAAGCGGGGGACTGTAAATGAGTGTCTGATTAAAAAAAGATGGTGATTTTTTTATCTTTTTCAGTAACAAAAATCAATTGACTTTTCATTGTGAGAAGCGTAGCATATGGATTTGTTTGATAAAAAATAATGAAAAAAGTGAGCGGGTCACTCTAGAGAAAAGGAGTAGAAAAAAATGGCGGATTTAAAACGACTGTTCATTGGGAAACCATTGAAATCAGCCGAAAATGATGAACATAAATTAAGCAGATTTGCAGCGCTTGCGTTGTTATCTTCTGATGCACTTTCATCCATTGCGTATGGTACAGAACAAATAGTGGTGGTTCTGGTTACTTTGTCGGCGGCTGCGATTTGGTATTCATTGCCAATTGCTGCATTTGTTATTATTTTACTTATTTCTTTAACATTGTCGTACCGACAAATTATTCATGCGTATCCGCATGGCGGCGGCGCATACGTTGTTAGTAGTGAAAACCTCGGCAGAAATGCAGGTTTATTGGCTGGTGGTTCGTTGTTAGTCGATTATATGCTAACAGTAGCCGTTTCAGTTTCAGCGGGTGCAGAGGCGATTATATCGGCGATTCCAGCGTTATATGGTCATCAAGTAGCAATTTCTATTGGGATTGTGATATTGATTACCTTAATGAACTTGAGGGGCCTGAGAGAATCAGCTTCGTTCTTAATGTTGCCAGTGTATAGTTTTATCGCAATTATTACCTTACTGATTGTTGTTGGGCTATTTAAAATTGTGACTGGCGCACAGCCATTGAATGCGACAGCTTTACCAGGAGCCGTGGTTCCAGGAATTTCTATTGCCTTGGTTTTACGGGCTTTTTCATCTGGTTCTTCTTCCTTAACAGGGGTCGAAGCAATCAGTAATGCAGTGCCATTCTTTAAGAAACCACGAGCAAAAAATGCTGCTGGGACGTTAGCGTTAATGGCAACGATTTTAGGGTTCTTCTTCGTGGGGATTACGTTTATTAACTATTGGTATGGGATTGTGCCAAAAGAAGAAGTGACAGTTCTTTCACAAATTGGGAAAGCGGTCTTTGGTCAAAATATTTTATATTATTTATTACAGTTTGCGACAGCCTTAATTTTAGCGGTTGCCGCTAACACAGGATTCTCAGCCTTTCCAGTTTTGGCTTATAACTTAGCCAAAGATAAGTTTATGCCGCATATGTATATGGATCGTGGCGACCGTTTGGGCTATTCAAATGGTATTTTAACTTTAGCTGCTGGTTCCATTGTTTTATTATTGATTTTCCAAGGTTCCACAGAACGTTTAATCCCATTGTATTCCATTGGTGTGTTTATTCCGTTTGCTTTGTCTCAATCGGGGATGGTTGTAAAATGGCGAAAAGAAACTAAAAATTGGTTGCCAAAATCAATTGCTAATATTGTCGGCGCCTTTATCTCTTTCGCGATTATCGCCATTTTGTTTATTTATCGATTAGGGGACATCTGGCCGTTCTTTATTATTATGCCAGTGTTGATTTATGCATTTTATCGGGTCAATACTCACTATAAAAATGTGGCGGAACAGCTACGTTTAGAAGATGGGGCACAGTTACATGAGTTTGACGGGAATACAGTTATTGTTTTAGTAGGGAACGTAACCAAGGCAAATGTCGGCGCCTTGAATTATGCGCGTTCCATTGGCGATTATGTCGTTGCCATGCATGTCTCAATGGATGAAAATGTTGAGAAGGAAAATCAGGAAGAGTTTAAAAAACACTTCCCGGACGTTCGTCTATCAATTGTCCATTCTTCGTATCGTTCACTGCAAAATCCTATCTTACGTTATGTTGATTTGGTTAGTAAAAATGCCACGAAGCATAACTACAGTACAACGGTTTTAGTGCCACAATTTGTACCAAATAAACGTTGGCAAAATATTTTGCATAACCAAACAAGTTTACGCTTGCGGATTCGTCTAGCGTGGCGGGAAAATATCATCGTGGCTACCTGCCTTCGCAGATTGAAAAAATAAATAAAAAAATCTGCCATCTTTTGATGGCAGATTTTTTTATTGACGTAATTGTTTTTGATAAATTCTAGCGCAAGACTGCTCTTCGGTGGTTACCATTGTCAAAAATTCCCAGTCATATCTTTCATAAAAAGTAGTATGGTCTGTGAGCAAATAAAGCTTTTTAAATCCAGAATTAGCTAGAAAATCACCAACTGTTGTTAAAAGAATTCCTGCTAAGCCTTGGTGACGAAATGTTGGTTCGACATACAATGCACAAAGGTTTGGCGTAAGGTCTGCACGATTGTGGAAGTCATTATCAATTACGCCCACGCCTGCAACGATGTCCTGCTGTTTATTCAAGCAGACCCACCAATGTGGTACGTGGTTTTCGCTAGTTAGCATTTCCTGCATACTTGCTTGATACGCTTCAGCGGGGATTTGCCACTTTTGGCTAAACCATTGAGCAGCTGACGGAATTAAGTGTGGTTGTTGGTTTAAATCGATAATAGTATAGTTAGACATTATTGATCTCCTAGATAAAAAAACAGATCCCATTGAAAAGAAACAATGTTGGATCTGCTCTGTATTTTTTATTAATTGGAATGTTTGCTAGCTGGGTCTAAACGCCGTTCAATAATCCCTAGAACCCAATCTGTGATAATCGCCATAAAGGCCGTTGGTAAGGCACCGACTAAAATGATAGAAGCACCATCTGTGGCATTGGTTCCACGAATAATAATATCCCCTAAACCACCAGCACCAACGAAAGCACCAATCGCAGTAATCCCGATTGCGACGACTAACGCATTTCGAATACCTGCCATGATTACTGAAACAGATAAAGGTAACTCGACCATATAAAGAAGTTGTACTTTTGTCATACCCATTCCTTTACCAACATCTAAAATATTGCGATCCACTTGAATCATGCCAGTGTACGTATTCTTGATGATTGGTAGGAGAGAATAAAGGAAGACCGTTACAACCACCGTGTTGACGCCTAAGCCCATTCCCAACATTAAAATCGAAAGCATTGCCAAAGCTGGTACTGTTTGGATAATGTTCGCTAAACGGATAATCCAGTTGGCTAAGCTACGTTTACGTGAAATCATAATCCCAATAGGAATCCCGACAATTGCAGCAAAGATTACGCCATAAATCGAAATTAAAAAGTGACGTAAAAATTGTTGAAAGACGTAGCCGCCATTTTGTTGGAAATAGTAGATAAATTGTTGGAATAAATTCATATTATTCATCTGTTACTCCCCCTCAAAATAGTTATTTTCTTTTAAGAAACGTTCGGCTACGACAGCAGGTTCAATTAAATCATTATCTGCTTGATAGTTCAATTCTTGCATTTTTTTGGTAGAAATTTTACCATCTAAGCGATTTAAGACATCTTTAATTTCCGGCGTTTCTTTTAATAATTTGTCACTAACCACAGGAGCGGCATCATAAGGCGGGAAGAAGCGCTTGTCATCTTTTAACATGACTAAATCGTAACTACCAATCCGGCCATCTGTTGAGTAACCTAAGATGACGTCCATTTTTCCAGCGTTGACTGCATCGTACACCAAGCCAATTTGCATTGGTAAAATAGATTTAAATTGGAAGTTGTATTCCTTTTTAAAGCCTTCATAACCGTCGCCTTCACGTGTGATCCACGCAGTATCGACACCAGCAACTAATTTGTCTGCGACTTTCCCTAAATCACTGACTGTTTTTAAATTGTATTTCTCAGCCGTTTCTTTTGTAACTAAGAATACATAAGTATTTTCAAAACCATATGAAGGGAACCAAGTTTGTTGATAACGTTTTTCAAATTCTGATTGAACTAGATTGAACGCTTTTTTAGGGTCTTTTTCCGCTGGTAAGCCAAGCGTAGTAGTCACGTCAGTACCAGTATAACGAGCTGCAGAAATTGAGGCATCTCCGTTTAACATTGCTTGGTGATTGATGGTAGTAGTGGCTAAGTTGTTAATCACATTTGTTTTTTTATCTGTGTAATGCTCCACCATATCCGCTACAATGCTCCCTAAAATCTGCGCTTCTGAAGTAATCCCACCTGTAATGGCAACAGTGTTATCATCAGAAGTTGAAGCGAGACCAGGTAAAGAACAACCTGCCAATAAAAGTAAACTGCTTAAGAAGAGTAAGCTTAACTTGAGTTTCTTTTTCATCATTATTCGCCCTCCCTTAAAGCTTTTGGCGTTAAACGATTTTCTAATAATCCAAGAAGAACATCTGCTAAAAGCGCTAAAATAGTTACCGGAATAGTCCCGCCAAAGATTAATTCTGGCTGATAGTTATTTAATCCACTGAAAATCATATCACCAAGACCACCTGCACCAATATAAGAAGCCAGTGTAGCCCAAGCAATGACATAGACAGCAGCTAAACGAATGCCGGCCATAATTGTTGGCATGGCAATGGGTAATTCAACACTAAAAATAGACTGTAAATTGGTCATGCCCATACCTTTAGCAACATCTCGGTAATTTTCATCGACATTTTTCATTCCGATATACGTGTTTCTTAAAATAGGTAGAAGGGAATAGATGAATAGCGCGATAATAGCGGGTGTTTTGCCGACACCAAAAATTGGAATCATCAAAGCTAATAAAGCCAACGAAGGAACCGTTTGTAAGGCACTTGTTAAACCAATGACAATATTGGCTACTTTGGGCAAACGTGTTAACCAAACGCCAACGGGCACAGCGATAGCGACCCCTAATAAAAGTGCAAAGAATGAAATATAAATATGTTCAATACTTTTTGAAATCATTTCTGATCCATATTCTTGAAAGAAGCTACTCATTGCTTACGCCTCCTCTTTATCAGTTTCGGACTCGCTTTGTTTTGCTTCTACAGCTTCACTAATCGTTGTTTCATCGCCCCAGATAACATCATAAACAATGTCAACAAGGGAAGCACGTGTTAAGATG
>OFGE01002501.1_pt1 | contig 13468 bp, 19 predicted proteins | sample 1521681 | NCBI WGS metagenome assembly OFGE01 (sample SAMEA3504093, study PRJEB24116) | mouse gut metagenome | biome: mouse gut; feature: mouse-associated habitat; material: faeces | place: Denmark | collected 2011 | reverse complement strand
CTTATAATTTGCTTTTTTCTTTTAATCTCAATCATTCATAAAATGTTGCTCTACACTCAATCAGCTCGATGACTTTCAAAAGCACATCGTCCACTGCGTCTGTCGGCCTGCCCTCCTTTATCATCTGGTTACGCTCGTCTTTCAGGGCATGGAATATCACGCCGTATTCGTATTTGTCCAGCTCAAGGGTTTTCTTTTCCCCGCTCAAATTCACCACCTCCGTCTACCTTTCCTGTTCTCTGTTCTTTACCTTATAATCCCGGATTGGCATTTCCCCGTATGCGTCAAGCAGGCGGTCAACTTTCTCCGATTCCGCATAAGTGGTTCCACGGTACAGCGGGTACGTCACGCCCTCCACGCATACCTTGCCGCCTGTCGGCTCAAGGTCAATGCCGCACAGATTTTCTTCCGGGAAAAGGTTGAAACTATATCCTGCCTTCACTGCCCTCATCTTGCGTCCTCCCGGTTATGCTGTGCCTGCGGCTGCTGCCTCTGACTCTGGCTCCGGTTCGGTTCCAGCACTTTCGCCATGCGGGAAGATATATCGCCCGCTGCGTCACGGACTTTGGACAGCTCCCCACGGACTTCCTGCGGCTCCATGCCCTCGAAAAATTCCGGCGCATGGGTGAAATCAAACCCCTGCGTGTCCACGCCATATTTTTTGCAGAGCAGGTAGGACGCACAATAGGCGTGGAAAGCGTCCTCGTTGCGGTCGTAATTCTTATCCCCGTCCGCAAACCCGGCAAGGGCAAGCTCCGGCGTCACGCTCCGGAAGATTTCCTGTGCGCTCATGCCTTTTCGGACATAAATGCAGCTCTCCTCCGGCTCAAACAATGCCCCTTTGTCCTCCGGCATCTGATCCGGCTCCGCCGCAACAATGGCAACGGGCGGGTTGTTCACCACTGCCCGCACAAGCTGTGCGTCCGTGATTTCCGGCTGCGCCTGCTGTAACCTGTCCCTTGCGTTGGTCTGTGAAATGTCATACACCTTTTTCGCATTGTAATAGGTTCCGGTGCTTCCGTCCTCACGCTCATACTCCTTCCCCGGCTCCATAATCAGGATGGGGTTGTTCCGCTCCTGCCTTTTCACATAGGCTCCCTGATCCCGCCAGTAGCCGTAATCGCCAATCTTCTGCGCCTCCGGCTTCTGCGCCATAATCAGCAGGGCATTGTTGGCGGTGTAGCGGTCAAAGCGGCTCTGCACGTCAAGGTACTGTTTGAACGCCTGCCCGTCCGTGGCCACCGCCGCCGTCATCTGCTCCGACATTTCATAACAGCGGCTCCGGTTGTTCCTGCTCTCTGCGATAAATGCCGCCACCCGGTCATCCTGCGGCACGGCGGATACATTCAGTAAAGAATCAAGGCTGAAATTGTTGTCCATACATCTTACCTCTCTTTCGATTTTTTCGGTTTTGTTTTTGTCTGCGGCTGTCTATGCTGCAATGGCTTCTGGTTTTTCGCTTTGGTGTCCTTTGCAGGCTCGCTCCGGCTCCCTGCCTCCGCTTCTTTCTTCCTCCCTGCCTGAATCTCTTTCAGCTCCTCCCGCACGGACGGTTTCTCCGGCGTGGCTGGCTGGTACAGCTTAGAAGTACCCTCGGCGGTTGTCCTTTGCTTCTTTAAGGTAGGCTCGGACTGACGGGATTTCGCAGTCTTGCCCAAAGAGGGGTTTTTCTGCTGCCCCTCCTCTTTCTGCGTGGGGCTGCCTAAAAGCTCGTCTACCAGCAAATCTTCCTGTGACTTCCCCGGCCTGTCCTTCTCCGGCTCTGGCTGTGCCTGCGGTTTTCCCGGTGACGGTTTCTCCGGTGGTGTTTTTTCCAGTAACGCTTTCTCTTTTGGCGGTTCCTTCGTTTTCTCCTTTCCGGGAGCCGCCTTTTTCTCCTTCGCATTGCTTTTTTCTTCCCTCGACTTCTGGATTTCCGTCTTAATCTGTGCCGCCTCCGTGACGGACGCAAACTTGAATCGTTCCACGATACGGTTGATGCGGGGCGCATCTTCCTCCTTCACCATAATGTCCACCATCCCGTCGCTGCTCCCTTTCGGATCACGGACGGCACAGTAGAGGATTCCGTACCGCTTCGCCTCCTGCACGAATTTCTTCAGGTCGCTTTCCTTTACGGAAAATACGGTGAGCGGTTTCCCGGAGCGCACTAAGGTTTCCAGCCTTATCCTGCCTCTGGTCTTTTTCTGCTCCTTTAAGATGGCGTACAACAGCACTGCAAGCTGCTTTGCCCCCTCGCCGGAGATTTTTAAGGCCGCTTCCCCCACTTCCATCGACATACGCACCACCTGGTCAGCGGCTTCGCCTGATGTGTTCATGGATTGTTCCCTCCTTTTCCGTGTGGACGTTCTTTTCCTCCACACTATTTTCCTGCCGCACGGTTTCTAATTTTTCTTTCATTGCGCCGGAACGTGCGGCTATCCCGTCGCAGAGTCCCACCTCCTTTCGCAGTTCCCCGATCTGCTTTGAAAGACCGGAGATTTCTGTTTTTACCTCTGACAGCTTTTCGCCGTCTTTGACGCTGCGGCTCTGATACCGCAGGTGTTTCCTTTTGTCCGCAAGCTCCGCCATCTTCCCCTGCAACTCTTCTTTCAATGAAAAAAGCTGCTCCGTGGTATCTATGCGATAATGGCAGAGCAGCCTTGTTTCCTTTGCAATCTTATCCAGTTTTATTAAGTCCTCCCGGAACATCATGTGTACCTGCTTCGGACTTTTTGGCGGTCGGTTCTTCGGTAATATCCCCAACAGATAGCAGTAATGCAGGTACAGGCCACGGAGTCCGCCGATTTTCCTTGCCTTTTGTATATTCCCATGCACTTTTATGACATAGGTTTTCTTCTCTGGCAGCACGGCAGGCGGCGCAGGCTTTTCTATCTTCTGCGTGAGTATCCGCCTGCGGATGGATTCTAAGGTGTATTCCTCCCCTAAGTTCCTCGCCAGCTTCATCCCCCGTTCCCTGCCCTCCGCCCGTACCGTGACGTCCTTCCCGAATTTGATGGAATAGCCTTTCTCTTTCAGGTAATGGAAAAACTGCTTTTCCGTCCTCGCCTTTGCAATGGCTTCGTCCACGTCCGCCTTTATCATCCCTAAATAGGTCGGCCTGCCCTCCTGCTCCGCCCGCCACTCCCCATAATGCTTTGCCTTCTGCTTTGGGTTCTCTATGACGGATAATCCGTATTCCCGACATAACCTGTCGGAAGCGTTACGCATATCCCGGTAGTCCTGCTTGCTGCGGTGATACCTAAGACCGTCCGCAAAGGAAACGGAGTTCACCACGAAATGGTTATGCAGGTGGTGCGCCTTATCTAAGTGGGTAGCGACTACCACCTGAAAGCGGCTCCCCCACAATTCCTCCGCCAGCTTCACGCCAATCTCATGCGCCATTGCCGGGGTACATTCCCCCGGCGCAAAGGACTGGTAGCCGTGGAACGCCATAATGCCCTCGTCTTTCCCATACCTCTTTTTGACCGCCATCATTTCTGACCGGGCGGTGGTCGGGGCGCAGTTGACGCCGGACACATACTGCTCCATGACTTTCTCATTTTCATCATCTATTTTCTCCCCCTCCGATGTCCCTGCTTTTCCCTGCTGTCTGGTCTTTTCCGCATTGACCGCATAGGCGATGACGTCGGACAGTCCCTGCGTTTCTTTTTCCTCCATGCCGGACAGCTCCTGCAGCTTTGCAATTTCGGGATTCGTGGTTTTGTCCGGGTTCTCCACATAGATAACTACTTTTCCTAACCATCCTTTGACGCTCCAGATAGATGTGGTTGCCATTACCCCGTCTTTTCCGGCAGGATGACCGCCTCGGTAATCAGCCTGACCGCTTCGTCAAACTTCCTCATGTCGCTGTCATACCTCTGCACGTCAATCACGTTCAGTGTGTGCGCCTTCTGTGCGATCTGGTTTAAGTTGTTCCCAATCTTATGCAGCTCCCGCATCATGGAATAATAGTCGGGCGGCGGAGCCTCCCTCGGCGTCTTTCCCATGATTGCCTGACGCACATAGGCTTCCTGACTGATTCCGCTTCGCTTTACCCGCTCCCTGAATGCCTCCGCCTCTTCTTTATTCAAACGGAACAGAAACGGGACGTCCCTCTTTCTCATCCTTCCACCTCCGTATCTCCCCCGTGCAGGCGGTTAATCTGCAACAGGCACATCATCACCACGCCCACAATGCCGCCTACAAAAGTTCCACTTAAAAATGCCAGCATACTGCTCCACTCACCTTTCCGTCATGGTGCGCTTTCACCATGCAACTTGTCATATCTGCCGGAACCTCCCGGCTCCGCTAAAAAGGGGTATTAGGGGATTTTCCCCTAACAAGCTGCCTTCGGGTTGCCGCATGGCAATCCAAAGGCGTTGCTTGCTGGTATTGTGTATCACCCCTGCGGCTGCGTACCGCCTTTTGGCGTCGGCTTTACCACCTGCCGAAAACAGAGGTTTCCTGATACGATATTTGGCATAAATCTCACTTCCTTCCCTGCCCATGACTGGATATTCCTATGGATTTTTTCACATATCCGGGCATAAAAATAACCGGGTGATTCCCATTCCTGAAAACCATCCGGCTATGTAATGCTCATATTTCCTCTAACGTCCGCAGCAGTTTAAAGATATGGCTGCAACCCAAAAGATACATCTGTATGCTTTCCGCCCTTGCCTTGTCATGCTCCAATGCAATAAATCTGGACAATGCCTTTGTTTCCCCTGCGGTCAGTTCCAAAGTTTCTTCCATATCTCCGTCATCCAGCTTTGAAATAAAGTCGTATTTATGCAGTATGCTGTACCGTTCTTCCGTAATTTTGTTGTAAGAAACAGAGCTTCTCAACGCTTCCTCACATAATATGTCTACCTCCTCTATGATGTCGCTGAACCATTTGGGCAGATTATAAATGTCGATGTTCTTTATGTCCATAGCTATGGCTCCCTTCCTATGTTCCATATAATTTCCATTCCTCCCTGAACCGTTTTACCCTGAAGCTGGCAAATCCCCGCCTTGTCCCTCCCCTTTTAATCTGCTGAAAATCCCCGGCATTGAACGCAGAATAACATCCGTCCTTTCCGCACTTTTCTGGAACTCCCTGTTTAAAACCTCCATATTTTTCAGCAGTTCGGGGATACTTGCGCCATAACTGCTCTGTGCCGCCTCGTTAATGTCAAACTCACGCAATCCAAGCTGGATGTTCTCGGCTGTCGTTTCAATCAATATGTTCATCTCATCCGCCAGCACTTCCGCTATGATACGCTCCAGCTCCCTTGCCGTGTTAAACCGGAAAAAGCTGTTATAATACCCATGCTCTGCATCGTACTCAAAGAAAATCCATACGCCTTTTTTCGTCTGCGCCACATCTGAAATGGTACTCTGGAAGAATCCTTCATTGCTTTCAATCACTTTCCTTATCTTTTCGTCCTCTGTCAAATTTGCCATCACCTTTCTGTTTGTTTCCAGAGGAATATAGCAGAAAAACAGCAGGGAATCCAGCGTGCGATTTTTCATTTTGCACATTTGACCTACGATTTCCCCGCTATGTAGTGCGGTATTAACCTCTCATTTCCCGCTGGTTATAAGCAATTCCATAATCTCTTAACATCTGCTAGGGATAGGAAATAATAAATTTCTGGAATCTTTCTGGCACTTCATAATTTCTCAAATGTTCATAGCCAACTAAACTCTTACGCCCATTGGAATCTACAAAATAAGACAACTCATCATATCCCAAAGGATTGTGTGCGCCTATCTGTGGCGTTACACCAAACTTAACTGAAATAACCCCCGGCTTATCTTTTTTAATATCCAAAACAGACACTTCATAATTATAAACTTCAATTTCCCCTGAATAATATTCTGAATAAAAGGCAGTAATTTCCTTCGTAATATCCTCGATAAATAATGCTATTATCAATTCGTCAGTAATTTCTTCCTTTGTTATGGCATTTACATTAAAGGTTTCCATTACTGTTTTATTATTTTTTTCATAAACGCCAACTAACAAAAGGAACAAAAATATTCCTATACAAATGACAGACACCTTATGCTTCATCATATAAACCCCATAAATTTCCTCTTTATATATTTACATTACTATCTTCTACAATATTCCTTGCAAAAAATGAATGCAAAAACTTTTAAATAATACTTGAAAAGTTTAGCAGATCGCTGGCTTTTAGCAAATAATTAAGCTGCCAGTTTTTCTGCTATGTAGCACGGTATCAGTTTCCCGATACCGCAAAATACATCTTATGCCCCTACCTCTGCCGCTTTCGCAAGAATGGAAACATCCGTCACATCCCTGTCCGAAAAGTCTAAGATATTCGTTTCGCTGTATATCTTTTCCACCATTTCTGCTGCGGCTTCCGCACTCTCCGCAGAGATTCTCACCCGCTTTTCAGAAATGGCAACCAGCGTCATTTCATACTGATTCATGGCAACCTCCTCTTTTTCTACCGCCCTATTCCTTTGTCTCGGACGCACTCTTTCGCCTTAAAATCAGCCCCCACAAAATGGTCTGCGTCCAAAATATACTGGCTTCTGTTCCAGTTTTCTTCTGCTATCTGTTCCGCTTCCGCAAGGCTCTCCGCCTCAATGGGTACAGTCATTTGCAGGGTTTCCGTTATTGTTACGTCATACGTTTTCATCTCTCATGGCTCCTTCCGTGATTCTTTTTTACCCGCTCCGTTATCCCGATTCCTAACCGGATACAGAGGAAATCATTGCAGTCCTTGCCCTTTGGCGGCGGCTTATCCCGTGTCCGGTACTGTTTCGGAAGCACGGTCTTGATCACCTCTGACGCCAGCCTGCCCGCCCGGTCATTGTCCAGGTGCAGCTCCACTTCTTCAACCTCCGGGTACTCTTTTAAAAACCGTGTGAGTGCTGCCGGAACCTTGCTGCGCTCGATTTCCTTTGCTGGCTGGTACACGCCTGCAAGGGATAAAAGGTGTTCCGCCCTCCAGTCCTGACCGTCCATTTTTTGCAGGGTGGCATAGGACAGCAGGTCGATGGCGGATTCAAACAGGTGGACTTTTACGCTGTTTCCCTCTGCCGGGATAGAAAAGGAATAGTTTTTGTCGCTCCCGTTTGCATCCCCGATAAAGTCCGTCCCGATTCCACGCAGGGCGGCATACCGGGGTTTTCCTCCCTTGTCCATGCCCACAAATACAGCATTGTGGTAGTTCTCGCTCTCAAAAACCATTCCCTTTTGCAGACAGAATCCAATGATGTCCGTGTCAATCCCACGCCTGTTCAGATAGGAAACAACCTGCGTCTGGTAGCGGTTGGGTTTGGGTAAGAGCAGTTTCTTTTCTGTTGTCTTTTCGGCTGGTAGGGAAACAGGCGGCGCAACCGCCGCCTGCCCTGCAATCGTCTGTACCGCCTCCATAAAGGTATAGTCCCTGACTTTTATCAGGTAATCAACCGCTGACCTGCCCCCGATCCCACGGCTCCACCACATCCATTTCCCGTTGGAAATTTTCAGGCTGTCATGGCTTTTCGTGGTGTAGGTGTTGCCCGAAAAATGCACAAGCTCATAAGGCTCATAGTTTTTCAAGTACGTCAATAAGTCCATCCGCTTCGCTTCCTGCACGACTTCTGGTGCGATATATGGCATAAATTTCAGCTCCTTTCCTGCCCATGATTGGATATTTGCTGTCTGTTTTTGAATATCCGGGCATAAAAATAGCTGATTGATTCTCGTTTTGAAAATCAATCAGCTATGTAACACATAAACTATTTTCATCCAATTACAAACAGAAATTTAAAATAGCATATTAGTTTATTACTCCTCTTTCTTGAAGAAATCTCTCAACCTTCTCATATTTTTTGTTTTTATACGGAATCTCATATAAAAGTATACCTTTTTCTTTCGCATACTTACGTTTCAAATCATCATTTTTCTGTTGCAATAAAAATTGTAAATCACCGCCGAACTCTTCAACTGGCTCATAGTGCTGCTCTCCTTGGCATTCGATTAAGCATTGGAGCTTACCATCCTCGTCATAAATTCCAAAATCATAGCGAAGAAGATTAACCTGTCTAACCCCGTACAAATCTGGGAAAGAAACCTCTACTCGATACGGAACCCTGTTCTCTTTCAACAGCTTTGTAACAATCCACTGAAATGAAGATATCGGATGGCAGTTACAATAAGCATCACTCCAATAACCATTGTATGCTGTATAACCATACTCGGTTGGGGGATTTATTGAGAACTTAGATGATTTTATCTGCTGCTCCTTGCCGCACAGATAGCAACGACACCGATATAATTTATAGACATAATAGGTGCCACCACCTTTTTTCCTTGCATCAGAAATAGAGTGAATTTCTTCATAATGATTATTGACACATTCCAATACTTCCAACGATTCATGAATGGTTCCGGTATAATCAATACTATAACCTGGAGCAAGAACTCGTTTATAAGTTTCTTTCTTTTTTTCCTCTTGTGTTGTTTTTAATCCACACTGATTTTTCTTATCATATTCTTCATATAGCCATCGGTCTTTTCTGCTTCTGCGGATTGTTTCCGTACAATAACGATGCTTCTTCTCCAAAAACGCAAATTCAGACTTACTTACTTCTTTTCCGCAATCACATATACATTTGTATGATGGGCCATATATTTTTCCGAACTGATCGCTTTCATCTACCGGAGTAACACCAATTACTGTTAGACATCCGTACTTTGTGCCAATCGGGATAAACATTTCATCCGGATTGCAAATCGGACATTCTAATCCAAAAGTAGTTCTTTTCTGAATCGGCGCCTGCCATTCATGTCCATTCTTACATTTCCACCAAACATTAAGTGCCGTACTAAATTCCATCGTAGATGGAGACATAGGAAATCGGGCGGTAGAGTTTTTCTCCTCATTCCACTCCCTCAATAGATCTTCTCTATTATTTTCTTTGCACCACTGCTCTAGACTTATTTTTCTTTTGGCCATAGCTGCCTCCGATATTTGTTACAAAAATTATTGATAAATAATAATTTGAGATTTTAACACTTCCCCTATTACTTCAAATACTATAATTTATCTATACTACTAATAACAGAATTTTTTTACATGTTTTTACTTCTATAAGCAATTCACAACTATCAAATGCAATCGGCTTTCTTATTACATTTCAGCATCCAAATCAGCAAAATGTATTAACTTCAATATAATTAAAGCAAAGTTATAAGATAACCAACTTATATCCAAGCGATTGCCTGCAAAATATGTGTTTGCTTTATATTCTGGAAATCTAAAATACTCAACATTCCCACCTTCAATATATTTACAAAACATTTTGCAAAATAAATCCACGTCAGCCATGTAGCTATCGCTAATATTATATTTTGAATATAATGAATTAGATAATTCTTCTAAATCATGTGTTTTAGCAACTTGCCCGCTTTTTATGAGTAATAAATATTTGAAACCAATTTCAATTGCGTGTCTGCCAACGTAAATGGTAACTACTGAACTTGGTAATGAATCTATGAGTTTATCAAATGCATTTATATATTCCATCCAATAATTTTTCCATAATAATATTCTATCGTCCTTTTTAAAATTCTTTCCTGTTCCGTCAAAGGAACATAAACAACCAATAACGTCTTCAATCTTCTCCTCGGATGATAAACTATTCTTTCTCGAATTTTTAGCCACATTCCTACTATCAGTTCCATTAAATATCGGTGATTTATCGTAATTTACATGAGCTACTGAGAAAGCACCATCCAATTGCAGAACCTCTTTATAGGTTAACTCATTTCCTAATGCTTTAAAAATATTCATAATAATACCTCTTGATTCAAAGTTTTATGATAATAAGAATTGAAATATTTTCTTTGTTAATCTATTTTTTGCTACTCCATTCTTTCCTCATTAAAACCTATTACAAGTTATTATATCATATTTTTTATCATAGCAAAAGCCGGCTGACCTTCACTATTGAAATAAACCCGCCATATAAAATGGTACGCTGCCTAAAAATAATCACTAAACTGCCCCTATTTTCTTCAAATAAGCATACCCGTCTGTATGCCCCCGGAAATAAATCTGCTTTCTCTCAATGTTATCTTTTTTCAAACTGAGCCTGAAATATTCCACCAATATCCCATGTTCCTCCGCTGTCAAAGATATATTTCCCTCGCCCTCTGTCACATTTAGTATGAATGGATAATCCCTCTCCATATCCCCGATCTGCCTGCAAAGCGCCAGATAGCTGTCATCCTGCTTCCGCAAATCCACGATTATATCGTTGTCTATCTCCATAAATCCATGTTCCATACGCTTGACTAAATCATTATATTCCTCTGTTGCTGCGTTCATTTTTATCACCCTTTCGTTTTTATTATAATATACCCATTTTTCACCGCAACAACAAATATGCGAACCTCTATTAGTTTTTCCCGTCCGCTATGTAAACGGTACTGGTTTCCCAATACCGCTTTTTTTACCGTTCCCGGTCTTTACTGCCTTTCTCCGGCTCCGTTTCTTCCTCCTCCGGCTCAACATCCAGCACGATATTTTCTTTCTTATCCATATCAAGCAGGGCATTTAACTCCCCCAGCCGGGCGGTCTTTTCCGCTAACTCCTGCTCCTTTGGAAACTCTTTGACTGCCTCTATTTTTGCATTTTCAAGCTGCGCTTTTAAAGTTTCCAGATGTTCCTCACACCGGGAGAGGTTATCGCCAAACTTCTCTATCTCATTATCCAGACGGGTAATGTTCCCGTGGATGTCCGTCCCCAGCGTCACATGGTACGCCCGTTTCCCTTTCAGGGTGATGACAAAATCCTTGCTGAAGGTGCTGTAAGAAAGCTCCATCGCAAGCCCACGGTAAGCTCCCAGAGGAACCGGATCAGGGGAACTCATGGCTTTGCAGGCTGCAATAATCGCCTGCCCCGCCTCCTTTTTCTCCCCATAGGTCACGCCGTTTATCTGCATAGGCGGGAAGGTATCCCGGTCTGGCGGCGTGTGCGCCTTCACCTGCTCAATGTCCTGCTGGTACTCCACAATCCACTGGCTCTGCCTTTTTATCTCCATCGGATAGTATTTCGTCACCTTATCCTCCATCTCGTAACGCTGGCTTAGGAAGCTCTGCTTTAAGAGTTGCAGCTTCGACACCTGGATGTCTAAGTCCATCTTTTCCTTAATATATGGGTTCCCGGTGGCAAGGGCTTTGATTTCCGCATAGGATAAAGCCACCTCGTCAATGTCCTCGATGGTGCGTGCCGGGCTTTTGGACGTCATGATCTGGCTGATAAACTTCTGCTTGTTCTCTATCATCTGGTACATATAAGCGTCAAATGTCCCCTCCGTGACATACCGCACAATATATACTTTCTTGTTCTGGTTGCCCTGACGGATCGTCCGACCGCCCCTCTGCTCCAAATCAGTCGGTCATTTTTTGCGGACAGTTCAATACATACCTGTCTGTCCCTTGTCCTGCTCCTGCGTTTGCTCTCGTTTGATTTCTTCCTCATGTATCTTCTTGACACAAGCAGGTCAATCCTTTGATAAGACGTTTCTATAAGTCTATAACTGCCTTTATGTCATGTATTTAACTTATACTAATACTTAAATGTTGTGGTAGTGAACCAACAACCACTAATGATTCATTCTCACACCAGAAGAAATATATTCTCATACAATATTTAGGATCTCGAGAGGAACCTTTTCTTAAATGTCTGTCCATTTTAACTTTTGCGCCATGATATTGAACAAAATATGTTTCCCCTTGTTCTCCTGCCGCAGTATCAGCAATAGCTCCCGTTTCTTCAATTCCCAATTCAGAACATTTTTCATCAAATTCTTGCCTTGTTATTGTTCCCATTCTCATTTGATAATAAGATGTTCCCAATAAACAAATTGACTTAAATACTAATTCTGAATCTTCATAAACTGCATCTTTCAGAGCTCGGACAGCACGACTATGCAATACAACTCTTCCAGGGAAATAAGTTTCAACCCATTCTTGTAATTCTGAATAATCCTTCAAAATCGGAATATCCGTTCTAACTCCTTTACTACTTTCAAGCTGATGTTCCAATACATCTATACGCAAATTCAAACGAAATAATATGTCTCTTATCTCATCAATTTCTTTCTCTTTTTCTTCTACCTGTATTAATGCAGTAAGTAATTCATTGTCCTTATTTGTAATACTTTCTTCAAGTTGATTTATTTGTTGTTCGTATGTATTTCTTAACTGTGTAATATCAGAAAAATTTTTTTCTTTTTCGATAAAAATTTCTTTCTTTGCAACATAATAAAACTTGTGTCCCAAGCCTCCCCAATCTATCCTGACGCTTGTATTATACTTTCTCATATTATCTCTTAGCAAGTATCTGAACGCTTCTCCTGCAATATATTCATTCCCTTGTTCATCTGTATAATTAGATGTCATAATTCTATTTACAACAGATAATGGGTGACGCATATAATCATCTTCTCCGAAATCCACGTTTGGGAAATACGTTCTCACTGCCCCTCCATAAACTCCCCATTTTTTTCCTGTCACAGCATTCCATTCATCAATAATATTACAAGGAATTCTAATGATATGAGCAAGTGAAGCGGTTTCTCTTGCCAAAATTTCAGCATTAACCAAGTACCCATTTATATATTGCCATCCTATACTATCAATTGATTCATTTTCGGTTATCACAATGGCTGGCATTTTTCTATCAGTATTCTGAATAAAATCATAAAGTTGTTCCAACTCGTTCTCGTCTTTTATATCCCAAACATCAATGCCTAATTGCCTCACATCAACTATTCCGTTTTGTTTAGCTATCTGACCAACAAAGGTTGGCATACTAAATCCTACATTCTCTGCATTACTATTCATTGGTGTCGAATATGACAATTTGACTCCAAATAAGACTTTCTCACTTATTACAATAATTTCTGCTTCAGTTGTCCATATCCTACCTGGAACAGATGAATCTGGGTGTGATGCCTTTAGACAAAAATATGGTTCTTCTGGTTTATAAATAACATTTACATCATATCCCATCCGATTTTTCTCATAGCTTCTTATATTTTCAGGCATCTGTAAATTTGCAAACTTATTTCTTGTCCAATTATAAATTACAGTGCTATTGTATTTAACAGTTCCAAATATAGTATTTTTTACTACTAATTGAACCGACATTTGAAATGCCCTATTTACATATGCTCCTTCTAAAACATACTTCTTTCTATCAATCATAAATTCCCTCCAAAATAATAGTCGAAATATGTATTTTATTGTATCAAATTCCTCCAAAAAATACCATCCTTTTCTGTTCCCTGCTCCTGCGTTTGCTCTCGTTTGACTTCTCCCTCTGCACCTTTTTCGCACATATCGGGCAATATTTTGAGATAGCGGAGCCGGGGATATATTCAACTCCGCACACCATACAATTCTTTGGCGACAACGCTGTCCACCGCTTTGTAGGTGTGATATGTAATTCACCGACAAAGCCGATGAATTTAT
>OFGE01002500.1_pt1 | contig 13472 bp, 12 predicted proteins | sample 1521681 | NCBI WGS metagenome assembly OFGE01 (sample SAMEA3504093, study PRJEB24116) | mouse gut metagenome | biome: mouse gut; feature: mouse-associated habitat; material: faeces | place: Denmark | collected 2011 | reverse complement strand
GAGCCTGGCGCTGCAGGACATAAACGGCGTGATTAAAATGGTGCGCCTCCGGTCCCGTTCACTGGGAAGCGCCCTGGAGGCCATAACCGCTGGCACCGTACAGCCAAACCCCAGAAGCATCGGCAAAAACGCTTTGCCGGACAAGCCCACGCGCCCCATTACCGAATCCATCACATAGGCCACGCGCGCCATATAACCGCTGTCCTCTAAAAAGGCCAGCGCCAAAAACAAGATAACGATATTGGGCAGAAACGTAACAATTGTCCCAACGCCCCCGATTACCCCGTCTACGACAAGGGATTCCATTATCTTACCGGCATGGATAGCCAAAAGCCCTTTTCCGGCCATCCCGCAGATCCAGTCAATGCCCAGTTCAAAATACCCTTTAACCCAGTCCCCAATAGCAAATGTCAAAAAGAATACAACCGCCATAATCCCCAAAAATACCGGGATCCCCCAGAACGGATGTGTCAGTACTTGATCTACGCGCTCCGTAAACCGATCCTGACGCTGCTTATGCAGCAGCGTCTCGTCTATAATTTCCTCAATAAAATCATACTTTTCATTGATAATCTGGCTCTGATCATCCGGCCCGCATATCCCTTCCAGATTGACCGGAAATTTTTCTGAAACCTCAGTATCCCTTTCCAAAAGTTTAATTGCATACCAGCGGTAATTTACAAGGCCTGGATATGTCTCCTGCAAAATAGATATGATACGGTCTATTTTATCCTCTATGGTATCCGAATACACCATGGCGTATTCCATATGGTGGTCGTGCATATGGTGCGCCTCATTTTTGTGCTGGTGGATTAACTGGTCTGGCATACTTTTATCCTTATGATGCGCCGCCGCGTGTAAAAGAGAATCCAGCCCCGCGCGTTTCCTCGCAGAAACCGGGATTACCGGGATGCCCAGCATCTCAGGCAGGCGGTGCATGTCAATTTCCATCCCCCTTTTTTCTACAATATCCATCATATTAAGGGCCAGCACCACAGGCTTTGCAAGCTCCAAAAGCTGAAGTGTCAGATAGAGGCTGCGCTCCATGGCGGACGCATCTGCCACATTAATAATTACATCGACTTCATCACTTAATATAAAATTCCGGGAAACTGTTTCTTCCATTGTATATGAAGTCAGGCTGTATGTGCCGGGCAAATCCACCAGGCGGATATTTAAATCATGCTCCTTGATTGCCCCTTCTACCTTTTCTACCGTCACCCCCGGCCAGTTAGCAACTTTTAAGTTGGCGCCGGTATAGGCGTTAAACAGTGTTGTTTTTCCACAGTTTGGATTCCCAATAAATCCAATCGTCAGATTTTCTTTCACAGTACTCACCCGGCTTTCCTTACGGTAATATTTTTTGTCATATTATACCCCAATGCAAAACGGCTCCCCCGCAGTTTAATAATCATAATACCTTTGCCTTTGCTGTTTAAGACAGATACCACGGTATCCTTTGTCATGCCGAGGGATTCCAGGCGCTGTTCCATCAAAAACGGCAGATCTATCTTTTCTACAATACAGCTTTCGCCGATTTTAATATCTTTTAAAAGCATATGGTTAAAACCTCCTTTTTTGCTTTTGACAAAGGTATTATACTCCTGCCGCCCAAAATGGGCAAGAGTAGTTTTCATTACCCAGGAATTAGCAGTGTCTGCCCCACAAAAATTTCATCCCCACCCAGCCCGTTTATCCTTTTTATTTCCTCTACTGTCGTTTGAAACCTCCTGGCAAGCGCCCAAAGCGTATCCCCTGCTGCAACTGTATAAGAAAAGGTTCCGCTTTGCGAAGATGGTATTTTCAGCTTCTGCCCAATCCTAAGCAAATCCCCTGTCAAGCCATTTAATGCTTTTATGGCATCTACTGTTGTGCCAAACCTTCTGGCAAGCGCCCAAAGCGTATCCCCTTCTACAACTGTGTATTCTATTACGCCTGGTTCCGGCTTGGGCAGCGGAATATTTTCCTGGATACCCTGGTATACGTCGTAAAGTGCATTCCAGGTAAGCGATCCTACGATGCCGTCTGGCGTTAACTGCATCATATTCTGAAATGCCGTTACTGCATCCTTTGTATCCTTTCCAAAAATACCGTCCTGTGAGACGGCAGGTACATTCGGATAATATTCCGAAATCACATCCAAAAGGTACTGTAAGGTAATCACGTCCTGCCCCCGGCTGCCCTGTCTAAGCGTAATATCCGGCGGCACAGTCCCAATCCCCAATGTATTCCCCTCGCTGTCTAATTCCGCAAGCCTGGCCACAGCCGTATAAATGCTGGAGATCTTATACCATGTGCTTTTTCCCACAATCCCGTCCGCTGCAAGATCAAAAATCTTTTGGAACCGGGTTACGGCTGCCTTTGTGCTTTTGCCAAATTCACCCGCCGGATCTGTAATGGCAGGAATTGCAGGATAATTTTTTCGGATCCTGTTTAAATACGTTTGGATAATTTCCACATTAAGCCCCCGGCTGCCCTGCCGCAATGCAGACCCGGGATAAGAGGAGAGTATGCCGCTTACAGCCGATGCCTCTGCAATCTCCACGTCCTTAGGATAGTAGGAACGCAGGATTTTAAGCGGCGTAAGCCCCTGTTCTGCAAGCGTTACCGTCCCCCACTGGGACAAGCCGCTGCAGGTAACTGTCGTCCCGTTGCAAAACGAAGTAAAATACGGGGCAAGCTGCCCTGGCCTTCGCACATATTCATTAAATATATTATCTACGATCTGGCTGATGGATTCATATACCGGACGCCCATAAACAAAATACTGATCGTATGCCGTACTGTTTGTAATATCATAATTGTAGCCGCGGCTTCTGTACCACTCCGTATAAACCCGGTTCAGCGCAAACGTAATAATAGCATAAATATTTGCCTTTAAGGACGCTTTTGGCCAGGTAGGGTAAATCTCACTGCTGGCCACATTTTTTACATAATCAGGAAAAGACACTTGTACATTGGATGCCGGCGAACCTGGCGCGCCCAGATGGACCGTGATAGGATTGGGTATAACCACTTGGCGCAGCACATAAAACGCATCCGGCCCTTCCTGCAAGCGCGGTTTGGACATAGAAACCGCCGGGGGGCCTATATGGATTTCCGTTAAGGACGGGCTACGCTTTGTCCGCTGCATAGGCACAAGCGTAAGTGGTAAAACTGCTGTTTCCCCGTCATAAACCGGGATTTCTAAAACAGACTGTGAGTCAAACCCTTCTGCCTGGGCCAGCACCTGATACCCCGTAAACGGCGTACCCTTATAATACGGATTCAAAGAAAAGCTCTTATCTGCCGTTTCTAGCGGGACTTTCTGCGTCTCTCCATTTTCATCCGTCTGAAGATAATACACACTGTTTCCAAACGGATCAAGGACCTCTACCTGTACCCCTTTCACCGGAATGGCTTCATGAGCTGTCCGTGCCTGTACAACAAGATAACCAATAGCCATAAACACAAATTCTCCTTCTATATCTATACCGTTAATTTATGAAAAAGTATCTGGATCGGTTACAAAAAAACAGCAGCCGGCAAAAACCTGACTGCTGTTTTTTTTAAATGCTAAACCAATATCCCCTGGCTTGCAGGCGTATTATACACCGCAGGCGGCTGATAATAACGGACCACCCGTATTTTGGCCCAGTCCGGCTTTGGCCCGCCTGCCTGGACGGATACGCTTTCGTTATCCTGCCCCTTCCCATTTTCTGATGCCCCCGCCACAGGCTGGCTGCTTTTTTTCAGCCCATCCACCAAGGCCTTTAATGCAAAGGCCTGCCAAATAGAGCCTGAACTAATCCCGCTGCCAGTTCCAAATAAAGCCCCCTGCTGCGAATTTAAAAGCGCATAATTCAGATAATCGGAAAAGCTGTCCTCATTTTTTGTATTTGCGGTAATCTGGCGGTTCTTTAAATCAGCTGCCGCAAACATAGAATCTACAATACCATTTACGTTCCCTATCATAGCTGCCCCCTATCCCCAGAAGTCATACATGCCCTTTGCAAACGCATTGTAATATTCTTTTCCGGTATTGCTGTAGCCGCTTAAATAGCTGGTATCCCACGCCGCCGCATTTTCTGCTACACGCCCGCTGACATAGCCTATTTTTTCAGAGAACCCCGAGGCGCTTCCAAAAGCCGCCATAAGGCTGTCTACATCAGCATTTGTTAGTGTTTCTTTTTGGATACTTAAACTGCCGTCACTGTTCTTTGTAATACCGACAGCTTTAAGTACGCCTGACTGCTGCCCGGTATAGCTTTGCAGCTCCTGTAAATAAAACTTATTTAAAGAAGAATCGCTCCCCTTTAAATATTTTAAGGTTTTATTGTAAGATTCTGCCATCTTTTCTGCACTTGCTACAATTTCCGACGTATCACCTGTCTTTTTTGCCTTTTCAAACAGTGATTTTTCCCCTTCAGCAGATAATTTTTCGGCAATATCCTTTAAAGACTGTGCCGACGCTTCCAGCTGCCTGTTGTTTTTGCGGCTGATTCCCTGCAGCGCAGAATTGGCTTTTTTCGTATTGCCAAGTGAAGACAACAGGGAATTCGCCGTTTGGGTATTATCGTACCCCATATAGTTTAATAATGTGTTCTGATGGACTGGAAGTCCGCTTTTAATTGCTGCCCGTGCTATCATTTGGTTTGTAATTCGCATAGAATCCCTCCTGTTTTTTTTTATTCTGCCATAAAAGGTATCGGTGAAGAAAACAGAAAGCTCCAGCGTTTTGTAACCAACAGGTTTATTTTTGTCATAAACTGCCTTGATGTATTTAACACTGCCCACAGGGTACAATATAGGGCATCTTCCTGCCCTCACACTGCAAAAACGCAAATTCCACCCCATACACCTGCATCAGATTATCTTTTGTGAGTACTTCCTGCGGGACCCCAAATGCAAACACGCCCCCCTGCCGCATCAAAATAACCTTTGTACAAAACGACGCCGCCAGGTTCATGTCATGCAGGATTGCCGCCACCGTTTTTCCCTGCCCGTTTAACCGTTTCAGCGCCTGCATCAGCTTTATCTGATGCTTCACATCCAAATTAGAAACAGGCTCATCCAAAACAATCCACGGCGTATCCTGCGCAATCGTACGTGCGATCATCACACGCTGGCGTTCCCCGCCGCTTAAGCAGGAAATTGGCTTGTCCCGAAACCCCATACAGCTTGTGGCAGTAAGCGCTTCTTCAATTTTACACAAATCATCTGCGCTTAAGCGGGAAAACCGCTTCCGGTGCGGCTCCCGCCCCATTGCTATGACATCATATGCCGTAAATTCTATATCCGCCCGAAATGCCTGCGGCAAAAAGGAAATCTGGCGGGAAAGCACGTCCCGCTTTATTTGCTTAATATCCATTTCATCGAAGCGCACACTGCCCTCGCCAGACTTCTGCAGCTTTAATATCTGTCTGGCAAGCGACGTTTTGCCTGCACCGTTCGGCCCTAATATCCCATAAAACTCCCCTGCGCAAAGTGTAAGGCAGATATCCTTTAATACCGGCGCCTCCCCCCTTTTGGGCTGCCAGGTAATATGATCCGCCACTATTTTTTGTACACTGCTTTCCCCTATCACTCCTGCCGCCCCCTTTTTTTCAGTAAAAGCGCAATAAAATAAGGCGCGCCAAACAAGGATGTAACGACACCTACCGGAATCTCCGTGGGCGCCGCCATCGTCCGGGCCGCAGTATCACAAATAACCAGAAAAACCGCGCCTGACAAAAGGCCATATGGCATGACCTTCCGGTTATCCGGGCCGCACACAATACGGACGCAATGTGGTACAATCAGGCCTACAAACCCGATAATCCCACTGACAGATACAGCAGCGGCTACTAAAGCGGAGCTTGCCAGGATAAATACCCGCCGCAGGCGCCCGGTATCGACACCTAGGCATTTGGCTTCTTCCTCACCCAAAAGCATAATATTTAGCTTGCCCGCCCCACCCCACAAAACAGCCGTGCCAAGCAGGACAAAAACACTTAAAAACGCCGTTTTTTCCCAGCTTGCAGACGAAAAGCTGCCCATTGTCCACAGATAAACGCGCACAATCTGTTCATGGTGGAATGTCATAAGCAGAGAAATTACAGAGCTAAGCAGCGTACTAATTGCCGCACCCGCCAAAAGCAGGTGCACAGCAGACATTCCACTTGCAGGCTTTGCAACCGCATACACTAAAAAGACCGTAATCAAAGCCCCCGCAAATGCAAATACCCCAATCGCCCCAAGCCCCAAAAAACTAACAGAAACCCCTGACAGCATCGCAGCCGTAGCCCCCAGAGCGGCGCCGGAAGATACGCCTAAAATATGCGGATCCGCCAGGGAATTTAAAAACAGCCCCTGGTAAGCAGCCCCAACGACAGCAAGGGCGCCGCCTGTCAATGCAGACAGCAGCACCCTTGGCATACGGACATCCCAGACAATCGTTTCATAAACGCCGCTAAGGCCGGACACATTCAGTTTTTCCCCGATATACGGTATTTTATGTAGTAAAATATAAAAGCTGTCCACAACAGAAAGCTCTGCTGAACCGACGGAAACAGCCGTAAGCATGACAGCGCAAAGTATAGCAAATAAACTTAAGAATCGTATCCAGGAAAACGGTTTATTCATGTTTATTCAAACGCCTCCGGATGAAAAATTTCCGCCAGCATACGGATACCCTCTGCATTCCTGTATCCCTGCCTGTCTAAAAGGTTATTGTCTATGCCATACACACGCCCCTCTTTTACCGCAGTCAGGCCACTGTAATTTGGATGGTTAATAAAATCGCCCTTCATGGCCTCCCCGATAAAAATAATGGACGGATCTTTTTCTATAATTTGTTCCAATGTAATGCTCCAGCCCGATACGTCTTTTGCAATATTGTCCCCGCCTGCCATTTCAATCATGTTTCCGGCAAACGTATCTCCCCCCGCCGTAAAATCGCCATTTTCACCAAAATCTACGGCATAATATACAGTTGGCGCTTCCAGATCCTTCACCTTTTCCTCCACATCCGCAATTAAAGCTTTCATGTCTTTTACACAGTCTGCGGCCTGTTTTTCCCGGTCCAATGCCTGTCCGAGCGTTTCTATCATACCGTAAACGCCTTCCATGCTGGTTTCTTCAAACAACGTAAGGGCTGGGAGGCTCAATTCCTGCAATTTTCCCGCGGCTTCCCCGTCAAAATGCGTAGAAGCAAGCACCAAATCCGGCTCAAGGGAAATGATCTTTTCCATATCAGGCGCAAAAATCGTACCTACTGATTCCACTTCGGATACTTCAGGCGGATAATCACAGTAATCGCTCCTGGCAACAAGGAGATCCCCTGCGCCCAGTTCATACATAAGCTCCGTCAGGTTTGGGGCGACTGACACCACTTTCTGCGGTTTTGCCAAAATTGTGACAGTATCCCCGTCCGAGCCTGTAACCGTAAGGGGATACGATACGGATGCACTATCCAATCCATCCACATTTTCCGTAGACACTAAAGCTTCGCTGTTTGTTGACACGGCACTTTGCCCACTTTGGCTGTCCTTGTCCCCGTCCCCACAGCCAAACAGTAAAAAAACCATGGAGAGTGTGAGAAGCTTTAAAAAAAGCTTCTTTTGCAATTTGTTCATAAGAACTCCGTTCCTGCATTCCTGCCCCAACAGGCCGCAACTTTTTATTATGGCAGGTCTCCTGGCTTACAGGCTTTTTATCCCCGCCTTCTCAGATTGCTCCAATGGCCTTTACCGGAATAAAAATATGCCTGATTACAGTAGTAGGGGCTGCTACGGATTTGCACCGTATTCCCTTTTCACTCATTTCAGAGCACCATTGGGGACTAGTATAGCATTATTTACTGTAATTGTAAATACATCCATTTTGTCTCTAAATCCCCTTAACCCCTCAATACAGGCCCAGACGCACACCCTGCACTCTGCCTGACTACGGTTTTGGCTGGCCTACAGCAGATATCACTACACTATACTACTACATGTTTCGATACACCTGGACAATCACAAGGGCAGACAGCGGCCCAAGAAGCACCCCCGCACCCCCATACACCTGCACGCCGATATAAATACTCATAAGTACCGCAAGCGGCGGCACACCCAGTTTGTTGCCCACAAGCTTCGGTTCTAACAGCTGCCGGATAAAGCTGCACAATACATAAATCACCAAATACACAGCTGCATTCTTATAATTGCCCAAAAGAATGGCAATCAGCGCCCACGGCACAAATACCGTACCCGTACCAATAAACGGAAGGGCATCGCATATCCCAATGGCAAGCCCGGCCCAAAATGCATATGGGTTTCCTAAGAGGAAAAGCCCTAATATACAGACAGCTGTCACAATTGCCATAATCATAAGCTGCGCCTTAATATATTCCCCCGACGCCAGCTTAAGATGATGCATCATTTGCATAGCATACTTACCAGCCGTCGTTTTATTTAACCCCCGGATAATCCCCTCATAATCATTTAATGTTAAAAACGCCGCTATAAAAGCCACAAAAACCTTCGCCAGCAGCCCTGCCATATACCAGCCTGCATCCTTTGAATACCCTATCGCACTGTCTGTAAAACCCTCCTTGCCCCGCGTTAAGGTAGTTTCAATTTCATCCATACCATATCCTGAAATATCCTGGATTTTATCACAGCATGTGACGTAAATCTGGTTTGCCTGTTCCATAAAGCCCTCGAAATGCGTAAGGCAGCTGTTTCCCATCCAGTAGCACAAATAAATAACCCCGGCAGCCGCAAGCCCAACCACCGCCAGAAACAATACATACGCCACACTCCTTGCCCCCGCCTTATTTAAAAATGTCTTCTGTTCAAGGCGCTTTGACAGCGGAAATAACAGGCGCGCAATTACAAATGCAATTAAAAATGGCAGCACAATCGGGAAAATGAATTTCATTCCAAAATAAACTGCTGCCGTTACAATAAGTAATTTTACAATTAAATTTCCTTTTTCCCATGTCATTTTCGTCTTCATGGGAGCATTATGTGCCGGTTTTTTTCATCCTATGCGGTATGTACGCCGCACAATAATTGGAAGGCCGGATTTTGGGGCTTCGTTTCAAACTCCATTTTTTTCCGGGTTTTGGGATGTATAAAAGAAATTTTTACTGAACAAAGCGCAAGCTGCATAGCCGGGCTGTCTGCAGGCTTTTTTATGCCGTATTTCAAATCGCCCAAAAGCGGCAAAGATGCGTTTGCCATCTGCACCCGAATCTGATGATGCCTGCCGGTCAATAAATGGATAGATACTTCCGCCAGTTTTTCTTTTATTTTTAACACTTCATAAGAAAGCACGGCTTTTTTTGCCCGAGCCGTCCCTTTAGGCACGGCTTTGGAATGGTTTGCCTGCCCGTCCTTTAACAGGTAATCAGTAAGCACCATCGTATCGCCCGGCAAAAGCAAAGCATCCCTGCAATTACAAACAACTGCCCGGTATATTTTTTGTATTTCATCCGATGCCAGCCGGCTGCTTAAAAACGCTGCGGACTGTTTTGTTTTTGCAGCTAACATCAGCCCTTCCACTGGCTGGTCCAGACGGTTAATTAAAGCAATATACGGCTCTTCCCGTCTGCCTGCCCGGTAATTTTTTAAAATACTGACAACATCTTTTTGCCCGAACCGGCTTGTCTGCGCAGGAATCCCCGCAGGCTTATGGAAAATGATAAGTTCACTGTCTTCATATACAATTGATTCCATAGCTTTCTCCCTTACGCTTCGGCTTTAGATCTTGAAGCGGTACCCCAGCCCCCAGATCGTTTCGATGTATTGGGGCTTTGCGGTGTTAATTTCGATTTTCTCCCTTATCTTTTTAATATGCACTGTAACTGTCGCAATATCCCCAATGGATTCCATATCCCAGATTTCACGGAACAGCTCCTCCTTGGTAAAGACATGGTTCGGATTTTCCGCCAAAAATGCCAGCAGATCAAATTCTTTGGCTGTAAATTGTTTTTCTTCGTCGTTAATCCATACGCGGCGCGCGGTTTTGTCTATTTTAATGCCACGGATTTCTATGATATCATTTTCCTGCTGGCTGCTGCCAATCAGGCGTTCGTAACGTGCTAAATGCGCCTTAACCCTTGCTACCAGCTCACTCGGTGAAAATGGCTTTGTTATGTAATCATCGGCCCCAAGCCCTAAGCCCCGTATTTTGTCAATATCATCTTTCTTAGCAGAAACCATTAAAATCGGCGTATTTTTCACTTCCCGGATACGCCTGCAAATTTCAAACCCATCTACGCCCTGCAGCATAATGTCTAAAATATACATATCAAAATCATCCCGCAGCGCACGCTCTAAGCCTTTGTCGCCGGAGTTTTCGATCTCCACTTCAAACCCGCTTAACTCTAAGTAATCTTTTTCCAAATCCGCAATTGCCACTTCATCTTCAATTATCAATACCTTACTCATCTGAAATTACCTCCTGATATTTGCGTATTACAAAATACATCACTGTCCCCACAGATTCCTTACTGGTCGCCCAGATCTTGCCTCCATGATCTTCTATGATTTTTTTCACAATGGAAAGGCCAATACCGCTGCCCCCAGTTGCAGAATTGCGTGAAGCGTCCGTCCGGTAAAAGCGTTCAAAAATATACGGCAAATCCTTTGCGGCAATCCCCCTGCCATTGTCTTCGATTTCGACCTGGATAAAATCCCCGACATCCTTAATACGAATATTAATCAAGCCTTGCTGTTTGTCCAGGTATTTTACGGAATTGCCGATAATATTATTCACACTTCGTTTTAGCTGTTCTGGATCGGCAATAATCAAAACATCGTTGTCAACATAATTAAAATACGCCAGCCCAATATGGTTTTCCTCCAAATCCAGGCCAATTTCCTCTACACAGTCATTAAAATATTCCGCCACATTAATTTTATTAAAATTATATGGGATCCGGTTGGTATCGATTTTGGCATACAGCGTCAGTTCATTGAGCAGGGCATCCATTTCATTCGCCTTGCTATTGATAATCCTTAAGTATTTTTCCTGCTTTTGGGGTGTGTCCGCAACGCCGTCTAAAAGCCCCTCCGAATAGCCCTTGACCGCCGTAATCGGCGTCCTCAAATCGTGGGCAATATTACTCACAAGCTCCCTGTTGCCGCGCTCGCTCGCCATCTGCTGCTCAGAGGACTCCTTTAAGCGTTTGCGCATCTCCTCAAAATTAGCGCAAAGCTCACTAATCTCGTCGCTCCCCTCCGCCGCAATCGTAAAATCCAGATTGCCTTGCTGGATATTAAGCGTCGCCTCTTCCAGATTCTTAATCGGCCGGATAATCCCCTGATAAATCCAGATAATCAGCATCCCAGCCGTCAGCAGCAGAATCAGCAAAACAGAAATGAACGCGTCCAAAAGCAGGCTCTGCACTTCCGGTAAAATACCGTGGGAAGCCGTTACAATAAACACCGTCCCCTTGTCCCCGTCCGTAAACAGAAAATCAATCTGCTTGACAAGTACCTTGCCCTCTTCGTCCACGTATGTACCCGCCTCTGCGTCCGGCCCGTCTTCCTCATACCATGGCAGCCCTGCCACCCGCAGATCCGCATCCTCTTTGCCAAGGTAGGTAAAATTCTCCCCCTTGCGCACAATCAGATAGGAATATTTCCCCAAAAGCTTCTGGTTTTCCTGATCTAAGAATCCATCATTTAAAAACAAATCTGGATCTTCAGATGCTTGCGTCAGCAGATAAGCGTATTCTTTTTTCGTGTATTGGTTCAAAAGCTGAAACGAATTGAGCAGATAATTATAATCGCCTGTTTCAATCCCATATGTCTGTTCAATGGCACGCATATGGAACTTCTGAAAGCCAAAAATGACAAAAGCTGCCAACAGGATTGGGACAAATATAATAATACAAAAAGAAATGGAAAGCCTGGTCTTTAATTTCATCTGGATTACCCTTTCAAGTAAAAGCGGAGGTATGTTATTTTTTATTATAGCATGTATTTGGGGAAATCCAATTAAATATGTGAAATATATTCTAAATTTTTCATAAAACAGGCAAAAGCTTTTTGCCCCACAGCAAAAGGCAAGGCACGCTTGCGCACGCCCTGCCATTTATATCCTGCTTTATAAGTATTTCTTTAACGCTTCCACTTTATCCAATGCTTCCCATGGCAAATCCAAATCCGTACGCCCAAAATGGCCATACGCCGCGGTATCCCTGTAAATTGGCCTTCTCAAATCCAGCATCTTAATGATCCCGGCCGGACGCAGGTCAAAATTCTCACGGATGATCCCGACAAGCTTATCATCGGAAAGCTTTCCTGTTCCAAACGTATCTACCATTACAGATGTAGGCTGAGCAACCCCGATTGCATAAGCAAGCTGGATTTCACATTTATCTGCAAGGCCCGCCGCAACAATATTTTTGGCCACATAACGCGCCGCGTAGGCTGCAGAGCGATCCACCTTGGTACAGTCCTTTCCGGAAAATGCCCCGCCGCCATGGCGTGCATAGCCGCCGTATGTATCTACAATAATCTTACGCCCGGTAAGGCCCGCATCTCCCTGAGGCCCGCCAATGACAAACCGCCCGGTCGGGTTTATAAAGATCTTTGTATCTGCATCCACCATATCCGCTGGAAGAACTGGATCCAGCACATATTTTTTCACATCTGCATGAATCTGCTCCTGTGATATTTTCTCATCGTGCTGTGAGGAAATGACAACTGCTTCCAGACGGCACGGCCTGCCATTTTCATCATATTCCACAGAAACCTGTGATTTGCCATCCGGCCGCAGGTAGCCTAATGTGCCGTCCTTCCTTACCTGTGTCAGCTGTTTGGCCAGCCTGTGCGCCAGTGCAGCCGGATATGGCATATACTCCTCCGTTTCATTGACAGCAAACCCAAACATCATCCCCTGATCTCCTGCCCCAATTGCTTCGATCTGGGCGTCTGTCATCTTATTTTCCTTGGCTTCAAGCGCCTTGTCAACACCCATGGCAATATCTGGGGACTGCTTATCAAGCGCTACCATTACCGCGCATGTATTGCCGTCAAACCCCTTTTCGGAGCTGTCGTAACCAATTTCATTGATTGTTTTCCGCACTATTGCCTGGACATCCAGGTTTGCTTTGGTGCTGATTTCTCCTGTTACCAGTACAAACCCTGTACACGCCGCCGTTTCACACGCTACACGGCTCATTGGATCCTGCGCCATGCAGGCGTCAAGTACTGCATCGGAGATTGCATCACAAATTTTATCCGGATGCCCCTCAGTTACAGATTCGGATGTAAATAATCGTTTTTCCATCATCAATTCTCCTTCTTCCTTTGATTTTGATTTAATCCAAACACTGCTTTCTTTATAGGGATAAAAAAAACCGCTTATGAAAATAAGCGGAAAAGATTCTGTAATCTGAAAAATCAAATCCTCTTATTGTTCGAATTTTCGCTCAGGTTGGCACCTTCCTTTGTCCTAAAGGGGTTGCCGTGACTTCACAGATCCTATGTATCTCCATCACTCTGAATAAGAGA
>OFGE01002498.1_pt1 | contig 13477 bp, 11 predicted proteins | sample 1521681 | NCBI WGS metagenome assembly OFGE01 (sample SAMEA3504093, study PRJEB24116) | mouse gut metagenome | biome: mouse gut; feature: mouse-associated habitat; material: faeces | place: Denmark | collected 2011 | reverse complement strand
ACTCCAAGTGCTTCTCAAAAAAGAATTTGCGTATCTGCTCTCTCGGTGTTATAATCTCCACAAGGCATTCCCTCTCGTGTTTTGTGGTTGGTCGCGCTTCCATTATAACACTTGAGGCTATGCCTTCTTTATTTGCCTTTTTTCAGATTTGCTCATTTATAGATCAAGAATACCGGCGGCGAGGAACGCGACCACTTCTGGGACAGCGCCGAAATGAATCTGCTCAAGGCGCTGGTCCTCTATGTTTCCACCAGCTATCCCAAGAAAAAGCAAAATATCGGCGAGGTGTATCAGTTGATTGCCGCCAGCTCCGAACAGGAGTTGAACGCGCTTTTTGGTGTTCTTCCGGTTACGCATCCTGCCAAAGCGCCATACAGCATTTTCAAGCAGGCGTCAGAGGGTGTGCGCGGTGGCGTTATCATCGGGCTCGGCTCCAGACTGCAGGTTTTCCAAAACCGGGATATTCGCAACATCACATCCTACAACGAGATTGATCTGGAACTTCCGGGAAAGCAGCCATGCGCGTATTACTGCATTACCAGCGATCAGGACAGCACCTTTGATTTCCTCTCCTCGCTGTTTCTTTCCTTTGTGTTTATCCGCCTGGTTCGCTATGCGGACGAACATTGTCCTGGCGGGGAGCTTCCGGTTCCTGTTCATGTACTTGGTGAAGAGCTGTGTGCCTGTGGAGTGATCCCAGATCTATCAAGAAAAATTTCGGTCATTCGTTCCAGGAATCTGTCCATGTCATGCGTGTTCCAGAACTTAGCTGGTCTTCAGAACCGCTATCCCTACAACCAGTGGCAGGAAATTCTGGGCAACTGCGATGTGCAGCTTTTTCTTGGCTGTACAGATGCTTTGACGGCGGAATTTATTTCTGACCGGACCGGCGAGGACAGTATCTCTGTCACCAGTAAAGCCAAACAGCTCGGAACATGGCGTGTATCCAATTACACGCCTGAATACCGGGAAACCAGCGGTGTCGGCCGGCGCAAGCTGATGACCATGGACGAGGTGCTGCGTATGGATATTGATAAAGCCCTGATCCTCATTCGGGGCAAGAATGTACTGGAGGTGGATAAGTACGACTATTCCAAACATCCCGAGGCGAAGAAGCTGCGGCCGAGCAAGGCCGCCTCCCATGTCCCTGCATGTCGGGCAAATCAGCCGCAGGAAAAGCAAACTCCATCGGCGCCGCCATCTCAGGCAGCGGAAAAGAAGCCGGCGCAAAAGAAAAAGCCTGCACCGGCTGAAAAAGTCGTTGCCGTAACCAAAGAATCCATTATGAAGAAAAAGGAGGATACTTAATGCCCAAGAAAAAAACGATCCCGCCCCCTGATGATTTCTCCTCAGAGTTCATGGGAACCGAATCCGCCAAAGAGCTTTCTGAGCAGCAGGTGGAGGCCGCCGGCAGCGACAACACGGAAACTCCGCTGGCAGAACCCCCGGAAGTTGATCTCGGCTCCGGCGATGTGAGCGGCACAGCAGATGTTGAGGAAAACGAGCCGGATGCCGAAAACACCGCTGATGCCGCAGAGACTGTCCCTGTTTCCGATGAAAAGGCTGAGGACCCGGAGTACGACAGCATTTTGCAGGAGCTGAACAGCAGCACTCCGGCACCCCTTGACAGCAGCGGCGTAAATGCTCTGGATGCACTTTCGCTGGAAGAAAATGTGGAAAATGCTCCGCCCGCTGAAGATGAAACGGAATCCGCAGATGGTGAAGCTGCTCCGCAGCCTACTGCACCTCCCGCACCTGCCGGACGCCGTGACTCCTACATTCTGACCGTTGATGCAAAAGACCGTATCGAAACGGAAGAAGAACGCCGTGAGGTCATCTGGCATGAGATCAAGACCTCGCATATTGCCGGTCGTATTTTGACCGGAACGTTGGATGGCGTGGAGCAGACCCCTTCCGGCCGTACTATTATACATCCTGTACTCTCCCATTTCAAGGAAAGCACAGCGAAACAGGCGGTAATTTTCCCCGCGATCCCATGCAAATGCACACGCCCCTGCCGATAAAGCCGGCAGGGGCGTGTGCGGTACAATACAGACGGGAGCGAGGGGGCAGTACTCCCTTTGACTCACAGTACAATCAGTTCCTTGGACGACCGGGTCAGGTTTTCGCAGCCGCCCTCCCGCAGCACCAGAATATCCTCGATCCGCACGCCGAACCGCCCCGGGAGATAGACCCCCGGCTCCACGGAGATGACGGTCCCCGCAGGAAGAGGGCGGTGGTCATTGGGGGCGGCGTTGGGGCCCTCGTGGTTTTCCAGCCCCATGCAGTGGCCCAGATTGTGGGTGAAGAAGGCGCCGTATCCCGCCGCCTCCAGCACGGCGCGGGCCGCGCCGTCCATCCCGCTTCCGGTCACGCCGGCACGGGCCGCGCGGATCCCGGCCTCCTGTGCCTCCAGCACGGCGGCATACACTGCCCGCATCTCATCCGTGGGCGGGCCAACAGCCACGGTGCGGGTCATGTCGGAGCAGTAGCCCTCCACCTTGCAGCCAAAATCCAGCGTGAGGAACATCCCCCGCTCCAGCACCCGGTCGCCGGGGCGGGCGTGGGGCTTGGATCCGCTGGGCCCGGCCGCCACCGTGGGATTGAAGGACACCGCCTCCCCGCCCCGGTCCAGCAGCTCAAACACCAGCCGGGCGGCGATCTGCCGCTCCGTCATGCCGGGGCGGATCACCGGCAGGAGGGCCTGAAAGGTATCGTCGGTGATCTTCTGGGCCCGGCGCATGGCGTCCAGCTCCTCCTCGTCCTTGGACAGACGCAGGGTATCCAGCAGGCTCTGGGCCGGCCGCAGCCAGCAGGACAGGCCCTCTTCCAGGGCACGGAGTCCGTCCGCGCTCACCGTCCCGCTTTCAAAGCCCACCTGCTCCAGACCGCAGGCCCGCAGGAAGTCCTTCGCCCGGGCCAGCCGCTCCTCCCCGGCGGAACAGGCCGTCACCTCCACACCCGTGACCTGCTCCCGGGCCTCCTCAATGTATCTGCCGTCGGTGATGTAAAGCCCGCCCGTCCGGGCGAGGAGCAAAAGCCCCTCCCCCCGGAAGCCCAGGGCATACAGCATGGCGGTACGCCCTGTGATGAGCATGGCATCCAGCCCGCTGCCGGGCAGCGCCGCCGCAATCTGACGAATATGGTTCATGGCCCCTCCCCTTTAACGCGCTTTGCGGGCCACGCCGCTGCGGACGGCGGCCCGAGCCACTGCGTCGGCCACCGCATCCCGCACCCGCTTGTCGAAGGCGGCGGGGATGATATAGTCCGCGCACAGCTCCTCATCGCTCACCAGCCCCGCGATGGCATAGGCGGCGGCGATCTTCATCTCGTCATTGATGTCAGAGGCCCGCACATCCAGCGCGCCCCGGAAAATGCCCGGGAAGGCCAGCACATTGTTGATCTGGTTGGGGAAATCGCTGCGTCCGGTGCCCACCACCGCAGCGCCCGCTTCCCGGGCCAGCTGTGGCATGATCTCCGGCTCCGGGTTGGCCATGGTGAACAAAATGGGGTCGGGCGCCATAGAGCGCACCATCTCCGGCGTCACCGTGCCCGGTGCGGACACGCCGATGAACACATCCGCACCCCGGATGACCTGCTCCAGCGTGCCGGACACCTTTTCCCGGTTGGAGATGGCAGCCATCTCCCGCTTGCTCTCGTTCAGACCCTCCCGGCCCTCGTAGATGGCGCCCTGCCGGTCGCACATGATGACGTTTTTCAGACCCATGGACATGAGCAGCCGGATGATGGCCACCCCCGCTGCGCCCGCGCCGCTGGTGACCACCCGGACCTCCTCCAGCTTTTTCCCCGTCAGCTTCAGGGCGTTGAGCATGGCGGCCAGCGTCACCACCGCCGTGCCGTGCTGGTCATCATGGAAGATGGGGATGTCGCACACCGCCTTCAGCTTCCGCTCGATCTCGAAGCAGCGGGGGGCGGAGATATCCTCCAGATTGATGCCGCCGAAGCTGCCGGCCAGCAGGGCGACGGCATGGGCGAACTCGTCCACGTCCTTGGTGCGCACGCACAGAGGTATGGCGTCCACCCCACCGAAGGCCTTGAACAGCACGCACTTGCCCTCCATCACCGGCATGCCCGCCTCCGGGCCGATGTCCCCCAGGCCCAGCACCGCCGTGCCGTCGGTGACCACCGCCACCGTGTTCCACCGTCCTGTGAGCTCGTAGCTTTTATTGATGTCCTTCTGGATCTCCAGGCAGGGCTGGGCCACCCCGGGGGTGTAGGCCAGGGAGAGGGCCTGCCGGTCCTTGACCTCCATCTTGGGCACAATGTCCAGCTTGCCCCGCCATTGGTAGTGCAGTTTCAACGATTCTGCCGCGTAATCCACGCTCAGCTCCCCTTTTCTTTGTTTTGATCGGAACGAGTATATCACATCCCGGACAAAAAGGGAACCCCCGGCTTTTCGCCGGGGGCATCTCCTCACGATAGCATCAATTGGATGGGGTCTTCCGCCCGCTCCCCTGCCATCGGCAGGGTGACAATGGCCTTGAACAGGTCCCCGTCGATGCTGATCTCAAACCTGCCGTGCTGGAGCTCCGTCAGCGACTGGGCGATGGACAGCCCCAGGCCGCTGCCCGCCTGGTTGCGGGACTCGTCCCCCCGGACAAACCGCTCCATCAGCCGCTCGGCGGGCATATCCAGGGCGTCCCGGGAGATGTTTTTCACCGACAGCACCGCCCACTCCCCGCTGCGCCGCAGGTCCACATAGACCCGCGTGCCCGGCAGGGCGTATTTGGCGCAGTTGGTGAGCAGGTTGTCCAGCACCCGCCACAGGTGCCGCCCGTCCGCCTCCACCCACATGGGATCGCCGGGCAGGGAGCGCACCACCGTCAGGTTCTGGGCATCCAGCCGCTCGCCGCACTCGGCCAGGGCCTGGTCGGTGAGCTGGGCCCAGTCCAGCCTCTCCCAGTTCACCGTCAGGTTGCCGGTGGACGCTTTGGATGCCTCCACAAGATCCTCGGTAAGCTTTTTCAGCCGCTGGCTTTTGCGGTCCAGCACCTCGATATACTCCGCCGCCTTGGGGTTGTCGATGTCCACCTTTTTCAGCAGGTCCACATAATTGATGATGGAGGTCAGCGGCGTTTTCAGGTCGTGGGATACGTTGGTGATGAGCTCCGCCTTGAAGTGCTCGCTCTTCATCCGCTCGTCCACCGCCGTGGAGATAGCGTGGCCCAGGTTGTTCAGCTCATCGGCGTGGCCCTTGAGGTCGGGGAGCATCCGGCGGGTGTTGATGTGGTAATTGGGATTGCCGCCGATGATCTCCTGGGTACCGTGGCGGATGCGCTTCCACTGGTAGGCCCACAGGCACAGGTAGGCCGACACAATAAAGCTCACCAGCAGCCACAGCCCGGTGGCGTTTCCGTTATCTATCGTCACAATGGTAAACAGCGCGTAGCCCATACAGCCCATCACCGCCTTCCAAATCAGGGGGATGGCCTGGACGGCCCGCCCCATCGCCCCGGCCAGCTCCCACAGCCAGCCCCAGAACAGCACAAACAGCTTCCAGCACCAAGCGCACAGCTTCCAAGTCCAGGTGTTGCGCAGCAGGGTGTGGGCCTTGCACCGGGCGCACACCGTCACAACCGCCCCCAGGCCCAGGGCCGCCGCCACGGCCACCGACTGCCCGATGCCAACCAGCTGCACAAACATGGGTACGTCCCCATAGGCATCGGCCACAACCATAACGCCGATCCCCACCACGCCCACGGCCCCCAGGAACAGAAGACACAGCAGCACATCCCCGGGAACCCGGTGGAACCAGTTGAGATAGACACCCTCCACCCCCCGCTTATGGCCCGCACCGCAGCACAGGTATACCATCAGCAAAATGCCCGCCGTGCCCAGCACAATGGTCAGGGTAAGGTACTGCGTCCGTCCGGCGTGCCACTCCTCCAGCTTCACCGCCGCTTTGCGGTACTGGTCGTCCACCCGGAGATTATCGTCCACCCACAGGATCAGGCTGGCGTTTTTTGTATCCGCCTGCGCCTCGGAGGTCAGCACCCATTCCAGACTGTCCGGGTCAAAGATATAACCGAACTGGTTGGCCTCCAGGCAGGCCCGGATGGTGGGAAAATAGACGTACCACCCATCGGAATTGCGCACCCACAGGTAATTGGTCAAGCCGTCGTCGTCCGCCAGCACCTGGTCCAGCGCCACCACAATGGTATCGCTGTCCGGGACCTCCAGGACCACGCCCATCTCCTGTGCGGCCTCCTGCGTCCGGGCGGCCTCCACCAGGCCGGGCAGCAGATACCGCCAGCTGTCGCTCATGCGCGCATCGGCGTAGTCTGCCGAGTTGAGGCCCTGGTTTTCTTCTATCTCCCAGTAGTCCCAGCCGGAGTTGAGCTCAATGATACCTGTTCTGTTGGGCGTGTACTCCACCAAGTAGTCCACATGGACCTGGGAGCTGTCCTCCGGGGTATTGCCATAGATAATCCGGCCATCCTGGTCCAGCAGCTGCCAGCGCAGGTTGGTTGCCCCGGCGTCATATTGGGCTTCCAGCTGCTCCAGGCCCCGCTTTTCCAGCAGGGACAGCTCCTGCCCCGCCGCCGCCCGGTCCTTGAGCGCCACCAGATTTTTCACCACAAAGTAATCCTGCCGCACCAGATAGTTCCGGGTATAGCCATGGCTCTCGTCATAGAGGTAGGCGTCGCCCCACAGCGCGTCAAAATTGGCCAGCTGATACCAACCCATGATTGCGGTGGCGGTGAATGCCGCCACCGCCGCTATGAAGGCCAGGGCCTTCATGCCTATATTTTCCCGCCATTTCATGTCATCTTCTCCATTTTGTACCCCAGCCCCCATACCACCTTCAGATAGCGCGGGTTGGCGGGGTCGATTTCGATCTTCTCCCGCAGGTGCCGGATGTGCACGGCCACGGTGTTCTCGCTGCCCAGGGCGGGGTCGTTCCACACCTGCTCGTAAATCTGGGCGGTGGAGTACACCCGGCCCAGGTTCTTCATCAGCAGGCGCAGGATGTTATACTCAATGGGGGTGAGGCTCACTGCCTCCCCGTCCACCGTCACCGACTTGGCCTCGTCGTCCATGACGATGGAGCCGTTGCGCAGCGTCCCGTCCCCCTCCTGGGCGGCCGCCTTGCCGCCCAGGGTGGTGTACCGCCGCAGCTGGCTCTTCACCCGGGCCAGCACCTCGATGGGGTTGAAGGGCTTGGTGATATAGTCGTCCGCGCCGATGTTCAGCCCCAGTACCTTGTCCGAATCCTCGCTCTTGGCGGTGAGCAGGATAATGGGGATGTTGCCGCCGGACTCCCGCAGCCGGGCGGTGGCCCGGATGCCATCCAACTGGGGCATCATGATATCCATTAAAATGAGGTCGATGTTGCCCCCGTTTACCGCCCGGATGGCCTCTTCCCCGTTGTAGGCGGACACCGTGCGGTAGCCCTCGCTGGTCAGGTATATCTCCAGCGCCGAAACGATGTCCCTGTCGTCATCGCAGATGAGCACCGTGTACATGGCGCATCCACTCCTTCCCTCTTTCCCTGTTGTCGCGCTCCGCCTGTCCCCGGCGGCTTTACAATTCCCATGTTACCAGCAAGCGGATTAAGCCGCAAGGGGGAAAATCCTTAAATTCGGCTTAAGACGCCCCGGCAGGCATTCCATAATGGAGTTTCGGCAGCCACGCGCCCTTTTATCCCCATTTCCTCCGCATTGCCACTTTAGCGGAAATTTTTGGCTGTCAGGCGGGCTTTTTTACCCGTCCCGGTGCATATTTTGGCGTTATTGATGATTTAATCCAGCATTCCCACGCTGTTTTTTGTCGGATTGACTAGGTTTTTCTTGACAAATGCCATTGGGTGGCGTACACTATGAAAAGCGGCGGTGGATGCCGCCGACACCTGCAAATGGAGGAATGAAACACATGAAAATGAAAAAGTGGATCGCCCTGCTGCTGGCCTGTGTGATGGCGCTGAGCCTCATGGCCTGCACCGGCGGACAAGAGCCCGACCCCACCAAGGAGCCCGACCAGCCCAGCGCCCCTGCGGAGAGCACTCCCGCCGAGTCCCAGCCCGCCGGCGACACCGAGAAGAAGCCGGAGGACTACTCCGGCAAGCTGACCATCTACTCCCCCCACGACAGCGATCCCCTGAACGCTGGCGTCAAAATGTTTGAGGACAAGTATCCCAACGTCCAGGTGGACGTGGTGGCCGACGGCACCGGCAACCTACTCAACCGCATCGCCGCCGAGTCCGCCTCCCCCATGGCCGACGTGCTCTGGGGCGGCGGCGCCGACTCCCTGGCCGCATACAAGGAGTATTTCCAGCCCTACAAGCCCTCCTGCATCGACCTGCTGGACTCCAGCCTGTATGATCCCGAGTACCTGTGGATCGGCGAGTCCCCCCTGCCCATGGTGTTCCTGATTAACACCGACCTGGTGGCCGAGGCCGACTTCCCCCAGACCTGGAAGGACCTGGCCGATCCCAAGTGGGAGGGCAAGATCGCCTTTGCCGACCCCGCCTCCTCCGGCTCCGCCTTCACCCAGCTGTGCACCATCCTGATGGACTACGGCAAAACCGACGACGATTACGCCGGGGGCTGGGAGCTGGTGCAGAGCATGATTAAGAACTTGGTCATCCAGTCCGGCTCCTCCGGCGCCCACAAGAACGTGGACTCCGGCGAGTACCCCATCGGCATCACCCTGGAGAAGGCCGCCGTGCAGTATGACACCAGCGACGCCGGCCACCTGAAGATCGTCTACCCCACCGATGGTACCTCTGCAGTACCCGACGGCGTGGCCATCGTCAAGGACTGCCCCAACCAGGAGCTGGCTGAACTGTTCGTGGAGTTCGTTTTGTCCGCCGAGTGCCAGACCGCCCAGAACAAGGACTTCGGCCGCCGTCCCATCCGCAGCGATGTCACCCCCGAGGGCCTGCTGGCCCTGAGCGACTTCGCCATCATGACCTATAACTTCGACTACGCCGCCGCCAACAAGGCCGCCATCGTGGAGAAGTGGCAGGACACCCTGGTGGGCTGATCTCCCCTTCACAACACCCTTAACGTGCTTTTACGAGGGCGCCCCGACTGACCTCGGGGCGCCCTCCAGTTATTCAAAAGAGGAGGAGCTAACATCTATGAGCCACGCTGTTATCATTAAAAATGCCGTGAAGAAGTACGGTGACTTCACCGCCGTCAACGGCATCAGCCTGAACATCGAGCAGGGGGAGTTTTTCACCCTGCTTGGTCCCTCCGGCTGCGGGAAAACCACCCTGCTGCGCATGATCGCCGGCTTCAACACGGTGGACGGGGGCGAGATCTGCTTTGACGAGCAGGTCATCAACACCCTGCCCGCCCACAAGCGGGACATCGGCATGGTGTTCCAGAATTACGCCATCTTCCCCCACCTGAACGTGGCGGACAACGTGGCCTACGGCCTGAAGGCCCGGAAGGTGCCCAAGGAACAGATCATCCCCCGGGTGGATGAGGCGCTGAAAATGGTGCAGATAGACCAGCTCAAAGCCCGGCAGCCCAACGAGCTGTCGGGCGGCCAGCAGCAGCGTGTGGCCCTGGCCCGCGCCTTCGTCATCGAGCCGGGGGTGCTGCTGATGGACGAGCCCCTGTCCAATCTGGACGCCAAGCTCCGGGTACAGATGCGCACCACCATCAAGAAGCTCCAGCGCCGGCTGGGCATTACCACCGTCTACGTCACCCACGACCAGGAGGAGGCTCTGGCCATTTCCGACCGCATCGCGGTCATGAACCAGGGGAATATCATGCAGATTGGCAAGCCGGAGGAGATCTACCGCAAGCCCGCCAATCCCTTTGTAGCCAATTTCATCGGCGTGTCCAATTTCATCGACTGCGCCGTGGACGGACAGGATCCCGCAGCCGCCACCGTCAAGCTCCACGACGGACACAGCTTCCAGATGCCCCTGCGCAAGCCCTACAGCGGCGAGGTTATCCTGTCCGCCCGTCCCGAGCAGCTGTTTTTCAGTGAGCAGGGCATACCCGGCAAGATAAATATGTCCACTTTCCTGGGCGACTTCATCCAATATGAGGTGGAGCTGACCACCGGCCAGGTGCTGGAGCTCAACGAGTACACCAAGGACGTGGACAGCGCGAAACCGGACGGCGAGGAGGTACATCTCAGCTTCAATCCCAAGCAGGTCAGCCTCTATCGGAAGGACACCGAGGAGGTGCTCTCATGCTGAAGGGCAAAAACGGCCAGCCCTTTTACAAGGACTTCTGGTTCTGGGTGAAGATTCTGATTTTTACTGTGTTTCTGCTGTTCCTGGTCTATCCCTTCTCCACCCTGGTCATCAACAGCTTTTTCTCCGGCAAGGAGGAGGGCTTCACCTTTTACAATTTTAACCGCTTCTTCTCCAAAAAATATTACTACCAGGCCCTGGGCAACAGCCTAAAGGTCAGCCTGGTGCCCACCGTCACCAGCATCCTCATCGGCGTGCCTATGGCCTACCTGATGACCCGCTTTAACATCGCGGGCAAGACCTTCTGGCATGTCATCATCATCCTCTCCCTCATGTGCCCGCCCTTTCTGGGCGCGTACAGCTGGATCATCCTGTTCGGCAACGCCGGCGTGGTCACCCAGTGGCTGACTAACCTGCTGGGCTTCCAGATGCCCAGCATCTACGGCATGGGGGGCATCTGCGCGGTGTTCACCCTGAAGCTGTTCCCCTATGTCTACCTCTACGTGTCCGGCGCCATGGGCTCCATCGACCGCTCAGTGGAAGAGTGCGCGGAGAACCTGGGCTCAGGCAAGCTGCGCCGCCTGCTCACCGTCACCATCCCCGTGGTCATGCCCTCTATCGCCGCAGGCGCGCTGATGGTGTTTATGACCGCCCTGGCCGATTTCGGCACCCCGGGCATTCTGGCCGGCGGTGACTTCCGTACCCTGCCGGTGCTCATCTTCAACGAATACCTCAGCGAGACCGGCGGAAACGCCAACCTGGCCAGCGCCATCTCCATGATTATCGTGGTCATCTCCCTGGTGATCCTGTTCCTCCAGAAGTGGTGGGTGGCCAGGAAAAACTACACCATGTCTGCCCTGCGTCCCCCGGAGATTGCCCAGTACCACGGCTGGAAACGGTTCCTCGTGACCCTGCCGGTGGCTGTGGTCAGCCTGGTATCCTTCCTGCCCCAGGTCATCGTCATCTTCTGCTCCTTTGTCAAGACCAACTACTCCAACTTTGTCTTTTCCGAGGGCTTCACCCTGGAGCACTACATGGAGTTGGGCCGCAGCCTGGCCACCAACATCCGCAACTCCTTCGTGTTCTCCACCGTGGCCATCCTCTTCATCCTGGCGCTGGGCATACTCATGTCCTATGTCATCGTCCGCCGCCGCGGCAGGACCGGCGGCGCGCTGGACATGCTGATGATGGCCCCCTATGTCATTCCCGGCTCGGTGCTGGGCCTTTGTTACATTGTGGCCTTCAACAACCTGGGCAAAACCGCCGACGGCACCGTCATCAAGCTCACCGGCACCGCCTCCATCATCATCATCGCCATGATTATCCGCAAGCTGCCCTATACCGTCCGCTCTGGCAGCGCGTTCCTCATGCAGATGGACCCCAGCGTGGAGGAGGCGTCCATCAACTTGGGCGTATCCCCCATGAAAACCTTCGTAAAGGTCACCGCGCGGCTGATGCTGCCCGGCGTGCTGTCCGGCGCCATCATTAGCTGGGTCACCTGCATCAACGAGCTGTCCACCTCCATCATGCTGTACACCGGCAAGACAGCCACCATGACCATCGCCAGCTACACCAACATCGTGCGCAACTCGGTGGGCACGGCGGCGGCCCTGGCCTCCATCCTCACGGTCACCAGTGGCATCCTGCTCATCGTGGTATTCAAGGCCAGCAAGGGGAAGGTATCCATCGTATGATCAAAAACATTGTATTTGACATGGGCGGCGTGCTCATCAACTTTGACGCCCAGCGCTATACCGCCCGCTTCGTCCCCGATCCGGCGGACTATGAGCTCATCCGCCGGGAGCTGTTCCGCTCGGTGGAGTGGATCAGCATGGACCGGGGCTCCATCACCGACGGGGAAGCGGTGGCGTCTGTCTGCCGCCGCCTGCCCCAGCGGCTGCACCAGGCGGTGCGGGATATCCTGGACAACTGGCACCGGGACATCCCGCCGCTGGACGGGGTGTACGCCCTGGTGGAGGAGCTCAAGGGCAAGGGGTATGGCATCTATCTGCTGTCCAACACCTGCTCCCGGTTCCACAGCTTCCGGGAAAACATCCCAGCCCTGCGCTTTTTCGACGGGGAGTTCATCTCCGCCGACTGCCACCTGGTCAAGCCGGAGCCGGGGATCTACCTTCGGTTCCTGGAGCAGTTCCGCCTGCGGCCCGAGGAGTGCGTCTTTATCGACGACGTGCCCCTCAACATCGAGGCCGCCATCCGCTGCGGCTTTTCCGGCATCGTCTATCACAACGACCCCGCCCGGCTGCGGCGGGAGCTGCGGGAGCTGGGCGTGGAGGCGGACAATCTGTAAACCCGCGCCGCTGGGAGGGCCGCGAAAGCGGCCCTCCCCTTTTCCCTGCGGGGATATCCAAGGCTTGTTTGAATCCTGCGGCTATCCCCAACCGGCGGCCCTCTCCCCTCCATGCGGATTTGGCCCGGCGGGAAAGGCGCAAGGTATCTCCGCATCAAACCGGCTTGTCCGGCGAAAAGGCTGCCGCTGGACCCATCGTCCATTTTCAAACGGCGCCTAAACTTTTAACGAAACCTTCCAAAAAACTTAATCCTTCCCGGGCAAAAACGCCTTGCAAAACATGGGTACGCATGGTATCATCAAAACCATCACGGGACCGTCCGCAGCGGCCGGAGCCTTGGGAGGGCGCTTATGAACCGAAGAGACGTCTCCGCCCTGGCCGGGATTGCCCTGCTCTATCTCCTGATAGAGTCCCTGGGGGTCACCTGCCCCATCCGCTTCCTCACGGGAATCTCCTGCGCGGGCTGCGGCATGAGCCGGGCCTGGCTATCCCTGCTTCGGCTGGATTTTGCGGGCGCGCTCCGCTTCCACCCCCTGTTCTGGCTGCCCATCCCGGCCGCAGCCCTGCTGCTGTTGCGCCCCAGGCTGCCGAAGCGGGTCTTTACGGTCGGGCTCGCCCTGTGTGGGGCGCTGTTCCTCCTTGTTTATCTCATCCGCCTGGGCCTGCCCGGGGAAATCGTAGTCTTTGCCCCCCAAGAGGGGTTGATCTGGCGGCTGCTCCCCGGCCCCATAGGGAAGCTGCATCCATAAGCGCTGCCTACCTGAAGTGCAAAGCGGGCCGCATACGCGGCTTTCTGCGGCGGGAACTGCCGCAGGTTTCAAAAGAGGCACCGCTTCCTTTGAGACGCTTTGACTATAAAATCTATCCAGAGAGAAGGGAACTACTCTATGAAGTGTTGGAAATGTGGAAACGAAACCGTCCCGGGCGCGCGGTTCTGCAATGTGTGCGGTGCGGACCTGTCCCAGGCGCCCCAGGGGCAGCCAGGCGCTCC
>OFGE01002497.1_pt1 | contig 13477 bp, 14 predicted proteins | sample 1521681 | NCBI WGS metagenome assembly OFGE01 (sample SAMEA3504093, study PRJEB24116) | mouse gut metagenome | biome: mouse gut; feature: mouse-associated habitat; material: faeces | place: Denmark | collected 2011 | reverse complement strand
TGTAGACCAGGCTGGCCTCAAACTCAGAAATCTGCCTGCCTCTGCCTCCCAAGTGCTGGGATTAAAGGAGTGTGCCACTATGACCCCGCTTCTCTCGTGCTTTTTCTTCCTCTAAAATAATCGCAGAGTCCTTGGGTCTCCCTTGAAACATTACCTCTGCATAGTCTGAATTATCTTGGTCCTGAACCATAACAGATACCTCATTGTTTTCTGCTCAGTTATGATTTTATGTGAATAAGTCTGCGTGTGCTTGTGTGTGTGTCTGTGACTGTGTGTCTGTGTGTTTCTTTTTGTGTATGCATTGTTTTCTTGACCTGTGTCTCTCTCGGTATGTTGGGAGGCCATTCAATGACATCTGAATTGTCCAGTTATTCTCTATATTACTTCTTTGAGCATTGGTCTCTCAATAAACGTGACATTTCCTGTTTTGTTCTGTCCAGTAGTCTTTGCATCTCCTGTTCACTATCAGGTAGCACCCCCTCTCTCATTTATTTCAACAAATTGATAAACAATACAGCTATTTTAAAAATAAGTGTTAGATTTCTTCACTTTCCCTGCATAGAGTTATCTCCCTAGGAGATTTGGGTTTGTCTTATTGGCTCCACCATGAACATGCATAGAATCCTACCGTGCATCCCTCTGCTAACATGGCTTTTGCTAACTATATCGTGGGCATGGCTTTGTTTCAGGATAGATTCCTCCTCATAGTTGGCACAGTGCTGCATTTCATAAATGTCACAGCACGTTATTTCACCAGCTTTCTTCTGACTGATATTGAGGAAGATTTAATATCACATGAACTGTAATAGGTTGAAAAGTTCCTGGGTAGTGACCAAAAGTCACTGTCTTCCTCTGATGCTACCAAGGAACCAGTGTAGTTATAGTGAAGGCTACTGAGAGAGTCAACATGGGGCTTGCTGGAGGCTTTTCTTAGGAATCTCTTTCTTGGGAATTTGGTATTGTGTTGTCCAGGTTATCTGTGCAGAGCTTGTAACTTCCTGGTAGGATCAGAAAGCATCTGCATAAAAATTTTTTTGAAGAGGAGTTAATTACAGATGAGGGCCTCAAAGACTGCCTGAGTCTAAGAACCTTATACACATACACATTAGAGGTCCTAGTAGGTGCTCATGCAACAGGAAATGTGCTGGGCGACAGTAATATTTTCATTGATTTGAGTTTGTGTGTCTCTGTGTGTGTATTGTGTCCTGTATATGTTTTTGTTTCTTTTGTATGGTGTGTGTGTTTGTCTGTGTGTGTTTTGACCACCTTTGCCTGAGCTTGTTTATACTAAAGTTGTGTGTTTGTGTAATACCCTTGTATTTTGTGTTTGTGATATGGGTGCTTGTATATACAAATGTGTGTGTGTGTGTGTGTGTGTGTGTGTGTGTGTGTGTGTGTGTGATTGTGCATAAATGCAGCTGTGTGTGTCTCTAGAGGTCAAATTTAATGAGAAATACACTCTGAGGTTTTAGTTTGCACCTATGAAATATCAAATACAGCAGTCCAATTATTCTGCATGCTCACCTAACACCCAAGAATAAAAGGACACAAGAATTCTTGTAGGGTCAGATTTTTAACTGACTAGAGACAAAACTATTGATTCTCATTGAAATCTTTAGAGCAAATGTAAGGGATATGGTATATGGAGGTAAGGAGGACATTGCTGTATAAAATCCTTGTGTTTATGACCCTTTTCTGCTCTTGGTGAATTGTGAAGGACCACTGGAAGGTCAGGTGGCTCACTGTGTCTTCTAAGCATTCCAGGTTGTTTTCCTCATTGCCTGCCACCATTACATTTCCTGCTACCTCTGCTCAGTAAAGCTTTGCCTTGTAGTTTGTCTTGGATTTTACTCATTGAGAGATTGAGTTGCTTGGAGCTGAACTTGGATCCAGCAGAATTCCCATAGCTGTGGAGCAAACCAGGCCTGCTTCAGGAGCCCATTGAGGGTCTTGATAATCTAAAGTACTCACACTATCTTATCTGTGTAGCATTCAGCGGGACTGTTCTTCAACATCATTTTCTCAGAGTTAAAATCAGCCTCAGTGGGGGTTGGGAGAAATGAGGACCTTCAGACAGTTCTGGTAGTATAAAACTGGTTATGTCTGTTAGAAGCCATGTTCAGAAAGTGGAAAAGAAGTCCACTTTGACCCAGTGCTTCCAGAACAAGGAGGAGTTATCCACAGAGTCTAGGGTGCTCAGGGTTGTAGTGGTCCTCAGAGCAGCCCTGAAGGAGAAGCTATCCTGATGTCCATCTGCTGAAGGATGAAAAGGCCCTGTGTGGTGCAGCCCTTCCATGAACTCAGTGTGAGATAATCCATGCAAGCTTTTGTCCTTCAACTAGTCAGCCTTTTCTTACTCAAAATAGCCCTGACACAATCACATTCTGGGGAGAAAATGGTTCCTTTGGATCCTGTTATAGACAGTTCCTATTACTCTGGGCTCATACCTTTGGACACCAAGTCAGTCAGGTGATGGAAAAGGGAGATCCTATTGGAAGAAACTGTTTACTTTGGGACAAGTCTGAAACAGTGAGCAAGAACAAGAGGCTGGTCCACCACCAACATGTGAGCCTAGGCTGGGAAACAAACCTATTCTACACAGCCTTGGGAACTTGCTGAGCCAGATTGGATAATAGGACAAGAACCCTGATTCCCAGACCGGTTTATGAGTGGAAAGCATATCACTGACTGCGCTGCCTATATGCTATGCCCACTAAGTACCTTTCCCATTCAAGATTTGTTTTTTTATTCCTGCAAAGTATCCTGGGAGATTTTTATATTTGTATTAACCGGGAAACTAAACGGGGCACTGCAATACAATATGCTTGTATTGCATAAACACAAATAGGTGTGTTTGAGAGTGTGCCCTACAATAGTCATAGATGTACAGGGGTGTTCTGTTTTTTTCATGACCATCACTTTTAAGGTTCATTGCTCGGCCTTGGGAATATTTTTATTTAGCAAACTCTTACAGATTCTAGGACCTATGAAGTACCCATGGGGTTTTGTGTTGTATGTTGTCTCTGGTTATTTGGAGATAGAGGGATTGACAAGAGGAACCTTGTGAGGTTCCTGCACTGGAGAAATAATCATAGCCTTCACTTCAGTTCAGGGCATGCTCGCACCCCATAAGGAATCCACATGGTTTTCTAGGTTGCACACATCTCTCTTGGACTCACATTCAGACATTGTTCAATTGTTATTACTCAATATAATATACCCGCACAACTGGGGAAATGTGGTGTTTTTTAGAACTCCAGTATAATGTGTAGCTGACAGTTCCGATTCTAGCAGTTTTTAAAAGGTGAGAAACAATTCCAAGCTCAGGTGTTCTATGACACTTGGGATGCACGGTATGATCTCAGCTCATAGGTCATGTTGGTTTGTCCAGCTGAATAGAGCTGTTCTGGGAGGGACAGCTGAATTGACAAATGCTTACCAGGCCTTTGTTTCTTCCTTCCCTAAGTCTGAAATAGTCCAGCAGAAAGCAGAACATGGCACAGACCACGACATGATCTCCCTCAAAGAGAAGTGCTGGAGGAAGAGCACTGAGTGTGCACAGGAAATACACCACTGTTGCCTCTCATCCCTAATAACCATGGCTGTAATGGGCTGTATGCTCCTCCTTTATTTTGTTTCTTTGGTATGAACAGGCCTTAATTTCATCTAGCCTCTGGCCCAGGAAGAGTGCACATTTAAAGGGACTCAGAGAAATGCTGAGACACATCAAGAGCTGCTGGGCATCCAGGAAGAATCTGAGTGCAAATTTATCTTTTCCTGATGGGTCATCATCAATAATTACATGGAGATCAGTCAACAAAATTGTAAAACCTTGGATCCAAGTCTACAACATGTGTTCTGCTTTGACTTGGGAGGCCATATCCTTCAGACCCACACTCCAAAAGGAGAGTGTTGCTTAAATTTCTCCTGCAAAGATTGTTACCTCCAGGAACTGCTTTTCTACTAAGTTGCCAAGGACAGCCACAGGCTGTAAGTCTGTGCTACAAAATGAGCAGACTAAGAATTTTGCTTTGCACAATTTTTGTGGTTTGATTTTGGTTTGAGTTTTGATTAGTTTAGTTATTTGGTTTTTCTTGTTTTCATTCAAAGTTTTGTTATTTATTGGTTATTTATTGTTCTTTTAAGTAATTTGATATTTTGATAAGGTTATACACAGTACATATTGACTGTCAGCTTTCAGTTACAATTGAGTACATTGCATTTATTCTTATGACTAACACAGTGATCTCCAACTCTTCACTCTTAAAAACCTTGTTATTTCAGGTGTGATCATGAAATCCCACAGATATCAGACCCAGATGGATCTCTGCATTCTTCACGGGACCTGGGCTCCATAGTTTCTTCTGAGCCAGACTGCACTACAAAGTCCATCATAAATTCATTGTGGAGAGTGTGTCCAACTCTCTGGATAGGAACTTAATGTTGGAAAACTTACCCATGCTGCATCCTTGTTGTCAAATATTTAGCTACTGTGAAAATCCTGTGGATGATGGTGTTGAACGCATTAATGGCAAATACATCAGTATTTCTGTAATAGCTCTCATTAAATCAAAGCATAGTCTAAGGGAATAAAAAGCTGTCAGAAAACACAGCAGTGTATGCTTCTGCTTTCCTTCAAATATACAATCACTGGAAACTGCAAGTAGAGATAATAAATTCCACAATCTTTTGGGGGATAGGTTTCTGTGGGGGTCCTTCAATGTTCATTTTATTACTTTATGATTCACCTGTGTCTGCCAAAAAACATCATTCAAAAACAATGAAGATTGTAATTAGGTATCATCCTATAAAATCCTAACAAATGCCTTTTTTATTTGATATTTTCTTTACTTACATTTCAAATGCTAAACCCTTTCCTAGTTTCCCCTCTGAAGATCCCCTGTTTACTACACCAACCCCTGCTCCCCAACCCACCCACTCCCTTCATCCTGGCCTTGGCATGCTCCTCTACTGGGGCATAGAACATTCATAGGACCAAGGACTCTCCTCCCAGTGATGACCAACCAGGCCATCCTCCTCTACACATTTACCTAGAGCAATGAGTTCCATCATGTGTTTTCTTTGTTTGGTGGTTTAGTCCAAGTGATCTCTGGAGGTACTGGTTAGTTCATATTGTTGTTCCTCTTATGGGGCTCTAAACCCTTCAGCTCCATAGGTCCTCTCTCTAGCTCCTTCACTGGGGACCCTGTGCTCTGACCATTTGATGGCTGTGAGCATGTACTTCTGTATTTGTCAGGCACTGGCAGAACCTCTCAGTTGGCAGCTATATCAGGCTCTTGTCAGCAATCTCTTGTTGGCATCCGTAGTAGTGTCTGGTTTTTCTGGTTGTTTATGAGATGGATCCCCAGGTGAAGCAGTCTCTGGATGGTCATTCCTTCAGTCTCTGCTTCACATTATGTTGCTGTCACTCCTTTCATGGGTATTTTGTTCCTCATTCTAATAAGGATCAAAGTATCCTCACTTTGGTCTTCCTTTTTCTTGAGTTTTGTATGCTTTGCTATTTGTATCTTGGGTATTCCAAGGTTCTGGGCTAATATCCCCTTATCAGCAAGTACATGTCATATGTGTTCTTTTGTGATTGGATTACCTTACTCAGGATGATATCCTACAGATCCATCCATTTGTCTAAAAATATCACGAATTCATTCTTTTTAATAGCTGACTAGTTCTTCATTGTACAAATGTACCGTATTTTATGTATCCATTCCTCTGTTGATGGACATCTTGGTTCTTTCCAGCTACTGGCTATCATAATTAAGGCTGCTATGAACATAATGGAGCTAGTGCAGATTCAAGGCAATTTATATACTACATAGCCTATAAATCATCGTTGTTACCCGACTTGAAAGGGACACAGCAAGTCAGACTCATCTGTCATTTGGGGACAATAAGTCTTGAGAGTAACTTTTAGGATTTTTCAAGTTTAAGACAAGCTTAAGTAGAGGACCAAAAGAGGAACGTGGCTGTTATCAGTCTGCAATCAGTTGACCCCTAGAAAGGTTGTTATTAGTTAAGTGCTATATGACTCTACAAATCCTAGTGTAAGGGGTCAGATTAACCCTGCAATTGAAAACATTACCAAACCAGGAATGTGCTATGCTGAGCACTCACAGAGAGTTATGAGGAGCTGCCCTAGGCTCCTTTTACAGCAAGTAAAAATAGACAAAGAGATCAAATATCCTAATACCACAAGATGATAAAACTGACAACTGTAGATTGCACTGAGTATCAGCGAGTTTAGATTCTTGTGCATCTACAGATTGTCATGCAACATCTGCATCAGGGACAATACATAAGGAGATGGCTGCTCAGTGGCATGACAAACAACCAAGAAGAGCCATAGCCTCTACCCCTCTGATCTGGATGATGAGACTTAAAAGTCTTAGTTTGTCACCATCTCTCCCAGGACTGCTGGCATCATTTCTTGCATATGTTTACTCTAGCACTTGTCTACCTTAGGTACAAACACAGTGGACAGTCCCACAGCCCACAGAGGAGGCTCCACTACCACGCACTCACTCTATCACGACCAGGATCTTAGGATCCCAGGATCCCAGAATCCCAGGAGTTAGTCACACAAGAATCTTAGAGTCTCACAGGCAACTTGTCTCCCAGGAACTGCGACACACCCAGAATCTCAGGGTCACAGGATCCCGGAATTTTACACCTGTATCCTTATAGCTTTAATGATCAAGGACAAGGATGCAGCTGGGACTGAGGGTGTGAAGAAGATGCAGGACATGTTCAACGCTGAGATCCTGTTGTCTAGACATTCTTAAGCTCTGCAGATGTGGGCTCACAGATGCATCTTTGCACTCAAATGACATATACTGATTTTAAAATTAGAATTACCTTTAATCTTGCTTTTTCCTTAGAGAAGTGAGGTAGGATTTCTTCCTTGGGGAAACAATATTTTCATGCTTTCTTAAGCACTTCACTTTTACTGTGAAATCTTTTGAAATGACTTCCTGAAGATGCACAAACTGTGATTCCCTAGGCTCATGTTGAATATCCTTCAAAGTCTTGTCAGCAGACTGATCTAAGAGTAGGGACCAGATGTCATTGTCATAATTCTGTTCAGGTTTGTACTTTAAACTTTTGCTGAATATGTGCTCGCGGAAAGTTTTTTTTTCCAGAGGTCTTGTTTTCAAAATAACTCTGTCTTTACATATTACAATGTATGGATTAAGAAAAAGGGGCAACTACTTACTAATTCTCAGTTAAATATCTTCTTATGTGTTCCTGTACTCACACAATCACTAGAAATTGTTAATCAGTCCAAATCATTTATTTTAGTAGAGTAGACTATAACCATGAACCAATATACTTAGTTTACTATTGATGACTGTGTTGATTACAATAAATACATGAATGATAGGACTGTACAGAGTATGGGCTTAATTTTCTGGGTCCAGTGCAAATAGCTGGGAGAGTTCAAACTAAAATTAGTAGAAACAGCAGGAATACTAACAAATCCCAAAGATCCAATATTCTCCTCAAGTCTAAGTGTTTGTGCTCACCTTTACCAGAACTCAGGAGACCTCTGTTCATCCAGGTCTCAGGTCTCACCCAAAATACAGACCTGAACCAGCTGTGGCCAAGTTTTCCTGTGTTATTGGCTGACCTCTGCCTCAGGCTTCAGAGACCCTGGAAGGGAAGGCTTGGCCTTCAGGTGGCAGCCATTCCAGGTCCTCTGTCAGCTAATGGAGTCTTCCACAGAGGCCTGTCATCTCAAAAATAGAAGCTTGGGTATTCCAAAGATTGGGATGCCACTCTACAGTCATGATGAGTTGGTTACGTGAGACCATACAAGTTAACTAATGTCTGTATGACTGTTTTCCTTATTTGAAAGTGAGTAATGAGATCATCTGAGGAGTGGTTGCTAAGAATAAAATCACTGATTAACATGAATGATAGGACTGTACAGAGCATGGGCTTAATTTTCTGGGTCCAGTGCAAATAGCTGGGAGAGTTCAAAACAAAACCAATAAAAGCAACAGGAATACAAACAACAACAATTGTTTAAAACCCTTTTGAGTGCTGAGATTACTGGCATGTACCAACTGTGGCTAACTTTTTTTTGTTTTTATAATTAACAACCAAACATACAAACAAACAAACATCCCTATTCCAATTCCAGCAGTTTGCATCAGAGAGAGCTGTGTGACACTGCATGCTGCTTCCTTTCCTCAGATAGCTCAGGTCGTCAGTCCTATACCAGGTCAGCTGGACCTAAGACAGTGTAGTTGAACTACTTGCTGTCACGACATGATTCTACAACAATCCTTTTCTTGGTAAAATTGAGCCTCTATAGAGTAAGCCCCATGTTGTTGGAACCAGGACCCTTTAGGCCAGCAAACACACAAGCCACCCTTAGTGAAAGAGAAAAGGAAAAATCACATTGGAAAAAAATATGCGCCCTAATTGTAAGAAAAAGCCCTCATCTTTGAAGCCATCACCTATCTCCCCCTGATTTTTGAGCTCTGCATATTGATATTGTGTGGCTCAAGAAGGTAGTGAAATTCAGATGTTTTCTGAAAGAAGATATACATGATTTTTCACTCTTAAATCTGTGAGGTTAGGGGGCACAGGTTCAGCAAAGCCAGCATAAGAACACAAAAGCCAGAGATGATAATGCCAAAGGGACAGCATCCTGACCTTATAGACACATTAAAATTGAGGTTTCATCTCAATTCAGGTCATTGCACTCCCAGCCCTACCTTCTGAGTATTATATTTGCTGTGAGTACAGTATGACGTTACAACCTGCAACACCCTCATTTCTCAACTTAGCAATTCTGGAAGACAGATATTGGAGAAGTAATTGCTATGAGGCTACAATGCAGTAATGTACAGTCCAGGATGACCACTACTCTCTGTTGCCCACTTAAATTGTCTGGTTGTATTTGAGAACAGGACCATGTGCAAGATAATGTTTTGAAGATAGGACAGCAAGTTTACCATTTATATTTGCCCTGTAGATGATTCCATATGTTCAAAAGAATAGGGAGTTTTCCTTGTAAAAGATAGGATTGTAAACCAGAGATTTTGAGAAACTCATGGATATATATGTATATATATGAAAAGAATGCCCACTATCAAGGAATTCACCGTTAGAAAATATTGTCCAAGTTTTGTACAATTAAACCTATAGGAGAAAGATATTTGCCTCTGTGAGACAGGAAAACCCTGGGAAATTGGAGTGTATGTCACATGAATTGACACAGCTGGTATATTTACTGTTGTGAAACATCTACTACATCCACAGTCCCTAGAGATTTGGGTGCTAACAAAATCTCTTAAGCATGTCAGAGTCCTAACCAACGTTCCCCCTCAAAAGCACATGACATCTAATGAAGCAGTAGAATTCTCCAGCTTTGGAAGGAGAGGTTGCCAAAGGGGATCCCACGGGTCCATGAGAGGCTCCAGGAGAGGCACCCCAGAAAAGGACCAAGCTGGGCAGAACTAGTTAACAGGTAGGTCATGGCAGTTGCTAGTGACATCATCAGTAATGCCTTCCTTGGAGAATCTCTTGTATCTAGGATAGAACTAGAATCTTCTGTGTTGTCACCTGTGTTGTGGTGACAGCAACTGCCTGTGGTTCATCCCTTCTGTTTGCTCTGGGTTCACCAGCAGGAATGTTTTCCTGGCTGCTCAGGCTATGTCAGAAAGAGAATGGCGATGAAGGAGAGACCAGACCAACAGAGAAGGAAGAGGGAATCCTTTCTCATGAAAAAGGAAGAAGGAAATCATTCTGGAGAAGGCACAGTGAGTCCTGGGCAGAGTTGGGGAACTTCCTGGTAGAGGTAGGCTTGAGCTGGGCCTTCCAGGAGTAGGTCTTACAAGCTGAAGCCTTGGACTTTGTCAATGTCAGAAAAAGAGTCAAGAATTTCTGATGATTAGTTTGACAGAGCCAGGAATTGACAAACCTGCAGCTACTTTTCTGGGAGCTATTTAATTTCATTTTGAGTGGCAAAAAATGTCAGGAGTGGGCACTATGAGAATAACAGTGTGTCCTTTCATGGAAGGGAGTTGAAGCACTTCATCTTCCAGATTACTGTAGGTAACTTGAGTCTCTGATGAAAAGAACAGAGAAGGATGCTCCCCTGGTCATGTCATGTGGTGAGGACTCAGACACTTTGGATTTGAAGACACACGATTAATTAGTGCTTGATAGTGCTAAGCACTATGAACTTCAGGATTTCCCTGCGTCCCATCTGATATGACCTGACAATGTTCCCCATATCTTTATGTCTGAGGCAGCTTATACATTTCAAGGCAACCGGGCCTGTAACAGGGAGTGTGGCATATGTCTGACAATGGTGGTTAGGAAGAGGAACATAGCTTAGCAAACCAGCTGGAAGATAGCTTTTCTGCTCTTTTAGGAATTCACTGTCTTTATCTTTTCTCTCCCTCCATCTTCTTCTTGGGACTCAGAATGGTCTCCCCTGCCCCTGGGCCATCAAGTATGCAAATTCTTTTGTGTTTATCTATCTGCAGGGTCTGCTAGAAATACTTCAACCCAAAATTCCAAAATGACTAAGAAGAGATCAAAAATAAATGAACTAGAAGAACTGAAATTGGATATGAGGAAGATCAGCAATGACATGGAGGAAATGTGTGGAATCCTGAACCTTTACATGTATGAGGATTTGAACTACAGGTAGGAATTATGCCCAGTACCCTGTTGACTGTATTGTGCCATCTGTTAACCCAATTTCCTTCCATGAATGGAGTGTGTCATCTCCCATCATTCAATTAAGTAGCCCTGACAGGTGTTTAATTGTTGGATAAACAAGGTGCTGTGTGTTTATTATCATCTTCTTTTGTACTTGACCTTGGGGTTTTTGCATTCTGATTGTTGCTGTGAACAGCTAGAATGTCCTGCTCACACTTACTGTCTCTCAGTGTGTGAATGCAATGCCTGCAGGCTTCAAGGCTTTACTCTGATATTGTTCATTATATTCTGAGAGATGGCACCTGTCTGGATTTATTTGGCATTCTAATTGTGTCTGTGTGTGTGAACATAGTTGCGTGTGTTTTGTTCAGGACTGGGGCTCTGGGACCTTTGATGGGGTCTGAGGATTTGTGTGATGCACAGTTTGCAGGTCCTGTTAGTGTTGAGTCCATAGAGGTCCAAAGTGATCACCAGGGAAGTTTGCTCCTGGTGTTTCCTTGTTGTCACACAGGAATCTCCTGGAGGAGATGTGATAAAGCCTTTCTCCTGTAAATACTAGTTGTGTCCTCTGGGAATTCACATAACAACAGGAACCAAGGAATGAGAATCCCTGCCTTAAAAATAAGAGGAAAGTCATTACAGATATCTACTGGACCCTTGCCTGTGGCACAGTGTAGTGTAAAATTGTCATAGAAGTACTCTATTCCTACATGCTTGCCCGGGAAGCCCTTGAAGGTCAGCTAGCTCCATTTGGTCTCCTGGCTCTGCTGTCCTCTGCCCAGGATAGTAAGTTTAATTAGCACCTAGGGGACCCAGTTTGAATGAGCCAGGATGTGGCATGCACTTGGCTTGGGTAGTACATGATATAGCCTGTTTGCACATGATTATTGATTCCTTAATTCAGCATATTATTTGCTTCTTGGGCCATGCCACAGGATGAACACTGAATTCAACATCATTAAATCACAACATGAGAAGACAATGTTGGATATGAATAAAATGATCCAGTCCATAATTGGTTCCATGCAGTACTCCAAGGAACTGATAGAAGATAACTATTCCTACAGGTGAGTCAGTGACACAAATGAGACCCCCAGAACTAGGCAGGGAATGCTTCTGTCCTTTTAGGACTTTGAACAAAAGCAAGGGTTCTGGTTTTATGCTATCTGTTTTTATCCAGGAACCCTGCCCTGAGGCAAGGGTCTTGGATTTGTACCTCTTGGACACAGGTGTCCTAAGTGTGAAGAGTGTCCAAGACCCTCCAATCTTTATTCTTCCAAATTCAAGATCCTCTACATAGAAAACTTTTCCACCACGCTGGGAATATCCAGGAACCCTGAACCTCTAGGGTTCTGACCACAGATTAAAAGATCTAGGATTCCCGACAAAAATGGAAAGAGTGTACACTTGTTGGGTCAGCTCACCTCTCTCAGAGGAGATAAGCCCTCTCCCTGCTGAAGGTTTTATGGTACCACAGACCTATAATCAACCATGAGGAACATTTCCTCTTCTGTGATGTATATGGTGTACTCTTGGTGTCAGGGTTTTTAGAAGTTTGTTGAGTCCTGTGGAATATGGCTGGTATCTTGATATGACCTGCCTCTGTTTGGTGCTGCTATGTAACTGTGGACTCTTCTGGGGGCTGTCTGGGAATCAGGGCCCTTGCAGGGATCATAGGACTTGTAGGAGTGGCAAGCCAATGGAATCTGGCTGGGAATCACCAATTTTTCTTTGTGGATCAGCATTAAGGAGGACCACCTCCTCCGTGAGTGCACTCAACTCAACGAAAACGTAAGGATATTACTGAATGAGAACAGAAGGCTGCTGGTGGAGCAGGCTGGCCATAAGTGTCCTGTGGGGAAGAAAAGAGGTTCTCTGAGGAGGCCAGCAAGAACATCTGTGTCCCAAGTGCCAAGGAACAGCAGGTAGGATGATGTGTATCAGAGGCAGATTGCCCTCATGTCTAAACATAAACATAGACAATCAAATGTAATAGTCCACCAACTTCTCCAGGCACTCACCTATGTCTCCTCCAAGTGTTTGTTTATGTGATCATCTACAGGGCTCTCTGTGGAGGTAGCCTGGTTCAAGAAACTGCATATTTGGCATGCAAATGTTCCTGCTCTGCTATAATCACTAAGGGAGATAGGTTGATTAGACATCACAACACTATATGCCTTAAGTTTGAAGGGTGCTGTGTTGGAGCCCTTCTTGAGAATAGCAAGAGCTTTGAGGGAAGAAGTAAAGGCCTGTAGCTCATTTGCTTTACAGGGAACTTGTGAGATTCTAGGTAGGAAATAGTTTGCAGGGATGACAGCCTAGTTTAATTGACAAATAAGTGGATTTCATTACTGTCTTTTGGCGGCTTTTCTATTCCCCCCTTTTCTGCTCTATCTCAAAATGGTCTCTTCAGGCTTCATATATCTTGGTTCACACTGAGAGAGCCTGAGTAGCAGCTTGTCAGTTCAATTTTCTTTGAGTGCTGTTGGAGTGGTCATTCCTGGGCCTTAGAGTCTGGAGTTGTCTGGATGACCAGAGATGACAGAAAGGCTTCTCACAGGCTCAGGTTTGGTGTGTGATTTCTGAGGCTTCATGAAAAAATTTCTTAATATATGCCCCCAATTCTGACCAAGAAGAGTGTTCTCTAGTGATTTTTGTTAGATGTTTTTTTTTTCTGTCCCCTGTGACAGGGATTCTCTGTCCAGCACTGGCTGTCCTGGAACTCACTCTGTAGACCCAGCTGGCCTCGAATTTAGAAATCTGCCTGCCTCTGCCTCCC
>OFGE01002496.1_pt1 | contig 13485 bp, 16 predicted proteins | sample 1521681 | NCBI WGS metagenome assembly OFGE01 (sample SAMEA3504093, study PRJEB24116) | mouse gut metagenome | biome: mouse gut; feature: mouse-associated habitat; material: faeces | place: Denmark | collected 2011 | reverse complement strand
TGGTAGTTGCAGCAGGCTTATTTTTCGCAAGCCGCAGGAAATCTGCAAAATAAATGGCATATAAACTAATTATTACATTCCGGGGCGGCTACCGCCCCGGAATGGCCAAAAAATCAGAAAATATACAACAACAAGGAGAGTCCGGATGAAAAAGAGAGCGAGTAGAATATTTATACCTATATTGTTTTTAGCCGGATTCTCCTTGCTGCTGTATCCATTTGTGGCCAATGAGTGGAACAATTACAGGCAGAAGCGCCTGATCAGTGATTTTGACCAGGTTGTGGCTGAAAGAGAGCTGGCGGGAGAGATTGATTATCTGGCGGAACAGGAAGCGGCGGAGGGGTATAACCAAAGCCTTTTGCCAAGTATTCTTCCGGATGCTTTTGCAAAAGCGAAAACGGCCGAAGGGGATAGCACATACATGTCCTGCTTGAATATTGCAGGGAATGGCGTGATGGGCACAGTGGAAATTCCAAAGATTAATATTAGGCTTCCGATTTTTCATACGACTGATGAAGAGGTGTTGGAAACGGCGGCAGGCCATCTGGAAGGCAGCTCGCTTCCAGTCGGAGGGGAAAACACCCATGCAGTCATTTCGGCGCACCGTGGACTGCCAAGCGCGGCCTTGTTTACGGATTTGGATAAGCTGAAAGAAACCGATCATTTTCTCATACATGTCTTAAACGATACGCTTTGTTATGAAGTGGATCAGATATCAGTGGTAAAACCCGAGGATACACATGCGCTTGAGGTAGAAGAGGGGCAGGATCTGGTTACGCTTTTGACCTGTACGCCTTATGGAGTGAACAGCCATAGAATGTTGGTGCGCGGGCATAGGGTGCCTTATGAAAAGGAAGCTTTGGCGGATGAGAAAATACCGCTGGGCAATATGAGCCTGCATACGAATTATTTATTATGGGTTATTGTAGGTATTCTGATTACAGCAGTATTTAGTTTTATTTTATATAGAAGAGAAAGAAAGCTGGCAGCAAAGGCCCGCGGTAAGGAGGGGTAGGCTATGTGGAGAAAACTGTCCACAATCTTATTCGGGCTGCTGTTCCTCGTAGGGTTTGGTGTGCTTGCTTACCCTACGGTTTCAGATCAATGGAATACATACCGGCAGTCAAGGCTGATCTATGGGTATGATGCAATAGTCCGCGAAATGGCAGAAGAGGATTTTGAGGAAGTATGGGAAGCTGCCAGGAGGTATAACCAGACATTTGAACAAAACAGTATCCTTTCGGATGTGTTTGGTATTGACGGGCAGGAAGATATCAGGGATACAGAGTACTGGAAAGTACTGAATATGACAGGGGACGGTATTATGGGGTATTTGACGATTCCTAAAATCAACGTCAAACTGTCAGTTTACCATGGGACGTCGGATGATGTGCTTGATACAGGGGTTGGGCACCTAAACGGTACGAAACTTCCAATTGGAGGGGAAGGTACGCACAGCGTTTTATCGGGTCACCGCGGCTTGCCCAGTGCAAAGCTTTTTACCGATTTGGATCAGCTTATAAAAGGGGATCGGTTTTATCTGCATATCTTGAATGAAGATATGGCGTATGAGGTGGACCGTATCCTGCCAATGATCGATAAAGATGATTATGCTGCACTGGAAGAGGCGCTTAAAATAGAGAAAGGCCAGGATTATGTGACATTGTTTACATGTACGCCTTATGGAGTGAACAGCCACCGTCTTTTGGTGCGGGGGCACAGGGTTCCATACGACGGGGAATTAGAGTCGACCCCGGTGGAAACTATGGTGCAGGCAATTCAGAATTATTACATGCTTTACCTGCTGTTTGGGCTTGGGATAACGGTCATTATTATACTTGTTATGCGCCGTGCCATAGGCAGGAAGGGAAAGCGGCAGCCAAAGGAGAAGAACAGTGAGGAGGGAAAGAGTTGAAAATAAGTAAAAAAGTAAAAAGAAGATGTATATTGGCCCTTGCGGCGTTGCTCGCACTGCCCTGCCTGGGGCTGATGCAGACACAAGCAGCGAAGGGGATTGACCCTGGCAAGGAATGCAGCCTTACGGTATCGGCGGATATTGGCGGGACTGCAGCGGGCAATGGCGATTATATGGAAGATTTTAAGCGGATGGCAATTCCGGTATCGGTATACCGGGTGGCTGACATGGATATTACGGGGCAGCAGTTTACTCCGGTACAGGCATTTTCAGAAATGGATTTTACAAAAATTAACGGAGGTTCAGACAGTGTTTCGGCTGCTGACTGGCAGGTATTAGCAGAAGAGGCAGAAGCTATCCGCAAAGCTTCTTTACCAGAAGCAGCTTCTTCGGTGGAAGTCCGGTGCACAGATGATGGGGCGGGCGTCGCCCAGGGAGTATTGACAGGGCTTTCTACGGGGCTGTACCTTGTGGTGGCAGATGCCACGTATAGCCCGGATTATACGGTGGAGTATCATTTTGCGCCGTACCTGACAGCGCTGCCAAGCAGCGAATATACGCTGGAAGGTACAGGGGATGAGGAGTGGGTGTATGACACTACAATTGGCTTAAAGCCGGATCCCGTACCGCAGTATGGCAAATTAAATATTACTAAGATTTTAAGGGATTATAACCAAACACTGGGGCAGGCTACTTTTGTATTCCATATTGTAGGCGTGGACCGTTTTGGCGTGACACAGTATGAGGAAGTAGAAAGCATGACATTTACGGCGGCTGGGAGCAATACTATTACACTGGAAAATATCCCGGCGGGCCTTACGGTAACTGTGACAGAAGTATATTCTGGCGCAAGTTATGAAGTGGAAGGCAAGAATTCGGATACTGCACTGATCTGGTCTGGAGCCGCGGTAAGCGCTGGGGTTTCACAGGAAGCGTCGGTGACGTTTACAAACCGCTATAACGGCGGAAACCGGGGCGGCTACGGCGTTACGAACCATTTTGCATCCGACGGCAACGGCGGATGGACCTGGGAGAACCCGACAACCCCGCCTGGGCAATAGAAAGGAGCTGCGACAGAAATGAAGAAGATGGGAAGCTATAAGAAATTATTTGCACTGCCAGCCGCAGCCCTTGGTATGGTAGCGGCAGTTTCACTTAGCGGCGCGTCGGCATATTTTACAACATATGTATCTGCCGGGGGCAGCCAGGTAGTCCATATGGGTTCACAGACGGAAATCCATGAGGACGTAAGTAATATGACAAAACACATCTCCATTACAAATACATCGCCAATCAACGATTGTTTTGTCCGTGTAAAGGTATTCTACAGCGGGCAGATGCAGGTGGAATTTACGGATAAGAGTGAAAGCGGCGATCTTTGGACTTATTCTAAGGAAGACGGTTATTGGTATTATGGCCCGGTTTTGGCCGCAGGGGCAAGCACGGAGATTTTGGATGCCAAAATCGGCGGTTTGCCGGAGGGGTTTGATAAAGACAGCTTTAATGTAGTTGTCATCCAGGAATGCACGCCAGTGGCCTATGACGAAGCCGGCAACCCGACTGCAGATTGGAGTACCGTTTATACGGATTATAAAGATGCTGCCAGTGGAGAGGGGGATGGCGTACAATGAGGAAAAGGAAAGTAACATATCTGTTATTTGCGCTTGCTGTGCTGCTGCTTTTGGGGAGCACAGTCGGAAGTACCCGTGCAGCGTTAACATATTACAGTGAAAATTATGTAGCCAAGATTACGGTTGACCAGATAGGCGTAAGCCTGTTAGAAAACGGCGAGGCAGTCAGCAGCCGTGATTATGACGACGACGAATGGAGGGTACGCACGAATAAGGGCAGCGATGCTACAAGCGGCGAACTGTTGAAGAATATGCTGGCGGAAAACGAAAAGCTGGCCTTGAATAAGAAATATACCGAAAAATTAACAGTAAAAAACAGCGGGACAATCGACGAGTATGTGAGGGTACGCATTTATAAGTATTGGATGAAAGACGGAAAGAAAGTGACGACACTTTCACCGGATTTGATTGATTTGAATTTAGTAAATAAAAGCCGCTGGGTGAAAAACCCGAATGAAACGGCAGAGTGCACAGAGCTGTTTTATAAAGGCATTTTACGTTCCGGCAAGGAGACGGAAGCTTTTGCAGATACTATCCGCATTGATGGGAAAATAGCGGCAGAGGCCAAGATAGAAACAAATGGCAATACCATTACCACAACGTATAAGTATGACGGTGTGGAATTCCATGTAGATGTTGAGGTTGATGCTGTACAAACGCACAACGCACAGGATGCAATCCGCAGTGCATGGGGCGTGGATGCGTCGGATCTTGGTATTCTGTAAAGGGGGATGGGCAAAATGAAGAAAACAATAAAATATGTAAGCCTGATAGCTGTCTTGGTTTTGAGCCTCGTTTCCTCTGTTACAGCAATGGCGGAAGATAGAAAAGGGACATCCGGCTGGCAGGTTTCTTTTGACGGCAAGAAGATGGAAAGCAATTTCTCGTCTGCTAATATGGGTGATGAGATTAATTCTATGCAGCCGGGAGACTCGGTGGAGCTTACAGTCACAATTAAAAATACGTTTAACGGCCAGGCAGACTGGTATATGAAAAACGAAGTGCTTGAGGCATTAGAGGATGCGGCTGATGCGGCAGGCGGCGCATATGATTACCTTTTGACATATACAGATGCGAAAGGGGAAACCACAACCCTTTATTCCAGCGAGAAGTTCGGCGGGGATGGAAAAATTAATGGCGTAGGCCTTCATGGGGCGACAAAGACACTGGATGATTATTTTTATCTGGAACGCTTAGGCGATAATGGAAAAGGGACTGTTAAGCTAAAGGTTGCATTGGATGGTGAAACGCTGGTTAATGATTACCAGAATACGCTGGCAAGGCTGCAGATGGATTTTGCAACGGAGCTGGTGCAGCCTGGCACACAGGCTCCCGGACAGCAGCCCGGCCAAAACCCGGATACGCCGGGAGGCAGGCGTGACGTTGTACGAACTGGTGATGATACACAGATTATGCTGTATGTTGCTTTGATGTTTGCTTCGGGCCTGGTGCTTTTATGTATTGTAATCTTAAGATTTAGGCGTGAGCAGGAAGAAGATACTGTGTTAAGGGCAGAGGGGAGGAGATAGTATGAGATTTTGGAAATATATACGTGTGGGACTTCTGCTCCTTTCTGTTATCCTGACGTTTAACAGCCAGTCCGCTTATGCGGCGGAGGAAGAGTATACTTATACGGTAAGGCTCTACGCAGGCAACCAGGGCAAGCTTACGAAGGATGGCGTGGAGGTCAGTTCAAAAACCGCCAAAATCTCTTCTGGCAAAGATCATGTTGTGGTTAGTGGGTTAAAATATGGCGATACCGTATATATCAGGCCGCAGGATGCGGCTAAAGTAACCGATGAAAGATATCATGTAAAGGGTGTCAGAAGATCCGGAAGGGATAATTCCGAAGCAGAAGCGCCGACATTCCATGTAGCATGCGACAGGGATTATGTTGTGGCATATGGGGTCAGCGGGGATATGGTAGCATATACCGTAAATTATGTGGACGCAAATGGTACGGCCCTTATGAAAAGTGATGTGTATTACGGCAACATAGGGGAACGGCAGTATGTTTCCTCCCGTTATATTGCAGGATACCAGCCACAGGCTTTGAATATGGTAAAAACCTTATCCAGTAATGCTGCGGAAAATGTATTTACATTTTTATATACGCCTGTTACGGCGCCGACAGCGGCTGCCCCGGCTCCGGGTACGCAGGCTCCGGGAGGTACAACAGGTACGCCGCCTGCGGGTGAGGCGCCTGGCGCGGCTGCCGGAACGGCAGGCGCAGGGGCTCAAGCAGCGCCAGGGGGAGCCGATGCGGCAGCAGATCAGGGAGTAGAACTACCGGATGGCGATGTCCCGGTGGGTGGGAATGTCCAGGCAGTGCCAGATGAAAATGTTCCGTTAGACCAGCAGGAGCTGGAGGACTTAGATGATGACGAAGTACCTCTGGCAAATATTAAAAAGGAGCAGCCAACGGTAATGGGCTATATGCCAATATATATTGGGATTGGTGCGGCAGCGGCGCTTACCTTAGTTGGGGCGATTATATATTTGAATAAAAGGCGCAAGGCTGCAACCGTAAAGCCAGATGGAAAAGGGCAGGGCAAGCCAACTGGAAGCGGTAAATAACCATGGCCAAAAGAAATAAGGATAAGAAAAATCTAGCTGGCAGGATCTGCAGTACGACGGGGACAATAATGATATTGGTTGTTATTGCCCTATGCTCCCTGCTGGTTTTGCCAGGGATATTTGGCTACCATATGTATCATGTGCTAAGCGGCAGTATGGAGCCTGAAATGCCTGTCGGAAGCCTGATTTATGTCCATGAGGAGAAGCCTGAAGATATAGAGGAGCAGGATATTATCGCGTTTTACAGCTCTTTGGAGGAATCGGGTATCATAACGCACCGTGTTGTTAAAAACAATATTGTATCCGGTACATTTATTACAAAGGGAGATGCGAATGACAAAGAAGATCCTGTCCCTATACCATATGACAATTTTATTGGCAGGGTGATAAAGACTGTCCCTTATGTTGGTAAGGTCCTTACCTGTATGACGTCTATGTATGGGAAAATAGCGGCAGCCAGTATTGTTGTGCTTGGAGTAGTATTAAATCTGGCTGGTTCCAGACAGATAAAAGAGGATGAATAATCCTCTTTTTTTGAGTTCATAAAAAGATTGAATCTGGAAATATTTCATTGTATAATAGCAAAAAAGCCAAAATCCCACAAAGGAAAGGAAAAACCATGATTGATTTAAAATTTTTAAGGGAAAATCCCCAAATCGTAAAACAAAATATCAAAAACAAATTTCAGGAGCACAAGCTGCCTTTAGTAGATGAAGTGATTGAATTAGACGCCCAGTCCAGAAAGGCAAAACAGGAGGCAGATGCCTTACGCGCCAACCGCAACACCGTTTCCAAGCAAATCGGGGCGCTGATGGGGCAGGGGAAAAAAGAAGAAGCGCTCGCTTTAAAAGAACAGGTGCAAAAAGATGCCCTGCGTTTAACAGAGCTTGAGCAGCAGGAGCGGCAGCTGCAGGAAAAGGTTACTAAAATCATGATGAGTATTCCTAATATCATAGATCCGTCTGTGCCTATTGGAAAAGACGACAGTTGCAATGTGGAAATCCAGAAATACGGGGAACCAGTTGTCCCGGATTTTGAAATTCCATACCATACGGAGATTATGGAGCGGTTTAACGGTATTGATCTGGATGCCGCTGGTAAAGTGGCAGGCAACGGCTTTTATTACCTGATGGGGGATATTGCAAGGCTGCATTCAGCCGTCATATCTTATGCCAGGGATTTTATGATTGACAGGGGCTTTGTGTACTGTATTCCGCCATTTATGATCCGCAGCAGTGTTGTAACAGGCGTAATGAGCTTTGATGAAATGGAAGCTATGATGTATAAGGTTGAGGGTGAAGATCTTTATTTGATCGGTACATCTGAGCATTCTATGATTGGAAAATTTATAGATACGATTCAGGACGAGGACAAGCTGCCATATACCTTGACTAGTTATTCGCCGTGCTTTAGGAAAGAAAAGGGCGCGCATGGTATTGAAGAGCGCGGTGTTTACCGTATCCACCAGTTTGAAAAACAGGAGATGGTGGTGGTTTGTAAACCGGAGGAGTCTAACGTATGGTATGACAAGCTCTGGCAGAATACTGTGGATTTGTTCCGCAGCCTGGATATCCCGGTGCGTACATTGGAATGCTGTTCGGGTGATTTGGCAGATTTAAAAGTTAAATCCTGTGACGTGGAGGCATGGTCGCCCCGGCAGAAAAAATATTTTGAGGTGGGAAGCTGTTCTAACTTAGGGGACGCCCAGGCCAGACGGTTAAAAATACGCGTTAAGGGCAAGGATGGGAAGTATTTTGCGCATACGTTAAATAATACAGTAGCGGCGCCTCCACGGATGCTGATTGCATTTTTGGAGAATAATCTAAATGCAGATGGAAGTGTGGACATTCCTGCTGCATTGCGGCCTTATATGGGAGGGAAGGCGAAGCTGGGGATATAATGTGGTCTGGGGCAGGCGGCGGAAGGAGTGTCTGGCAGACGCATACCCCGCCCTCTGCCTGGCTGCGGTTTCGGCTGGCCTACAGAGGAGTTTTTATTTACGCAGGATTTATTTTTTGTCATGTTCTGGTATTTGTCTATTTCGTTTCTTTTTGAAACTTTCTGTCTCTTTCATTCGTATTATAAACGAAGGAGAACAAAACAATGATCCATTCCCAATTGGAAGAGTATTTTCGGAAATATTACCATGTCTGTTCCCGTGTGGCATACACAATGGTGAAAAATCGTGCAGACGCTGAAGATATCGCGCAGGAAACGCTTCTGCGCCTGCTTTTGTACTGCCCGAAATTTAAAAATGCAGAGCATGAGAAGGCATGGATCATACGGACAGTTATTAATTTGTGCAAAGATTTGCTTAAAAGCAAATGGCATACTTCCACTGTTGGGATGGAGTCCGTGCCCAAAGAGGGGAAGCCGTATTGGTACGGCACGGCTGCGGATAGCGATGAAACGTTGGAGGCTGTTTTGGAGCTGCCGGAACGCTACCGCAACTGCCTGTACCTGTTCTATTATGAGGATTACTCTATCCGGGAAATTTCTGGGATTCTGCAGGTGCCGGAGAATACGGTAAAAACCCACTTAAAGCGTGGAAGGGAAGCATTGAAGCAAAAGCTTATGGAAAGGAGATAAGAGATGGCGATAGGAAGTGTGGGAGTAAAGGAATTCTACGATAAAATTAGGTTCCGCCAGGGGAATAAGCCAGCCGATAACCGCTCTGGCAGTTTTTCGGGGGATATAGGAGCCAGGGAGGATATTCAGGCAGAGGATGTGAATAAGCGGCAGGCATCTGTACAGACAGAAAACCGTTCCGGCAGAATAGCTACAGAGCTGTTTGTACAGGGGGCGGGGCGTTCTTCTATGGCAGCTGTAATGGAACGCAGTGTCCGCCATATTGCACAGGAAGAGAGCCACAAGACGAAGGCATATCCCGCTGAAGGGTTTATGCTTAAGGTGCAAGTGGACTTAAGCAGCCATATGGTATATGTAGAACAGAAAAATGAGGATGGGACGTACCAGGCATATGACGTTAATCCATTTTTGGTATCGGAGCAAACGAAAAGCCCGATTACCCAAATTGCTATGGAAGCGTGGATTGAGGCTAAGAAGGCGGAAAACGGCGGGGAAGATACGGAAGAAACAGAAGAAGCAGAGAAAACGGATAAGAAGGGCGCCGGGGAGGATCCGGAGACAGCCCGTCTGTCGGCATTTGAACAGCAGCTTTTGGAATTTAAAGAATATGTCAGGGAGCGCCTGAAAGACGGCCCGCCCAAAATTTTGACCGGGGGCTCTGAATTTACCGAAGAGGAATGGGAAAAATTAATCCGTAAAATTGACAGGGATATTGATGCGTACAAAGAAGAGCTGCGCGAACGCATACGCAAAAGGGAGGAAGCAGAAGCCATCCAAAAAACAACTGGCAGTGTTACAGATACTGCGCAGGAAGCTTTAGATACGGTAAGCGGGAAGGCAGGTGCTTCTGGCAGCACACTGGATCAAAAAGGGCAGGATGGGCTTATTTTGTCGGAAAATGAAGCCTTAGAAGGCATTGAAAATAATGCGCCCCGCGGAAGCAGCCTGCTGGCCCGTCTTTCGGGCGAAAAAAAAGCACCCTATTCTTATCTGGCGGATGCATCAGGAACAATCGTATATAAGGGGGTTGTCTTTCAATGTGATGACAAGAAGCGCCAGATATGCCTGGGGGATGTGAGCAACCCCAAAAATGTGATTAATATACCGCTTTCAAAAGGCGGCTGCCTGCGCGTCAACCGCGATAACATTGGCGATCTTGCTAAAGCCATCAGTATGTTTTCGTCGGAAGATATCGGCAGGATCATGCGTGCGATTGCCCAGGATAAGAAGGCCCAGGAGGTGGAATGGGAACTTGAGGTATCAAAAAGAGGAGGAGTCCAAGTATGATTCCAGCCATTGATCCAGCGCCATTTCTGCAAACAGGCTGGGTTTTTCTTTGGCAAGGTGGATAATCCGGTCGTAATGTTCAGGGGAACAGGATATTACTTCTAAAAATTTCTCGCAGCACAGGCGGAGCATAGTATGGCTGTCGAGGATTATGTCTACGGAGTTGGTTTCCTCATTGTAGAATGACTGGCCGTGTGGCATGGTAAAAACTCCTTTCAGATATGTCGTATTTTGTCGTTTTTTCTGATTTCTGAATTACTATAGCATACAATGTAGGCAAAAACAATGTTTTTCTTGCAGATATGATGAAGTCCTGCTAATATGGGTATAGCTTGAAGAAAGGAGCAGGAATGATGGCTTGTAAGAAAAATGTGTACGGCAGGTATGCAGGGCTGTTTTTGTTGGCGGGCTGCCTATTGGCAGGCTGCGCATCGACACAGAAAAAAATAGAAAAGGAAGAGGCCTACCGCAAAATCGGCATAAATGCAATGGAAGCAAAGAATTATACAGCGGCGATTGAAGCGTTTGACAATGCATTGGGGCAGGCAGGCGCCGTTGGGGCAAATGAGGTGGATATCTGCTATTATAAAGCGGCGGCGCAGTATGCTGCAGGCAGCCTGTCTGATGCAATTGCAACGTATGATACAATGCTAGAATATGACAATAAGGATGCGGAAGCCTATTTTCTGCGCGGCTGTATTTTTTTGAACATGAAAGAGAGCGACAAAGCTCAGGAGGATTTTTCCAATGCAGTAAAGTATGCTGATGACCTGGAAATTTACCTTGCTATTTATAATAGTTTAAATGGGGCCGGATATGAATCGGAAGGAAGGGCATACTTAGAACAGGCGCTTGAGGAAAAGCCTGGAAGGAAGGCAAAAAATTATACAGTGCGCGGCAGGATTTATTTTTTGGAGGGCAATCACAAAGAGTCTGTGGAGAATCTTGTCAAAGCAGTAGAAAAGGGCGACACAAACGCCAACCTGTATTTGGCGCAGGCATACGAAGCGTTGGGCGATCCCGTTCAGGCTGAAGCGTGTATTAACGCTTATATTGAAGTTTATCCCAAGAGCAGTGTTTCCTATAACCAGCTCGGGCGCAGGGCGTTAGAGGACGGGGATTATGGGGAAGCCATTGAGCGGTTTGAGGAGGGGCTTTCGTTAGAAGAGGTGACCAATGAGCAGGAGCTTCGCAGCAACCTGATTGCAGCTTATGAATACAGCGGGGAGTTTGAACGCGCGGAGGAATTGATGCAGGAATATATCAAAGATTATCCGGGCGATGAAGCGGCGGCAAGGGAGTACCGGTTTTTGGCCAGGAATAAAAACGAGGAGACAGGCACGGAATGATAGAAACAGAAAAAGCAAAGGAAAAACTCCTGTTAGTCGGCATAAGTGTGCAGGACGGGGATGATGCGGAGGATTCCATAGAGGAACTGGCAGGGCTGGTGGAGACGGCGGGGGCGCAGGCCGTTGGCGCCGTTATTCAGAAGCGGGAACGTATGCATCCGGCGACGTATATTGGAAAAGGGAAAGCCGAAGAGTTAAAGGGGCTGATCTGGGAAACGCAGGCGGACGGAATTGTCTGCGATGATGAGCTTTCGCCGGCCCAGCTTCGGAACATGGAAGATGTGTTAGAGTGCAGAGTGATGGACCGGACTCTGGTGATCCTGGATATTTTTGCAGCAAGGGCTTCCACCAGCGAAGGAAAAATACAGGTGGAGCTTGCCCAGTTAAAGTACCGGATGAGCCGCCTGACGGGCCTGGGGATCAGTCTGTCCAGGCTGGGCGGCGGCATCGGCACAAGAGGGCCGGGAGAGAAAAAGCTGGAAATGGACCGCAGGCTGATTAAGAACAGGATTGCGCAGCTGAACCGGGAGCTGGTACAGGTGCAGAAGCACCGGGAGATTACCAGAGGACAGCGGGAGCATAATCAGACCAGGGTGGCCGCCATTGTGGGATATACCAATGCGGGAAAATCCACACTGCTCAATGCGCTGACTGCGGCGGAGGTTCTGGAGGAAGATATGCTCTTTGCCACGCTGGATCCTACCACAAGAAGCTATGAATTTGAGAGCGGACAGAAGGTTTTATTTACTGATACCGTCGGCTTTATCAACAAGCTTCCCCATCATCTGATCCAGGCGTTCCGGAGTACGCTGGAAGAGGCAAAATATGCCGACGTCATCCTTCATGTGGTGGATTGTTCTGATGAACATTATGAGATTCACATGGATGTGGTGTATGACACGCTGAAACAGCTGGGAGTACAGGACAAACCGGTGCTCACGGTGTTCAATAAGATTGACCTTCTGCCGGAGGGAGCCGGGCAGGTGTTCCGGGATGCCGCCAGCGAGGCTGCGGTGCGGATCTCTGCCAAAAAACGTGAGGGCTTTGATGAACTGCTGGAAAAGCTTGAAGATATAATGAATGCGGGATTCGTCCGGATCGAGAAAACCTTTTCCTACGATGAAGCGTCGAAGATCCAGCTGATCCGCAAGTACGGAAATCTGGAACTTGAGGAATATACGGAAGAGGGAATCTTTGTAAGAGCGGCGATTCCTTCGGAGTATGTAGGACAGGTGATGTGACCTATGGATAAAAAAATGAAGATCATCGCGGCAGTGGACCGGAACTGGGGAATCGGGTATAATAATCACCTTTTGTTCCACAGCAAAAAAGATATGTCCTGTTTTCGCCAGCACACCATGGGAAATATCGTTATCATGGGAAGAAAGACACTGGAGAGTTTTCCTGGAGGCGCGCCCCTTTCCGGACGGACCAATATTGTTTTGACGAGAAATGAATTGGCTGACCAGACAAAAGTAATCGGCAGAGGGCATACCTCCGAAGATACTGGAACCCGGCTGGTACCAGCCGGATCCGTGGAAGAGGCACGAAAACTGGCAGAGAATTTACCGGGGAAGATTTATATTATCGGGGGAGGAGAGATTTACCAGGAATTTCTCCCTCTGGTTTCCACCGCATATATCACACAGTTTGAGGCAGAGGCAAAGGCAGATACTTTTTTTCCTGATCTGGCGGCGGATCCAGAGTGGGAGCAGGCATCTGTCAGTGAGGAGTTTCGGGAAGGGGAACTATTGTTCCGGTTTTGTCGTTATGAGAGATGTTCTAGTTCTGGATGATTCCTAGGTCTAATAATATGTACGACATCACGGAAAATAGGAAATATGTACTTTTTTCCTCATAATAGTTTTCTTCCCTGTTAAAAATATGTATATTAGTACTTGAGAAATCGTCAATATTGAAATCGATTCCCTGATCAGATATGTATTTTTGAAATATCGACATAGACACTCCAAAACGTTTCTTTAATTCATATCTATGCCCGCGAAAATTTGATTATTCTGTTGAGACAAACTGTATTTTTGAGAATCCTTCAGCGCAGCAGACAAATCTGATATCATCAGCCGTAACCCCCATATCCCCCTGTTCTAAATTTCCCCCGCAACCTCATAAAAATAAA
>OFGE01002495.1_pt1 | contig 13485 bp, 10 predicted proteins | sample 1521681 | NCBI WGS metagenome assembly OFGE01 (sample SAMEA3504093, study PRJEB24116) | mouse gut metagenome | biome: mouse gut; feature: mouse-associated habitat; material: faeces | place: Denmark | collected 2011 | reverse complement strand
AAACATATGACCCATACTTGTTACATTACTTGTATTAAAATTACTTACATCTAATATTGTTAAACTTCTACAGTGATAAAACATATTACCCATATATCTTACTTTACTTGTATCAAAATTACTTACATCTAATGTTGTTAAACTACTACAGCCATTAAACATATACATCATACTTGTTACATTACTTGTATTTAAATTACTTACATCTAATGTTGTTAAACTTCTACAGTTAAAAAAAATAAAACCCATAAGTGTTACATTACTTGTATCTAAATTACTTACATCTAATGTTGTTAAACTACTACAGCCACTAAACATATAATTCATTTCTCTTACATTACTTGTATTTAGATTATTGGCATTATTTATTACACTAACATTTGTTAGCTTAGAAAATAAGTATTTTGAATCTTCTGGTGCATAAACTTCATTTGTAAAAGTAATACTTTTAATATTATCCTTTCCGCATGTATCCCAATAAGAGCTTAATTTTGTATTATCTATACTTCCTATCCCACTTGTACTATATATAGTAACTGCACCTGTAGTACTATCAAAAGTAGCATTTACATTTGTTCCTACACTTACAGGAGTGCCAGCTGCTAAAAATGAATTTTGAGAATTTTCTGATATTTCAATCTTTTTACTATTTAATAAGCAAAAAACAACTATACTTGCTACAACTAGTATTATAAGCATCGCTAATATACCTATTTTCTTATTTATTTTAACTTTCAACTTTTTCTCCATAACAATTTCCTTTCTTAAAAGTTTAAATATCTTTCTCTTTAATAATAAAATCTTTTTATAAATTTTTGCATTTCCATTTTCATATAATGCAAAATAGACCTTTATTTAATAAACAGTTCAACAGCTGTTTACTAAACAAAAGTCTATTATAAAATATACAACATTTTTAGAGTAGAATTTTTCTACTCTTTTTTCATCTATTAAATTCATTGTGTGTGTGTGTGTGTACAGCCACAAGGCTTTCAGCATTAATTGACATTGTATGTTTTCTCCTTATATTCAAGTTTGTTTATCATAATATACAATATTATTTTTTGTTTGCATATAAAAACAATTTTACATTTTTTGGGATTTTTTATATTTTTCCTACGCATTATAGTTTTTTGGCAAGTTATCATTTTTATTACAACTTATTTATCTTCATATCCAAAATTCCTCTAATCTCTTCTATAATTGGAGTTTTGAATCACTTGCCTATTATAGAAAAAATCACTGATAATAACTATCAGTGATTTTCTTTAATTTCTATTTTGTTTTTTTCTTTGTTGATGTTTTCTTTTTATTTTTTGGTGAAGATTTTTTCTTAGTAGTTTTACTTGTTTTCTTTTTTTCTTCTTTTTCCAATAAAGCTACATCTGTTTCGTTTGATGGTACAAATTTTTCTCCTGGTTTTGGCTTATTCCAAGAAATATAACAACATCCTTGTCCTATACCAGAATTATTTTCGCATATATAATAATTACGTCTTTTCTTTGTTTTTCTAACTTGAACTACTCCACCACAAACTGGACATGGAACATCAACTGTTTCTATAATTGGTTTAGCATTTTGACATTCTGGATATCCAGGACATGCTAAAAACTTTCCAAATCTTCCATATTTATAAACCATCATTCTACCACATTTTTCACATGGCACATCTGATTCTTCATATTCTAAAGTAACATGCTCTAATTCTTTCTCTACTTTTTCCACAATTACTTCAAAAGGTGTGTAAAATTCTTTTATTACATTTTTCCAATTTTCATTACCTTCTGCAACTTTATCGAATTCTTCTTCCATTTTAGCAGTAAATTCAATATTAATTACATCGCCAAAATTTTCTATAAGAAGTTTATTAACTACTTTACCTAATTCTGTAGGCATAAGCTGTTTTTGAATTTTTTCTATATATCTTCTTGTTAATATTGTTGTAATTGTTGGAGCATAAGTACTCGGTCTACCAATTCCCTTTTCTTCTAAAGTTTTAACCAAACTTGCTTCTGTATATCTTGCTGGTGGTTCTGTAAAACTTTGTTTTGACTCAAGTTTTTCTTTTTTTACTTCTTCACCTATTTCAAGTTCAGGTATTTTTTCAAATTTTTCCTTTTCTTCATTTTCTACATATAAAGTCATATATCCTTTAAATTTCATTGTTTGTCCATTTGCTTTGAAGTTATAGTTATTACCATCTATTGAAACAGCAACAGTATCATATATTGCAGATGCCATTTGACTTGCCATAAATCTATTATAAATTAATCTATATAATTTATATTGATCTGCTGTTAAACTATCTTTTATAGATTCTGGTGTTAATTCGATATGTGATGGTCTAATTGCCTCATGAGCATCTTGAGCTTCTGACTTTGTTTTGTAAAATCTATTTTCATAATAGTTTTCACCATACTCTTTAACAATGTGTTCCTTTGCACTTGCTCTTGCTTCATTAGAAATTCTAGTTGAATCGGTTCTCATGTATGTTATTAAACCTGTTACTCCATAGCTTGGAAGTTTAACTCCTTCATATAATCCTTGCGCAACTGACATTGTCTTTTTAATTGCAAAATTTAACTTTCTTGATGCATCTTGTTGTAGTGTACTTGTTGTAAAAGGAGGAGCAGGATTTCTTTTTCTTTCTCCTTTTTTTATATCTGTAACTTTATATTTTGCATTTTGTAAATCATTTAAAATTTTATCAACTTCTTCTTTTGAATGAAGTTCTATCTTTTTTCCGTTTTGTCCAATAAATTTACAATCAAAAGGCGTTTTAGTTTTTTTATCTGATACTTTTAAATTTATATTCCAGTATTCTTCTGGAACAAAAGCTTCGATTTCTTCTTCTCTATCTACAATTAGCTTTACAGCAACAGATTGCACTCTACCTGCTGATAAACCTCTTTTTACTTTTTTCCATAATACAGGACTAATTTTATACCCAACTATTCTATCTAATACACGTCTAGCTTGTTGAGCGTCTGTTAAATTTAAGTCTACTTTTCTAGGATTGCTTATACCACTTTTTACAGCTTCTTTTGTTATTTCATTAAATGTAACTCTGCAAACACTTTCTGGATCTATTCCTAATATATATGCTAAATGCCATGCAATTGCTTCTCCTTCACGATCAGGGTCAGTTGCAAGATATATTTTTTTCGCATTTTTGGCTTCTTTTTTTAAAGAATTAATTAAACTAGCTTTTCCACGTATATTTATATATTGTGGTTCAAAGTTATTTTCTATATCTACTCCCATTTTAGACTTAGGTAAATCTCTAATATGTCCCATAGAAGCTACAACTTTACTTTTTCCACCTAAAAATTTTTTTATCGTATTTGCTTTTGCTGGCGATTCTACAATTACTAATTTGTCAATCATTTAACTTTTCTCCCTTTTATGTTCATTACTGATGTATTTTAATTCAATGTAATAAATTTATCAAGTACTTTTTTATTTTATATTAAGATATTTACTATTCGTTAATTTAATTTTTATACAAATTTATTTTAAGTCTTGATTTAATAATTTTTCTATTTCATGATAAATTTTTTCTTCAACATTATTTGGAGCAATCGAATTTGCTACTTTTCCCATTTCTTCTAGTTCTTGTTTATCTTCTATAATACTTTCGATTTCTTCTGATAAATTATTCCCATTTACTTCTTGATTTAAAATAATCTTTGCTGCCCCAATCTTCTTTAACACTCTGGCATTATCTTCTTGTCTATTTGCAGATATTGATGGCAATGGTATAAATATTGCTGGTTTACCAACTATACAAATTTCTGTTATTGTCATAGCACCACTTCTACAAACTAATAAATCAGATATATTTATTAATTCTTCCATATTATAAATATATGGAATTGCTTTTACATTTTTAATATTATTAATATTTATACTATTTTTTTCAAATTCCTCTTTTACTATATCATATTGTTTTGTACCTGTAGCCCATATAATTTGATATTTTTCAATTTTTTTGTTTAATGCTAATTGAATAACTGATTCATTTATTTTTCTTGCGCCTTGACTTCCTCCAAATATTAATACTATTGGTAAATCATTTTTTATCCCTAATTCTTCTAGCATTTTTTTCTTTCTTTGTGTAGAAATATTTAACTTTTTAATTTTAGTAGGTGTTCCTGTTACAACAACTTTTTTACATCCTTCTAATCTTTCCTTTGTTTCTTCAAATCCAACTAATATTGTATCAACTTTTTTAGAAAACATTTTTACTGCTCTACCTGGATATGCATTACTTTCATGAAGCATTGTAGGAATTTTTCTAGATGTAGCAACACTAAATACTGGTCCACAAATATATCCACCTGTTCCAATTACTAAGTCTGGTTTAAAATCATCAAATATCTTTTTTACATCTTTTTTACTTTTTAAAGTTGAAATTATATGTTTTACATTTTGAAGAGATAATTCCTTTTTTAATCCATATGCATCTATTGTTTTTAATTTATAGCCAGCTCTTGAAACTAAATCGTGTTCTAAGCCTCTATTAGTTCCTATAAATATAATTTCAGACTTAGGACTTTTTTCTTTTATTTTATTAGCTATTGCAATTCCAGGATTTATATGTCCTCCTGTACCTGCTGCTGAAATTATAACTTTCATTTACAAATCTCCCTTAATATTTTCTTTTTATCTTTAACTCTTTAATTTTTAATAACATTTTATCTTTTTAAAATTAGTTTTATTATTTACTACTTGCATTTTTCTTATTGTTTCTTGAAACACTTAATAATAATCCTACTGCTGCTAAATCTGCAAGCATTGCAGATCCACCAGAACTAAAGAAAGGTAATGGCATACCTGTTACAGGAATTGTGTTAGTAACAACTGCAAGATTTATTAAAGCTTGCAATCCAATCATTGTTGTTACACCTATAGCAATTAGAGTTCCAAAGCTATCTTGTGCTTTCATTGCTATTACTATTCCTCTCCAAACAAATAATATAAATAATAGTATTACTAAAACACTTCCAAAAAAACCTAATTCTTCTGCTAAAACAGCAAAAATAAAGTCATTTTGTGGTTCTGGTAAATATAAATATTTTTGTTTACTGTTACCAAGTCCTAAACCAAACATTCCTCCTGAACCTATTGCATATAAACTTTGATTTATTTGCCATGCTTTTCCTGTTAAGTCTGCTTCTGGATTAAGCCAAGTTTGAATTCTTGAAAATCTAAATCCACCACCCTCAGAAGAAGTTGAAGATTTAAGTAAATATGCAAAAACTCCAACTATTCCAACGGCTCCTGTTCCAAAGAAATACGTTAATCTACTTCCTGCAACAAACATTTGAATACATGTTATTGCTACAATTATTAATGTAGCACTAAAATGGTTTTGCAGTATATATATTGCAAAAATTATTGGTCCTAATAAAACTAATGGTATACAAAAACCTAAAACAAATCTTTTTATTTTACTTTTTTCTTTTAAATTACTTAATATTGCTGCATAAAATACTATTAAAGCTACTTTGGCAAATTCTGAAGGTTGAAGTGAAATAGGACCAATTTGAATCCATCTTCTAGCACCACCAGCACCTATACCTACAATACCAACAGCAATTAAAATAGCTATTGTTGCAAAATATATCATCCATTTAATGCCTTTTGTTTTTAAAATTCTATAATCAAACTTTGATAATATAAACATCAAAATTAGACCTAAAATAGCAAATTCTCCTTGTTTTATAAAATAACTATAGCTATTTTCTCCTTCTGATAAAGATTTGGGAGCACTTGCTGAAAGAAGAATTATTAATCCTATAGATAATAATAATAATGTTATTATTAAAATTGAATAATCAAATTTCCCATTTATAAATAAACTAAATTTTTTAGTCTTTTTAGCCATATTACGCTATCATTCCTTCCTATAGCGAGATTTTATTTTCTTTAAATAATAACTATTGCAATTGTAGAAGCTATTAAAGTAATTAAAGAAAATACTGCAACAACTTTATTTTCTCTCCATCCACTTAATTCAAAATGATGGTGTAATGGAGCCATTCTAAATAATCTTTTTCCTGTTCTTCTAAAATGTATTACTTGTAATATATCAGATATTGTTTCTAGTATAGGAATTATTGCAATTATAAGTAATATTAATGGTAATTTCATATAAATAGTCATACTTGCTATAACTCCACCAAGTAATAATGAACCTGTATCTCCCATTATAACTTTTGCTTTGTAAAAATTATATATTAAAAATCCTAAACAAGCTCCTACTACTATAGAACCAAATATTGATATACTTTCATACCCTAATTTTATTGCAATTATAGATATTGCAGTAATCATAATTGCACAAACACTTCCTGCTAATCCATCTACACCATCTGTTAAGTTTACTGCATTAGTGCTAGATAACATAACAAGAATTGTAAAAGGTATATATAGTAATATTGGTAAATTCAAATTATAGTTTATAATAGGAATTACTATATCTGTTCCTATACCAACGTATTTTATTAAATAAAAAGTATATATTGTAGAAATTACTAATAATCCTAGCATTTTTAGTTTAGGATTTAAGCCTTCAGTATTTTTTAAAACTACTTTTTTAAAATCATCTATAAAGCCAACTATTCCAAAACCTATGCTAGCAACTGCAATTGCTAGTACTGGTCTAATATTTTCAATATCTTTGGTTAAAATAACATAAATTCCAATAATTATAATCATTGAAATAATCATTATAATTCCACCCATTGTAGGTGTTCCTTGTTTTTTTAAATGTGCTCGTGGTCCATCTAATCTTTCACTTTGACCTACTTTAAGTTTTTTTAAAATTGGAATTATAATTTTTCCCAAAACCGCTGACAAGATAAATGCTAATAATAAATATATAATTTGTCTAATCATTAATTTTCTCCCCTAATATTTCTTTAACAATTTCTCTTTCATCAAAAGGATATTTCTTTCCATTAATTTCTTGAGTTGTCTCATGACCTTTTCCTGCTAAAATAAGAAGGTCTCTTTTATTTGTAAGTTTAATAGCTTTTTCTATAGCCGATTTTCTATCTACAACAATTTCATATTTTCCTTTAGTTTTTGAAATTCCTTTTTCTATTTCAGAAATAATTTCTTCTGGGTTTTCTGTTCTTGGATTATCTGTAGTAATAATTGTATAATCTGCTAATCTTCCTGCAACTTCTCCCATACGAGGTCTTTTTTCTTTATCTCTATCTCCACCACATCCAAATACGCATATAACTTTACCTGGTGTATAAGTTTTCGCAGCTTGTAATACATTTTCTAAACTTTCTGCAGTATGAGCATAATCTATCATAATAGCTAATTCTTTTTTGTTAGTAACTAATTCATTTCTTCCTGGAACAACAATACTTTCTAAACCTTCTTTAATTTTTTCAACGTCAATTCCCCCTATTGCATTAACAACAGAAATTGCTGATAAAGCATTATACACACTATATCTTCCTGGTATATTTACTTTTATTCTTTCATTTCTCATTCCAATTTTTACTTTAAAGTCTACACTAACATTTGTTATTGTAATATCTTTAGCAAGTAAATCTGCCTTATTATCTACAGCATAAGTACTTATATTACAATTAGGTGCACCTTTGATGATTTTATTACATTTAAAATCATCACTATTTACAAAACCTCTTGGAGTCATTGTAAATAATTTTAATTTAGCTTCAAAATATTCATTCATATCACTATGTTCTTTTAAGCTAATATGATCTTTATATAAATTTGTAAAAATAGCATAATCAAAATAACATCCTTCTACTCTGTTTAATTTCAAGCTTTGAGAAGATACTTCCATAACTACATAATCGCATTTTGCTTTTGCCATTTTATAAAATAAACCTTGCAATTCTAAACTTTCTGGAGTTGTTCTACTACTATATCCTAAACAGTCTTCTCCAATATAGTTTGCAACTGTACCAATTAACCCTACTTTATATCCTGCTTTTTCTAATATTGATTTTAACATATATGTTGTAGTTGTTTTTCCTTTTGTACCAGTAACTCCAATAAGTTTAAAGTATCTTGAAGGATTTCCAAAATAATTACATGATATTTTAGCAAATGCCTTTCTGCTATCTTCAATTATTATAACAGTAACATCTGGTTTTGATATTTTTATTTTCTTTAAATTAGCCGATATATCTAAAACAACAGCAACTGCACCATTTTCAATTGCTTCTTCTACATATTCATGACCATCAAAATCATATCCTTTTATAGCAACAAATAATGAATTTGGCTTAATGTTTTTTGAATTACATTCAACTTTCTTTATGTCTAAATCTAAACTACCTTTAGATTTATAGTTTTCTAAACCATTTAAAAGTTTTTTTAATTCCATTTGAAAATTACCTCCAAAATTTCTTTTCATTCTATCTTATTATATAGTAAAAAAAATCTTTTGTACAGAAAATATTAAAATTATTTATCTTCTTTATTTTCAGTTGGAGAAATTTCTAGATAATTTATAACTTCATTTAACACTTTTCCAGCAACTGGTGCTGCTACAGTACCTCCTTGATGCCCTGACTCTCCTGTTGGATTATACAAAGTTACTAAAATAGTTACTTTTGGATCATCTGTAGGAGCTACTCCAATAAAAGATGTAACATATTTTCCTGTATTTACTCCATCTTCTGAAGTACCTGTTTTTCCACCAATATTATATCCTTGTACTCTTGCATTCTTACCAGTTCCTTCTGATACAACAGAAGTCATCATACTTAAAATTTTCTCTGAAGTGTCTTTAGAAATTACTTCTTCTTTAAAAACTGGATCTATATCTTTTCGTTCTCCTGTACTTGAATCTATTATTGCTTTTACAACTCTAGGTTTAACATATACACCGTCATTAGCAATACTTGAAACCATTGTTATCATCTGGATAGGTGTAACTTCAAATCTTTGACCAAAACTTATTGTAGCAAGTTCGACAGGTCCTACCTTTTCTTCTTTTAGAAATATTGAATTTGCTTCACCTATCAAATCAATTCCTGTTTTCTCTAAAAACCCATATTTCTTTAAATATTCATAATATTTTGGAACTCCTAATTTTTGACCCAAACCTATAAAAACAGGATTGCATGAATTCATAAGTCCTTCTCTTAAACTTTGAGAACCATGTGGCCTATAATATCTCCAGCATTTAATTCTTACTTTTGCAATTTCTATACTTCCGTTACAACAATAAGCTCCTTTTGTGTCTGAATCTGCTATTCCTTCTTCTACAGCTGCTGATGCTGTTACCAATTTAAAAGTAGATCCTGGTTCATAAGTATCTGCAACAGCTTTATTTCTCCACATTGATTGTAAATATGTATTTTTTTGACCACTATCTAGTTCTCCCCACATTCCTTCAATTTCTGGATCTGTAATTTCATATGGATTATTTAAATCATAATATGGATATGTTGCCATTGCTAAAATATCTCCATTATTTGGATCCATAACTATAATGTTTCCACCATCTGTACAAACATTCTCAATACAAGCTTCTTCTAAGTATTTTTCAACAATAGCTTGAATATTCATATCAATACTTAAAACTAAATCATTTCCTCTATTTGAATTTTCATAATCTTCTCCACCATCTCCTATAATATTACCTTTTGCATCCATAACTTTACTTATACTTCCATTTTTACCAGTAAGTTCGCTATCATATTTAGCTTCTATTCCATCTAACCCTTGATTATCACTTCCAACAAATCCAATAATATGTGATGCTAATGTAGAATATGGATAATATCTTTTTGTATCTTCATCTATATTAATTCCTGTAAAAATATCATTATTTTGCATCCAAACTCTCAATTCATCTGTTTTTTCTTTATCAACTCTTTTTACTATTGTTTCTATAGAACTATTTTTATTTACTTTTTTTAAAACTTTTTCATAATCTAATTCGAATATATCGGAAAAGGCTTTTGCAACCTTTTCTTTATTCTCTTTTGCAATATTTAAGGGATTTACAGAAACTGTTTCTACAGAACTACTTTGAGCTAATACAATTTTTCCACTAGAATCATAAATAGTTCCTCTATTTGCTGTAATTATTCTACTTACATGCAATTGATTATTTGCTTTTTCACTCCACTTTTCTCCTTCAACAAATTGAATTATTATAAGTCTTATAATAATTATTACCCAAATCACATTACAAACAATCAAAATAAATATCATTTTCTTTTTTGAATCTAAATTACTGTTTATCATACTGCCTCCCAAATTTTTGTTATTAAATATTATTAGTAAAACATAAAAAAAGAACTAAAAAACATAAATGATATTTTCAACTAACCTACGAAATAGAAAAATGGAAGCTTTGCTTCCATTTGGGTGAATTTTATTTATTTACAACTTTGTCAAAATTATAAATCTGATTAGATGATTTTTAATATATCACTTTTTTCTGAAAATATTTATAAACCCTCCACCATACAACACTAACAGTAATTATGACTATAACTGGAATCATCCCTAATTGCTGTACATTTGTAATAATATATACAACACATATCATCATTAGTGATAAGGTTATTACCATAAACTCATTACTTAACAATATAGTTATAAGTTTATTTTTCTCCAGCACATCTGCATTAGTTTTTGTAATTATACAAAACATCCAATGTGATGAAAAAAGCATTATTATATTACAAAATACAATAATGCTTTTATTTTTTACCTGTTAAATTTTCCATGAAAATATCAAACCAATTTTTTTCTTGTTCTAATATTACTTCTTCTGTTCTATGTTCAACATAATCTTTTTTTGGTAATGCTATATAAACAGTTTGTTTTTTAGTTAGTTTTTGCATTCCTAAAATTTCTTTTGCAGCTTGTTCTATATTATTTAAATTCAAACTATTTTGAATTCCAATTTCTAATTGATCATTTTCTTTTTGAATTGTTGTTACTTCTGATTTTAAATTTTGAATCTTTGAAAATTTTTCATTAATTTGAGCTTCTCTAAAAAGTATGAAAAATAACGCAGCAAATATTAATATTGTTTTTAAAGAAATAGCAAACTTCAATTTAAAATTAGTTCTTTTCTGTTGTTGTGCTTCTCGTTTTTTCTGTGAATTTATAGATGTTTTTGTATTATTTGATTTAATTGCTTTTTTCTTATTATTTGTACTTTTTTTCGGTTTAGTTTTTTTGTAATCTGGAGCTATTTTTCTAGGATTAGTATCATACTGATATCCATAATAATTATTTGCCATATTTTCCTCCTTTCTTTTCTCGTTTCTCTTGTCATCCTCCCTATCAATGATTTTTTTCAAAATCCCTGAAACTGTAGCAACAAATAAGACATTATTTTGTATTCGCTCACTCGTCATCCTCGACTGTCAACTTTTTTTAAATCCTTGAAACTGCAACAAATAACTCATTATTTTGTGTACAGTTACTTATAAATATTTTTTTAATTTATGTAATGAAATCTCAATTAATTTTTTCTGTATTTATATTTTTTCAAATATTCTTAATTTTGCACTTTTGCTTCTTGAATTTTCGCTAATTTCATCTTCTGATGGAAGCATTGGTTTTTTTGTAATTATTTTTCCTTTTGTTTCTGCTCCACAAACACAATATGGTAATCCAGGTGGACATGTACATTTTCCGTACAGAATCGTTAAATGCATTTTTTACAGCCCTATCTTCTAAAGAATGAAATGTTAAAACACATAATCTTCCACCACTTTTTAAACAATCTATACTATCTATAATTGTATTATATAATGGTTTAATTTCATCATTTACTTCTATTCTTATTGCTTGAAATGTTCTTTTAGCTGGATGTCCATCTCCTTTCGAAAATGGAACAACACTTTTTATAATATTTACTAATTCTTCTGTAGTTTCAATTTCTTTATTTTTTCTTTGTTCAACAATCTTTTTCGCAATTCTTCTAGAATATCTTTCTTCTCCATATTCAAAAATTATTCTAGCAAGTTCTTCTTCACTATATTTATTTACAACATGTTTTGCCGTAAATTTCTGTGTTTTATCCATTCTCATATCAAGTTCACTATCTAATCTATAACTAAATCCTCTATTTTTTTCGTCTAATTGATATGAAGAAACTCCTAAATCAAGTAATATTCCATCAACTTCTGATATTGTTAAATTCTCTAAAATATTTTTAATATTATCATGATTATCATGAACATATAATACATTAGAAAATTCTTCTAATCTTTTTTTAGCAACACAAATAGCCTCTTCATCTCTATCAATTCCGACAAGAAGCCCCTTTTCTGATATTCTTTTTACTATTTCCTTGCTATGTCCAGCTCCGCCCATTGTTCCATCAACATATATACCTTCTGGTTTAATATTTAAACCTTCTATACATTCTTTGAGCATAACTGACTTATGATTAAATTCCAAAATATTACCCTCTCGATAAAATTTCTTATATAGCATAAACAGTTGGTAAATTTATACCAACTGTCTTTGCTAAATTGTAATCTTTTTCTTTTGTACCTTAAAACTTCATCCTTCGTACTTTAAAATCTTTTGTATTATATATTTTTACATTAGTAAATTATATATCTTTTCTTTAGTATACAAAATTTCTTTTGTAACTATTTTCGTTAATCTTTAGTAACACTAAAGGTTTTATCTTTTGTGTACTTTTTCTTTGGTATTTTTAATTTTATCTTTTGTATTTTTTTAATATACTTTTTTGTATATTTTTTCTTTAGTAATTTAAAAATCTTTTGTACTTTAATGTTTTATCATTAGCATTTATATAAACTTTAGCAAGTTATATACCAAGCATTTCCATCTTTTGTGCAATCTCTTCAGCTGAAATATCTTCATCACATTTTTGCCATTTTTCTTTACTCCAAATTTCAATTCGAGAATCCATACCAACTATAATAACGTCTTTTGATAATTCTGCAAATTCTCTTAAATTACTTGAAATTAAGAATCTACCTTGTTTATCTATTTCACATTCAATTGCTCCAGCGAAGAAAAATCTTGAGAATGCTCTAGCATCCTTATTAGAAATTGGAAGTGTTCTTAGTTTTTGTTCAAAGTTTTTCCATTCTTCAATAGAAAACGCAAATAAACATCCATCTAAACCTTTTGTAATTATGAACTTTTCACCAATATCTTCTCTAAGCTTAGCAGGCATTATTAATCTACCTTTAGCATCTAGAGAATGCTCAAATTCGCCAATTAGCATTAGGTTATATCCCCTTCCACTTTTCTACCACTTTGTTCCACTTCTCTCCACTTCAATTAAATTTTAATATATAACTTTTTCTTTTGCAAGTATTTTTTTATATTTTTTTGAAAAATTTTTATATACATTTCTTCCACTAGTGTTTTAATATTGTTTTATTTGTTATATAATAAGGAAAATTGTAATTTGCATGGGAGATTTCATTTTCAAAAATTATTAACATATATATAAATTTTATTGCTCTTATT
>OFGE01002483.1_pt1 | contig 13534 bp, 10 predicted proteins | sample 1521681 | NCBI WGS metagenome assembly OFGE01 (sample SAMEA3504093, study PRJEB24116) | mouse gut metagenome | biome: mouse gut; feature: mouse-associated habitat; material: faeces | place: Denmark | collected 2011 | reverse complement strand
ACTAGGAACTGGATATGAATAATATAATTTTGTTAATAATTCTGATATAAAGTAAAATTAAATAAGAGCAAAAAAAAATATATATGTTAATAATTTTTGAAAATGAAATCTACCCTACAAATTACAATACATATAGCTGATAATAAGTTGAAATTATATGTCTTTTATTATATAATTGGAACAAAAGTAAGTTGTTGTAGAGGAGGAATTTATATATGAATAAAACAGCATGGATATTTTCATATAAACTAAAAAAGGGTGTAAGTGAAGAACAATTTGTAGAATTAACGCAAAAATTACACGATGAAATTATTTCTAAAGCAAATGGATTTATTTCTTGGGAACATTACTTACAAGGTGATATATGGACTGATTTTGTTCTTTGGGAAACAGAAGAAGATGCAAATAATGCAACCACAATTGGGAAAGGTAAAGAAGTAACTAATAATTTTTATGCTTGCATTCAAATGAACACTTGTAAAGCGTTAATTTCAAGACTAATAAAAAAGTATTAGATATACAAATTACAATTTAATGTTTAATTCTTCCTTTTATTGGATACAATTTCAATATAATAAAAGGGGGAATTCTATGAAATCATTTTTATTAAAAAATAAAATTGTAATTGCTTTATCTTTTACAGTTTTAATATTACTAATTAGTTTATTTGCTAAAAGTTTTGGTATGGAAAATTATGAGTCTGTTGATTACTCATTAGGAATTGTTAATACTGAATATTTAAATATGAGAAGTGGAGCAGGAATAAATTTCACTTCAATAGATTTACTTAACAAGAACGAATATGTTAGAATTTTTGGAAAAATTGGTGACTGGTATATAATTCAAAATGAAGAAAATCAAATAGGTACAGCTAATGTTAAATATATTACTCCAACAGAAGAGCAAAAGGCAGCTGTTACAAATACAGAAACAATAGATAATGTTTCAGATGTAAATTTAACTTCTGATGAATCTCAATTACTTTCTATTATAAATGCTGAAAGAGAAAAAAATAATCTACCAATATTGCAAATAGATGAAAATTTACAAAATGTTGCTAAATTAAAAGCTAATGATTTAGTTCAACAAAATTATTTTTCACATATATCTCCAACTTATGGTACACCATTTGATATGTTAAAATCTCATAATATTTCTTATAAAACTGCAAGTGAAAATATTGCTGGTAATTCTGATATAAAATCTGCTTTTGACGCTTGGATAACTTCTGATTCTCATAAGGAAAATATTTTAAGTAATGATTATAATTATACTGGAATTGCTGTAGTCGATAGTATTGCATATGGAAAAATTATTGTCGAACTTTTTATTGGAAAATAGAAAAAAATAGAATATTGAAGCAGACTATATAACTTACTTCAATATTCTATTTTTTTATTTTAATTAATATTTTTCATGTTCAAATATATTTTTCTACATTCATTATCAAGCTTCCCTTTTATATTAAAAATGATTGTATATATTACATATTCATCAAACAAATTTAAATTTTCAATTCCATTATTTCTTATATTAGAATAATCTTTTATATATTTTTTTAAGCCTGAAAGCTTTCCAGAAAGTTCTAATGCTTTTTTAGTTCTAGTAATAGGATTTATCTTTGATTGTATAAATTTATATAATGGTACTCCAGCAAAAGTTAGAAAATATGCTACAAATGCTAGTATTCCAAGTGATGCAAAATTCATAAAAATTGGTATAGTAGTAAGTGTATAAAAAATCATCCATATCATAAATATTTCCATAATAGAAACAATATCTATATCTTTCGGTTTTAATTCACGAACATATTTCTGAATTTTTAAATCTTTTTCTAATTGATACTTAAATTCTTTTTTGTTTATATTTCTTATATTTTTTAATACATATTTTTCATGATTATTTAATCTAATATTGTTTTCTAAAATTGTTAATTTATTATCATTTAATTCTATAATTTTTCTAAGTTTCAAATTTAATAGTGTAGCTACAACTTCATCTTCAACATTTATTTTTTTATTATAACAATATGAAAGAATTGCTGGAGATTCATTATACAAAATATCACGATAATATTCATATTTTTCTAATTTGTACTTCCTTTCATATTTATTTATAATATTTTTTTCATATATTTTTTGAAGAAAAATTGCAATTATTCCATCTAAATTAATTGATATAGCCATACTTAGTAAAAGTATTATAATTTTATCGTAAATACGATGTTGGCTATTTTCAAGTAAATTATTTATATATTCCATTTTTGATATAATAATATAAAAAGAAATACTTAATATAGCAAATATAATTATAATTACATAACTTTTCTTATATTCTTTATAATATTTTTTACATATAAAATATACAATTATTGAATTTAATATTGCAAATATTATGGCTATCATTATTTTTTCTCCTTAATGATATAATTATTTATATTAGCTTTTTTATACAAAATAAAGGATAGCCAAAACTATCCTTTATCTTATTAAAATTTTCTTTTTCTTGCAGCCTCTGACTTTTTCTTTCTTCTAACACTAGGTTTTTCATAATGTTCTCTTTTTCTTACTTCTTGAATTACACCAGTTCTAGCGCATTGTCTCTTAAATCTTTTAAGAGCGTCTTCTATATTTCCATTATTAACTTTTACCTCTAACATATTTTTCCCCTCCTTCCGAAGCTTAAAAATAAACATCTTGATCTTCTGGGATTGATTCTATTTTTTATATGTAATTAATCCATTAGATTCACTCAGCTGTTTAATATTATACATTAGTTTTATACTAATTGTCAATACTTAATTTGTTTCAAATAATTCTCCTATTGAAGTTTCTTCATGTATTCTTTTTATTGCTTCTCCAAATAATTCAGATATTGATACAACAACAATTTTATCTATTTGCTTTTCTTTTGGTAAAGGAATTGTGTTTGTCATAACTAGTTCTTTTATTGATGAATTTTGTATTCTTTCAATTGCTGGTCCTGAAAGTACACCATGTGTACATCCTACATATACCTCATTTGCACCAAACTTCTTTATTACTTCGGCAGTTTCCATTATTGAACCAGCTGTATCAACTTCATCGTCAAATACTAAAGCATTCTTTCCTTCTATTTCACCTATAACACTAGTAGCAATAGCTCTATCATCATTTCCATCTCTACGTTTATCTACTAAAGCTATTGGACATCTAAAATGTTCAGCATATTTGTAAGCTTTCTTTGAACTTCCTGCATCTGTTGCAACAACAACTTTATTTTCTATATTTTTATTATCAAAGTATTTTTGAAGTAAATTTTGTCCTGTTAAAACATCACAATTTATGTTAAAGTAAGCTTGTATTGCTTTATTATGCAAATCACAAGTAAGAACTCGATTTGCACCTGCTGACTCTATAACATTTGCTAATAATTTTGCAGTAACTGGTATTCTTGGTTGATCTTTTTTGTCAGACCTAGAGTACATATAATATGGTAAAACTACTGTAATTCTTTTTGCAGATGCTCTTTTAACTGCATCAATCATAATTAGTAATTCCATTATTCTTTCATTTACAGGTGGTTCTGTAGTTTGAACTAAAAATATGTCTTTATCTCTAACTGTTTCTAAAATTTGAACAAAATTATTATCGTTCTTAAATTTCATTAATTTTCGCTTTCCTTTTTCAATATTAAGATACTCGCATATTTCATCTGTAAATTTTTCTGCAGACTCACTACATGAAAAAACTTTTAATTTATCCATTTATACCTCCATTATTTTTGCCTATCAGGCATTTATATATTTTAAAATGTTAATATTGTATTTATAAATTACTATCTTTATCTATTCCAATACCCTTAGCTGCAATTTTTTCTTCTACCTCTTTTACTTCATATGCAGGTTGAATTGATACAATTTTTTCGTTTTCAGCAATTACTTGATTTGCAATAGCAATAACTTCATGTTCTTCTTTTGCAATTTCATTATTTTTATCTTTAAATTCATGGAAGAATAATACTTTTGGATTTTTAGTTTCTTCTATGTTTTCATATCTTGCTTCATCACCAAATTTTAATTGTACTGTTTTTCCTTCTTTTAAACTTGCTTTAACATCAATTTTCTTTTGATTAGTTGATCCTCTAAATTTCAAATCTACAATTTTCTTTTCTTCAACAAATTCTCCATCTACCATTATATCTATATTTTCTAATAATTTCTTAGTAAAATCATGTTCTTTGTACATTTTTCCATAAACATCTTTTTCAAAATCATATCCTGTGTAGCACCATATTGTTTTTTCTGGATAAACTTCTTTTACTCTTTCTACTAATTTAACTAAGCCTTGTTGGTTTATAATTTCTAATGGTTCACCTCCTAAGATTGAAAGTCCTGATATATATCCAGGTTTCATTAAATCTATTATATAGTCTATTGTTGAATCTTCAAATTTTTTACCATAATTAAAATCCCATGCTTCTTTATTATGACATCCCTTACAATGGAAATGGCATCCACTAACATATATTGAAACTCTAACACCCGTTCCATCTTGAATATCTACTGTTTTTATATCTGCATAATTCATAATTTTTCTCCAATCGTAAAAAAAATAACTAGTAATACACTACTTCTTTTTTCAGCTAATTTTTTTATAAAACAACAACTTAATAATATTTAAATAATAAATAATCAAGATATTATTAAATTTGCATAATTATCTTCCAGAAAAAATCCTTCCATTTTGTTAGATTTTCTAGACCATAAAGATTTAAGCCGTTAGAATTATAAATTTATATACAAAACTATTAATAATTCAAACGGCTCCTTTGTAACTAATTAATTTTTATATACTTCACTTGAATTTATATTATGTATGTAAAATTAAATGTGAAGTACTCTTGATTTTATCTCTTTTGTTTTTCCAACATTCCAGAAGTTTTCTCCTAAGTAACCACATGTTCTTCTAGTAACATTCATTTTGCTGTGGTCTTTATTACCACATTGTGGACATTCCCATTCATTTTGTTCATTAATTGTTATTTCTCCATCAAATCCACAAATATGACAATAATCAGATTTTGTATTAAATTCAGCATATTGAATATTATCGTAAATAAATTTAACAATTTCTTCTAATGCTTCTAGATTGTTTTTCATATTTGGTATTTCTACATATGATATAGCTCCACCTGATGATATAGGTTGATATTTAGCTTCAAATTTTAATTTGTCAAATGCATTTATTTTTTCCCTAACATCAACATGATAAGAATTTGTGTAATATCCTTTGTCTGTAATCTCTTCGATGTCTCCAAATCTTTCTTTATCTACTCTTGCAAATCTGTAGCATAAACTTTCTGCTGGTGTTCCATATAATGCAAATCCAAGTCCTGTTTCTTGCTTCCATCTATCTACAGTATCTCTCATGTGTTGCATAACTCTTACTGAAAATTCTTCTCCAACTGGATTTGTATGACTAACACCTTTCATTAGTTTTGTAAGCTCATAGATTCCTATATATCCTAAAGAAATTGTTGAGAAACAAGAATTTAATAATTCATCTATTTTTTGACCTTTTTCAAGTCTTGCTATAGCTCCATATTGCCAATGAATTGGTGATGCATCTGATACTGTTCCAAGTAAAGCATTGTGTCTGCACATTAATGCGTCTTTACATAGTTCTAATCTTTCATCAAATAGTTTCCAGAATTTTTCCTCATCTCCATTTGCTATAATTCCTATTTGTGGTAAGTTTATACTTACAACACCTTGATTAAATCTAGATTCGAAAACATATTCTCCTTTTTCATTTTTCCATGGAGATAAGAAACTTCTACATCCCATTGGGCTAAATACATTTCCTTCATAATTTTCTCTCATTATTTTAGCTGAGATATAATCTGGATATAATCTCTTTGATGAACATTTAACTGCAAGTTTTGTTAAATAATCATATTTTCCACCTTTTAAGCAGTTGTTTTCATCTAATACATATATTAGTTTTGGGAATGCTGGTGTTATATATACACCTTTATCATTCTTTATACCTTGTAATCTTTGTTTTAATATTTCTTCAATAATTAATGCATTTTCTTCGATATATTCGTCATCTTTATCTAAGAACATAAATATTGTAACAAATGGACTTTGTCCGTTTGTAGTCATTAAAGTATTAATTTGATATTGAATTGTTTGAACTCCTGAAGATAAATCTTCTTTTCTTCTTTCTATTGCATCTTCTCTAGCTCTTTCATTTGCTTCTTCTTTAGAATATCCTTTTTCAACATATCCTAAAAATCTCTTTTTATATACTTTATCATATGTTTTTCTTAAATATTTTCCTAAGTGACGAATATCTACTGATTGTCCACCATATTGACTACTAGCTACAGCTGCAATTATTTGTGTCATAACTGTACAAGCAACTTGAAAGCTTTTTGGACTTTCTATCATTTTTCCATTCATTACTGTTCCATTATCAAGCATATCTCCTATGTTAACTAAGCAACAGTTATGCATTGGTTGTACAAAATAATCTTTATCATGAAAATGTAGTACACCATCATTATGAGCTTTTACAATTCTTTCTGGAAGCATTATTCTATCAGCTAAATCTTTAGAACATTCTCCAGCAATTAAATCTCTTTGTGTAGAAACCAATGCTGCATTTTTATTACTATTTTCTTCCATTGTGTCTTTGTTAGCATTTCTAACTAAACTTAATATACTTTCATCTGTTGAATTTGCTTGACGAATCATTGCGTGTTTATCTCTATATAATATATATTTTTTTGCTAATGTGAATTTTCCAAATTCCATTAATTTACGTTCTATAATGTCTTGAATTTCTTCAACTGACATTGATGGTTTATTTAAACTTTCTATATATTTTGTTATAAATTCAATTGATGATCTTGATACTTTATCCTTTCCACCAACTTCTTTGTTTGCATTACTAATAGCAATTACTATTTTGTCACTATTGTAATCTACTTTTCTACCGTCTCTCTTAATTACTTTCATTTCCTAATTCCTCCATTATAGAACTTTTTTTATTTTTATAATCTTTTGTACTCAACTCATGAATAGATTTTAACACTTTAAAAAGTAATGTCAAATTCATACTTGTTATGTTTCCAAAAGCTTCAATCCCTTGATAATTTTACATTTTTTGCTGGTTACTTTTTGCATTATTTTTATTATCAAATTTAGGTTAAATTTCCAATTAATTGTAACTGTAAGAATAGAGGTTTTTATATTTCAAATATATTACATTTTTTATTCGAAAAATTAATTTTATCTAATTTTTATTTACATTTTATTGTGTTTTTGGATAAAAACGATAATAATTCCTATTTTTATTTTTATTCTTTCAAGGAATATTTGTTCGCATAAAATCAGATATCATCATGCATATATAGAACAAAAGTGGACAATAGGATAATTACAAAATATAAAAATTTACTAAATTGTCCACGTATTTGTTCGAAGCGCCAATTTTGTTGTACAAAATTGTGTGCAAAAATTAGCGAAGCTGATATTTAGTAGGAAGTGCAAAGCACTTTCCTACTAAATATCAAAAAAGTACTTTTAATATTTTCTTTTATTAAAAGTACTCTTTATTTATATTACATTTTAAATTTATTTTATAACAATTAAATATATATTACCTATTCAACTTCTCTTGCTTTAACTATAACTCTTTGTTTACTATCATCTGTACAAGTAATTAATGTTATTTCTTTCAAACCATTCGTTCTTTGTGTTGTACATCTTGTATCTTCTGGTTCTACTACATATTTATCATAAACTTTATAAGTTAATGTTCTTCCTTTATTTTCTCCTACTAAATCTGTTATTTCTATATCATCACCAATAGATAGTTTTGGTACATGGCTAAAAAATTTATCACTTCTATAATTATGACCTACTATACAAAAGTTACCTACTTCATTTGGATCTGAACCATGAAATTTACATGGTGAAATTTTTAATAATTCATCAGTAGTATCATTTAATATAGGATATGTACAATCTATTGATGGTATATTTATTGTAGCCAAAGCATAATATCTAGTCCCACTAGCTGTTTCTCTCCAATCTATATTATCATCTAAATTTTCATCTTCAACTGGTTCTGTATAAACAACTTCAAATGGATCTTCTGTATTTAATATTACAACAATTGCATTATTTGCAAATTTAATTGTTGTATCATCTACTACATTATCTTCAAATGATAAGTTAGATAATATTTCTTGAGAAATTGCTTCATTTTTATTTTTATCATATTCTGCATATATGTAGTAAGAAAATAAAATACATACTAAAAAGATAGAAATAAAGAAGTCAATTTTATACATTCTTTTTTTTCTTTTAAGTTCTGGTGTAATATACAATTTTTCAGAAACTAAAATTTGATTCATTTTTTTCCCTTTCTACGTATTTTATCATAATAATTATAACATTTAAATATTTTGTTATCAAGAGTTTTTTATTTATTTTCATTGGAAAAAAAAGGCACCTTTCTATTAATATATTAAAAATACTAATTATACTCTTAGTATACTAGTTTATTTTTAACATTAATAGAAAGATACTTCTATTTTACCATATATCATCTGTAAATTTATTATTTTTAGTATTTGTTATTTTTCTAAATTTACTAAACACTCCATTACTTCTTTTTGCTGTTTCTTTTGTTAGATTAAAATTCTTTATACCATTATTTTTTTGAACTTTTTCTAATTCATCAAACAATTGTACTTCGTCTGTTTCGATTTCATAAGGTATATCTTTTTCAAATTCTACTTTTTTGAAAATATTTTTTTCATTACCTATAGACATTCCCTCTATTTTAGATTTGGCAGCAATTACATTTGTTTCTGAAAAATCTATTTCTTTATATTTCTCCCCAAATATGTCAAATTCTTCATTTAAGTTAGAACCTTCATTATTAATAGAATTTGATGATATTACATCTTCTATATAATCCATACTAAATGCACTTTCATCTTGAACATCATTATTAGTACTATAGCTTGTTATTTCCTCAATATCATCATAATTTCCATGAATTTTAAAAGGAATTTTTTCAACAATCTCATTTTCCTCTTGGTTATTTTCTCTACTATTGCATTCTTCTATATTTAAATCTAAGTTATGTTCTTTTGGAATATCAAATTCAGCAATATCTCTTCCAAATACTTTAGAAACATTTTCATAAAATATAGTATAAATATTTTTTAGTCCTTCTATTCTCCAATAATTTGAACTTATTAGTGTAGCAATATTTAAATTTACACGGCTTTTTTCTTTTTTCAATTTTTCTTCATTTTCTTCCATATTTGTTAAATATGATTTATTGTAAAGGTCTTTATATGCTTTTTTTGTAGCTTTATTAGATATTTCTCTTAATAATAACTCATATAAATTATTTATTTGAATTATATCTGTATTAAAATTTGCACAAGCTTCACTCATTAATTGATTATGACTATTTTCCCCATGTATAATTGTCATTCTTTCATAATCTAAAAATTGTACTTCATACTCTTTAACTGCTAATATAAAATCTATTTTTGCTCTTTCATTTCTAACATATTTTTTGTGTAAATTTATTCTGGCAGCTCCATTATCTATATCTGTTAATAATTTATTCATTTTGTCATAGATTACAGCATATGAAGCAGCTTCTTTTTTTGCTGTTTCTACCCCAAATCTTGTTGCATTTTCAATAACATCTTGATTAAATGGTATTTTCTCTCCTTTTCCATTTTCTGATAATATTTCTATAATAGATTGTATATCATCAAATTTTGAAAAAGCTTTAATTTCTGATATATCTTCTTCTGTTATTCCGTCAAAATTAATTCTTGAAATTTCGTATATATCATTATATTCGTTTTCAGCTTTTTTCTTTTCTCTCTTACATGTTGAAAGTTCAAATCTCTTATCATTATATTCTTCTAATGCCTTTAATAAATTTTCTTTCACTTCTTTCATTTTAGCATTATTTTCTTCAACTTCAATTTCTATTTTTTCAATACATTTTCTTATTTCTTCAACTTTACCATCTATATTGTTGAATAATAAATTTCTATTATATTCTAATTCAGCATTCTTTTTATATAAAACTTTTTGAGCAGATTGAATTTCTTTTATTTTTTCTAAACTTTCATTATACTCTTGTATTGCAACAAGCTCTTTTTGATAATTAATTTGATATTTTTCTAACTTTTCAACTAATTCACAATAGTTTTTATAGTTATCTCTCAAATTACATTCTCTTCTATAATTTAATAAATTATCAAAGTATCTTTCTAATACTATAGCACTTCTTTCATACATATAAACTCTGCCCTCCTAAAGTTATAAAAAGAATGACATATTATGCCAATATTTTTTTTATTATATATAAATTTACTAAAAATGTCTATAAAAATATATAGTTTTTTATTAAATTTTATATTTCGATTTTTTCTATAAAAAAGTATTTTTTAATTTATATTAGCTTTTCAAATAATATCTAGCATAGATTTAAACATTTTTTATATATTAAGATAAATTCTTCTTTTTAATTCGTTGATTATTATTTTTTTAGGTGATATAATATTTATTAACTTGTACATTTACAATTTTGAAGGGAGTTGTTAATATGGCGCTTTTGTACTTACTATTAATTACCTTTTTTATGTTATGCTTTTATTCAGTAATAGTAACAGTGTTTTCAATGTTTTTTTCAATTATCTTCTGGATATTTTCAATCATGTGGAAACACAAATGGATCACATTAATAATATTGATAATTCTTTATTTATTATTGTGATTTAAGTAACTTATTAACAATTTCACATTAGCAAGCTATGTATGCTAATTCAAAAGAGTTTACATTTGTCTTGAGACTTAGTCTCAGCAATGTAAACTCTTTTGGTATATTTATAAGATTTTTTAATATATCTTACTATTTTTTGAAAATGCAACATATGTATAGAATTGGTCAAAAATGTACTTCTATTTATGTCTCAAATTGGTCATTAATTGGTTAAAAGTTATTTACAAATTACTTAATTTAGTTATATAATTCAAAAATAGTAACCTTTTAAGAATGGAGGGATGACTATGTTACTTAACAAATTAATTTCAAAAGTCGAAGTAAAAAATACAGTTGGTGATCTAAACTTAGATATAACTAATATACATTCTGACTCTAGAAAAATTAAAGAAGGAGGACTTTTTATAGCAATTAATGGATTCTCTAAAAATGGAGTAGAATTTATCTCTGATGCTATAAAAAATGGTGCAAAAGCAGTTATTGTAGAACCTGATGTTGATATAAATACTTTAGATATTCCAGATAACATGCCTGCTATTTCTGTAAAAAATACAAGAAAAGCATTAGCACAAACTGCCTGTGAATTTTACGATAATCCTTCAAAAAAAATCAAACTTATTGGAATCACAGGAACTAAAGGAAAAACTACTACTACTTTTATGGTAAAATCAATTTTAGAAAAACATGGTTTAAAAGTTGGTTTAATTGGTAGTATTGCAATTTATATTAATGAAGAAAAAATCGAAGATACAGATAGAACTACACCTGAGAGTATTGAAATTCAAAAAAATTTAGCTATGATGGTAGACAAAAAAGTTGATGTTGTAATTATAGAAGTATCTTCACAAGCCATGAAACTTGATAGAGTTGCAGGATGCGAATTTGATGTTGGTTTATTTACAAATTTAACTGAAGATCATATAAGTGCAAAAGAACATCCTACAATGGAAGATTATTTTAATTGCAAATTAGAATTATTAAAAATATCTAAGCATGCAGTTATAAATAATGATGATGAAACAGTAAGAAAAGTTAAAGATTTACTTCCAAATAAAGATATTAGAACTTTTTCAATTGATAATCAATCTGATTTTAAGGTAAATCCAACTAATATTAAAATTACTGATTCTAACATAGATTTTTCAATAATGTTTAATGGAAAAGAAGAAAAAATTGAAGCTTGTATTCCTGGAAGATTTAGTGTTTACAATGCTTCTGGTGCAATAGCAGTTTCTTCATATTTTGATGTTACAGCTGACGAGATAAGACAAGCTTTAAAAACACTTAAAGTTTTAGGAAGAAGTGAACTTGTTGATAATAAACTTGGATTAACTATTATGATAGATTATGCACACACACCTTCTAGTTTGGAAAGTATACTAACAGCAGTAAAGTCTTATGCTAAAGGAAAAATAATTTGTGCTTGGGGTGTTGGTGGAGATAGAGATGCTGCCAAACGTCCTGTAATGGGTGAAATTTCTGGTCGTTTAGCTGATTATACTGTATTAATGTCTGATCAAGTTCGTACTGAAGACCCTTTAAAAATTTTAAAAGAAATCGAAGTTGGAATTATTCCAACTGGAAAGCCATACAAAATTATTGTTGATAGAACTGAAGGAATTCGTTATGCAATTTCTATTGCCAAACCTGGTGATATTATAGTTATTCCTGGTCTTGGACATGACTTATATCTTGAAAAAAACGGAATTAAATATCCTTATGATGAAAGAAAAGTTATAAGTAAGTTAATTGATGAAATGATTGAATCTGGTGAGAGACAACCTATAAATTAAATATTAAATAAGAATTTCATTTTTGTTTTTTATATTTTAAAAAGATTATTCAATTTTTTATAAAATTTGAATAATCTTTTTATTTTCCCATTTTGATATTTTTGGATGCATCTTTAAGTCTTGAATACCTTCTGATATATATGCATTTGCTTAATTCCGTTTAGTTATCAGAACTTAATAAATGTTTTTATTTTTCTATTGTCCAAACACCATCTACATAACTACATGATGTATCACTTGGTAAAACAACTACTGGACGTACACCTGCCGAAATAGCATAAGTATCACTATAACCAACTGCCATTATTAATCCTCCACTATGAACACTCCAAATATAAGCCTCGTGTTTATCATAAGATGAAGCTAACCAATAACAACCTGGTTCATTTGTCATATATAAGTCATAATCACCTGTCATATATTCATATCTTGGATAACTTGCGGAATCATTATCATATGCTAAATCTGTATTATTTTTTGCATTATAGCTATTAATTACTAATTCTAGTGTTGGTGCACCTGTTGCTGTTGCTCCTGCTATTCCATTTGCTAATACATTCCATGCTGTTGAATGTGTTAATCCATTTATTAATTTATCTCTAGATTCATATCCGTTTACAATATGTGTTCCTTCAGTTATTAATTCTGCATTTTCTGCACATCCAGTACTATTTGGCAAATAATCTGCTAATATAGCATATATTTTATCTTCATCTTTATACAATATTCTCCAATCGTCTGTTGTGCTTTCAGTTCCTAATATGTTATTTCCTAAATCTATATATTCTCCAATATTAGCATTTGTCACTTCTGCTAATGTTGTTTTATTGTTTGTTTCTGGTGTTTGTGATGAACCATTTATTCCTTCGCTTGTTCCTTCTTTTCCTGGTTCTACTGGCATTGCTGTTAACCTAACTCCTATTG
>OFGE01002481.1_pt1 | contig 13537 bp, 8 predicted proteins | sample 1521681 | NCBI WGS metagenome assembly OFGE01 (sample SAMEA3504093, study PRJEB24116) | mouse gut metagenome | biome: mouse gut; feature: mouse-associated habitat; material: faeces | place: Denmark | collected 2011 | reverse complement strand
CATTTTTAAATTTTTCATATTGTATTATTGTAAGAGTAATATTAATAAATCTATTAAATTAACCCTACAAATTACAATTTAATTTTGAAATTTATAAAATGTTTCAAGACTTTTAAAAACTTGAAATTACTGGAATAGTATGGTATAATTTCAGATAAATACTCGTAGATATACGAGATACAATAAATATAAAAATAGTAATTCTCTAAAACAAATGTTAGGAGGAATGTAAAATGTTAAAGTATGTAGCATTAATGAAAGTCGACCGCCCCGCACTGTGGTCTAAGTGGCATACTGGTTCAACTGCACAGTATTATAAAAGTGAAATTGAAACAGACAAAGAAAAAGTAGAAAAATGGCTGAAAGAGGAATTAGAAAAGTATCCAAATGCTAGAGTTAATGAGAATATATCAGACAGGGAGTATCTCATTTGGAACACTATTATTGCATTTGATGAAAATGAAAGTGAAAATGTTGAAGCATTCATCAAAAATTTATTTTAAGTAATTTTATTATTAAAAAGCAGATAATAATTATTAAGATTATTATCTGCTTTTTTCTATTGCTCAGCAATTCCTATTAAAGCTTAGTCCAATTTTTATACAGAAAGAACTGTATGTTGTATTAATTTAACATACAGTTCCCTCTGCTTAATTATTTTTCCGATATTTCGTTGCGCACATGCCGATGCATGATTTATAGCACTTATCAAGCATAATTTTTACGCAAACGTTTCTCGAATCTTCCCACTCGACCCTGCTATCATTTATTGCTAAATCTTCAATTACAATATGATCAGCAGTGATCAAGGATTCAGGATCTTTGTTAGCCATCATGGCAACAATGTGATCTTTCATCATTTCTACAGTGTTAAATTCCTTGGCTTCTGCCATGGAGTCTGCAAGAGATCCCTTTTGTGGTCTAAAAATAATCATAATTTAACCTCCATAAATATATCTGGAGGCAATGCACAGCAAGTTCCAGAAAAAATTATTATTTTTTTTGGAACTTGCTGTGCAAAGTATAATAGATTAAATTTATTATAACATACATATTTTTTTAAAACAAGTTTAACATGATATTGATAAGAAATAGAATAAATGCAAAATTAATTTAATGTTTATTTGCATTTTTATATTATAATTTACTTATATAGTGTTTTAGAAGATATAGTAAATGAAAATATATTAAGTATTATTTCCTATTTATTAAATATGAAAAACTTTTTTTATTTTTTCAATTTTTCTATTAATATATTTTAGTTTTATATTAGCTAATAATCCATTACTTTTGATAATTTTTTCTTTCTGATTTAATAATTTAATTACTTCATCATGTTTTTCTGGAGAAATAGAATGTAAAATATTTGCTTTAGCAATATTTTCTTTAACCATTTCTTCGTAATCTTTTTTATCACCATATAATCCCATAAGAAAACATCCTTTCTAGGAAAGTATATTATAATAAATTAGTGATGTCAAACTATAATTAAAAGACTGTATATGAGTTTTAGCGATTATGAATTTAAATAATCCATTATTCCAATATATATACTCCAAGCAAGTTCATTTTGATATTCATCTGTTTGAAGTAATTTATTTTCTTCTGCATTTGATAAAAAACCGCATTCTACTAGTACCAATGGAATCTCTACATTTTTAGTAAGATATATATTAGATATAGATTTTATAGTTCTAGAATTTTGTTTTTTCATGAAATTATTTAGACTAAGTTGGATACTTTCAGCAATCTTTTTACTATTTTCATCTTGATTTTTATAAAAGGTTTGCCACCCACTATATTGTGTTTGTTCTAATTTATTCATATGTATAGATACAAAAATTTCACTATTAGAATTGTTTGCAATTTTTACTCTATTTTTCATATCAGACACTTTTTGTTCTCTAATAGTATTACTATCAGCTTCATAGATTCCATTTTCATCTGAACGAGTTAAAATTACTGTACAATTGGAACTTTCCAATAGATTTTGTAATTTTAATACTAAACTTAAATTAAGGTCTGATTCAACAGAACCATCACTCCCAGTAGCTCCTCCATCTGGATTACCATGCCCAGCATCTAAAATGATTGTATGATTAGAAACAGGAGTAGATGAAACAGTTTGTGTAGAACACTGTTTACTAGAATCTAAGCTATAAATAAAAATTGCAAGTATAATACTTAAGTTTATAAATATTATTCTTTTTTTGTTAAAAATAATCATGACAACCTCACTTATATAAATTTAATTAATTATATGTGCAATATGATTGTTTTATTCTTTTGCTTATAAAATCCTAGAATATAAGACTTTTTTTGCATATTTAATAAAATTTTGGAAAAAATACAAAAAATGAATTTTAAGGGGAGTTTTATGAAAAAGTACAAAAAGATAAATATGAATGGAACACTTTTAGATAAAAATCAATTTGCTAAGCATATTGAAAAGGCAGCTTCGGAACATGTTATTAAAAGCTTTTCTAATAAAAACACGTATCCTATTTATAGATTAATGGATGATTACAAATTTATTTTAGAAACTTATAATTTACTTACTAAACATCTAAAATTAGGAATAAAAGTACACGCAGCAGGTGAATGGATTTTAGACAATTTTTATGTAATTGAAGAAACAGTAAAAGTTATTCAAAAAGAATTACCTATGAATAAATATAAAAATATGGTAGGGTTATTAAATGAAAAATATTTCGGATTTGCTAGAATATATGTTTTAGCAGAAGAAATTGTGGCCTTTTCAGATTGTAAAGTAGATAGAGAAACTATAGACATAGCTCTTCATAGTTATCAAAGAAAAAAACTTCTTAGTATGGAAGAATTATCAAGTATCGGAATTTTTATAAAAATTTCGATTATTTCTCATATTAGAGAACTTTGCGAAAAAATATATTCTTCTCAACTTCAAAAATATAAAGCAGAAAGTATAATTGAGAGACTAGTTGAAAATAAGCCACATACTAATCTAAAATTTGGTAATATAAACTATAATTTTAAATTTAATGAAGAAAAATTAAAATATCCTTTTGTAGAGTATTTATCATATAAATTAAAAAAATATGGGAAGAAGGCTGTTAGTTATCAAAATGTATTAGAAAAAGAAATTCAAAAAGCTGGTCTTACAATTTCTGAAGTAATTCAAAAAGAACATTTTAACATTGCAAATGTAAAAATTTCTATGGGAAATTGTATAACAAGTATAAAATCTTTAAATAGAATAAATTTTTCAGAACTATTTAGTTATATGAATGCATCTGAAGAATTATTAAAAATGGATCCGGCAGGAATCTATAATGATATGGATGAAGAAACTAAAGGATATTATAGAGGAATTATTGAAAAAAAATCTAAGAAAACTAAAATTTCTGAAGTTTATATTGTAGAAAAAATTATAGAACTATGTAAAAGATATGAAGGTTCAACAGATATAGAGAAAATGAAAAAAGCTCATGTTGGTTACTATTTAATTAAAGATGGAACTTATGAATTAGATGAGGCTTTAGAATTAAAAAAACATAGAAAAATGAGTATTAGACAAAAATCAAGAATGTATATTGCTATGAATATTTTAATTCCTTTATATTTTTGCTTAATATTATATTTTTATGTTTATGAAAATAGCAGAAATATAATATTCTCAATAATTAGCTGTATTGTAGCATATATACCAATATCAGAAATTTATTTAAGAATAGAAAACTATCTTATGGAGAAGTTTAAAAATCCTGTTTTAATTCCTAAAATGAATTTTGAAAAAGGAATACCAGAAAGTGAAGCAACTTTTGTTGTTATTCCTACAATCTTAAAATCAAAAGAAAAAGTTAAAGAAATGTTTCAAAAATTAGAGGTTTACTATTTAGCAAATAAATCTGAAAATTTATATCTTGCACTTTTAGGTGATTGCTCAGAAGAAAAAAATAAAGTAAAAGATTTTGATGAAGAAGTAATGGCAATAGGAATAGATTATTGTAATAAATTAAATGAAAAATATAAAACAGATAAGTTTAGCAAATTTCACTTCTTATATAGAGAAAGAATATGGAATTCGAGTGAGGAATCGTATATTGGATGGGAGAGAAAAAGAGGACTATTAACTACTTTTAATAAATATATAAAAAGAAAAAGAGAAAATAATTTTTTAGAAAATACAATAGAGAAAGAAAAAGATAAACTTCCAAATATCAAATATATTATAACACTTGATAGTGATACAAACTTAAATTTAGGTACAGCATCAAAGCTTATAGGTGCAATGAGTCATATATTAAATACACCAATTGTAAAAAATGATAAAGTAATTGATGGATATGGAATAATGCAACCTAGAATAGGAATGGATTTATCACTTGCGCATAAAAGTTTATTTGTTGAACTTTTTAGTATGAAAGGTGGAATAGATTTTTATACTAATGCAATTTCCGATATTTATCAAGACTATTTCGGAGAAGGAATTTTTACAGGAAAAGGAATATATGATGTAGATATTTATAATACTATTTTAAAAAATGAATTTCCTGAAAATACAATTTTGAGTCATGATTTACTAGAAGGGAATTTTTTACGATGTGGACTAATTACAGATGTAATGTTATTAGATGGATATCCAAGTAAATATATACCATATATTATGAGGAATCATAGATGGACAAGAGGAGACTGGCAAATATTAAAATGGCTAAAAAATGAAAGGCTTAATGAAATATCAAAATTTAAAATATATGATAATTTAAGAAGAAGTTTATTGCCTATTATGGTATTTCTTCTAGTGATTATGTCTGTAGTAAAATATAACCTATTATATTTACCAATAATCGGTTTAATAAGTATTACGATTTCGTATTTAATTAATATTGTAAATTATATTATTTTTAAAGAAAGTAATGTTACAGGAGCAATATATGCATCTAAAACGTTTTCTAAGGAATTAAATGGTATAAAAATTAGTATAGTAAGAATATTTTTACAAATATTTTTCTTACCTTTTGAAACTCAAAAGAATTTAGATAGTATTGTACGAAGTATTTATAGGATGATAAAAGGTAAAAAATTATTAGAATGGGTTACTGCAGAAGATGGCGAAAAGAATGCGAAAAGTGATTTAAATTCATACTTTAATGAAATGAAAATTAATATTTTATTTGGAATTATATTTGTATTTTTACCAAATATATTCTTGAAAATATTAGGTATTGGGTGGATTATTGGTCCAATTATAGCTTGGTATATTAGTTTAGATCAAAAACAAGATAAAGTTATTTCTGAAAAAAATAAAAAGTATATATTAGATATAGCAAGAGATACTTGGCAATTTTTTGAAGATTTTATAAATGAAGAAAATAACTATTTAATTCCAGATAACTATCAAGAGGATAGAAATCAAAAAGTTGTAAATAGAACTTCTTCTACGAATATAGGATTAGAATTATTGGCAGTTATATCTGCGTATGATTTAGATTTTATAAATTTTAAAAAGTCTATAGAATATTTGAATAAAATTTTAGGAGTAATAGCAGGACTAAGTAAATGGAATGGTCATTTATATAATTGGTATAATACAGATACTCTGACTCCTTTAATACCAAGATATATTTCAGCAGTAGATAGTGGAAATTTTGTTGGATATCTTTATATAATAAAAAACTTTTTACAAGAAAATAAGAACAAAGGGGATTTGGAAAATCTTATCCAATTAGTTACAGAATTAATAGATAATACTGATTTTTCTAAATTGTATTCAGAAAAAAATAAATTATTATCTATTGGATATAATTTAGAAGAAAATAAATTGTCAGAATCATACTATGATTTCCTTGCATCTGAAGCAAGACAAGCAAGCTTAGTAGCAATAGCTAAAGGTGATATTCCAGTAAAACATTGGAATAATCTAAGTAGAACATTAACAACTTTAAATGGATATAAAGGACTAGTATCATGGACAGGAACTGCTTTCGAATATTTAATGCCTAATATTAATTTAAAAAGGTATAAAGGAAGTCTTTTAGATGAAGCATGTAAATTTGCTGTAATGAGTCAAATAGAATATTGCAAGAAGAAAGGCGTTCCATGGGGAATTTCAGAATCTGCTTTTAATTTGCGAGATTTAAATAATAACTATCAATATAAAGCTTTTGGAATTCCATGGCTTGGTTTAAAAAGAGGACTAGATGAAGACACAGTTGTTTCTCCATATAGTACATTTTTATCATTAGAAGATGAAACTGAATTGGCAATAAAAAACTTAAAGTTATTAGAGCAAGAAGGTGCCACAGGAAAATATGGATATTATGAAGCTGTTGATTATACTCCAAGTAGAGTTAAAGGAAATGGAAAAGCAGTAGTAAAAACGTATATGGCACATCATCAAGGTTTGATTTTACTTTCTATTAATAATTTATTAAATAACAATATTTTAAAGACAAGATTTAATAATAATCCAGAGATAGAAGCTGTTGATATTTTATTACAAGAAAGAATGCCAATGAAAATGATAATTACAAAAGAGCAAAAAGAAAAAATTGTGAAAAACAAAAATTTAATTAGTAATGGATATACAGAAAGAGTAATTGAAAAGGCAAATAGAGAATCTAGAAATGTAAATGTTATTTCAAATGAAAAATATAAAATCATAATAGACGATTATGGAGATAGTGTTAGTGAATTTGAAGATGTTATGGTAAATAATTTTAAAGAAACATCAGATATAAAACAGAGAATAAATTGTTATATAAAAAATGTCAAATCTAAAAAAATTATTGATACAAAAGAAAATTCAAAAGTTATTTTTGCTCCAGATAAGGCAAAATTTATAAAAAGAGAAAACAATTTAAAAATAGAAGAAATAGTAAGCTTAGATCCAAATAAACCAATAGAAATACGAAGATTAGAAGTTGAAAATCTTGGAAGTTCTCAAGAAGTACTTGAAATAATTGTGGATTTTGAACCATCAATGTCACGAAAAATGGACGAATATTCTCATCCTACATTCAATAAATTATTCATGAAACTAGAAGAGGAAAATGAAAATATTATATTTGAGAAGAGAGATAGAAATTTAAAAAACAAGAAATATTTAGCTACAACATTATACACAGAAAGTGAACAAATTGTGAATTTCGAATATGAAATTGATAAAGAAAAATATTTAACAAGAGAAAATTTAGGTATTTCATATATGATAAAAAATCAAAGAAATTTTTCCAGAAAAATTAGTCAAGTTACAGAACCAATTATTGCAATGAAAAGAACAATAAAAATAGCTCCAAAAGAAATTATAGATGTTAATTTACTAATTTCTACTTCAAATAGTCGAGAGGAAGCTATAGAAAATTTAGAAAATGTAAAAAGTGAAGAAGAAATAATTAGAATTATGAATATAGCAAAAGCTAGGGTAGAAGAAGAAAGTAAATATTTACAGATAGATGGAAGTAAAATTGATATATATGTTATATTCTTAAAATATATATTAAACTTGATAAAATATAACAATAAAGATATAAGTAATGCTGAAATTAATAGTTTGTGGAAATTTGGTATTTCTGGAGACAATCCTATATTAATGGTTAAAATAAGAAATGTTGAAGATATATATGTTATAGAAGATGTGTTAAGTGCGTATGAATATTATAGAGCTAAAAAATTATATGTAGATATTGTAATACTAAATCAGGAAATTGATGTATATGAAAGATTTGTAAGAGAAAGTATTAATGAATTAATATCTAATAAACAATTGGAATATTTAAGAAACATTAATGGTGGAATTTTCATTCTAAATAAAGATGAATTAGAAAAAGAAGATTTAGATACAATCGAATTTAAATCGAGATTTATAATAGATGCTAGCTTTGGAAATATAGAAACTTATGTGAAAGAATTAGAAGAAAAGGAAAAAGAAAAAAATAATCAAGAGCTTAGAAGAGATAGAAATACAACTTTAAATTTAGAAGTTTACCCATTAAGAAAAGAAGAATTATCATATGATAATTCTTATGGAGGATTTATAAATAATGGTAAAGAATACTATATATATACAAATAAAGAAAATAAACTTCCAGCAGTATGGTGTAATATTTTAGCAAATAAATTTTTTGGTACAGTTGTAACTAATAACATTGGAGGATATACCTGGAGTAAAAATAGTAGATTAAATAGATTAACAGCTTGGAATAATGATAGAATTTTAGATATACCTTCTGAAATCTTTTATATAAAAGATGAAAATAATAAATTAGTATGGACTTTAAATTCGGGGGTAATACCTAATAAAAATTACTATTATATTACCCATGGATTTGGATATTCAAAATTCAAGAATTCAAATGATAATTTAATTCAAGAATTAGATATATTTGTTCCTAGTGAAGAAAACTTAAAAATACTAAAATTTAGAATTAAAAATTTAGTAAATGAGGACAGAAAAATAAAATTTGTAGTTTATTTCAAAACAGTATTAGGGGAAGATGAAATTTTTACAAATGGTAATTTAAAAGTACAGAAAGAAAATAACACATTATTTATAAAAAATGTATTTGGTAATGAGGAAGCATTTAAAAATAAAATTATGTATATACTTCCAGATATAAAGATAAACAGTTTTACAGGAAATAAAGAAAACTTTTTTGGAGAAGGAGATATTTTAAATCCAGATAGCTTGTATAGAAATTTAGATAATTCTTCTGGACTTGGATTAAATTCATGTGTAGGAATTGAATTTATTTTAAAATTAAATAAATTTGAAGATAAAAAATTTAATATAATAGTAGGTCAAGCAAATAATTATAATGAAATTGATAATATAAAAGAAAAATATGAAATAGGAACAGAAAGAAAACAAGATATTATAGAGCAGGAATTGGAAAATATCAAAACTAATTGGAATAATTTATTAAGCACTGTTACTGTAAAAACACCTTTAGAATCATTAAATATAATGATGAATGGTTGGCTAGTGTATCAAACTTTATCTAGTAGAATTTATGGAAAAACAGGTTATTATCAATCTGGTGGTGCTTATGGATTTAGAGATCAATTACAAGATACTATAGGAATGAAATTTATAGATAGTAACTTATTAAAAGAAATGATATTGAATTGTGCAAGACATCAATTTATAGAAGGTGATGTACTTCACTGGTGGCATAACGAAACTAAAAAAGGAATAAGAACCAAATTTTCAGATGACTTTTTATGGCTAGTATATGCTACAATTGAATATATTAGATTTGAAAATGATTATAGTATTTTAGACGAAAAAATAGAGTATTTAAAAGGAGATTTATTACAAGAAGACGAGGAAGAAAAATATAATATTTATTATGGTGGAAATGAAAAAGAGACTTTGTTTGAACACTGTATAAGAGCAATTAAAAATGCAGTAAATAAAGGAATTGAACCATTTCCTAAAATAGGTATTGGTGATTGGAATGATGGTTTTAGTAGTATAGGAAATAAAGGTAAAGGGCAAAGTGTTTGGATGGCTACCTTCTTGTATGATATATTAAATAGATTTATTCCAATATGTAAGTTAAAAGAAAGAGAAGATTTGGTAAAAGAATATGAAGAGTATAAAGAAATTTTAAGAAGAAATGTTAACACTAAAGGTTGGGATGGAAGATGGTTTAAAAGAGCAATTACAGATAATGATGAAGAAATAGGAAGTATTAATTCAGATGAATGTAGAATTGATAGTCTTGTACAAAGTTGGTCTGTTATGTCAGATATAGGTGATAATGATAAAAAATTTATAGCAATGGAAGAGGCAGAAAATTATTTAGTTGATAAAGAAAATAAAATAATAAAATTATTTGATCCTCCTTTTGAAAAATCTATTGTAAATCCTGGATATATAAAGGCATATCCACCAGGAATTCGTGAAAATGGTGGACAATATACGCATGCTAGTTGTTGGCTTCTAATTGCAGAATGTATTTTAGGTTTTGGAGATAAAGCTGAAGAATTAATTGAAATATTAAATCCTATAAATCATTCAAGAAATAAAGAAGAGGCAAAGACTTTTAAATTAGAACCATATATTTTAGAAGCAGATTTATATAGTAATGAAGATTTAATAGGACGAGGTGGTTGGAACTGGTATACAGGTTCAAGTAGTTGGTTTTACAAAGCAATTTTAGAATATGTTTTAGGATTAAAAATTGAAGAGGGATATTTAAGAATAGAACCTTGTATTTCAAAAAGATGGAAAGAATATGAAATAAAATATAAATATAAAACTTCAATATATAATATAAAAGTTAGAAATACTGCTGAGCGAAATACTGGTGTAAGTAAGTTTATATTGAATGGTGAAGAAATAAATGAAAAAAAAGTATTATTGCAAGATAATTGTAAAATTTATAATATAGAAATTTTTATGTAATAAATTTGAAAAAGAACTTGTACAAAATTGTTAAATATGATATAAAATTATTATAAATACAGTTTCTTTTAGAAAGGCGGTAGTTTAAGTGGAAGAAATAACTGAAAAAGATAAAAAAACTATACTTGTAGTAGATGATGAAAAAAGTATAATGGAATTATTAGTATTTAATTTACAAAAAGAAGGTTATAATACTTTAGAAGCATATGATGGTGTTACAGCTGTAGATATGGCAATTAACAAAAAACCAGACTTAATTTTATTAGATGTTATGATTCCCAAATTAGATGGAATTTCAGTTTGTAAAAAAATCAGATATGCTTTAAATATATCTAATATTCCAATATTAATGATATCAGCAAAAGATACAGAATCTGATAAAATTGTTGGGCTTGAAATGGGAGCTGATGACTATATAACAAAGCCTTTTCAAATAAGAGAAGTTATGGCTAGAATCAAAGCTAATTTAAGAAAAGCAGAATTAAATGCTAATATTGATATAATGAATAATCAGAAAAACGACGAGAAAAAAGAAGATATAATTAGAGTGGGAGACTTAAGCTTAGATTTAAAGAAAGTTGAAGCCAAAGTTAAAGGTGAAGTAATAAATTTAACTAAAAAGGAATTTGATGTTTTAAAATATTTAGCTAGTCAACCTGGACAAGTAGTTACAAGAGAAATGCTTCTTCGTGACGTTTGGGAATATGAGGAATATGTTGGAGCAATCAGAACTATCGATGTTACAATGAATAGAATCAGAGATAAAATTGAAAAAGACAAAGCAAATCCAAAAATTCTTATAACAAAAAGAGGCGTTGGATATTATGTAACAGATAGAACAAATTAATTAATAATTTATTAAATATATAAATAAAAGTCCTAATTGAAGTAAATTACTTTAATTAGGACTTTTATGAATTTATAAGAAATAGCTTTACAGTTTCTTATAAATTTATACAGATGAGTTATACAAAGTAAAAACTAACCACTTAAATATATTAAAAAAGCTTGAGTATTTTAAAAGTGGCTATTTTATTTATAATAGGAAGTTCTCCTGGAATTCCTATTAATTATACTAAACTCTAGATAAAAAATTAACTATAATATATACCAAATTAATTATAAGCATAATCATAAAGAATGCAACAGCAGCAACTAATGGTATTAAAGATAATGCAGCACCTATAAAAGTGATGCTTAAAGCAAAAGCTGAAGTAATTATTGCACCTACAGAAATAGGAACCAAACATAAAGCATTTACATGATTACAATTAGAACCGCAAAGTACTGGTATAATAATATAAAGAATACCTAGAATTCCAAGAACTAATGTTATAAAAACAATTGTAGCTATTCCTGTTAAGAAACCACCATAATATATACCAGCAATTGCTAATGCTCCAATTAAAGCTGAAATTATAGTGGTTGCACAACAGCAAGAATTATTTTCTCTATTAAAACACATAATTATCACTCCTTTATATTATAAGATATGAAAAAAATGAAAAAGAGTGATAATAAATTCTTTTAATGCTTGAATAAATAATATCTAAAGTATATAATATATAAATATTGACGGTTATAGGGAGAAAAGGATGTTAAAAAGTATACAGTTTAAAATTGTTATTTCTTTTTTGATAGTAGGATTAATATTTATTATGTCTTTAGGAATAGTAAATATATATAATTTGCAGATTATAAAAAGTGATATAACTGCAGAGTTAGAAATAAATCATATTAATAATGTAATAGACAATCAAATAAGCAATATTAAAATTATTTCATTATGCATAATTCTTGGTTTTATATTATTTATGATTCTAATTGGATTGTTTGTTTCGAAAGTTATAATTTCACCAATTTCTAATTTAATTATGAGTGCAGAACAAGCTACAAAAGGTGTAAAGTATTTAAGTAATGGAAAAAGCAAAAATGAAATTAATAATTTAGTATCTGCATTTGATAGTATAAATAATGAGCTAAAAGAAAACCTTAACGAAACAACTAGACAAAAAAAACAAATGGAAACAATTTTGCTTCATATGACAGATGGAATTATTGCTTTTAATATAGAAGGAAAAATTATTCATATAAATCCAGCAGCAAAAACATTTTTAAATTTAACAAATGAAACAAAATTTGAAGAAATTTTCGATAAATATAATGTTGATATAAATTTAGAAAAAATTATTTATTTAGAAAATTGGACATCTTCAGAACAAAAAATAAATCTTGAAGATAGAAGCATAAATTTGTTTTTTGCACCTTTCAAAAATGAAAATGAAAGACCAGCTGGGTTAATAGTAGTTATACAAGATATAACAGAACATGTTAAATTAGATTCTATGAGAAAAAGATTTGTTGCAGACGTTTCTCATGAGTTAAAAACTCCAATTACTTCTATAATGGGATATGCTGAAACTTTGAGTGAAAATGATGTTGATGAAGAAACAAGTAAGAAGTTTTTAGAGAGAATTTGTAGTGAAGCAAAAAGAATGTCTATTCTTGTTAGCGATTTACTTACTTTATCTAGATATGATACTTCTAAAGCTAAAGTTAGAAAAACAGAATTTGATTTAGGAGAATTAGTAAAGTATGCTTTTGAAGGTTTAGACCTTGAAATGAAAAAGAAAAGTCAAAATGGAGAATGCTTTGTTACTTCAAATGTGCCTCTTGTATATGCGGATAAAGATGGAATACAAAGAGTTATTATTAATATACTTTCAAATGCAATTAAATATACTCCAGAAGGAGGAACTATAAAAGCATATGTTGGATTTGTTTATAATGATGCTTATATAAAAATTATAGATACTGGAATTGGTATTCCAAAAGAAGATTTAGATAAAATATTTGAGAGATTTTATCGTGTAGATAAAGCACGTACTAGAGAAATGGGTGGAACAGGTCTTGGACTTTCCATAGCAAAAGAAATATTAGATCAAAATGATGGAATGATTGATATAAAAAGCGAGGCTGGTAAAGGAACAGAAGTTGTAATTAGAATTCCAACAAAACAAGGTAAAAATAAAGAATAATATATCAAAAATTAAAAGAATAAGATTATATGTTAAAAATTAAAATAGTAATATTATAGGTTTAAAATAGATATGTCACATGTAAATTGAAAATAAAATATTGAAA
>OFGE01002480.1_pt1 | contig 13541 bp, 9 predicted proteins | sample 1521681 | NCBI WGS metagenome assembly OFGE01 (sample SAMEA3504093, study PRJEB24116) | mouse gut metagenome | biome: mouse gut; feature: mouse-associated habitat; material: faeces | place: Denmark | collected 2011 | reverse complement strand
CACTGGAACGGTGAGGATTTTTTGCGGGATTTATCTATAAGGGAATGCTTCATTAGTTAGAAGGGCGATTTCCAGGGATAGGATTTACAGTTCTTCCAGTACTTTTTAGAGAAAAAAGTTTTTTATCCTTTCGATAATATTTAGAATCATTGTATAAGATATTTGACGGAAGCTGAGTGGTAGATAAATACTTCCCTGACCAAATATTTGAAATCTTATTCGTACTGGAAGCTGTTGCTGTTTTTTTCATGAAAATAAAATCTCCTTTCAAGAATTCACGTAGTTTTATAAAGCGTATGGGTAAAATACCACCATCATAGTGTTGTTTTGCCTACAAGCGCGCTTTATTATATCATATATATAAGAACTTGTCAAAGTGCTTATTGTTTTTCCTGAATATATAAAATATTTGTATAAATTGTTTAAAAATAGAATAAAAATTCCTAAATAACAGAAAAATAGAACTAAAGCTCTGAATCCCTATATGAATTATAGGAAAAAGATTGATTTGCAAATATTTTTCCACTATAATAAAGACAATATGGTTTCATAAAAATATGATATAGAAATAGTATATGAGGTTTGTGGAAAAATAAGCATACGAGGATAGGGATTAATTTATGGTAAATCAGAATAAAATTTTTAGAAAAAATATAAAAAAAGTTTTTCGGCTTATATTGAGGAACATAGCAATGATTACGGACAACAGTGGGTTTGACATTGAAATAGACATTCAGGAAAAGGAATTGTCACAAATTTATGCAGAGAATGGAGAAGTAAGGATTATTTATAAAAGAGATGAGGAGGAACAAAACAATTACTTGAAAATATATGTTGGTCAGCAGGAACAGTCTTCATTGTTTCTGAGTTGTTTAATGGAGGCTTTTCAAAAAGATTGTGAGTCAGATCCTAATTATTGTATCAATTTTCACAAACAGAAGAAAAATTACAGGCAGATTAAAAAGGAACAGGTAAATAGGATCTATCAAAATGGCTGCAGGATTTTTTCGGATAGATTAAAGAAATATTTCTGCTTAGATATGGAAATTCTGCAGCATATCAGTTCTTTATATTATGAAGGAGACGTTTGTCAAGGGTGGTTGTTTTTCTCCGTTACACCAAAGGTAAATCTGACGTTTGCTTTTTCTGAAAGTGGAAAGAAGGAAAGAAGATTTGAAAAATATAATAGCCGGGGAATCAGAAAGATGCTGGAGATAACCGGAATACAGGATAATATAGGGAATCCTACAGCACTGGTTTTTTCTTACAGCAGTTTAGAGGGGTGGGAGATGACAGGGCTGACAGATGTAAACATAGAGGAAACAGAAGGAATCTGGATTCATTTTACTGCCCACATGGTTTGGGAAATGGGCTGGAAAAAGAATAAAATAGTAAGAAGCAGGAGCGGTTTTCTGGAATTTCCGATACAACAATTAAAACAACAATTTATGGAAAAAATAAAGAGGCAGGATGACAAGGTAAATGCAGATAGGTTATGGAGTATTGTAGAAGCTGCCAGAAAGCAGAGTCACGGAACGATTTTGATAATTTATTACAATGGAGATTGGTACATTCAAAAGGAAGTAGAACGTCTTATTAGGGCATCTTCTGGAAACCATTTGGAAAAAAAGGTAGTATTGGATGAAAAACTAATACAGCAGATATCTTCTATTGATGGCGCCGTTTTGATGGATACCGATCAGAATGTTTATGCATATGGAGTGGTTCTGGACGGAAATGCGGAAATAAAAGGGGAACCTTCACGCGGTGCCCGATACAATTGTTCCTACAAATATATTGCTTCGCTGAGCAGCAGAGAAACAGCGGCAAAGGCGTTGGCTGTTATTATTTCGGAAGATGGAATGGTTAATTTTTATGATACAGAAGATTATAGGAGAAGTGTAGAAGATGGGAAACATTGATATTCGGGAAATCAGAATGGGAAAGTGGCATGTTCCCAAAAGCAGCGATATATTTGGCAGTGGAGATGGAAACGATTTTTTTCTGGCAATGGGGTATTTTGATATGCTTGAGGTAAAAGAGGCAGATGCCCAAGAAGGAGAAGGTCCTTTGATGCAGGCGTATACCAATACATATCGGATAGCTTCAGAAGCAGATCTTAAACATTCTGTTCAGGAGATAAAAGCGTTTACGAATATTGTTGATTCATCAGGGAATGACGTGGAATCAAGTGCAGATATGAAAAGAGGGTTTACAAAGGAGGAGATAGATAAATTTTGGAAAGATGAAAGTCTTCCAATGTATATTTCAATGGTGCATCTGGATTTGGAACATTGCCTAGATGATATAATAAGAAAAATATGTAAAATATTTAAAGGGGGGAACTACCTATACTATATCACATTTGACTACAGCGGAATTATAGTTTTAGCAAAAAATGATACAGTCAAAGAGTATGCAGGAAAACTTTTAAAATTGAATTATTTTTGTCAAAATAATATGAGAGTACAAGATACGTTCTCTGTATTCAGTTTTAATAAAAAAAGTTTAAAAGTACTTTTTGATAAGTATGATCGAAATAGTGCAGGGCAGGAAGATATTAAAGACATAGATAGATATTTAATCTCTGTTAATATTAGCGTTAAGGATTTGGGACTGTATCAGAAATTTAAAAAGAAGTTGAAAAAATTTGAAAAGAAAAGGGATTATTCTTCAAAAAAGACATGGATTTTGGGCAGGCATGATGTTTCAATTGTGATTGACAAAGGGGATATCTACTGGCTGACATATGTTCAATATTTACTGGACAAATATTCATCAGAGAAGAAGGCTTTTTGGACATATGAATCTTTTGTAAAAATTAAGGTAAAAGAACGTGATTATAAAACGGATCAAACGCAAGACCAGAAGGAGGATGCTTCATGGGAGAAAGCAAATGAATCTCTTGAAGAAGTATATAGAAAATTTTGCAACAACATTGAGAGATTAAGATACGATACATATCTAGTCCCTGTCAGGGAAGTAAAGAATTCAATTTATGCAATATTAAAAAATGGCTTTGCAGAGGATTTTATCATATGTATGTATCAGTCTTTTGTAGAGTTTCTGAAGTATTTAACTGATAAAATGAAAGAAGAACTCACAAACGAGAATCCTCAAATACGGTATCGTGAAAAATTTGAAAATTGTTTCAGTGAATATTTTTCCAGTTTGAATTCTCTGGTAAACAGCGCAATGCATTCAGACAGACAGTTCATTCAGGCAACGGCGTTTAATGCGATTATTTATGATGTTCCGCCCAAGATAATGGCATTTTATGTTGCTATGGTAAATAAAATTCAAAATATTGTAAAAACACCGAAAGATCAAGAATACACATTTGTACTGGCACCAGGATTTAGTGACGAAATTACTGTAAAAATAATATCGTATATGGAACCGGAACCGCCAACAGATCGAATATTAAAGGTTTCTATCAGCGAACGTTCCCTATACAATCCAAAGACTGTAATATGCAGAATGACTCATGAGATTGCGCATTATGTCGGAGATGGGTGCAGAAAACGGGACAAAAGGAAAGCATATATGCTCAAAACGCTTATTTATAGCGTTTTGATTCATATTTTGGATAGGGATTTTCCAATAGATGGCGAGTTTTATGCTTTATTGGATAGGATAGAGCGGATTGCAGGAAAGAATCAGGAGTTTGACACGGAAACAATGAATTATTCTGTTTATTTAAGCAGTCTTCATGTTTCTGTGTTGGAGTTTTTTATTAAGGACAGAGAAGTTGCTGACGAAATAAGAAACTATATAAAAAATAAAATAGAGAAAATCATAAAAACAAATTATATCCGAAAAGTAGTGAATATGGAAAGGGACAGTGGGGGAATTTATTGTCCTGAAAATTTAAGTGAGATTGTTTCGGATTTTGACAGAGAATATTTAAGCAGCCTTATATACAAAGATATACAGAAAAAGCTTCAAAGGATAAAGAGGGACGTTGAGACTGATAGTCAGGATTCGGAGTTTAATATGAATGATTTTATGAGAACTTTAATATCGCTTTATTCTGAAACATATGCTGATTTGCAGATGATACTGCTTTTGGATATTTCTTATGACAATTATTTGAAGGAATTTATTCAGGATGAGGAGCTTGATATTGAGAGAATTGAGGACAGTGATGAGGATTTGGTTCGGATTGCCGTGATATCAAAACTCATGCAGGATGTTGGACTTTGGACAGAATTAACGATGGAAGATGTAAGAGCAAAAAAATTGAACCAAAAAATTAGGAACAGGCAGAATGCAATCTATGGAATTGCTAAATTTGACAAGGAAATCGAAGAAATGGTGGATGCACTCTATAATAATACAAGTAAATTATGGGAAAGGAAAGAAAAAAAGGTTAAATTTTCGCAAGAACAGAACGATGTTGTATATATGGATACGCGACTGTATTCCTATCTTTATAAATGTCTGATAACCAGTGCTGAACATTATAAAGAAGCGAGGTACATTACTGAAATCAAAGACTTAAGAAAGGTTGTGGAGATAATGCAGGAGTTTAAGGATATTCAAGAGGTTTATAAGACAGTATCAGATGTCATTTTGAAGTACAAGAAAGAACTAAATAAAGAAAAAAATGGTGACAGTTTAGAAAAAAGCTGAACTGTCAAAAAAATCAGAAAAAATGCTGTAAGCGCTTTCATTTTTCTGCAATCCGTAGTAAACTAATACTATCAATATTGGAATAGGAAAACTATAGTTTGGAGGTAAAGATTAAATGAACATTTTAGTAATCAATTGCGGCAGCTCATCGCTAAAATATCAATTAATTGATGGCGATTCGGAAGCTGTTCTTGCAAAAGGGCTTTGTGAGCGTATTGGGATTGATGGGAGTGTGTTAACACATACGCCTGCGGGCAAGGACAAGACGGTGATTGAAACACCAATGCCGAACCATACGGTGGCAGTTAAGCTTGTCATTGATGCGTTGACCAATGCGGACCATGGTGTTATTAAGACGCTTGATGAGATTCATGCGGTTGGGCATCGTGTTGTGCATGGCGGCGAGAAATTTGCTTCTTCGGTGATTATTAACGATGAGGTTATGAAGGCAATTGAGGAATGTAATGACCTGGCGCCGCTTCACAATCCAGCAAATCTAATCGGCATTAATTCCTGCAAAGAGATTATGCCTGGTGTGCCAATGGTAGCAGTATTTGACACCGCATTTCATCAGACGATGCCAGAGAAGGCATATCTGTATGGGCTTCCATATGAATATTATGAGAAGTATAAGGTACGCCGTTATGGATTCCATGGTACAAGTCATGATTATGTATCTGCAAGAACTGCGGAAATTCTTGGGAAAACAAGAGAAGACTTGAAAATAATTGTATGCCATTTAGGAAACGGCGGGTCTGTATCAGCGGTTGATCATGGCAAGTGCGTAGATACTTCAATGGGTCTTACACCACTCGAAGGCATTATAATGGGAACACGTTCTGGAAATATTGATCCGGCTATCTGCGACTTTATTTGTCAAAAGGAAAATTTGACTCCGGCAGAAATGAACAATGTATTAAATAAAAAGTCCGGTGTTCTGGGGCTATCAAAGGTGTCCTCTGATTTCCGCGATATTGAGGCGGCAGCAAAAGAAGGAAACCAACTTGCAGAAGTTACGTTAGATGCATTTTATTATAGTGTTGCGAAATATATTGGTGCTTATGCAGCGGCGATGAATGGTGTGGATGCGATTGCATTTACAGCGGGCGTCGGTGAAAACAACATTGCAGGCCGTGCAGAAATTGCCAAATATTTAGGTTATCTTGGAACAGAAATTGATTCTGAAAAGAATAATGTGAGAGGCAAAGATACAATAATCTCCAAAGATGGCAGCAGCGTTGCACTTTTGTGTGTTCCAACCAATGAAGAGCTTGCAATTGCCAGACAGACACTTGCGCTTGTAAAAGCCTGAATCAATGAGATAATAATTGAGAGTGTATTTTTGAATGATATGAATATGGAGGCAAGGTCTGTCGGAAGGTAACGTTAAGAGTGGCGCCATCAAGTCCCCAAGAAGTAGTTATGCATGATTTTTTACTTGCAGAGAATATGTTTTCACCCTGGACTTAGCAGTTATGCTAAGTCCAGGTAAAAAGAAATAGTTGTTTTAATCAGAAAGAGATGCGTATACTTCTAGCTTGTAAAATCAGGTGGCCTATGGTAATATAAATGTACTGAAAACAAAAGGAAAGGAAGTAAAAAATACCAAACAGCGGTAAAACTTGTATAGATTTAACGCTGTTTTTTGTGTACAGCCCATGTAGGGGAAATTTGACATAGGATCGGCGCATGGGGGAGAATGACAGAAAATCTCAATAAGGAGAAGAAAATGGAACATTTTATTACGGAAATTTATATTGAAAAGCTGAGACATTTAGTAAATATCGTGATCTCTTTAAACTCAGAACATAGGCAACATCTGATTCTTACTGGTAAAAATGGATCTGGAAAGACCTCTTTACTCATAGCAGCGCAAAAATACTTACAGGCAATCAATGATAAATGGTTTAAGAAATTAGTTGAACAATATATTCCTAGATTGCAAGAGATAGAGGAGTGCTTAAATAAGGCAGAGACTGAAACAGAGAAATATGTGATAAAAAAAGACAATGAGTTTGTTTTAAGTACACTAAAAAATTATGTAGATGGCATGAGAATTTCGTTTAATAATAGTGAGTATTTGGAATTTTTGTATGAACGAGGGGATTTTATAACAGCATATTTTCCGGCAAACAGAAAAACGAAGATTATACGCGCTCAGGGAGTTGAGGATATAAAGTTAAAAGATGCCTATACGATTGATTCCCAACCAGGAAGCATACTGCTGAAATATATGGTACATTTGAAGACGCAGCAGGCTTATGCAAGAAATGAAGGCGATATGGTGATGGTGGACAGAATTCAGGAATGGTTTAACCGATTTGTGGAAGCATTACGAATTTTGTTGGATAATGATACGATTCACTTGAAATATGATTATAAAGAATATGATTTTAAAATATATGAATCCGGTAGAGAGCCATTTGGACTGGAGGAGTTGTCGGATGGATATTCTTCAGTTCTCCAAATTGTATCGGATTTGATTTTAAGAATGGATAAAAACTGGATTTTAGGTGATAAAATCAGTCAATATGATACAGAGGGAATTGTATTGATTGATGAGATCGAAACGCATCTTCATATTGGGCTGCAAAAGAAGATTATGCCATTTTTAACAGAGTTTTTTCCAAGGATTCAGTTTATTGTAACGACACATTCACCATATATTTTGAACTTCCTTTCAAATGCTAAGATATATGATTTGGAAAACTGTATGGAATTGGAAGACTTATCTGCATATTCTTCAGATGATCTCGCAGAAGGGTATTTTGGAGTGGATGAGTTTTCTGATCACATAAAAACAAAATTCAAAAGATATAAGTACCTAAAAGAAAAATCGATTTAAAAGTAAAAAAATGGTTCCTATAATACACCAAAGCACAAATACAAAGAAACTTGACACAACGCCAAACTCCTTGCACTCTAATTTGTGCTATGTTATATTTATTAATAAGAAATAACGTTTTGTAGAGAGACTTCGGAAAACTTACAAATTCAAAAAAGGAGGTTCTATTGTATGAAGCTATTGATAATCGGCGGGGTTGCGGCCGGAACAAAGGCAGCCGCCAAATTCAGGCGGGTAAATCCTGATGCGGAGGTGACAATTGTTACCAAAGGAAAGGATATTTCTTATGCAGGCTGCGGGTTGCCTTACTATGTAGGAGGGGCAATTCCAGAGCGGGATCAGCTCATTGTAAACACCCCAGAAAAGTACAGCGCTTTGACAGGTGCCATGGTTTATCCGCAAAGGGAAGTTGTGTCGCTTGACACCGCTGCGAAAAAAGCAGTTGCGAAAAATATTCGGACAGGGGCAGAAGAAATCTATGAATATGACGCCTGTATTGTGGCAGTAGGCGCTTCTCCTGTGGTTCCCCCTCTGCCAGGTTTGAACCTGCCAGGGGTATTTGTTATGAGAACCCCAGATGATGCGATTGAGACAAGAGATTATATTGCCAGAGACGGCGTGAAACGTGCAGTAGTTGTTGGCGGTGGATTTATTGGGCTGGAAGTAGCAGAGAATCTCATGGAAAAAGGCTTATCTGTAACGCTGATTGACATGGCGCCTCAGATAATGCCAGGCTTTGATACAGAAATGGCAGATTTTGCAGTGCGCCATCTGGCAAAGAAGGGAATTAGAGTCCTTACATCTACGAAATTAGAAGGTGTGACCGGAGCAGACAGAGCGGAAGGCGTGCAGACAGATAAAGGGCTTCTGCCTGCGGATATCGTCATTCTTTCGATTGGAATTCGTCCCAATACAGGATTTTTGCAGGATACGGGAATTGAAATGTTTAAGGGCACAATCTTGGTGGATGAGAAGCTGGCTACCAATGTTGCAGACGTTTATGCTGCCGGTGACTGTGCCATGGTAAAAAACCGCCTCACAGGAGAGCGTCAGTGGTCACCAATGGGTTCATCCGCCAATATGGAAGGGCGTACACTTGCGCTGGCTCTGGGCGGAAGAGATGTAGCATATCCCGGCGTTTTGGGAACAGGCGTGGTGAAGCTGCCAGGTCTTAGCGGCGGCAGAACAGGACTTTCAGAAGAACAGGCAAAGGTGGCAGGTTATACGCCGATTTGTGTGTTGGCGGTAACAGACGACAAAGCGCATTACTATCCAGGAAGCGCATGGTTTGCTATTAAGCTGGTGGCAGATGCCAAGACGCATAAATTGCTTGGGGTACAGGTATTAGGGCCTGGTGCAGTGGACAAAGTAACGGATATCGGCGTGATGGCAGTGACAATGGGAGCATCGCTGGAACAGATGACTTGCCTTGACTTGTCATATGCACCGCCATTCTCAACAGCAATCCACCCATTTGTACAGGCAGTACATATGCTTTTGAACAAAATAGAAGGAGATTTGGAGAGCTTTACTCCGGCAGAGTATCTTGCAGGGGCTGCGGCAGATTACCGTGTGATAGATGTTAACCCGGCAGGGCCTTCTATTCCAGGCGCTACTTATGTAGATTTGCTCAAAGTGAAAGGCGAAGTGCCAGGACTTGCGAAAGATGAAAAGCTGCTGCTTGTGTGCGCGAAGGGCAAGAGGGCATATTTGCTGCAAAATAGATTGAAACATTATGGATATACAAATACAAAGGTACTCGAAGGTTCTTCCTTCTTCAATCATGTGAAGGCGGAAAAGACTCCTGGTGTTGTGACAATTTCTGCGGAGGATATCACCAGAGTAAAGGCGCTAGGATGCCTGCATAATAAAGGCACAGATAATTTTAATGTGCGTGTTATTACCAGAAACGGCAAAATTAATGCTGCGGAAAACAAAAAAATAGCAGAGGCGGCGGAGAAATTCGGCAATGGTGAGCTTGCAATGACAACACGCCTGACGGTTGAGGTGCAGGGAATTCCCTTTGAAAATATTGAGCCCTTCCGGGAATACCTTGCGGAAGCTGGTCTGATGACAGGCGGTACAGGGGCAAAGGTGCGTCCCGTTGTCTGCTGCAAGGGAACAACATGTGTATTTGGTTTGCTGGATTCCTATGGTCTGAGCGAAGAAATTCATAACCGTTTCTTTATTGGGTATAATGACGTAAAGCTGCCGCATAAGTTCAAAATTGCAGTAGGCGGCTGCCCGAACAATTGTGTAAAGCCGGACCTGAATGATTTGGGTATCGTAGGGCAGAGGGTGCCGAAATTCGACGAGGAGAAATGCAGGTCCTGCAAGAATTGTGTGATTGCGAAGGGCTGTCCGATTGGCGCGGCAACGAAGCCGGAGGGCGGAAAATTACAGCTGGATACAGAGCTTTGTAACCATTGCGGACGTTGTGCATCGAAATGTCCGTTCCATGCGTTTGACGAAGGGACATATGGCTACCGCGTATATATCGGCGGGCGCTGGGGTAAAAAAACGGCGTATGGCCAGCCTTTGAAGAAGATTTTTACGGATAAGGACGAAGTGCTTGCGATTGTGGAAAAGGCGATACTGCTGTTCCGTGAGCAGGGGCAGGCGGGCGAGCGCTTTGCGGATACCATCAAGCGGATTGGGTTTGAGAATGTGCAGGAGCAGCTGCTTGGCAGCGGGCTGCTGGAGCGGAAGGCTGAGATTTTGAAGGATTAAAAGATTAAAACCGCGGGGCTTTGCCCCACAGGGGCAACCGACCCTTGACCCGTCTGCCGCAAAACTGCGTTTTGTGGAGGGATATTGGGGCTGGATTAACCAACCGCATAAAATGCGGTTGGAAAATAAAGTTTAGGGTCAAGCCCTTTTCAAAGGGCTTGCGAGGTTTGGGGCAGAGCCCCAAGGTCTTAATCTTTTGCAGATTTGAAAATGCGGGCAGGGCGTAAGCCCTGCCTGTTTTGTGGAAAGGAAGGACGCGAATGAACTGCGTTAGCGTGACATACCGTACCGCGCCGCTTTGGGTGCGTGAAAAAGCCGCGTTCCACAGGGAACAGCTTGCGGCATTTTATCATGCTGCCCGGGAATCCGGTATTTCGGGATGCGTGCTTTTGAGCACCTGCAACCGTACAGAGCTTTTTTTCTGCGGGAAAATGCAGGAGGACTGCCGTATGGCGGAAAACCTGCTTGCCCGCGAATGCGGCACGCCTTTGGCGGAACTGCTCCCCTATTTTCGTATCTATCAGGGAGAGGGTGCGGCGAGGCATTTGTTCCGTGTGGCCAGCGGCATTGATTCCATGCTGATGGGCGAGGACGAAATTCTTGGGCAGGTCAAGGAGGCGTTCGCGTACGCGGCGGACTGCGGCATGACGGGCTACGAACTAAATACAGTATTCCGCGCAGCGGTGACGTGGGCAAAAAAAATCAAAACAGAAACAATGCTTTCAAAAACATCTGTTTCCATTGCGACATTGGCGGCAAATGAAGTGTTCCGTCTGCCCGGTACAGAGAAAAACGTGCTGATAATCGGTGCATCTGGCAAGATGGGAATGACGGTGATGAAAAACCTTGCCTGCCGTGAAACTGTCCGCATTTTTGGCACATTCCGCAGTCACAATGCCCTGCTGACACAGGCGGCGGGCAAGGCGGACGCAACGTTGATTCCTTATGAGGAGCGTTATGCCTGTATGGACAAAATGGACGCAGTTATCAGTGCAACCTCCAGCCCGCATTATACGGTGACGAAAAAGCAGTTGGAGCCAGCTTTGCGGCGGGAAAAAGAACGACTGTTTTTGGATATCTCAGTGCCGCCGGATATAGACAGAGAGATTCAGACACTGCCGGGCGTACACCTGCGGAACATCGATGCGTTTCGGGAACTTGCAAAGACAAACAATGACCTGAAACAGCAGGAGGCGGTACAGGCGGAAAGAATGATTGAACAGGGGCTGGACGAATGGAAACGCGATGTACTGCTGCACGGATTTTTGCCGGAACTGCCCGCTGTAAAGGCGAAAATGGCGGAAATACCGTTTGAAAAGCTGGTTTACAGGGCGAAGGCGGATATGGATGCGGGGCAGTTTGAGGCTCTGCTGGCTGTCCTGCGGGGAATGGAGGAGGAGCGATGAGCTATTTCCCTTTTTTTATGGAGATTGCCGGAAAGGGCTGCCTGATTGCTGGCGGAGGGACGGTGGCTTTGCGTAAGGCGGAAAAGCTGCTGCCCTTTGGCGTACGCATCATGGCGGTCGCGCCCATGTTCTGCGAAGAATTTCGGGAACTGGATGGTGTGCGGCGAGTAGAGCGCCCGTTTATGCCAGAGGATTTGGAAGGAATGATGTTTGTAATTGGAGCGACGAACGACAGCGCGGTAAATGCTGAGATTTCCCGCCTTTGCAGGGAGCGGGGGATTCCGGTGAATATTGTGGACGACAGGGAGAACTGTACGTTTTTTTTCCCCGCACTGGTGAAGCGGGGGGATTTTGTGGCGGGATTTTCTTCAGGCGGGAACAGCCCGCTTGCCGCACGATATATTCGGGAAAAGGCAGAAGAAAGCATACCGCTGCATTTTGAGGAAACCGTCGCGCTTTTGGGCGCGTTTCGGGAGCGCGCAAAGCGGGAAATTCCCGACGGGCGGGAGCGGGAAAAGGCTTTCCGCCGCCTGTTTGCGCTGGCTTTGGAGGGGAACGGCAATGTAACAGAAATGGATTTGGAAAACCTGTTGAAAGGAGAGCGCCATGAAAAAGACACTTAAAATCGGCACAAGGAAAAGCGCGCTTGCACTGCGGCAGACAGAGCTTGCGGAAAACGCCCTGCGCGCGGCGTATCCTTCTCTGCGGCTGGAACGCGTTCTTTTGCAGGCAAAGGGCGATAAGGTGCTGGATAAGCCGCTTTGGGAAATCGGCAGGAGCGGCGAAGGGCTTTTTGCGTCTGAACTGGAAGGAATGCTTTTGCGGGACGAAATCGACATTGCAGTTCACAGCGGGAAGGACCTGCCGCAGTTTCTGCCGGAAGGTCTTGAGATTCTGGCGGCATTGAAGCGGGATGACCCGCGGGACGTGCTTGTCATGCCTGCCGGAAGGAGCGCGGGGGACTGCCGTACCATCGGGACGGGCAGCCTGCGGAGGCAGGCATTTCTGGCGGAACTGTGCCCAGAGGCGGAAACACGCCTGATTCGAGGAAACGTGCAGACGCGTCTGCAAAAAATGATGGGCGGCGGATATGATGGTATCGTGCTGGCAAAGGCGGGGTTGGACAGGCTCAGCATTTCTGAGCGGGACGGTTACGCATTCCATGTGTTTTCGCTGGAGGAATGTCTGCCTGCGGCGTGTCAGGGCATCATTGTAGTGGAAGGGAAGCCGGAGCTGGAGGAATTATTTGGCAGAATCAGCCACAGGGAAACCATGATGGAATTTGAAGCGGAACGGCGCGTGATGGAACTGATGGAGGCAGGATGCAGTCAGCCCGCAGCGGCTTTTGCGGAATATCGGAATGGGGAGATTCGTCTATGGGCTATGTTCGGGAACAGGCGCGCGGAGGGAACTGCTCCGGCGGAAAAGCGGCTGGAACTGGCGGCGGAAATTGCGGGGAGGCTGAAATGAAGGAGAAAAAGCCGGGAAAAGTCTATATTGTTGGTGCGGGTTGCGGGGACGCAGAATTGATTACATGGAAGGGATTGCGGCTGCTGCGGCAGTGCGATGTGGTTTTGTACGACGACCTGAGCGCGGCGCGGCTTTTGGAGGAAACAAAAGAGGGCTGTGAGAAAATTCCTGTCGGCAAACGTTTCGGAAAACACTCTGCGGCACAGGAGGAAATCAACGTACTTTTGGTGGAAAAGGCGAAAGAAGGCAGGAATGTTGTGCGGCTCAAAGGCGGCGACCCATTTGTCTTCGGCAGAGGGGGAGAAGAACTGGAGCTATTGGCAGATAACGGAATCCCCTTTGAAGTAGTACCGGGCATCACATCTTCTATTTCAGTGCCGGCCTATGCAGGCATTCCAGTAACTCACAGAGATTTTTGCTCGTCGCTGCACATTATTACAGGGCATGCAAAGGAA
>OFGE01002478.1_pt1 | contig 13544 bp, 11 predicted proteins | sample 1521681 | NCBI WGS metagenome assembly OFGE01 (sample SAMEA3504093, study PRJEB24116) | mouse gut metagenome | biome: mouse gut; feature: mouse-associated habitat; material: faeces | place: Denmark | collected 2011 | reverse complement strand
TTACCGCCGATAGACTGTGTATACCCATCCGGCGCCAGCTCCGCAACAGAGCTGCCCTCTTCACTACCAACCTCTTCCTGTGAAATATTGGCTGGCGTAACATTGTTATTACCAGCAATGTGAACTTTATTGTTGGTTACAAACAAGTGTGCAGTCAAGCTGGAAGCGCCCGTAACCGTCACGGTGTACGTGGCATCACTAAAGAAAGACGTACATTTAACTTGGGTTGTTCCGGCACTCTGTCCCACCAGAACCTTCTTGGTGCCGCTTGTTTGCACAGCCACAATAGATGGATTTTCACTGCTCCAAGAACCATACATACTCAGCTGGGAAAGGTCATAGCTTTCCCCCACTGCCAGCGTAATGGTTTCTTCTTGCTTGTTAACCTCAGCCATCGTCCCGGTCTCGAACTCCTCGTCCGCCACCGTGGTCTCCGGCACAAAGTAGACGCCCACAGGGTTGCTGTTGTAGAACACCCAGTCGCTGGAAAGGTACACCGGCTTTTCGGCGGTCTCGGGGTCGTCGTTTGCATAGGTCTCAAACAACAGCTCCTCCACGCCGTTTTCGCCGTCCAGCCACAGGCTGTTTACATACTGGTCATAGGGCACCGTTCCGTCTGCCTGGCCAGCCTGGGCAGCATCCCGGCTCCGCAGCGGCCCTGCTTTTGGGTGCGGTCCGCCCCGCATTCCCGCGGACAGAGGGTGCAATGGGTAAGATCCACCGCCATGGCGAAAAGCTCCTTTCCTGGGGATTTTCTGGTATTATTATAAACCACCGGGGATGAGATTGCAAACGAACAGCAGAAAAACCGCCCCGTTGGAGCGGTTTTTACTTTCATGTAATTAGTTTCTGCAACTGTCTTTCATGCAGCCCTCCAACGGGCGCAAGTTCCCTGTCCCTTAATCGGTAGCCAGGATGAACTGCTCCACCAGGCGCTTCAGGCTTTCCGCCTCGGCGGAAAGCTCCTCGCTGGCGGCGGCGCTTTCCTGGGCGGTGGCGGAGTTGGTCTGCACCACCGAGGAAATCTGGCCGATGCCTTCGGACACCTGGGCCAGGGACCCGGCCTCCTCCTTGATGGCCTCCGCGATGGTGGCGATGGCGTCGTTGGACTGCACCACCAGCTCCTGGGTCCTCTTCAGGGAGTCGGACACCTCGCCCACGATCTTGGTTCCCCGCTGGGTGGCCTGGATGGAATTCACAATGAGATCCTTGGTGGCCTTGGCCGCCTCGTCCGACTTGGAGGCCAGGTTGCGCACCTCGTCGGCAACCACGGCAAAGCCCTTGCCCGCCGTCCCCGCCCGGGCGGCCTCCACCGCAGCGTTCAGCGCCAGAATATTGGTTTGGAACGCGATATTTTCAATGGTAGCGATGATCTTGCCGATCTGCTCGGAAGCGTCGGCGATGTCCGCCATGGCGGATACCATATGCTCCATCTGCCCGCTGCTCACATTCACCTGCTCGCTGGTGAGCCGGGCGCTCTCCTGGGCCCCGGCGGCGGTCTGGGCGTTGCGGTCTGCGCTCTTGGACAGGTCGTCCACCGTGGCGTACAGCTCCTGCACCGCGCTGGCCTGCTCCGTGGCCCCCTGGGCCAGGGCCTGGGCCCCGCTGGACAGCTGCTCGGCGTGGCTGCTCACCCGCTGCTCCGCCTGGACCACGTTGCCCATGGCGTCGGACACCGCTGCGGTAAACCGGTCCAGCGCCGTCTCAATGGACTGGAAGTCGCCGATGTACTGGGTGGAGGTGGCCACGTCGAAATTGCCCTGGGCCAGCTCGCCCATGATACGGTCGATATCGTTCACGTACTCGTGGATACGGCCCAGGGACTGCTCCAGGGTCCGGGCCAGCTGGCCCAGTTCGTTTTTGGAGCTGTAATCCAGCGCCAGCGTCAGCTTGCCGTCCTGAAGCGGCTTGACCTTCTCCGTGATGAGCAGCAACGGCTTGATCACCCGGGTGAGCACATAATACACCAGGCTGATCATGCAGATCAGGTTGATGACCAGGCACACACAGGTAATCAGGTGCATCTGGGTCACCGTGCTGCGCATGCTCTCGTTATACCCGGCGCTCAGCTCCTGCCCCCGGGTTACCACCTCGTCCATCAGGCCCACCAGGGTGGTGAGGTTGGACTGGATAGTCTGCTGATAATACTGCTGCGCCTGGGCCCGGCTGTTGGCGTACATATCCAGCGCGGTCCCTGCGGAGGCGTGAAGCTCCTTGTGCAGCGGCTCGATTTCGCCCCGCAGCGCGTCGATGGCGTCGTCGTGCAGGCTCATTTCGCTGTACAGCCACTTGCCCAGTACGCAGCCGGTATGGTCCAGGCTGCCGGTGAACTCCGTCCCGGCGTACAGCGCGTTGCTCAGGTTGGCCGACCATTTGTAGTGGGCCACCTCCGCCCGCTGGATGCTGTCCAGCATGGCGTTGGCCTGGATGCTCTTATCCTGGGTGCCCTCAATGCGCAGAATGTTCACCGTGGTCACCACGCTGAACAATGTCACCGCCACGATGGCGCAGATAATGCGGATGCTGACCGACCTCTTGATACTCTTTCCCATGGCAAAGGTCCTCCTTCATTGATTTTGCCGCAGAACACACAACTGTGCCCCGGCGGGAGGCGGAACTCATACTAAGTCTATTATATCGGAGAATCCCTCCGATTGCAACAGGCAGTATGCGCTTTCCGCAGCAGGAAAAATATTCCTGCCCGGCCCCATTTCTCCCATACATGCCGCAACCCGCCGGGCTTTCCCGGCGAGCTGCGCATTTTCCGTCATTTTCAGGTTCTCGGCTTGCTAGAACGTGAGTACCTCCTGCCCCGGCTTTTCAGCGGGACTGACGGCGGCGGCGTACAGCACCGGGCCGTCCTCCCCCTCATAGGCCTTGTGGGGCTCCATGCGCACCACCCCGGTGACATCCGCCCAGGCGCGGTTCTCAAAGGCGCCAAAGCCCTCCCCCCTGGCCACCAGCCCCAGGAAGGTGATGTCGTTCTCACAGCATGTCATGGCAAACCGGCCCAGAACCGCATCCTCCGGGTACTGCGGCAGGTGGCACACCACCACCTTGGCGTGGATGGCCTTGCCGTCGTACCGCTCCGGGTGTTCCATCGCGTCCACGTACCAGATGCCGAAGTCATCGTCGGGTATCTCGATGACGTCCTGTTCCAGATTGAAGGGGCACACCGTATCGTCGGCGTAATCCTCGCTGGTGCCGTCGGTGTTCTCCAGATAGATGCTGGCCCGGCGGTTGACCATTTTCAAATTGCGCTGGCGCAGGGAGGCCCGCAGGGCCTCGTCGCACCGGTTGAACACGATCATGTCCGCGTTGATGAGCTTTTCCATCATGATCTGACCCAGGTTTTTGGCGTAGGTATCGAAGGTGCCCGCCTCCACCATGGTCATGACCTGGTAGAGCACCCAGTTGTCCGGCAGCGCCTCCTGGTACAGCCGCGCCAGGGACCACATGCCGTTGAACTCAACCAAAACCTGCTTGGGGCGGTGTTTTTTCTCCAGCTGCTTCAGGTAGGCGGGGGTGAGCTTCTCTTCCCCCTCCACCCTGACCACGGTAACATTTTTCAGCGCCTTGGGGTCGTACTCCTCCTCCCCCTCCTCACAGCACAGCAGCAGCGTGCGGTCCTGGATGGCGAAGCCGTCGCGCAATATGCCGTTGATGAAGGTGGTCTTGCCGCCGTCCAGAAAGCCGGCGAACAGGTATACCGGGATATCCATGGGTGGTACGCCCCTTTACAGGCCGAACAGGTCGGCCAGCCTGTCCCCGTCCAGCCCCGCGCCGATCACGCACAGCCGCCCGGTGTAATCCGCCGGGCCGGTGCGCACCTCGTGTTCCTCGGGCACGTAGTCGAAGTGGAGCCAGCTGCCGTCCCCCGCAGGGACGATGCCCTTGGCCCGCAGGATGGCGCCGCACTCGCCCAAATCCAGCTGGGCCAGAATGCGCTCCAGCTCTTCCCGGGCAAAGGGCTTGACGGTCTCCCTGCCCCAGCTGGCAAACACTTCGTCCGCATGGTGGTGTTCGTGGTGGTCGTGGTCATGACAGCCGCAGGTACACCCCTCCCCGTGGTCATGGCCATGGTGATGGTGCTCATGTTCCTCATGGTCATGATGGCAGTGCCCGCCGTGGCCATGATCTTCCCCGCCATGGCAGCACTGGTGGTCGTGCCCCTCATCATCGTGATCGTGACAGTGTCCGTGTCCGTGGTGGCGCTCCCCGTGGCAGCACCCGTCCTCCCCGTGGTCATGGCCGCAGTGTTCGCCGTGGTCATGGCCGTGGTGATGGTGGGCGTGGGCCTCCTCCCCGGCGGCGTGATCCACCCGGATGCGCGCCAAAAGCTCCTCCTCCAGGGAGGTCTTTTCGATGGCGGACAGGATGGTCTTGCCGTCCAGCTGGTCCCAGGGGGTGGTGAGGATGACCGCCGCGGGGTTCTTTTCCCGCAGCAGGGCCACCGCCCCCTCCAGCTTGTCCTGGGTCAGGTTCTGGGTGCGGGAGAGGAGGATCGTCCCCGCATGCTCCACCTGGTTGTTGTAGAACTCGCCGAAATTCTTCATATACACCTTCACCTTGGACGCGTCCGCCACGGTGACAAAGCTGTTGAGCTTCAGCGCCGGGTCCTCCCCCGCGGCCTTCTCCACCGCCGCCACCACGTCGGACAGCTTGCCCACCCCGGAGGGTTCGATGAGGATGCGGTCAGGGTGGAAGCGCTCCTCCACCTCGTGGAGGGCCTTGCCGAAGTCCCCCACCAGGGAGCAGCAGATGCAGCCGGAGGACATCTCGGAAATCTCGATGCCCGCGTCCTTCAGGAAGCCGCCGTCCACGCTGATCTCGCCAAACTCGTTCTCAATAAGCACCAGCTTTTCGCCCTGGTACGCCTCCGCAAGCAGCTTTTTGATGAGGGTGGTCTTACCCGCCCCCAGGAACCCGGACACAATGTCGATTTTTGCCATTGGGAAATCATTTCCTTTACTTAGGGCTTGTTTGAAACTTGTCAACATACCCAAGCGGCAGGTCTTTTCCCGCCTTACGGCGTTGATTTGACTTGAAATACACAAAGTATTTCTGCGCCAAACCGCCTTGTCTGGCGAAAAAATCCATCGCCGTTGGGCACGTCGCCAATTTTCAAACAGCGCCTAGAATTTCCTTCTATTTTAACCCCGGCCGGAGGGAAAGTCAAGGCCCCTCCCATGTGGGAGGGGCCTTGCTCATGCTCAGTCGGCGCTGATGGGGTAGATATAGTCCTCGCCAAACTGCACATAGTCCACCTGACTCAGCTCCAGCGGCGTATCGAACCCCCAGTACCGGCCCAGCTCCCACTCCGGCCGGGCCGTGAGCATGCCGGGCGTCACCTGGAAATAGGGGTCGGACCTGTCCTGGTGTTCATCGGTCAGGAAAACGTCAAAGCCGTACGCACGGACCAGCTGTGTGCCGTCCTTCATAACGATGCGCGTGTTCCCCGGGCAAGCGGGCTGGATACGCCCGTTGTCCTCTGACACATTGCTGTAAAACTCAAATTTCAGCCCCAGGGGGGAGAGCTTCATAGACTTCAGTACGCTTTTCTCCCCTGTCTCCGGGTCGGTCCACTCCGCCCCGGCGCAGTCGATGGCGGCGATCCGGCTCTCAAAGTGCCCGCCGATATCCAGCTTGAACTCCCCGCCAAACACCTTTGTAAACACCCAGGTGTCCAGTCTCTCGTCAAAGCGCTCCACCCACAGCCCCCTCAAAATGAGCTGCTTGGCCCTGCCGTCGTTATAGCGGATGTCGTTGAACGCCCCGGAGTAAATGGTCAGTACGAGTTCCTTCACATTGTCCGTGGGGTCTGCGTCGGGCAGGGTGGTGCAGCCGTAGCTCAGCCCCTCCACCATGGGCACCAGGCCCTGGTCAAAGGGGGTGACTCCCCCGCGGTAGACCTCGCCCCGCTCGGCCCAGCTGCTGTAGGCCACCCCCAGCCGGATCTTATCCGCCCACTCATCGCCGTACACCGTATAGAAGCCCTGGGTGCCCCTGTCCAGGTCGGGCAGCACAACGCCCTCGGGGGCCTCTACCCGCAGGTGCAGGTAGTAGCAGTCCTCGTCCGCCAGGGCGGCCACGGGCGTGATGGTGGCCCCGCCGCTGGTGACGCTGAACTGCTCGCTGCCGTCAAAGAGGCAGCCCACACTGTTGAGGGTCTCCACCTGGGTGACGGTGAGGGGCTGTTCCCCCCACCGCTCGAACAGCCCCGCCATCAGATCCCCCGCCCCCAATATGCGCGCCGCCGCGAAGGCGGTCATGGTGAGGGCGGCCAGGGCGGCAGCCGCCGCCAGCACCCGCAGGGGGACCCCGCGCCACGGGTTCCTTTTCCCGTCTTTGATTTGTCTCATGGCCAGCCCCTTGACCCGGGCGGGCGAAAGTGGCGTATCCATGGGCAGCTCCACGCCGCCGTCCTCATAACCGTCCAGCAGGTCGGAGATCCTTTTGTTCACCTTAACTCCTCCTTCGTCAGCAGTTCCTTCAGCCTGAGCCGTCCCCTGTGCAGCCTGGCCTTGACGGCCCCCTCGCTCATTCCCACGGCGGCGGCCACCTCCTTCACACTCTGGGCGTAGTAATAGTGGCGCAGGAAAATCTCCCGGTCCCGGGGCGGAAGGCCGTCCACCGCCCGGCGCACCAGCTTCCGCTCCTCCGCCCGCTCCAGCGCCCCGGCGGGATCGTCCGGGCCGGGCAGCTCCAGCGCGTCCTCCTCCAGCGCAAGGGTATGCCCCGCCTGCCGGAGCTTGTTTTTCGCTTTGTTCCGGGCCACCGCCCCCAGCCACGCCTTCACCCGGCCCGCCCGCAGGTTGCCCGACTGCTCCCAGGCGGCCAGAAACACATCGGACGCCACCTCCTCCCCGTCCTCCGCCGTCATGGCCCCCCGGAGGATACCCCATACCACGGCGGATACATAGGGCAGGTAACGGTCCATCAGCCCCTCCAGCCCCGCGGGGTCACGGGCGCGCAGCTTGCGCAGAATGGTCTCTTCTCTCATTGAACGGCTCCTTGTCACGGTTGAAAGCTGCTTTCACCTATCATATCACAGGATGCCCCGCCCAGGTTACATGAACCGGGCAAAAAAAGCCTCTCCCATAGGGAGAGGCCCCTGCTATGTCCCGTCAGTTTCCAGATGGTAGCCCAGCCGCCGCACCGCCTCGATGCGCACATTGGAACCGATGCTCCCCAGTTTTTTTCGCAGGAAGCCCACGTAAACCTCCACGTGGTTTTCCACCGCGTTGGAGTCATACCCCCACACCCGGGTCAGGATGGCCTCCTTGGACAGGTTGCGGCCCTTCGCCCGCATCAGGCAGCGCATCACATCCAGCTCCCGGGCGGACAGCCGCACCCATCTGTCCCCGCAGGCCAGGGTGGAGCCGTCCAGGTCCAGCACGGTGTTCCCAAAGGCAAGCTGGTCCCCCTGCCCCCCCTGGCGGCGGAGGAGGGCCCCCACGCAGGCCAGCAGCTCCCGGGTGTCAAAGGGCTTGGTCAGGTAGTAGTCCGCCCCGGCGTTGAGCCCCTCCACCCGGTCCTCCAGCTCCCCGCGGGCAGTGAGCATGAGGATTGGGACGGCGCACTTTTGTTCCCGGAGCCACCGGGCCGCCTGCCGGCCGTCCAGCAGCGGGAGCATCACGTCCAAAATAACCAGATCGCATTCCCCCCGGATGGCGCACTGCACCCCGGCTTCACCGTCGTAAGCGGTTTCCACCTGGTAGCCCCGGTTTTCCAGCAGCGCCCGGAGCGAATCGCTCAAGGGCCTGTCATCCTCTACGATGAGAATTTTCACGGCGGTCTCCCCCTGTCCTGTTCTGACAGGATTATATCAGCTTTTCCCGGAAAAGGAAAGCGGCAGGGGAAAAAATCCCCCGCCGCTAGGTACGCTGTCAATTCCCTGCCGATCCCCGGTCAAAAAGGGAGCAGCTCCAGGTGCTCCAGCAGGATCTTCAGCCCGATGAGCACCAATACCGCCCCGCCGAACAGCTCCGCCTTGGATTTATACCGCGCGCCGAACACATTGCCCACCTTCACCCCTGCGGCGGAAATGACAAACGTGCAAACTCCGATGAGGGCGACGGCGGGCACAATGTCCACCCGCAAAAAGGCAAAGGTGACCCCCACGGCCAACGCGTCGATGGAGGTGGCCACCGCCAGCACCAGCATGGCCAGGGGGGCCAGGGAGGGGTCGCAGTCCTCCTCGCCGCACCCCAGCGCCTCCCGGATCATGTTGCCGCCAATGAAGGCCAGCAGCACAAAGGCGATCCAGTGGTCCACCGCGGCGATCATATCCGCGAAGGCCGCCCCCAGCAGCCAGCCGGCCAGGGGCATCAGCGCCTGGAAGGCCCCGAACCACACCCCCACAATGACGGCGTGGCGGGGCATCAGCGCCCGGATGGACAGCCCCTTGCAGACGGACACGGCGAAGGCGTCCATAGACAGCCCTACGGCTAAAATGAACAGCTCGGCAAACCCCATGATAATCATCCCTTCTCGTTGATTTGAGGGTATGCGGGAGGAGAAAAAAAGAGACCATACCCGCACACAAACGCGGATAAGTCTCATCATAAAAGGCACAGCCAGGCGGTCCAACCACCAGTATGTTGACTGTGCCGCAGCAAACTGCCGACTACTCCCTTATCAGTGGGCGTATTTTACTCCTCCCGCCGCCGGTTAGTCAACCACAACCTCCCTGCGCCGGACGTTTTCTCCATACTTGGGCGGAACAAATCCCTATCTTTTGAATAAACCTTGAATTTTTCCCGCTGACGGTTGCGTTTTCTGGTGAAAAAGTATAAGATATGAATCATACAATATGACAGTGTCCCGCCGGCCCCGGCGGGCAGACGGAGGGCCTTATGAGCTACATATCCTTTGAAAACGTAAAGAAAGAGTACCGAATGGGTGAGATTACCATCAAAGCGGTGGATGGGGTGGACTTCACCGTGGACAAGGGGGAGTTCACCATCATCGTAGGTCCCTCCGGCGCGGGCAAGACTACCGTGCTCAACATGCTGGGCGGCATGGATGCCTGCTCCGGCGGCACCATCACCGTGGACGGCGCACGGGTCAGCGACTATAACGCCAAGCAGCTCACCGCCTACCGGCGGCATGATATCGGCTTTGTGTTCCAGTTTTACAACCTGGTGCAGAACCTCACCGCCCTGGAAAATGTGGAGCTGGCCGCCCAGATCTGCCGGGATCCCCTGGACGCCAGGGACGTGCTGATCCATGTGGGGCTGGCCGACCGGCTGGACAATTTCCCCGCCCAGCTGTCCGGCGGCGAGCAGCAGCGGGTGGCTATCGCCCGCGCCCTGGCCAAAAACCCCAAGCTACTGCTGTGCGACGAGCCCACCGGCGCGCTGGACTACGTGACGGGCAAGGCCATTTTGAAGCTGCTCCAGGACACCTGCCGCCAGGAGGGAATGACTGTCATCGTCATCACCCACAACACCGCCCTCACCCCCATGGCGGACAAGGTTATCCACATCAAAAGCGGCCGGGTGGCGGCGGTGGAGCGCAACGCCCACCCCACCCCCGTGGAGGAGATTGAATGGTAACGCGGAAAAACCATCTGAATACCGACGCCATCCGGGAAATACGGGGCACCATGAACCGTTACCTGTCCATCCTGGTGCTGGCGGCGCTGGCGGTGGCTTTCCTGTCCGGCCTGCGCACCGCCGCGCCGGACATGCAGTACACCGCCGACAACTACTATGACCGCACCCACCTGATGGACGGCTATGTGCTGTCCACCCTGGGCTTGACGGACGGGGATCTGGACGCCCTGGCCGCCTCAGGCGGCGTCGGGGAGGTGGAGGGCTGCCGGGATCTGGACGCAATTGCCACAGACCGCATCGTCAACGTGCGCTCCCTGCCGGAAAAGCTCAACCTGCTGGAGGTAAAGGAGGGCCGCCTGCCCCAAGCGGCGGACGAGTGCGTCACCGAAAGCCTGCTGATGGTCAAGCTGGGCCTTCAGGTGGGGGACAGGCTGGAGCTGGCCCTGGAGGAGGACAACGTGGACGATCTGGCGCGCACTTCCTACACCATTGTGGGCGTGGTCAACTCCCCGCTGTATGTGTCCCTGGACCGGGGGGCCTCCTCCCTGGGCAGCGGCTCGGTGGACGCCTTCGTCTATGTGCCGGGGGAAAACTTCACCTTTGAGCACTATACCTGCGCTTATTTCACCGGGGAAGGGCTGGCCGTGCTGGACACCTATGGGGACGAGTACGAGGATAAAATCGACGCCCTGGTGGACAGTCTGGACCCTCTGGCCCAGGAGCGCTCACAGCTTCGGTACGACGAGCTCATCGGGGACGCCCAGGAAGAGCTGGACGACGCCCGCAAGGAGCTTGAGGACGCCAAGGCGGAGGCGGAACAGGAACTGGCCGACGCCTGGCGGGAGCTCCAGGACGGACGAAAGGAGCTGGACGACGGCTGGGCGGACTACCGGGACGGGGAGGACACCCTGGCGCGGGAGACCGCCGACGCCCAGCGGGAGCTGGACGACGCCCTGGCCGACCTGCGCCGGGGCGAGGCCGACCTGGCCGACGGACGGGCGGAGTATGAGGACGGGCTGGCACAGTATCAGTATGGGCTGGCACAGTATAAAAGCGGGCTGGCACAATACAGGGACGGTCTGGCACAATATGAGGAGGCCGCCGCCCCCCTGGACCGGCAGAAGGCCCAGCTGGACGAGAGCTGGGAACAGTATCACGCCGCCCTCAAGCCCTACGAGGGCACGCCGCAGTACGGCATGATCGTCTCCCAAATGGCTCCGCAAAAGGCTCAGCTGGACGCGGCCCAGTCCCAGATCGACGCGGCCTATGAACAGCTCGCCCCGGTCAAGGCCGAGCTGGACGGGGTGAAAAAAGAGCTGGATAGCGCCCTGGAGGAGCTGGACAACGCCAAAAAGGAGCTGGACGACGCCCTGGCCGAAATGAACCAGGCGGAGGCCGACATAAAGGACGGCTGGGACGAGTATAACAAAGGCGTGCGGGAGCTGCGGGACGCCCGGATTGAGGGCCGCCAGGAGCTGGACGACGCGCTGGAAGAGCTCAACGACGGCGAAAAGGAATACGCCGACGGCCTCCAGGAATATGAGGACGGGAAAAAGGAGGCGGACGAGGAGATTGCCGACGCGCAGAAAAAGCTGGACGACGCCCAGGAAGAGCTGGACGACGTGGAGGAGTGCGAGTGGTATGTCCTCAGCCGGTTCACCAACGCGGGCATCGTGGGCTACTCCCAGGACTCCGACCGGGTGAGCAACCTGGCCAACGTGTTCCCGGTGATCTTCTTCCTGGTGGCGGCGCTGGCCTGCCTGACCACCATGACGAGAATGGTGGAGGAACAGCGCACCCAGATCGGCGCGCTCAAGGCCATGGGCTTTTCCCGCCTTGCCATTTCCAAAAAGTACATCGGCTACGCCTTTTCCGCCAGCCTCGTGGGCGGCATTGTGGGGCTGGGGCTGGGCTGCACCCTCATCCCCCTGGTCATCGCCAACGCCTTCAACATCATGTACGCCATCCCCCCCCTGGAGTTCAAGCCCCAGGTGGAGCTGTATGTCGGCGCGGTGCTGGCAGCGGTGGCCTGCACCACCGGGGCGGCTCTGTGGGCCTGCCTGTCCACCCTCATCGCCACCCCCGCCAACCTGATGCGCCCCCGGGCCCCCAAGGCGGGCAAGCGGGTGTTCCTGGAGTACGTCCGCCCCGTGTGGAAGCGGCTCACCTTCACTTGGAAGGTGACCATGCGAAACCTGTTCCGCTACCAGCGGCGGTTCTGGATGACGGTGATCGGCATCGGCGGGTGCACCGCCCTGATCGTCACCGGCTTCGGGCTCCACGAATCCATCTTCTCCATTTTAAACCAGCAGTTCGACCACGTGTTCCTCTACGACGCCACCCTGGGCCTGGACAAGCACGCGGGGGCGGACAAGCTGGCCGAGGTGGAACGCTACCTGGACGCGAGCCCCTGGGTAGAGGATTACCTGCTCACCAGCACCGCCGCCCTGGAGGCGTCCGCCGCCGGCCCAGCCCAGAACGTCTACCTGTTCGCGGTGGACAACCAGGAGCGGTTTGAGCAGTTCATCCAGCTGGGCCACCGCACCGACGACGCGCCGGTGGTTCTGCCGGACGACGGCGTGGTCATCACGGAAAAGCTGTCCGAGCTGCTGGAGGTTTCGGTGGGCGATACCGTCACCCTGGACAACGACGGCAAACGGGTGCAGGCCCGGGTGGACGACATCGCGGAAAACTATGTCTCCCACTACGTATACCTGTCCGACGGCTGCTACCGGGCGCTGTTCGGCGAGGACCCCGAGCTGAACGAGATGCTGCTGCGCTACGCCGACGGGGCGGGGGAAGCGGAGTCGGATACCGTGTCCGCCAACCTGATGGCCCTGGACGGGGTGGACTCCTACTCCTATATCGCCACGCTGCGGGACAACTTCACCGACAGTATGGAGGCCATCGACTACGCCGTGGTTATCATCATCACCGCCGCCGCGGCCCTGGCCTTCGTGGTGCTCTACAACCTGACCAACATCAATATCACCGAGCGCATCCGGGAGCTGGCCACCCTGAAGGTGCTGGGCTTCTTCGACCGGGAGGTCACCGCCTACGTCTACCGGGAAAACATCTTCCTCACCCTGTTCGGCATCGTGCTGGGGCTGGTGATGGGCCGCTTCCTCCACGCCTGGATGGTGCTCACGGTGGAGGTGGAGATGGTCATGTTCGGCCGGGTGGCCCCGCCTTACGCCTACTGGCTGGCCGCCGGGCTGACCGTGGTGTTCTCCGTGGCGGTGAACATCGCCGCCCACTTCAAGCTGAAAAAGGTGGATATGGTGGAGAGTTTGAAAACGGTGGAGTGAGAAGCTGCCAAATTTCAGAAATAAGAGGTGCAGACTATGAATCCACGAATCATTGCCGATATCACAAACTTTATCTTCGTCTCGGATGAGCCTGAACAGGCCGACGCCATTTTTCTCCCCGGCGGTTCATTTCCGGAGCCGCCCGAATATGCCTCCGAGCTGTACCGCCAGGGCTATGCAAAGTGGCTGATCCCTTCGGGCGGGGTCAGCGTCAAACGTGACAAGTGGCCGGGTGTCCGCCGGAAAGCGGAACTATATAGCGGCGATTACCAGTCTGACTGCGAGTTCTTTACAGATGTACTGTTGAAAAACGGTGTGCCCGCCGCGGCAATTATCCGGGAAGATAAGTCCGGACACACCCGCGATAATGCGTTCCTCTCACGAAAGGCCGTGGACGAGAGGGGCATCGACGTCAAAACAGCGTTGATCGTCTGCAAGGCGTTTCACGCCCGGCGGTGCCTCATGTTATACCAGATGGCCTTTCCCGATGTGGACATCAAGGTGTGCCCCGTGCATTGCTATAACATCACGAAAGAGAATTGGTATGAAAGTGAAGCGGGAATAGACCGCGTCCTGGGTGAGCTGGCCCGGTGCGGCAATCAATTCGCCGGGGATATCAAGCAATATCTGTTGTAAGTCCCGGTTTGGAATTTTCTCAGACAAGAAAAGGCCCCGC
>OFGE01002477.1_pt1 | contig 13547 bp, 12 predicted proteins | sample 1521681 | NCBI WGS metagenome assembly OFGE01 (sample SAMEA3504093, study PRJEB24116) | mouse gut metagenome | biome: mouse gut; feature: mouse-associated habitat; material: faeces | place: Denmark | collected 2011 | reverse complement strand
ACGGAATATCAAGCCTTGTCGCCAACAGATTCCCAATCTCATGGCCTCCGCTCCCAAACTGACGGCCGATCGTAATAATCCTGTGTTCTGCCATATTTCTTCCTCCTTTCCACTGCCATGTACTTCCGGAGCCTCTCTTAAGATTCCCCGTTTTTACATCCTTTAGGCCGATTCCATTCTGTTATCTATATTATACCTCTATTTGAGTGGAAAATGCCAGAAAAATTTAACAATCCGTTTTTATCAAAAAGCCTTTCTCTCTCAGCAACTCTTCGATCAGATCGAGCGTCTCCTCCTTATCGGCGATCACCGTATGATAATGGTAATTGGAAGTAATATTCTTAAGAGGGCTTGACTTCCCGCTGCGGATGTCCTCTATGAATCCGGCTGCCTTCCTCCTGGAATCAATATTCAATTCAGCCTCGATACGCCCGTATACTCTGTGATTGACCATCACATTTTTGACGATACCCCCATTATCTACGATCATACATAGCTCGTCCTCAAGCTGTTCATCCGTATGATGCACCTTATATACTCTTCTTGCTGATTTTACCGTATTCAATATATATCCTCTGTTGGTGGAGATAATATCATAACCGGCAGCCCGGATCAATGCTATATCCTGCACAATGACCTGCCGGCTTACATGATACATCGCTGCCAGTTTTGTTCCTGACAGCGGAACCGCACTCTGCCGTATCTGACAGATGATATCATCTCTTCTATCTGAACCAGTCATAATCCTCCCTCCTGACAGAATAGGCACTCTTACTTCAAGATGAAGTCAATAAATGCACTATGTGGCTGCCTTCTTTTTCAACTCCCATCATTATATCACTGTACATGATCTATGCCAAGACTATCTGCTGACAAAATCGCCCTTTAAAGTATATGAATTCTCCTTTGACAGTCATCTGCAAACTCTCTTTTCCGCACTCTGAGGATATCTAGCATCTCCCTCTGTTCGTCTATAAGCCTTTGAATCTCTGCGTCATTTTCCGTACAGTTCTCATACATATATTCTAAACGAAGATCATACATACCTATCTCTCTGTCCTCGTCCTCCTCTTCTTTTTCAACCTGCCTGATCTTCTGCCAAAACTTCTCTTTCACCTGCCGGCTCTCTTCCCTCTCTTCGTTCTGTTTTCTCATCCTCGCTCCCTGTTTCTCCTTTTACTCTACTTTCTCATCCTCGCTCCCCGTCCCTCTCTCTATGTTCCACTTCCTCATCCTCCCTCCCGTCTCCCTGCATATATTTTCTCCATACAAGCTGCCTACTTACAGACTGTCTACTCCACCAGTATATAGACTTCCGTTCCCAGGATCTCTGCGTATTCTTCTTCTTTTTCTTCCTTGACCGCATCCAGATAGGCATACTTTTCTTCCCTGTGCTCGTCTGCAAGCAGCCTCCCTGCCGCATCATATTCCATAGCATCCGCTATCCCCAATACCACTGCCTGATTCGGGATCACAGGCTTTCTCCCCTGAGCCGCCGGGTAGAGAAACCGGCTTTCATCCTCCCAGTCCCGGGGATCCCTTACTCTGATAACATCCCGATACGTCGACTTCACCATATCCTTAACTTCCTCTGACACCCGTATCCCGCCCTTTTCTGCCTGGCGTTCAAGAAGCCCTAACTGCTCTTTACTCAGATACTCAATATACAGGTGATTCCTAAGATAGATAAATTCCAATCCCATAGAGGATTCTCTTTCATACAGATTACAGTCCTCCCGGCTGTGCCCTGTGAATCCTAACCCACTACCTTTCATCTCATCATCCAACGCTTTTATATCAAGCACATCCAACAGATATGCTTCCATATTCGCCCGGTATACGTCACGCAGCCGCAGATAACGGCGGTTCGGCATTCCTTCTTCTAACAATCCCTTTTCCCTGCAAAGTTCGAGATTGCAGCGGCATAAATCTCCTTCCGATTCTTTCCGGTTATCTTGATCCCGTAAATAAGGCGCTGCCGCCGCCATCAAAGCCGCAGTGACACAACACAGAAACATAATTTCGGAATACTTTTTCATCCTCAATCCACCTCCTCAAACCGAACCGACTGGATCTTGATATACGCATTCCCGGAGCGATTCTTTTCCGGAGCCGTATAATCCGGATCCTCCGGCAGGATGTAATATTTCTCTCCCCAGGAGGACACTTCTATCCTTCCATCTTCCGTCAATCCCGTCACCGTCATGGCATGTCCCCCGTCCATCTGAGCGGGCTCGCCTCTCTCGTCTTCCAATCTCACAGGGCAGGTACTGATGATCACCCGGTTTCCAAGTTCTGCCTCTTCCTTGCATTTCTGGTATACCTCTTTGGGATCGCATTCTATATTCTCAAGCCTGACTGGTACGTCATATCCATCCATATATCTTTCAAAACGATATATTCTGTCTTCCGGTGTTGTCCCCCGTCCGATTACGGAAGAGAGATCTTCTTTCTCATCATAGATATCATATTCCTTCCATAGATTCTTTCCCTTCTTATGATTGTCGCTTGCGCAGTAAAGATCGACGATCAGGCGGTTATAATCCACGGAGATATCTCCGTCCTCATTTTCCAGAAAGAGTGGAAAACCGAATATCTCTTCGAATTCTTCTTCCTTTCTTCTGTATTCATCCACAATAATATTAGCAAACGCCACATACCCGCAGCCTTCGCTGTTCAGCTTCTGCAAGAGTTCTTCGATCTCTTTATCCGAATAATCCGCATATTCTCCATAGCTGTGTATCAACTCTCTCATAATATCCCTGTCCGCATCCGAACCTCTCTGCCAAAGCAGATACGGCCCGTTCTGGTCTCCGCCTCTGTCGCCGTACCCCATCCCCAGACGTATCCCCTCGTTCATGAGCAGTCTTCGAAACTCACTGTCCTCATCCTTTATATAGACGCCGTCCCGGAATGCGCCTGCCATCGCCTCCTGCCCCTTTTGGATCAGACAAATGACCTGTTCACTATCAGTGAACAGGCTGTCGGTCTTCATGACGATTTCATCAAAATCCTGCGTTTTCCTGCTCCACTTGTCGTACAGCTTCTGGCTATTTTCGGCAAGCTCCTCATACTGCCTGGCTTTCCAATAATAATACGTGAGAAGAAATGCATCCTCCGCCGTCTTCATCTTTCTTCTGTACATCTCCCCGCCTGCCTGGTAACTCTCCTTCATCCGCAGTGCGTTCTCCATCTGTCCGAATATCGTCTCGCCGTCCAGCACCTCGCTTCCTACACTGCCGCTTAAGCATCGGAAATCCGTCATATCCGCACTGCTGGCGATCTGCATTGCTTCGATCACGATATGATAATCCTCAAGCTGCCGCTTCAGATGATCAAAAGATTCGCTCCTGATCTCCTGATTCCCTGCAAATGCATCTATGCTCTTTCCGATCAGCTTAAGCGCCTGCCGGTCTTCCTCAAGACGTTTTACCGCCTGTGTACACTGTCTCTTTATATCTGCCGGATTCAAATAATCGCTTCTTTGCATTGATCACACCTCAACTTATCTATTCCTTCCGTGCCGAGACGGCGCTCCCCCTGCCTCCATTCTCCGTAAACCGGCCCATCATCTCATCAAACTCTGTAAATGCCGCGTTTAATCCCCGGATATTATCTGCCTCCTGATCCAGCATGGCACCCAGATCGGCAATCCTCTCCTGGAATCTTTGATACGCCGCCTTACTATTGGAATTTGCTGGAATCGTCGTTCTCACATCCTGTATTCCAAGAGGCACCGCCGTCAGATAGGACGCCGCGCTTTCTATCTGAACGGCATCCGCTTCCGCTTGCCCCCGGTTAATCTGAATCTTATCTGCTATCTCCTTCACCTCTTTCCTGTCAGTGTACGGTCTGTGTGCCGGGGAAGAAGAAGTCTTTTACCGACGCCATTCTTAAACAGCACCCCTTCTCCCAATTCCGGGATCTCCCTTATCCCCAGAACCGGGAAAATCGGAACAACTCCCTGAGAACTCAGTACCAGTCCCTCCGCCGCCTGCCGGATCAGCCTGTCCATCGTTCCCATGCCGCGGGACTTCGCGGCATGGACCGTAATAATACAAGTAATTCCCAATGTAATCCCCTCTTTGATCAGGGATGCGATCTTCTCCAGATCCGGCTTCATTGATCCTGAAAAATCATCCAGGTCGTCAATCAGTATCGTACAGAATGGCGTCTCTTCCACTAATTTCTTAGGGCTTGCTCCCTGCAGCTCGCCAAGCTTCTCCTTTAAGAATTTCTTTCTCGCCTCCAGTTCTTGCGACATGATTTCCATGAATAGATCTGCTTCCTTTTTTCCTTCCACATATAAGACATCCGTCAGTTGACGGTAATCATACATCTCCATTCCCCCGGAGTCAAACAGACAGGCTCTGCCCCGCGAAACTGCCTGATCCGCAAGCACCCGGAGCATATTCGTCTTACCGGTTCCCGTATTCCCTATGATCACAAATAACCCTGCGGCACGGTCGAATCCCTTAAGGATCACTTCTTCCATCTCAAGCCCGACCCGATAGCAGCTGCCATCGTCCGCATATCCTTCCATCGTAGACGACAGAAATTCCTGCGGAAGTACCGGGATATGCGGCGCCTCTTTGCCGGGGTATTTCCTGCGTATCTTCTGTATCAGCGATCTTAGCTCCTTCCCATACTGTGTCATGCTTTCGCCTGGCGCCATGGTATAGATCTGTGCTTCGTGCACACATTCGCCGCCCACCAGTACACGTCCCCTGATCTCCGACTGTCTGTATGAGGTTCTTCCTATTGTCTGGAAGGTCTCATTCTCGTCAAAATTATAGCCTGCTATCTTTTTTTTGAAGTTATTTAAGGTTGCCTGGCGGATTGCATTCACCCTGTTCGCAGAGGCGGCCATATAGATCCCAAGCCCGGCTCCGTCCCGGGTCAGCCTCGTAAAGAACTCCTCTTCCTCTATTCCGGATTCCTTCACGACATCGAACTGATCGACCGCTACGATGATCGCTTTCAAGGGCTCTTTGGATAACTCCCGGTATGCTTCCCATGACGGCGCCGCACACCTGGCAAACATTCTCTTTCTCTCCACGATCTCTTCTGTGATCCGTTTCTTGAACTTCTGGTATCGTTCTTCATCGTCAAGAGGTATGTATTCTGCCGTATGAGGAAGTTCTTTCAGCGGCATACAGCCGTTATTCCCATAATCCAGAATATAGTAATTCAGCTCATCTACATCCCATACGGCGGCAAGGCTCACCAGAACCGTCGTTAGAAATACGGTTTTTCCAAAACCCGACGACGCCGTATACAGAAGATTCCCGTCTTTTGTAAAGTTATGCTCCAGTTCCTTTTGCTCCTGCCTCTCCGGGATATCCATCTTCCCCAGGTAAACAGCTAACTCTGATCCACTTCTGCTACCTTGCAATCCCTCCGCAATATATGGACTGACAAGCATCTTCTCCAACGGCTGAAGCCATGGTTTCTTTAGCTCCGCTATGCCTTCCTTCCCGGAGACCTCTATGATATGCGCCGCCACTGCTTCTAACTGAGTCATACACACCTGATATTCCTCTGTCTTCCCGCTCAGATCCTGATTGATGAGTTCTCCCTGACCAAGCTCATTCACCACATAGACACGGTTGTCTGCCTCATCGTTCCCCTCTGTCTCTCTGTAAGCGGAACCACTCCATGCCGATTGGAATATTTCGTAGACTTCATTATTCCCAACCTGTATATATGCTCTGCCCGGCACGGTAATATCGGCGGCATCCGACGTCCTTAAGACTTCCTTACTGTCACCTTCATTCTGAACCTTCAGGCACAGCCGGCATCTGCTGTTGCTTAAGATCTGCTCATCTACGACACCTGCGGGCTTCTGCGTTGCCAGGATCAAATGAACTCCAAGGCTCCTTCCGATACGCGACGCCGAGATCAGCTCCTTCATAAAATCCGGTTGCTCTTTTTTCAATTCTGCAAACTCGTCGCAGATAAGAAAGAGATGCGGAATCGGTTCTGCTGCTGTTCCTTCCTTGAACAGCCTCATATAACCATTGATGTGATTCACCTGAAATCTCCCGAATATCCTTTGTCTCCGCGATAATTCAGCTTTCACTGAGACCAGCGCCCGCATACTTCCGCTGCCGTCCAGATTCGTGATCGTCCCCATATGATGCGGGAGCCCATGAAACAGATTCGCCATGCCGCCTCCCTTATAATCGATCAGTAGAAATCCAACCTCATGCGGATGGAAATTCACAGCCAGCGATAAGATATAACTCTGGAGCAATTCTGATTTCCCCGATCCTGTGGTTCCTGCCACCAATCCATGGGGTCCGTGTGCTTTCTCATGCAGGTTCAGATTCAGAATATCGTCCGCCGAACGCAATCCCAACGGAACGGCAAGAGATTGATGAGACTGTCCCTCCTTCCATCGCTTTCGGATCTCCAACTCTTCGGGATGCCTTATGCCGTACAGTTCGAAGAATGTAACACTTCCGGGCATACTTCCCGTCCTCTCCTGTTTATGTTCCGCCATGCTCAGATCCCTCGCCAGCCATTCAAAATCAACATCCTGCGCCTGATACAGCTTAAGTTTCTGCTCCACATATTCTCTTGTATCCAGGAGTAAGGTTCCTTCTTCCGAGTTCCCAAGCTGCAATACCGTCCCTGTATATTCCGGGAGATCCTCACGGCTATCGCCGGTACAGATCACGGAGAAACCTAATACATTCCCATCCATACGCAGATATTCCATGATCTTATGATCCATGACCCACGAAGGTTCCTCGATCAGAAAGAGATAGTGCGGCAAGTAACGGTTCTTCTTTCCATCTCCGGCGCGCTCCGCCCGCTCTTTCAGAACCTGTCCCATACTGCCAAGCACCAAGTCTCTCGACCTCTCATCGCTCACCAATCCGAATATATTCAGTACAGGAATACGAACATGCCGAAGCCAGCGCATCCACCGGAATTCTTCTTCATATCTCTTATCATAGATCACGATCATCCGAAGATCATGATAACTATGCGAAAATGCAAGCCTTACCGCCATGATCCTTATCTGCCTGTGCAATACCTCCTTCTCTCCCACGATCCCCAAATGTGCCTTTTTAAGATCCACCACCCTGGGTTGATCGATCATAGAATACCGCTTCCGTACCTCCTTCCAAGCCTCTGCCAGAGCACTCTCTGCAGCATCCCACGCCGGTTCTTTCCCCTCGATCACGAACCTTGGATGTCCCATATAGCGCCCCACCGGAACGGTCAAGAAGTCCTCATCCGAAGGAATCCGTTCATAAAGCCGGCTGTCGCCTTCTCTTATCAATCCGGCAAGTTCCGTAAGCTTTGGATACCTATACGAATATACCTCTTGTTCTTTTTCATAAATGACTGCGATTTCTTTCTGCTTGCCTTTCAGATAATGAAGATAACGCTCTTCCTGCTTTTCGTTCCTTCTCCTTAACAGCTTCTTCTCATCCATATATCTGACCATCGAAATCACTGCCGTCATCCCTGTTGCAGCCGCAGACATCAGCAGATATATCCCGCGTCCCGTGACCATACCGATCCCAACCGTTACCGCCGTCATCGCGACTGACGGCAGTACATTCATAAGAAGCCCTCTTTTGTCTGTCCGTTCCCTTTCTTTGGGCGGTTCCAGAAAGATCTTTTCTGCCGACGGCTTTTTCATCAGCCGCGGAGAACGCTTATAGACTGTGAAACCTTCCGTCCTTCTCATAAGGGAACATTCCTGTAATACAGCCACATAATCACCATGGCTTCCCTGAACAGCAATCCTGTCTTCCCAGATCTCAATCTTCAGACTTTTTAAAAACAAGACGTCTCCGGGACACAAGACGGCATCTTTAAGCATCAGTTTCTGCTGATTCAGATACAGACATCCCGAACCCTCCCTACTTCCGGCGTCAAAGAACAGCTGCATCCCCCGAATATAAATCCGCCCTTCCAAAGCAGGAATCCGGATCACAGCCTCTTCTCCCGAAGATATACTGATATTCTCTCCGCGCACGAACATATGCCTCTCCTCCCCAAGACAAAAGACTCTTTCATCGCTGCGGACTTTCTGCCCCTCCACCCCGCCGCAGATCAGCTGCCAGCCGCCTGCTTCTCCTTCCTCCTTGCTATCCTTCTTTTCCATGACCGGATACTCTCTGTACCCGTCCCCAGATTGTATCAACAGATATCTCATCATCCCTCCATACACGCTCTAATCCGTGTGGATCCCAAGCTTTTCAGCAAGCGCTTCGATCTCCTTAAGCAGCTCCTGCTTCCTGTCATTCTTCTCCTTGCCCGGCAATGCATCATTTTCCTCTACCTGCCGAAGCTCGTGCATATAGGCATATAGCAAAAGCTGATCATCCGACATCCTCATGGCAAGTTCCTCTGCTTCCCGGGTTTCCAGACGTCCAAGATGGATCCAGTAATCCAAGAGCCCCTCTCCTGACTGGTAATTCACCTTACTCAGAATGTATTCCCTGTCCTTCGCACTGAACGTATCCACCGCCTGCCCTTTGATATAGGCTGTCGCAAGCATATATTTCCACACATGATCCAAGTCTTCGATCCGGAAGCCTTTCAGCGCATCGATCATCTCCGTATAATCCTTCCGGATGTAAGCGTCCTGCGCCTCTCTTAGCTTTTCCTGCTTGGGCATGTACCACATAAAACTATATACAAAAGCTAATCCGAGTAAAATCAGCAAAATTATAGATAGCATGCTATATCTTTTCAGATTCTTATAACTCCGTTTTGTCACTTTTTTTATATTCTTTTCTTCTTCCTCCAGTATATTTCCATAATACTCCGCTAAGATCTTCTTCTCTTCCTGCATATTCCCGGGTTCGAAAAATTCTGTCACCCCGCTTTGTACCTTCAGGATCTCCATCCCGCCGTACAGATAATCGTCATAATCCCCCGCACCTTCCAGAAGATAACCGATCAGCGCCTGATACTGCCTTAAGAAACATCCCGTCCTGTTCTTTCCTCTGGACGGAACGATATCCCTTCTCTTCACCTTTACTCTTCCCAGAATGTCATAATACAGATTCTCCGGTTCAAGTGAGAATTCATATCTCTGATACAATTCTTCGAGATCCGCCGCATACAATAAGAATCTAAGCTTCATTAGCCTGTCCGTTTCCTTAAGCTCTTCTGCATTCTGCATTCCCCGCAGATCAAAACACATACAGACCGTCTCTTTCTCTTCTTCTATCCTGCATGGAAGGAACAGGTGATGGTTCTCTTCCAGACGCCGGAAATCATATCCTGTCTTTGCCGTCAAATCGCTCTTTTGGATCCGGATCTTCATAATATGTCTTTCCTCTTATATCAAATACCAAAATATCTCCATTATATATCTCACTTTGCTCAAAGGTCAGCATCGGATTCACATATGCGCTCCTCCGCATGGAATATACCCTTGTCTGCGTCTCCCGGCGTGTTGCCGGGAGAGGCTTTCACTCAGGATACGATACACATCGTCAATCCTCTGCTCCTGCTTCACCATAATATCCACTGTTCTGTTGTCCGCCCTAAAAGTCAGTATCACGATCCCATGCTCCCATATCCCTAAAATCAATCCATCTCTATGTGTTTCTATTGCATGCAGGCAGCAGACATCCTAATCTATGTAATCCCAGAAGCAGGATAAGCCCTGTTATAACTTGCCACCCAAGAAGATTCCCGATTCCAGTTACTGTCTCCGCTTCCTTCTTCACCGCATCGACAGCCATAGCCGGTGTAACCTGAAAGACCTGTATATGGATTCTCTCAAGCATCTCGCCTTCAGCCTCGTCATCCGCTGTAAAGACCTCCTGCCGGATCTGCCTCCTGGTATCTTCTTCCTGTGTCTGATGTTCCTTTACCTTTTGCTCAATATCCGTTCCAAAAACACGAAAACCATAGAGGGCGCTGAGCGGAACCGGGCTTCCGCCGTCTGTCTCACCGCCTGTTCCATTGCATATTACATCCGGGTCAAGCTTTATCTCACTATTTCCGTCCATATTGCCTATCCGCGGTTCATGGAACCTGCCGCACGGTCGAATTCCGCATATTGCTGTGCATTCATCACAACACCCTGCCCGATCGAATGGATCAGCTCGCGCATCGCCTCAAAACTCGGCGCCATCTCGGCAACCCGGGCGGCGAAGCCTTCATAACCGCTTCCTTCCCATAACTCAGGAAGCTGACGGTTCACGACATCATTCAAATAATTCTGAAGAGCCGTTACATCCTCGACGTGGCTTCCGATCTCCTGCCCTCTTGCGATCACATCCTCCGTATGCATTCTAATACTCATAATCTTTCTTCCTCCTTAAAAAAATATATCCCTGCGCAGTCAGGACCAGAAGTACGATCCCTGCCGCTCCATATGCTGCCAGTCCGGATGATCTCTTATTGTCCGGATCGTCGGACACTGCCCCGCCGGGTGCCTGTTCCGGCATCCGGACTGGTAACGCTCCGCCCTTCTTATCCGGACTACTGGTTTTTTCCGGTCTGTCGGAATGATCTTTCGCCTCCAGCGGATCTGCCACAAATTGATAGACTTGTACATTTTCTGCGTCGCCGAGCCTCGTATAAGGAAGCTTGGAGACAAAATCCCTGAGAATCCTCTGATTCGCAAAACTGGTCTCTTTCTTCGTCTTCTGCGCCTCGCTTAACCCTTCCGCAATTGCTTCTTCTGATTTCTTCTGTGCTTCTTCTACATGCTTTTGCAATCCTTGCCCGTATTCTCTCGACGAATCGGCTGATCTTTGGGCATATTCCTTATATGCCTGGTTATTCTTAAACAGGATATCCTGCATAAGCGTATGATTGGCATTCATCTCGCCTATATTCTGTGAGATAAACCTGTCGTCCAACTGTGGACGGAACTTGGAAAGCCGCCCGTTATATGACGCTATCGCCGCAACCTCATCCTCGTATCTCTGTCTGAATGTCTGCCCGGTCTCCTCTGCTTTGGAAATCAACGGCTCTGCATACTCCGCCTTCGCCAGTTCGCTGATCCTTGCAACATCCAGGTCCTCTGTCTGTTCAACTTCCTCGAGAAAATTCCGGATCCCCTGATCCTCTTCCTCGAGCCACGCCGTTAACTTTCTCAGCTGTTCCTCTGTATATTCTGATGGTTCTGACGGTTCCGATTGTTCTGACGATTCCGGTTGATCTGGTTTTCCGCCTGACTGTTCCGATTGTTCTGACGTTCCTGATTGATCTGGCGGTTCCGGCTGTCCACCTGATGAGTCTGACGATTCGCCTGGTTGACCTGGCTGTCCGACTGATGAGTCTGGCTGATTGCCCGGCTGTTCTGGTTGTCCGACTGGCTGTTCCGCTGATGAGTCTGGATGGTCGCCCGATTGACCTGACTGCTCTGGTTGTTCGCCTGGCTGTTCCAACTGTCCGCCCAGCCCCTCATCCTGCCTCCAGCTTTCTCTGAATTCTTCGTGATCCTCAAGGAGCTTTCTCAGATATCCTGCCACCTTTTCTTTTTCCAACGTACATTCAGACTGCCGCTTCAGTTCATCTTGAAACCGAGTATCCGCCGTCTCCAGAATACTTTCTCCGTTTCCGTCAACGGTCAGATCCATCTTTGGTAGCTGACCGGACAGACCGTTCAGCTGCTCGGCTAACGCCGTGCCGTCGGCGCTTAACGAAGCGATCTCTTCCCGGATCCCCTGTACATTTCTTGCATATTCTTCATTCATAGCCGCAGTAAGTATCGTATTTTTCTCCGTATACACGGAGAGATCCGGCGTCTCTGCCGTATTTTCTTCCATCTGGAATTCCGGCAGTTCTGTAAGAGCCACCAGATCCTGTGCTTTGATCTTCTCGATCACTTCTTTATCCCTTAAGTCATTTTCCATTATGCTGCCCGCACCGTCCTGCGCTTTATGAAACTCCTTTAAAATATTATCTACATACATATAGCTTAGACGGTTGTTCAAAGAATCCATATAGCTTTGCACATTATAGAGGAGTTCATACTGCAGCTCTCCGGAATAGGATCTATTGACCGCGTATTCCAACTGCGACACCTGCGGCGCTTCGTTGATACTCTCCACATTCTGCGAGAAGACCGCAGGGATAATAACATATGCTCCGTATCTTCCTGTTTCCAGTCCTGTTCTTGCAGCCTCCAGAGACGAATACTCAAAATCCATAGTCGGAAACCTCGACAGCTCTGATGCATAATTGATCTGTCTTCCCCCGCTTTGTACTCCTTCGTCCAGATTCACGACCGCAATCTTCTCACTTTCTTCCAGTACTCTTTTGCCTGACGCTGCCTGCACTTCCCGTCCCGTGCCGATGGCAGCCCGGACTTTTTCAAATCGGCTTCCTGCTCTGCACAAGACAACCGCTCCAAGTACAAGCGTTAAAAATATAATTACCTTTTTGTACTTCATCTTCTCCTTTCCTTTTTCATTTTCTCTCTTCAATTAGTTCTTATGGGTTTCTTTCGATTTGGAGATATTTGATAAATTCTCCAATACAGATTTGGAGATATCTGATGAATTAGATCCTCCAATACAGATTCGTAGAAATCTGATCTGAATAAATTATGAATAAATAAGATCCATAGATTGTGTTGAACAACACTATATGTATGTGAAATGAATCATACAACATTTTCGTTAATTTGTCAATAATAAAATTTCGCCAAATTCTCAAAAAAGAGGCTGTTCAACAGCCTCTTTCTACCATCCTATTCCTCTACCAAATGGCACGCAACTTTGTGCCCCGGTTTTACTTCACGAAGCTTCGGCATCTCACTGAAACATCTGTCCGTCGCATATGCGCATCGCTCTGCGAAACGGCAGCAATCCTTCGGATTGATCGGGCTTGGGATCTCACCTTTGATGAGGATCCGTTCATTCGCCTTCGCTTTATCCGGATCTGCCTCCGGGATTGCAGAGAGCAGAGCCTTCGTGTACGGATGAAGCGTATTGCCGTAGAGCTCTTCCGTCTCCGCAGTCTCTACGACCGTTCCCAGATACATTACGATCACACGGTCAGAAATATATTTTACAACGCTCAGGTCATGCGCAATGAAGAGATAAGTAAGCCCGCGCTCTGCCTGAAGGTCTTTCAGCATATTGATCACCTGCGCCTGCACCGATACGTCCAGAGCTGAGATCGGTTCGTCACAGATAATGAAGTCCGGATCTACGGAAAGCGCTCTGGCAATACCGATACGCTGTCTCTGGCCGCCTGAGAATTCGTGCGGGAAACGAGACATATGGTCCTTGTTAAGCCCTACGATCTCCAACAGCTCCTGTACCTTTACATCTGCGTCCTTTCCGGACATCCCGTGCTCTCTTAATCCTTCGCCTACGATCTCTTTCACCGTCATACGAGAGTTCAAAGATGCATATGGATTCTGGAAGATCATCTGCACTTTTTGACAGAATTCCCTCTTCTCAGCAGCGGTAAGTTTCGTGATATTTTTTCCGTCATAGATCACTTCACCGGAAGTTGGGTCATACAGGCGGATCATACAGCGCCCCATCGTAGATTTCCCACAGCCGGACTCACCCACAAGGCCAACCGTCTCTCCTTTATAG
>OFGE01002475.1_pt1 | contig 13548 bp, 14 predicted proteins | sample 1521681 | NCBI WGS metagenome assembly OFGE01 (sample SAMEA3504093, study PRJEB24116) | mouse gut metagenome | biome: mouse gut; feature: mouse-associated habitat; material: faeces | place: Denmark | collected 2011 | reverse complement strand
GCCGCCCGCGCCTCTTTTACTCTATTATTATAGCACATTCGGGAAAAATTACAATAGGCATTTCACTTTTTCCGATACGACGCAGGTATTTTGAAGTATTGAAAAAAAGACCAAAAAAAAGGTTGACAAATATATTTAAGCCGCTATAATAGACCGTAACAGCAGAACAGAAAAAGGCAGTGAAAAGAAGAGTACATTCTGAAAGCTTTTACAGAGAACCCGATGAGGCTGAGAACGGGCGGGGCGGCAGGAGTGGAAGATGGTCTTGGAGCCGCGCACCGAGAAAGGATTCCCTTTTTAGGCTGCGACGGGAACGCCCGTGACAGCGTCAGAGTATCGGCAGGCTTGCCCGTACTTGCGAAGGCTGTAACTGTGAGGTTATGGTAAACTAAGGTGGTAACACGAAGCATTGCTCTCGTCCTTGGAACTATTGTTCAGGGATGAGGGCTTTTTTCATGAAATACAAATCAAAAGATTCAGGCTGCCTGTTAAGCGAATTTTGAAAAAATGGTTTGTATAGCGGAACTTGCTCTAAATGATTTGCTTTGTAAATGTTTTAACGTTAACCCAATAATTTTTGTAAATCCCGGGTAAAACGCAGCTTTGCAAAAATAAAGTTTAGGGCCAGGCTCTTTTGAATAGGTACCGGAAAGAAGTCCGGACACCGCAGGGGGCTCTGCTCAGGCAGCCCCAAAAGAAAAGCCAGGAAAAAGAAAGGTGATAGAAAAATGGAAGAAAAAGAAGCCATGATTCAGCTGCGGGGCGTCTGCAAACGCTTTCCGCAAAAGAAAGATACCATCGAAGTGCTGCATAATATCGACTTGGATATTTACAAGGGGGAAATATTTGGTATCATCGGGCTGAGCGGCGCAGGAAAAAGTACGCTTGTGCGCTGCATCAACCTGCTGGAACGTCCTACTGCCGGTCAGGTCTTTTTGGACGGTATGGAACTGACTTCCCTTGGAGAAAAGGAACTGCGTGTGCAGCGTCATTCTATGGGTATGATATTCCAGCAGTTCCATCTGTTGATGCAGAAAACTGCGCTGGAAAATGTTATGTTCCCAATGAAGATTTCCGGTGTGCCGAAGGAAAAGGCACAGGAACGCGCAAAGGAGCTTTTAGAGCTGGTAGGCCTTTCGGAAAGAATGCTTTCTTATCCGGCGCAGCTTTCCGGCGGGCAGAAGCAAAGGGTTGCAATTGCCCGTGCGCTGGCAACAGAACCGAAAGTACTGCTTTGCGACGAGGCAACTTCCGCACTTGACCCGAATACAACGGCTGGCGTGCTTTCTTTGCTGAAGGATATCAATGAACGCCTGGGTATTACGATTGTTGTCATTACGCACGAAATGAGCGTCATTCAGAAAATTTGCAGCCGCGTTGCTATTTTGGACGGCGGCGATATTGCGGAAATCGGGAGCGTGGAAGAAATTTTCCGCTCACCGAAAACACAGATCGGACGGGAGCTTGTATTCCATGATGGGGAGAAAAAAGAGGCGTATGTCGGACATGTGCCGTATTGTTACCGGACGGTTTTCAAGGGCGATTCCGCAAACGAGCCGATTTTAGGCAACATGATGATAGAATACGGCGCGCCGGTCAATATCCTTTCCGGCAACACACGAAATATCAAGGGCGGCGTATTCGGGCAGATGATTTTGCAGTTTCCGGAGGACGCGGAGGTGCGCGGAAAGATGATACAATATCTACGGGACAGGAAGGTTGAGGTTGAGGAGGTAGAGTATGTTTGAGCAAGGTATGCTGCTGCTGGTCGGCGAAGCATTTTTGGAAACACTGTTTATGACGCTGGTTTCGACGTTTTTTGCCTATGTGATTGGCCTGCCGCTGGGAATGCTGCTGGTTGTATCGGACAAAAACGGGATTTATCCGATTGTTTCGCTGAATAAGATTTTTGGCGTCATTATTAACTTTATCCGCTCTATACCGTTTTTGATACTGCTGGTTGCAATCATGCCGATTACCAAAATTGTGGTCGGTACGATTATCGGGCCGAAAGCCGCAAGCCTTGCGCTGCTGGTGGCGGCAGGGCCGTTTGTGGCGCGGCTGGTGGAATCCTCTTTGAAAGAGGTGGACAAGGGCGTTGTAGAGGCGGCGCAGTCGATGGGCGCATCGCCGTTCCAGATTATGACGAAGGTGCTCCTGCCGGAGGCTACGCCTTCACTCCTTCTGGGCTTCGCTATTGCGGTAACAACGATACTTGGTTATTCTGCAATGGCAGGTATCTGCGGCGCGGGCGGGCTTGGCGCAATTGCCATCAACTATGGCTATTATCGCGGCGATAAAGAAATTATGTATGTAATGGTTGTCCTGCTGGTGCTTATCGTGCAGGTGTTCCAGGAACTGGGGACGAGGATTTCCAGACATAGTGATAAAAGGTTGTAAAAACTGCAAAGGTTTTACATATAAAAATGATGTATTTTTAAGGAGGATATGAAAAATGAAAAAGTTTTTGGCATTGGCGGTAACAGGTGTTTTGGCATTTGGCCTTGTGGGCTGCGGCGGCTCTGAAGCCCCTGCGGACAGCAACAACACGGAAAACACGGACGGAACAGAAAGCGAAAGCGGAGAAGTAACGCTGAAAATTGGCGCATCTCCTACGCCTCATGCGGAGATCCTTGCGGCGGCAAAGGATACGCTTGCGGCTGAAGGCATTACGCTGGATATTATAGAATTTAACGATTATGTACAGCCAAACCTTGCGCTGGAATCCGGTGATTTAGATGCGAATTTTTTCCAGCATCAGCCTTACCTTGATTTGTTCAATCAGGAGCATGATACAGACCTTGTTTCCATTGCGGCAGTACATTTTGAACCGATGTCTATTTATGCCGGTGTGGTGACAGACCTTGCAGATATCCCCGAAGGTACAAAGGTTGGTATCCCTAACGATGGCACAAACGGCGGCCGCGCACTGCTCCTGCTGGAAGCAAATGGTCTGATTAAGCTGGACCCTGAGGCTGGTTTTGCAGCAACAAAGCTGAACATCATCGAAAATCCTAAAAATCTGGAAATCATTGATATGGAGGCGGCACAGCTTCCCCTGTCCCTGAGCGACCTTGGCTTTGCTGTAATCAATACAAACTACGCGCTTCAGAATGGCCTGAATTCCTCTGACGCGCTTGCATCGGAAACGGCTGATTCCCTTGCGGGTGAAACTTATGCGAATGTGGTTGCGGTAAGAGCCGGCGATGAGAGCCGTCCTGAGCTGGTGAAGCTGGCGGAAGTGCTGGAGAGTGCGGAAGTTGCGGCTTATGTAAATGATACCTTTAATGGTGAAATTATCCCGATGCACTAAAATACTGAGGAATACGCGCTGACGGGTTCCCCTTCAAAAGCCTGTGAAATGTCTGTATGACAGATGTTTTATGGGCTTTTTTATACTGTTTTCGGGTATTTTCTGCGGAAACGGGAAGGACAGAAAATATTCATTTTTAATTATTTTTTAATGTTATTCTAAAGATACTCTTATCTAATTCGGTTATTCTATTGAAGTACAAGAAAACCCCTTTTCCTGTACCACAATATGCCCCGAGTGTGTGCACACTCACTGGCGCAATGTCTCCCCTGACATTGCGCCTTTCCCTTTTTCCGGACATATTTCCCATTATCCGCCCCCAGTTCTTGCCGTTCCTTCTATTTTATGATACAACCAAGGCATTCTTATAGGAAAAATGATTTTAGAAGGGGAAGAGAATTTTATGAAGAAGAAAGCAGTTGTACTCTGTTTAGTAGGGTTACAATGGGCGCTCGGCACATGCACCGTTTCCGCGGCGAACGGTACAAAGAACATTTCTGCGACATTCCGCAACATCAAAATCGTAGTGGACGGGAAAGAGGTTTCCACCAGTACGGAGCCGTTCATTTATAACGGCACAACATACCTGCCTATCCGCGCGGTCGGCGAAGCAGTCGGCAAAGAAGTGACATGGAACGCGGGGATAAATACCGTTTACCTTGGGGAAGTTCCTGCCAGCGCACAGCAGGCGCAAGCAGGGGTACAACAGCAGCCTGAAACAATGCCCACGGTGACAAGCGACCTGCCGGTTATGGCACAATACGGGGAATTTTATGTAAGTATTTCTATGGAGGAGCTTTCTGAGCTTCTTCCAACAATCCGTTCTGGTGATGAAAGTGCTTTTTTGCTTGCAGATCTTTATTTAATGTTTATGGAAAACATTTTATCTGATAACAAACCGCAGATTTCAAGGGTTGCTTATGCGGAGGCACAGACCGCTTTTGCGGGCATTACAAATGCTCCCGAATATGCCGAGGCGAAGGAGTATTTTGAGGAGATTGCTCAATCTATGTTTTGATTTTGTGCTGATGATTGGAAACGCCCCTGCCTTGCTGACGCATGGCAGGGGCGTTGGTTTTTGGCTTTTTTGAAGTGCATTCACAAACAGTATTTATGACAATATGAATTTTTCGAGTACTTCTGCCACAGCGTTTTGCTCACAGTTGCGCTCCGTAATGTAGTCTGCGATTGCTTTTACGTCCTTCTCTGCATTCTGTACGGCCACGCCCAGCCCCGCGCGCAGTATCATCGACCGGTCATTATCGCTGTCGCCAATGGCAATGACTTCCGAAAGGGGGACGCCTGCCTTTTCCGCCGTATCCGCCAGCGCATTGCCTTTATTCACGCCTTGCCGTACAAATTCCAGATAGATTTCACTGGAAAAGAATGTATCAAGCCTGTCGTCCAAAAAGGGGCGGACCTGTTCCCGCAGCTGTGTCAGCTTATCCCGTGGCCCGCTGGCAAGGCATTTCGTAAATTCCCCGTCATAATCCAGAGGATTTTCGAGGATACCCATTTCTGTCCGCATGACTTTGCAGTATTTCTGCACCTGCTTCGTTGGGCGTTCCGTCATGAAACGCCTGTCATCGTAATAATACAATTCCAGCCCCAGTTCGCGTGCCGCTTTTGCAATTTCCGCGAACCATTCCGGCGGGAAACTGCGGCGGATTGCTGGCTGCATGGTTTGAAGGTCGTATACCGTTGCGCCGTTCTGACATATGGCATAGCCTTTTCTGCCGAGCAGACCCAGTTCCTCCAGATAACGTTCTACGCCGAAAACGCCGCGGCCTGTGCAGAGTACAAACTCCACACCCTTGTCCACAGCTTTGCGTATGGCGGTCAGGTTTTCCACAGATATCTCTGTTCCATTACGCAGAAGGGTGCCGTCCATGTCTGAAAATACCATTTTATAGCCCATTTTCTTCTCCTTTATCGCTTCTTCAGGTGTGTGTAAACTGTGGATAACCCTGTTGATACTGTTGATAAGTTTCTGGATAACTTATTTTATCCACAGTTTGTGGACAATTTATCCACTTATCCACAGGTAAAACCGGAAATTTTATTCTTCGTTATCTGGTTCGTCATCCGATTCCTGTTTCGGGGCTTCCAAAAATATAGCCTCGACAAACTGCGTTTCCATGTCTTCTGTCGTTTGGTTTACTGCCTGCATTGTTTCCTCAAGCGGGGCAGCTTCCGCTGTTTCCATGCTCGCCGCTCGTGCCCGACGTCTTGGAGGGGTTTTGTCAAGCAGATCTCCACTCTCAGATGCTTCGGTTTGTTCCACACTTTCTATTGCCTGCTCTACAAGCTGGTTTGCCTGCTCGCGTTTTTTCAAAATTGCTTCGGCTGCCGCGATTTTGCCCGCAAGCGTTTCTTCCTTTAGGATTAACGCGCGTTCTTCTTCTGTCACGTCGCCAATGGAAACCTTGTGCTCCTTTGGCGCGGTATTCTGCATTGCCTGCTGCGCCTGCTGTGCTGCCGCGATTTTTTCGCGCATAATATCGTCCTTGTCGCGACGCTTGAATGTGCGTTTCATGCGTACCTTGACTACTTTTTCATGCTCCGGCTGGTAGGCGTTTTGCTTTGCCATTTCAACAGCTTTGATTTCTTCGTCCGACAGCATGTATGTGCTGACACCCAATTCGATGGGTTTTGCGTAAGTGAAAGAGCCTGTCCGGCTGTGAATGCCGTTCAGTACAACACCGTTGTCGCTTCCATCCAGCAGGGCAAGAGCAAAACAGAGATTGCCGCCCATTTCATCGAAGGGGTTGTAACGAATCAATCCGACCTTTTGAATATTGGATTTCATGGTTTTATCCATATCTGTTACCATATCCAGCAGCTTTGCGTATTTTTCCGCAATCCCTTTGGAAACGCTGTAATAGCTTTCCAGCTTGGATTCCAGATTGTATGACGGTTTGCGGTTCGTGCCCATGAAAAAATCATATCGTTTTTTCTGCTTGTCCAGCTTTACAAACAGAACGATACATAGTATAAAAAGCAGCAAAACTGCCGCCGCCAGCCCGAAAAACAGCAGCGTCAGTTCTTCCTGCGTCAGTGTAATCGCTATTGTATTCAATTTTAATGCTCCATTCTTTTTATCATTGTCAAAAGACGCTCCAAATCATCTTTGGAATAGTATTCAATTTCGATTCGGCCTTTATTCTTTCTTCTGTTCAGCTTTACTTTTGTCGCAAAAATGGATTTCAAATCTTCTTCGATCGCCTGATAGAATACAGTTTCATCGTTTTCAGGCTCTTCAGGAGCAGGTATGGACGGCGGGAGCATCTGGTTTTCCAGCCGCTGCTGTTCTTTTTTCACAAGAGCCTCCAGTGCGCGTACGCTCAGCCCTTCCTCTATAACATGCTCCGCCAGTTCAAACTGTGCATCATTGTCGGAAATGCCTAAAAGCGTGCGGGCATGACCACCGCTGAGTTTGTTCTCTGTTACAAAATTTCGCACGCGTGAATCAAGCTGTAAAAGGCGGAGGGAATTTGCGATTGCAGAACGGCTTTTGCCGACCCTTTCCGCAATTTTTTCCTGACTAAGCTGAAACTCTTCCTGGAGCCGCTGATAGCTTTCGGCTTCTTCGATTGGATTGAGGTCCTCACGCTGCAAGTTTTCAACGAGTGCAGCCTCAAATGCTTCGCCTTCCTCCCATGCTTTTATCACAACGGGAATCTTTTGCAGTCCGGCAATTTTTGCCGCACGCCAGCGGCGTTCTCCTGCAATAAGTTCGTAAAAATCCTCATTTTTTTTCACGACAACCGGTTGAATCATGCCGTATGTTTTGAGAGATTCCGCCAGTTCCTCCAACGCCGTAGGGTCAAAATATTTGCGGGGCTGTTTGCGGTTTGGCTCAATCAGGTTAATATCCAATTCATTGACTGCTTCGCCGGTTTGCTGCCGAAGGCTGACCTCCTTAAAGTCTTCCATTTTATTATTGATTAACGCTTCTATGCCGAGCCCCTTTGAGCCAAGTCCCTTTTTTTTCGTTGTCATGCTCATTTCCACTCCTTCTCCATAACTTCCTCTGCCAGCAAATCATATGCCTCTGCCCCTTTGGATTTCGGGTCATAGAGCGATATTGGCAGCCCATGGCTGGGAGATTCTCCAAGCCTTACGTTGCGGGGGATAATCGTGCGGTAGACGTTTTTCCCTAAGCTGCGCTTGACTTCTTCAACGACCTGTAAAGAAAGATTTGTCCGCGCATCAAACATTGTGAAAACAATACCTTCGATCTCAAGCGAGGGATTCAGCCGCTCTTTTACGAGGTTGACTGTGTGCAGAAGCTGTTCCAGACCTTCCAGAGCAAAATATTCACATTGTATGGGAACGAGGACGGTATCCGCGGCTGTCAATGCGTTTATGGTAATGAGATTGAGGGAGGGCGGGCAGTCGATTATGATGAAATCATAGCTGGACTTCACCTTTTGCAACTCCTCGCGAAGAATGTATTCGCGCTTTTCCTTTCCAATCAGCTCAATTTCCGCGCCGGTTAGATTGATATTGGAAGGGAGAATTTCCATGCCCTCCATACAGGTTGGCTGTTTAACTTCCGCAATCGTTGCTTCACCTAAGAAAATCTCATAAATTGTCTGTGCAATTTCATTTTTTTCCAGCCCGAGTCCACTTGTTGTATTTCCCTGCTGATCTGCATCCACAACCAGTACGCGTTTTCCTTTTTCCGCAAGACTGGCGGAAAGATTGATAGCGGTTGTCGTTTTGCCGACGCCGCCTTTTTGGTTTGTAATCGCAATGGTGCGTGCTTTGCTCATAATTCCCCGCCTTTCTGCGATAGTTTTTCGGAATTTCATTATTTTTACCATTATAACATATTGGGACTGGATTGCAAAGAAAAAAGCAGTGTTTCACGTGAAACACTGCATAAATTTTTTGTTTTATATTGTTTCACGTGAAACACTGCCGGTTATTTTGCTCTTACAGCAGAGGGAAATGCTTTTGTTTTTTGCAGCTGATGAAGTTTACACATGACAAACCTTGCAATCGGCTGTGCAACACAGCATTCAACCGCAAAAGAAATAGAAAAATTTCGAGGCCATTTGTAGAAAAATTGCTGAATTGGCAAAAGAGATATTTGCCGCATACCAATCCATGTTCCGATTATGGTTAAAAAAACAGACATCAACAATACAGAACAAAGAATGTTTGCCAGAATATGCGAATTAAAGCTGTCCGAAGGTGAAACGATTTTTCCTGTCAGCCATTCCGCTGGTTTATAGGTTAGCAGGACAAGCACGATAACGTTCAACCATATAAAAGGGACTGCCTGAAGTGACTGCGCCCAGACAGAAAGCCGAAAACCGCTTTCAAAGCATGTAATCAGCGGTGCAATGATGTTGACAGATATGACGGAGATGACAGCCATAAACAGTGCAAATTCCTTTTTGTTTTGCGGTAGTTTCAAAGAAAAATTCATATTCTCATCCTTTCTTTTTGCGTAAAAAAGCGCAGAATCTTTTAAGATTCTGCGCTGAACCATTCTACGCGCTACATTTTTATTTGTAAATCTATTTTAACAAAGTCAGAAGGAATTTGCAAACCAAAATTCTGATAAAAGATTTTACTTTTATTCAGAAAAATGCGCAGAAAAGAAAATATACATATGGCTATTTTGCCCAAAGAAAATTATTTTTCATAAAACTTGCCAAACACAGGCAGCGCCCTCGGCAAAACACGCACTTCAAATGGCATTTTTGGCCCCATCTCTCCATCTACGGTAGACTCCATTATCTTAAAATTCTCATCCAGACATTCAATCTTAAAATAATCGTCCCGAAGATACAAAATATTTTTATGGTCGCGGATATGGTCGCCGGAAAGCATTTTCAGGAACACAGGCGAAAGCTCTATCAGGGAGCGTCCGCGAATTGCAATCAATTCAAACATGCCGTCTGTTACGGAAGCCTCGGGGGAGAGCCTGGTAAAGCCGCCGGTGCCTGTGCTGTTCATTATCATATAAAGATAGAGGTTTTCCTCTATGACTTCATGGCTTGTGGTGATGCGGAAAGGGATTTTATGAAAACTTGGCAGCTGCTCCACACCTTTCAGATAATAGGAGAGGCTGCCAAGGGCATTTTTCACATCCTTGTCTACCGTTTGTGAAACATTCGTCAGCAAACCGCCCGCACAAACATTAATAAAGAAAATATTGCCGTTTACAACACCAAGGTCAATGTCAACAGGCTCTGTCTGCACAATGGTGCGGCAGCATTCCTCTACCTTGCCGCTTTTCAGCCCAAGATGGGTCGCAAAATCGTTTGCTGTGCCGGAGGGAATGATTCCCAGAGGGATGTGCAGCCCGCGCCGCATCAGCGCGTTGAGTACAATGTTTACGGTACCGTCACCGCCGGAGGCAACGATAATGTCATAATCAGCGGGCATCTGTGCAATATGTTTTTCGATATCACCGGGGGAGAGGGTACGGAAGGGATGAACCTCATAGCCGCCCTCCTGAAAAATTCCGATGCAGACGTCTAAGTCAAACTTAAAGCTCTTGTTGCCGGAAAAAGGATTATAAATCAATTTCAACTTTTTCATCACAACAGCCCCTTTCCGTATCACATCTGTTCGGGAGCGTCAATGCCCAAAAGACGCAGACCTTCTTTTAATACATTTTCTACAGCAAGTACGACAGCCAAACGCGCCTGTCTTGTTGCCGGTTCACTGCTCAAAATTGGGTTATCATGGTAAAATTTATTGAACGCCTGTGCGATTGCGACAAGATGGCGTGTGACAACAGAAGGTTCCAGTTTGTCTGCCGCATCGGAAATTTTTGCGGGGAATGCCTCCAAAAGCTTGCAGACGTCCAAAGAAACTTCGTCAGAAAGCGTGCTGAAATCAATCTGTGCATCGGCTGTGGGCAGTTCTTCCGCACGGCGCAAAATGCTGCACGCACGTGTATGCGTATACTGCACATAGGGACCTGTTTCACCATCAAAGTTCAGCATGCGTTCCCAGGAGAATACAACGTCCTTAATACGGGTGTTGTAGAGGTCATTGAAAATAACTGCGCCAATACCGACCTGTTTTGCAACATTTTCTTTATCCGCAAGGTCGGGGTTTTTCTCCTCGATGATTTTTTTCGTTTCGCTGATTGCCTGGTTGAGCAGTTCCTCCATCAGCACAACGTTTCCATGCCGCGTGGAAAGTTTGCCACTGTCCAGACTGACAAGACCGAAGGGTACGTGAACCAAATTCTGGTACCAGTCGTAGCCCATTTTATGAATGACTTCAAACCATTGTGCAAAATGCAGATTCTGGTCAAGTGCGGTCAGATAGACACACTTGTCAAAATTGTATGTTTTTTTGCGGTAAAGCGCGGCAGTAATATCCCTTGTGGCATAAAGCGTGCCTCCGTCTTTACGGATAATCAGGCAGGGAGGCATGTTCTTATCCTCCAAATCCACAATCATTGCGCCTTCGCTTTCCTTCAGCAGCTGTTTCTGCTTCAATTCTTCCACAACAGGAGCCATTTTATCATTATAAAAACTTTCGCCGGTATATGCGTCAAATTTAACGCCAAGCATATTATAGACGCGTTCAAATTCTTTTATGCTGATGTCATAAAACCATTTCCAGAGGGAAAGGGCTTCCTCGTCACCGTCCTGCATTTTTACAAACCAAAGCCGCGCCTCATCTTCTAATGCGGGGGCGTGTTCTGCCTCGTCATGGAATTTCACATAAATCCGCATCAGTTCCTGTATGCCGTCACGTTCAACGGCTTCTTTGCTGCCCCAGTTTTTGTAGGCAACGATGAGTTTGCCGAACTGCGTGCCCCAGTCGCCCAGATGGTTTATGCCGATACAATGATAGCCCAGTTCTTCATAAATTTTATAAATGGCGTTGCCGATTACAGTCGAACGCAGATGGCCGACATGAAAGGGCTTTGCGATATTCGGGGAGGAATAGTCGATAACGATGGTTTTGCCTTTGCCAATATCGCTTTTGCCATAGTTTTCTTTTTCAGACAGTACGCGGCGCAATATCTGCTCGGCATATATGCCTTTATCCAGAAAAAAGTTTACATAAGCCCCAACGACTTCCATTTTTGAAAGAAAGGCGGGCTGTTCCAATTTTGCAATCAATTCCTGTGCAATCAGCGGCGGAGCCTTGCGAAAGGTTTTTGCCAGACGAAAACAGGGGAAAGCGTAATCCCCCATTGCCTTATTGGCAGGCACTTCCACAGCTGCTACGGCATCTTCCGGGGAAATTCCGGCGGCATCTGCCAGTAGTTTTGCGATTTCAAACTTAAAATCCATGTTTTTTCCTCCTGTATAACGGAACGGCAGGCAAATGCGTTTCCTGCTCCGTTTGTAATATAAATAAGACGTATCTTCAGTCTGTCAAAAAAGTTTCAGGCTTCGCCTTCCGCGTATCCGCTCTGTGGCTGTGGCAACAGCGGGCCCTGCTATACGAAGCCTTTTTAAGGGGCTGGCGGTATGAAGGGACTCGTTCTAAGCCGTTTGTTTCGCGAACCTTCCGCGATACGAAAGCAGGTTTTTTGACAGCCTGATATCTTTTCATGTTTCTGGTACTTCTCATATACCCAAAACTTTAGCATAAAAATACAGGAAAAGCAAGCAGTATCAGCCTTTGAGCTGTGATTGGGGGATTTCCTGCCGTACCGCTGAAAAAAATGCCTGAAGCAAATAATATGATTGACAAAGGGAAAGTAATTTTGCTGAACTGTAATAAAAAAGGGAATGGGACTGCAACAGGACGGAATCAGCCGCATCATAAAAGGCCTCGAAACAGCTGGCTGGCGAGGAAGAAAGCCTTGCAGCAAGGACAGGCGGCAGCTGTTGTCCCTGACGAGAGAAGGGGGGGGAAAGATTAGAGCCTATCCCGAAATAATCCGCACACATCCTGCTTGCAGATTTTCCGCCATACTTCGTTGGTTTTCCTTGCCGGGCGACAGCCCGCCTGCGAAAAACCGCCTTGTCTGGCGAAAAATCTGACGGCACAATCTGTGCACGCCTTATTTCGGGATAGGCTCTAAAAAACCATGAAAATTGCCGCCCTCCCCTTGACAGGAGGGCAGCGGTTGATTATAGTATACATACCGACGGTCGGTATGTATGTTGGGAGGCATACTCCATGGCCCGGAACAAGCACCCGGAGGAGACGGTAGAAAAAATCTTGCGTGTGTCCCTCAAGCTCTTTCAGGAAAAGGGGTATGAGGCCACCACCATTCAGGATATCGTGGACGCTCTGGGCATGTCCAAGGGGGCCATTTACCACCATTTCAAGTCCAAGGCGGACATTATGGACCTGCTCAGTGAGCGCTATTACCAGAACCTGAGCTGGTTCCCCGACCCCAAGGGGATTCCGGGAGAAAACGGCCTGGAAAAGCTCCGGTATGTTTTTCGCTACTTCCTCTCCGACCCCAGCAAGGAGGAAATTGACGGGATGATGCTCCCCCTCCTGCGGGACCCCAAGATGGTCTCCCTCTCCCTGGACTCGGTGTTCCGGGAGGCTGCCCCCTACATGGACCGGCTGGTGCAGGAGGCCATTGCCGACGGCTCCGCCTCCCCCCAGTTTCCCCAAGTGCTGCCGGAGGCCTTCATGCTGCTGACCAATCTCTGGATGTGGACGGAGCTGTACCGGCGGGACCGGGAGGGATTTTTGCAGCGGCTTCTCTTCTCCAAGGCCATGCTGGAGCATTTTGGCCTGCCCATCCTCACCAGCGAGCTGGTGGAGGTGTCCATGGACTACTACGACCGCCTCCTGGCCCGGGGCATTCCAACGGAACAGGACCGCCCTTGAGGCGGTTTTTTCCGGCCCCGATACATACCGACCGTCGGTATCATAATTGGAAAGGAGCACCCCTATGACCCCAATCAAATTTTCTCGGGATTTCAAGCTGATGGTCCTGGGACAAATCGTGTCCCTCTTCGGCAACAGCATTCTGCGCTTCGCTCTGTCCCTGTACGTGCTGGAGCTCACCGGCTCCGCCACCGCCTTTGGCGGGATTCTGGCCTTGTCCATGATTCCCACGGTCCTGTGCGCCCCTCTGGGCGGCGTACTGGCCGACCGGGTCCCCCGGCAGCGGATTATGGCCGGACTGGATTTCCTCACCGCCGCCCTGGCCGGGGGCCGGCCTCAGACCGTCCGGTCGGTGGTGGCCCGGTGCTTTGGATTCTGCCTGTGCATCAGCCTGGGCATTGCCCTGTGCCTTTTCTTTCTGGCTGGCTTTGCCGCCTCCTTCTTTT
>OFGE01002474.1_pt1 | contig 13551 bp, 18 predicted proteins | sample 1521681 | NCBI WGS metagenome assembly OFGE01 (sample SAMEA3504093, study PRJEB24116) | mouse gut metagenome | biome: mouse gut; feature: mouse-associated habitat; material: faeces | place: Denmark | collected 2011 | reverse complement strand
ACGCGCGCTGGGCAAAGGTATTCAATCTGAAACAGATGGCGCAGACAATGAACTATCTCACCGAGCATGGCCTGCTGGAATACGCAGTCTTGGAAGAAAAAGCGGCTGCTGCTACCACCCGCCACAATGAGCTGTCGGCACAGATCAAGGCGGCGGAAACCCGCATGGCGGAGATAGCCGTACTGCGGACCCACATCATCAATTATGTGAAAACCCGCGAGGTCTATGCGGCCTACCGCAAGGCGGGATATTCCAAGAAATTTTTAGCGGAACATGAAGCGGATATTCTGCTCCACAAGGCGGCAAAGCAGGCATTTGACGATTTGGGTATCAAGAAGCTGCCCACCGTCAAGAGCTTGCAGGCCGAGTACGCAACATTGTTGGAAGGAAAGAAAAAAGACTATGCCGAGTACCGGCGCTCCCGCGAGGAAATGCGGGAACTGCTGGCCGCAAAAGCCAACGTGGACCGGCTGATGGGATACGGGGAGGAACGCCAGAATGACCGGGAAAAGGAACAGGGGCAGGACCGCTGACGCGCCCGTTTTTTCGTATTTTCTCACCGCCGCAGGCAGGTGAAAAGCGTTCCGCAGGAACGCGCAGCCACAGAATGAAATTCTGTGTTCAAAAGGGGCTTGGGGAATCCCCAACAAGCAGCGCCAGGAGCCGGATGGCTATCCTGGGGCATTGCTTGCCACGTTGTCCCGCACTCTGGGACAACCCACGCACTTTGGAGGCTTGGGGTATTTATCAGATACTGCCAGCTTCCCACACACTCCACGCAATGATACTTTGACGTTAGAAAAACGGTGTGCTATAATACCCCTTGTATGAAAAGGGGGAATGCCTATGTACCGGGTTGCCATCTGCGATGATGAACCACACGCCGCAGAGCAGAATGAAGCCATGCTCTGCCAAATCCTGGAGGACAGGGGTCTGAAACGCGATATTGATTATTCCGTCCATTGTTTTTCCTCCCCTGTGCCTTTGCTTGCACAGATGGAAAAACAGCCATCCGCTTTTCACCTGCTCCTGCTGGACATTAAACTGGAAAATGATAATGGACTTTCCCTTGCCGCGCATCTGCGGGAAATAGACGCAGACTGCTCCATTATCTATATCACTGCTTACCGGGATTATGTTTTCGACTGCTTTGACACCCGCCCGCTCCACTACCTGCTCAAACCGGTAGACCAGGAAAGGCTGGCAAGGGTAATCGGGCGGGACTTGGAGGAAAATTACCACCCGGAACAGATCAAGCTCATGGTGGATGGCTGCTGGCAGACAGTGGATGCCCGGAACATCCTCTATGCAGAAGCCGCCAGCCATAAATCCGCCGTCCACCTGCAAGGGGGAAAGGTTTTATACATCAACCAGAATTTTTCCGACCTGCTCCCCCGACTGAATGGGAAACGGTTCTGCCGCATCCATTTCAGCATCCTTGTGAACCTGGAACACGTTTACCGCCTGACGGACAGCGCCCTCACACTGGATGACGGCAGGGAGCTTCCCGTCAGCCGCTCCCGGCAGAAAGAAGTCAAAAGACAGTATATCGCTTTCATCAAATAAAAAACCAGTCCTTACCGATTTTGCAAAAGGGCTGGTTTTTTATTTTTATCCCATGATCAGGCTGGCACGGCCGGACGATGATTTCATACTGGGCATTGTTTCGGGGGAGCCTTCCGTCTGCGGTGATGTGTATGACGACCAGTGGAAGGGCATGTATCTGTATGATATTTACGGTCGACCGCTGTGGGAGGACGTGGAAGTCCCTGACGAAACGATTGAGGTGCCAGACCCAGAACAGCCAGACAGGACGATCACGCGCGTTATCATTCCTGCGCATACAGAGCACCGGCAGAAGCTGAATCCTGATTATGACAACACACAGCCCTATGTGCCCCGCTCCGAACGGCCGGAATGGGACGCTGTGGGCATGCTGGGCAAGCTGGTCATGCGGGATGACGGGACTTGCAGGGTAAATGAGTGCTGCGCTGTAGGCGAAAACGGCACAGCTACATATAGCGGTACAAGGACGGAATACCGGGTGATGGCGCGGCTTGACGAAAGCCATATCCGAGTGTTGATTTTGTGAGCAAAGGGACAATTTTAGAGCTGGCTGCGTTGCTGGGGATTGTCTGGAAATAGGAAATATGGTAATATAATGGCAGGGATTGCCGTTTGGCGGTTGGTCACTCTCTGAGAAGGGGGTGGTAAGATGGTTACATATAGTGAATTATTTCAATTTTGCTTGGTAATCATCGGTGTTATCACCTTGTGTTTGCACAAGGGTAAATAATACAACGACCGCCTAACAAAGTTAGACGGTCCAGTCACAAATTTAGGACTGACCGCCCTGCTAAAAGCGGCAATCCTCTTTCTATGTCTATTATATTGCCTTTGCGGAAAAAACGCAAGGGCTTTTTTGATGGGAATTTTGAGAGCCGCGGAGAGTTTTTCTGCGGTAGGGTAAAGCAAAAAAGGGGGGATTTTTATGTATGTAGATGCGGGGACGGTTTTGGAGCTTGCCGCGCTGCTGGGTGCATTCAGCGCGGTGGGTGCATTCCTGTATAAGGCATTCCGCTGGATGGAGCGGCAGAAGGCACAGGACGCGGAGATTGACGCGATTAAAAAGGAGCAGTGCGTGATGTGCTACGGCTTGCTGGCGACGCTGGACGGGCTGAAACAGCTGGGTGCAAACGGCAACGTCACAGACGCGCATGAAAAGCTGGAAAAGCATTTGAACCAGAGCGCGCATGACTGGGATGGGAGGTAAACGGCATGGAGAAGCGGAAAAGGAAGAAGTTCCGGACGTTTACCAAACGGGCGGTAAAGGCAATCCTGTTTATTGCCCTGCTGGATTTGCAGCTGTCGTACCTGCTGGCGTTTCTGGGCAGGGAGCAGATAGCCGAAAACCTTTCCAGCGACATTACAAAGGTTATCATTGGGACGATTTTGGGGTATCTGGCAAAGTCGTTCTTTGAAACCAAAGAGGCGGAAAAGGTGAGGTTAGAAGAAGAATGGAGGAATGGGGAATGAAGTTTTTGATTGAAAACTGGTATGCAATCGTGGGCCTGTTGGCGGTACTGGAGTGTGTTATTTATGCAGGGTACCGCTTTTTGAAGCTGCCGACGAAGGCACAGGCGGCGAAGGTCAAGGAATGGCTGCTGTGGGCAGTGACGAACGCAGAGAAGGAATTGGGCGGCGGCACGGGCAAGCTGAAGCTGCGGCAGGTGTATGATCTGTTTGTGCAGCGGTTTCCGGCTGTTGCTATGGCGGTTTCGTTCGATACGTTCAGCCAGTGGGTAGATGAGGCACTGACGGAAATGCGGAAGATGCTGGCTGAGAATAAGGCGGCGGCAGAATTGGTGATAGGAGGCGTGGAAAATGGCTAAAATGACAGGCGCGGAGCTGATGGCCTTTGCCCGCTCCAAAATCGGCACGCCATACGTCTACGGCATGAAGGGAACGGTTATGACGTTGGCAAATTATAATTACCTGAAGCGGCAGTATGGAAAAATGGTCTGGGACAGTGACGTAAAAAAGGTCGGGCAGGTCTGCGTGGACTGCTCCGGGCTGATTTCGTGGGCGTGTACAAGCAAAGCGAGGTCGAAGACCGAAGCGACTGTCGGTGTGGTGCTGGGGTCGGCGCAGTGGTTTGAGCGGGCAAACGTGAAGCGCCCTATATCCAGCATTAAGGACGCGCCGCTGGGCGCGCTGGTATGGATGAAAGGGCATATCGGCGTTTACAGCGGCATGAGGAACGGTGTGCCGTACTACATTGCCGCAGACGGGTCGGCGTATGGTGTGCGGGAGGTGCCGTTGAGCCGGAACAGGTTCACGCACTGGCTGCTGGTGGAGGATGTTTTTTCTTATGAAATGGAGGCGGAAGAAGTGGTTGAGAAGGATACCATCATCATCAACGGGAAAGAGTACGAGGTCAATATGATACGGAAAGACGGCGTGACGTATATCAAGACAAGGGACTTGGCGCAGGCTGAGGGTATCGAGGTCGGAAGTAAGGGGCGAACGCCGGTGATTGCGATAAAGTGAAGAGGGATTAGTATTTTTATAAAAACCTTTTCCTCTTTAGCTATGCGTTACGTTGTATATAGAACCACAATATGGTATAATAAAACAAAAATATACAATTTACGCGAGGAGGAAGAGATGTTGGACTTTTATTGTTGTTTGAATGCAACAGACACTATTGTGGATAAAGCAGTTTTGTCATCTTCTTTGGAGATTTGGTATTATCGTTCTCAAATTTTTAGTGCTATCGTATTAGTTGTTACTTTTATACTTGCGACTTTTGAATATTATAGAAATAAACAGGAATATGAGAATAATCGTAAATTTAATGTAGATTTGCATGAGTACAAGAAGCGAGAAAAAGCTCTTGAATTAACGGAATTTTATAAAAATAATATTTTAGGGCATACTCTTATGTTTAACAGAGTATATGTAAAAATAGGGATTAAAGGGAAATTGGATTCTATACAGAGAGATAACATGGTTGCTTTTGATGAATATGAATTGGAAAGGAATCTCCCTCCAGCAGACATAATATGGATTAAAGAGAAAACAAAATCAGAAAGTTTTTTTGTTGCATTATTGGAACATCAGCATATACATGGAAAAAAGGGGTTTGCAGAAGGTATCACAAAATGCGATCTGGATAAATTGGAAATTCGGGACAAATTAGGGACTGGCTATAAAGATGCACATGTAAAAATTCTAAACAATCTTGAGTTTTTTGCGATGCACTTTATAAATGGTTTGGCAAATGAAGAAATAGTTTATCAGTCATTGCATAAAACTTATATTCAAATCATGGAATTGTTTTATTTTGATATTTGCATGAATAATATAAAAGATGGAAGTAAATTATTTACAAATGCCATAAAATTATATAATAAGTGGAAAAGTAGATCAGAGAAGGAAAGGCGGGAACGAGAGAATGCATACCGTAAGTGTATGAATTTTGAAAAAAATAATGATGAGTGGACATAACACGATTGACTAATTTACAGGGCTGAGGTAAAATAGACTAAAGCAGGGGTAAATTTTATTACGAAAGGAGGATTACATGGGATTTGAAATTTTTTCTGTTTTTAATTTGCCGGAAGAAGAAATTTGCAATGACAGTGGTGAAAACTCCTCGGATGATAATGAAAAAGAGAAATGTTATTAGTAATAATCTTTTATATTTATTTTGAGGAGAATTAGAACTGCTAATGACCTTTCCTTAGACAAAGGAAGGGTTATTTTTTATTGAGCGGGGCGTAAAGCCCTGTTTTTTAATTCCTCGGTCAGTTCTTTCAAGAGCTGGGGGAGGTACTTCATCCCGGCACAAAAGCTTTCCTCTTCGATGGTAAGGACCAAATCATTCAGAAGGTTTTCCGCCTCAAGGTAATCGTCAGGATTCAGATGAAATTCGAGAAAGTCATGCATGACTTCATACTCGACTTTCCTTTGCTGGATGGTCCGGCCTTTTGCCAGTTGTTCAGCTGCGTAGTTTTGGTATAGTAAATCAATGTGTTTCATAGTGTTACCTCCTTGTGCTGCAAAAAAACATTTGTTACAGGGTTATTATAAAACAGCGCAGGGAAATGTAAAACGATTAACATAGACGAAAAGTGAGACTGCATGAAACATTTGAGACAGTTTGATACTTTTGCCATGCAATAATAGGTACAAGAGGAGGGATTGATTTGGACAGCTTTATTGCATGGATTGGCGGGAAAAGGCTTTTGCGTAAGGAAATCATTCGAATGTTTCCAACAGAAGGCATAGAGAAATATGTGGAGGTTTTCGGCGGGGCGGCGTGGGTGCTGTTCGGCAAAGAGCCCCATGAAAAAGAAGTTTATAACGATTTCAATGGGGAACTGGTAAATTTGTTCCGTATGGTGAAATGCCACCCTGAAGCGTTGGAGCGGGAAATTGCGTTGATGCTGGTAAGCAGGGAGGAATTTTGCAGGATGCGGGCGCAGCGGCCGGAGGATTTGACGGAACTGCAAAGGGCGGCAAGAATGTATTATCTGATTCGGGCGTCTTATGGGGCAAAAATATCTTCTTTCGGATGCAGGGGAAAGGATGTTTCGGCTATCAGGGACCTTTATAAAGTCCATGAGCGGCTGAAAAAGGTGCTGATTGAGAATCAGACTTTTGAGGAATGTATTCAGAAACAGGATGGAGTACGGACGCTGCTGTACTGCGACCCGCCGTATTTCGAAACAGAGGGATATTATGGGACAGGATTTTGTAAAAAGTACCATTACAGGCTGGCAGAATTGTTAAAGGCGGCTAAAGGGAAATGGATACTGTCTTATAATGACGCTGATTTTATCAGGGAACTGTATGAGGGATACCGGATAGAGGCTGTGGAGCGGAGTAATAATTTAGGCAAAGGAAAGTATAAGGAATTGATTATCCGAAATTATTGAAATGATATTGTGCTGAGATATATCTGGATTGAGTGGCTTATTGGTGGCTTATATGCATATAAATTATGCAATACAGCCAAAAGCTGGAAACAGAAAAATATGTGAAAAAACCTGTAAATTCAGCATTTTAATAAAGCTGGCACAGGAAGAAAAAAGCTGTCTGATTTCTCCGGACCGAAAGGCCGCAGGTTCGAATCCTGTAGAGTGCATGGGGAAAGCCTTGAATTTTCAAGGCTTTCTTTTTTACGTACCGTATCTTTTGCCGTGTGCCTGAAAAAACTGTTTCAAAAAAATTGCAGCCTTTCAGAGGGCAGGAACGCGCGCTATGGTGGGTTTGCAATTATAGCCGTGTTGTGGTAAAATGTGCGCATGGCGTTAAATATATGAAATTATAGAGAAAACCCTCAGCTTTTGGGAAAAATTGCATGAAAGCAGGAAAAAATTAAAAAATTCGAAAGAATTTTTTGACCGGGCTGTGGTATGATGGTAACAGGGAAAGGACGTCCAGACTTGGCGTCTTTTTGAAAGAAAGCGAAATCATTCATTATGAATGGGGGTAGGTTTTTATGAAGAAATGGGTAGCATGGGTGATGGCGGCAAGCATGGCAGCCGGCAGTATGGGCGTTACGGCGTACGGTTCGGTATTTACGGACATCGGTTCGGTGCCATGGCCCGGCGCGGCAACATTTATTGATCAGGCGGCATCTATGGGGCTGATGAACGGCTACAATGAAAACGGGAAGAAATATTGTAAGCCGAGAAACAACGTCAGCTACTGCGAAGCGGTACAGCTGATGTATTCCATCATGAAGGCGCACAGCAAGCAGGATGTCAGTGATACAGTCGTGACAAAGTGGAAGCCGGTCATGAGCGCGTACAACATCCCTTCGTGGGCGTATAACGCTGTAGCGTACGGGCTGGAAAACAACATACTTGCAACGGAAGAGCTGGGCAAGATGCGCAACGGCACGGGAAATGCCAACCGCGAGGATGTCGGCAGGATTTTCGGCAAGGCACTGTCTACGCTGGACGGCTACAAACTGGACAGCAATCCGTCCCTGAGCTATCGCGATGCAATGCAGGTTTCCAGTGATGCAAAGCCTTATCTGGAGCTGCTGAACCGTTCCAAGCTGATGGTAGGGGATACAAACAATAATTTTAACCCGAAATCGAACATTAACCGTTCGGAGATGGCGGTGCTTTCTGTAAAAACGTATAACACGCTGACGCAGAACAACGGGTCGAGCGTCACACAGGCACCCGGCACGGTCGTTGGTACAGTTGTAAACAGCATGGTGCTGAGCAACGGCGATTTGTTCCTGAGCCTGCGGACGAACACAGGGGCAGGGATGAACCTGTTTGGTGCGAAAAATACTTTGAAGCCAACCTATGACAACAAAACCATTGAATTTACGGATATTGGTACTGGGGATACTGTTACGGCGGCATACAGCGGCGACCAGCTGAAAAGCCTTATCGTAACCAATTCCAAGGCGGGCATCAAGAAGGACGTTACATATGAGCTGTCAAAAATCACTTCCACCAGAGTGACGATTAAGGACGGCAGCAAAGAAAAATACTACGATATAGACAGAAACGCGGATATTCGGCTGGAAGGCTCCCGTTCTACAACATCGAAGATTTCAGACGCGCTGAAAGACGCGAAATACAATGTCACGCTGACGCTGGACAAGGACGAATATGTAACAAAGCTGGATGCGGTAAAGAGCAGCGACAACCCGACAAAGGGCCTTCTGACAAGGCTGACAGATTCCAAGATCACCATTAAGAGCGGCAGCAAGAATTATGAATACACGTTGGACGATGACGTTACAATCAAGAAAAACGGCAGCAGCGTTGCATTCAGCAAGCTGCAAAGAGATTACGATGACAATAACTATACGGTTTCCCTCAAGCTGAACAGCAAAGGGCATGTAACGGGTATCACCATCGAATCAGAGGAAGACGAAACGCACGGCCAGCTTTATTTCCTGAACAGCCGGAGAATCGAAATCAAGGCAAATGGCGATATCCATAAATATGACATTTATGATGATGATGTCGATGTTTATATTGATGGAAAAAGCAAATCACTGGATACGCTGAAATCCAGCTTCAATGATGATGAAAAGGGCTATACCATTGAACTGGAGGTTGACAAGTACGATTATGCGACGGTAATCCGTGCGACTTCCAGGAATGCTGAAAATTCTGAAGGTACGTTGAAGAAGATTACGAGCAGTGAAATTCAGATTACAAACAATAAGAAGGACTATACCCACGAGCTGGCAAGCGACGTCAAGGTAACGATAGACGATAAGAAAAGCAGTGTGGACAACCTGAAAGAGTATTATGATGAATATACCTACAATGTGAAGCTGGAATTTAACACAAAGAACAAGGTTTCCGAGATTGAGGCGGAAATTGATGAGGTTACAAAGGGTATCCTGAAGGATATTGACGACCGCGATTCTGAGATTAAAGTAGAGGCGGGCGGCGTGAATTACGATTTGGAATATACCAGCAGCGTAAAAGTGACGCTGGACGGCGACAATATCTCTCTGGACGAGTTGGATGACGAACTGGATGGCAGAGATGATATTTATGTTGAACTGACATACAGCGGCAGCAAGGTTTCCAAAATCAAGGCTTCCTTGGACGACAAAAGCGGGGATACTGTGAAAGGAACGATTTACAGTATGGACGTGGATGATGACAAGATTCGCGTTCAGAATAACTCTGGCAAGACATATTACACGCTTTCCAACAGCGATATTGACGTCAGGCTGGACGGAAGCAGCTCTACATTTGTGAAGCTGGAGCATGCGTTTGACAATTTGAAAAGCTATGAGGTAATCGAGGTGACGCTGACGCTCAATTCCAGAGGCAATGTGACGAAAATCGTGGCAGATATCGTAGATGAGGACGATACGAATGACAGCAAGCCGAAGGCTGGTTATCTGCGTAATATCAGTACCAGCGGCAATGGCAGAATTACCATAGCGGAAACAAAAAGCAGTTCCAAGGAATATACCTGGAATCTGGAAGAAGATACGAAAATCCTCTTTGTGATTAACGACAGCATGACTTATGACAGGAATTATAAAACCACATTGAGCGGGCTGGATATTTTCTGGGACGATTGCACCGATAACAACGATGAATGTTATATAGAACTGCGGACGAGCAGCAGCAATGGTGATGTAACAAGGATTACAGCCAGCGATATGAGATGAGTGTTTTCCAGCCGGAAAACGTAAAAAGGGTTTTACAAGGAAGAAAAGAGCTGAAAAACATGGTTTTTCAGCTCTTTTTGCGTAGAGTTTAGCGGCAGTGTCCGCCGCAATGGTGGTCGCCATGCTCGCCGCAGTTTTCATGGTCGTGGTCATGGTGGTGGCTGCATTCGATGCCGGGATTGAACGCCAGCGTGCCTTTCAGGTATTCCGCAACACATGCGTCCGCATCACCGCTTACGCCGCCGAACAGCTCAATCTGTTTTTCCGCCAGTGCGGCTTTCGCGCCGCCGCCGATGCCGCCGCAGATTACGGCGGATACGCCGTTCAGCAGCAGGAAATCAGCCAAAAGGCCATGGCCGCTGCCATTGGTCGGCAGGACTTCCGCAGCTGTAACAGCACAATCCTCAATGGTATATACCTTAAATTCGGACGTATGCCCAAAATGCTGGAACACCCGCCCGTTTTCATATGTTACCGCAATTTTTTTCTTCATGCAAAACCCCTCCTGTCAGATTTTTTCCAGATACGATATCATCGGGTCGAGCCATTCGCCCTGCAAATCTTCCGTTTCGCCCCTGTCGCTTCTTGTGGCAACCGCGGGGTCGATCGGCAGGCGGCAGACCACAGGGATATTATGCTTTGCGGCAATTTCCTCAATATGGCTTTCACCAAAGATATTGTGTGTTTTGCCGCAGTCCGGACAGACAAAATAGGAAAGATTTTCCACAATGCCCAATATGGGTACGTTCATCATTTCTGCCATTTTAACTGCTTTATCTACAATCATGCCGACAAGTTCCTGCGGGGAGGTGACGATGATGATGCCGTCCATTGCGATGGACTGGAATACCGTCAGGGGAACGTCGCCCGTCCCGGGGGGCATATCAATAAACATAAAATCTACATCGCCCCAGATAACGTCTTTCCAGAACTGCTTTACTGTTTCTGCAATAACGGGACCGCGCCAGACAACAGGGTCGGTATCATTATCCAGAAGCAGGTTTACAGACATGATTTCTATGCCTGTTCTTGTTTCGCAGGGGAGCATTCCCAGCTTGTTGCCGTAGGCTTTTTCTTTGACGCCGAAAGCCCTGGGTATGGAAGGACCTGTGATATCTGCGTCCAAAACGGCGGTTTTGTAGCCTTTGCGGTTTGCGAGCACCGCCAGAGAAGAGGTCACCATGGATTTCCCTACGCCGCCCTTGCCGCTGACGACCGCAATTACCTTTTTGATTTTGCTGTGTTCATTCGGCGGCACAAGGAAATCCGCCGGCTTGCGGCTGCTGCAATTCGAGGAGCAGCTCCCGCAGTCATGAGAACAATTTTCACTCATTCTATTCATCTCCTGTTATCTTCTATTATTGTATGTTTGTTTTTCTGCAACAGGCTGCCCGGCATTTCCTGGCACAGCCGGGGCCTTCTTCCCGGCAGAGGTCGTAATCGCCGCCTTCAATCCAGAGGGCTTTGCCGTTGACAAGCGCATCTGCCAGCTTTTTGCGCGCATCGTTATAGATTCCCTGCACCGTTGTGCGGGCAATGCCCATCTGGCTGGCGCATTCCTCCTGCGTATAGCCCGCCAGATCTATCAGGCGTATGGCTTCGTATTCTTCTATCCGCATGACGATTTTTTCACGGCAGACGTTTTCCCCGATTGGGGCAAAGCTGTTGTTTTGCGGCATCGCGCAGACCCTTCTGCATTTTCTTGGCCTTGCCATAAAATAGCCTCCAGTTTCTGACATATGTTGCTAACTCTTAGTATACGCCGATTGGCGGAGATGTCAAGGGCAGAAGGGAAAAATGCGGGATGGTGTTTTCTTACATATTTCTTACGGTATAGGGAGTTTTGTTGCGGGTTTGCGGCAGTTCTGGTATGATGTTTATATAAGGACTGTGAGCAGAGGAGGGAAGCTTATGAAAGGGAATTGGCGGAGAGCGGTTGTGCCGCTGCTGGTCTGCACAATGGTGGGCAGCATTGCGGGAATGGCGGTCTGGCGGCAGGGCAGGAGCGCGGCGGATTTGATGGGGATTTCCGGCAGGGAGGAAATCCGAGATATTGCCATATTGAAAGCGGAATCCGGAACGCTGGATATCGTTACTTTTTATAGGGAGGACCCGACGCTCGCAAAAGAACTGGCGGAAGAATTGGAAAATCTGGAATGCCGTTATCACCATTCTGCCCTGAATGCAAGCGGGACAGTGATTACATATAGAGAGAACGGACAGGCAAGGTATGAACTGTGGTTTTTCGGCGCGGAAAATGGGGAAGCGTGGGAAGCGGAAGAAATCAATGTTTTAGGAGATGGGAGGATATATCGTGATGGGAAATGCTATTACCTGAAAAAGGAATATCCCGCCGACAGCATTGCGGAACGTCTGGAGGAAATTATGCAGGAGTTTCCGGAAAGTATTGTAAATTGATATTTTGCTTTAATGTAAAGCTGCCGCTGAAAAAAATATGGGCAAAACGAATGTTTTGCCCCATGAAAGTTTAGGGTCAAGCCCTTTTCAAAGGGCTTGCGGGAGATTGAGGGCGGAGCCCTCAAGGTCTTTTTGCATCACAGCCGGAAATTTTTGACAGAAGGGTCGTTTGCAAAAATCCCAGCCAGGTCTGTGCAGGTGATGGCATTCGCCCGGCTGACATTCAGCGTCACTGTGACAGTATCGTCAGGGTTCTTCTCCATCTGTATGTGGTGGATGACGATGTTCCGCATGGCAAGCTGGCTTTTCAGAAGCTCCAGCCCATTCGGGACGTTCTGGTAAGTAATGGAGAAAATCTCATGTATCGGACCGTCCAGCTTTTTCAGCGGCCCATAGGAAAGCAGCTGTACAACCAGAATCAGCAGTGTGGCGAATATGCCGACGGGGTACATGCCCGCGCCAATCGCCAGCCCGATGCCTGCTACAGACCATAAGCCCGCCGCCGTTGTCAGCCCCTTTACGGAAACGTCCCGCGTGAAAATAACGCCTGCGCCAAGGAAGGAAATGCCCGTAATGACGTTTGCGGCGATACGCGAAGCATCGACACGCATCCCCGGCTGGTCGATGATATCGGGGAAGCCATATTTTGATACAATCATCAGCAGGGCAGAGCCCAGTGCGACAATGATATGCGTGCGCAAACCGGCTTCTTTGCGGCGGCGGCTGCGTTCATAACCAATCAGCCCGCCGCAGATGCTGGCAATGACAATGCGCAGAAGATATTCAAGATTTTCCATGATAAATACCCAAGTTCCGTCCATGTTGATGATTCCTTTCTGAAATATAATGGAAAAGCGGAAGGGGGATACCCTGCCGTTTGCTTTCATTATATCAGAAATTTATAAAAAAGCAACGCTTACCGGACAGATGATAGGAAGGGCATGGGGCGTTGCCCCAGACCCCGCTTCTTTCTCTAAGAGAAAGAAGCAAAGAGTATTGTGCGAAACTACGTTTCGCGGAGGGGCAGAGGAGAGGTAAAAGCAGAAAGGGAGAGAGAAAAACGAAGCTGCAAGCAGGAAGGAAAACGGGGAATAAATAAGGAAAAATAGATTTTGGAGTGGAGGAAAAAAGATGAGGAAATGTTTGCGCTGCGGTGCGGAAATGAGGGAAGGGTTGGAACTTTTGGCAGGAAACAGCGGCGTGGGAGGCATTGCGAAGGGGCTTATGGGCACATTGCGGAAGGACATTGTGGTAACTGTAAAGGCTGCTGCGTGCCCTGAGTGTGGTGAGGTTTCCTTCTATCTTGAGGCTGCGGAAAATCTGCGGGACAGTACAAAATATGTAATGCTGTGAGCATGGAGGAAAAACCGGATTTTTGAATGTAAACTACGGGGCGTTGCCCCAGACCCCACTTCTTTCTCTAAGAGAAAGAAGCAAAGAGTATTTGCGAAACT
>OFGE01002472.1_pt1 | contig 13554 bp, 14 predicted proteins | sample 1521681 | NCBI WGS metagenome assembly OFGE01 (sample SAMEA3504093, study PRJEB24116) | mouse gut metagenome | biome: mouse gut; feature: mouse-associated habitat; material: faeces | place: Denmark | collected 2011 | reverse complement strand
AGGATTTCCCTTTAAATCCCTGACCTTCTTCATATCGGAGGTTCCCACCAGCTTATTTAAATCAATCTCTTTATTTTTCCAAAGACGATACTTAGTTGTTACTGACTTTTTATCAACAACATATTGATATGGTCTAAAACCATAAAAGAATAATGCAAAAATAACTCCTCCACATAATACAATAATTGCCTCATTAGATTTCATTATAAATAAATAAACTGTATACAGCATATATGCCATTAAAAATACAAATACAGCAAAATTCAATTCAATACTAAATTTCTTTTCCATAACTGCCTCACTTTCCTTTCTATTATACACAATTCATCTTTAAATGACAATGAAAATCATGCCATTATCAAAAAGAAAAGAGATGGCTAAACCATCTCTCATAATATAATCTTTTTCAAACTTATTAAGCTTCAGCAGATTGTCTATTTTGATATTTTTCATATGCAATGAAGAATGGTGCATAGATAACGATTGCTACAACGAATACAACCAATTGAGAAAGTGCACCCATAATATTTCCACCTGTAGCTAAGAATCCCATTAAGATTGGTGGACAAGTCCAAGGAGCTTGTACAACAACTTTTGGACAGAATCCAATAACTGTTAAGATATAACCAACTAAAATTGTAACAACTGGTGCTAAAATAAATGGAATATCTAAGATTGGGTTCAATACTAATGGAATACCAAATGTAACTGTTTCATTGATATTGAACATTCCTGGAACAATTGATAATGTAGCGATAGCTCTATTATCTTCACGTTTACCGAAAATGAAGATTGCGATAACTAATGCTAAAGTAACACCAGATCCTCCCCATTCAGCAAACATTTGCATCATTGTAATATTTAATGTATTTGGAGCATCTTTACCTTTAGCGAATGCATCCATGTTTTCAACGATCATTGGAGTAAAGATTGATTCTTTAACTGCAGATACCATGTTGTTTCCATGAATACCAACGCACCAGAATAACATGATGATTACATATAAAATCATAACCGCAAAGATATTAGCACCAATAATTGCTTTTAATGGTTCTTGTACATAAGTTGAGATTAAGTCATTTAATGGTAATCCTAATAATGTTGTTGATAACCATCCAATTGTTGACATAATAACTAATACTAATACTGTTGGTACTAATACTTCGAATGCACGTGCAACTCCTGGTGGTACTTGTTCTGGCATTTTGATTTTTAATGCATCCATTTTACGGAATGCACAGTAAATTTCCATACCTAAGATACCTACGATTAATCCTGTGAATAATCCTGTTGCTCCTGTGTATCCTGTTGAGATACCAGCAAATGTACCAGCTCCAGCTGCATCTACTCCAGCTTTAGTTAATACATCTCCAATTGATACTGCTTTGTTAGCAGCGTCTGTGTATGCTGTTAATCCTGTTACTGAATAAGATAATGGAGTAACAACTACCCACATCATAAATCCTAATACAGCTGGATATGCTCCTGTTTCACCATTTGCTTCGGCGATTTCTTGAGCAACTAACATACAAATACCAATTGCCATACATCCAATTGTAGCTGTATTGATAGCGTTGAATACAGCATTAAATGGTTCGATAGCCATAATTGGTTCAAAGAAAATACCTAACCCTGAATCTTTGTTAACGATAACACAAGTCCAAAGTACGGCAACTGCACCTGCGATAGTAGCAGGCATAAAGTTTTGGAACGCATTTTTAATAGCGCTTAAGTATTTGTTTTGTCCACACCAAGCACCAACGCGTCCTAGCTTATCAGCAAAAGCGTCCATATATTTTTTCCTCCCTTAAAATATTTTTGACAATACTAGTATAAGATTTATTTAAGAAAAAGTCAATGCTTTTAATTTAAAAGTATGGTACTTTTCACAAAAAGCGTCAATATTAGGCTTTTTTTACTAAAAAAAGACATATTTTTTACAAAAATAAAGACTATGTCCTCCCCTACATAGCCTTATTCTTTTAAAACAATTGTCTGTAATTCAAAATTATTATAATGATGTCTTGCCAAAGTATACTCAAATATAGCCCCATTAATCAAATAAGAAATTTGTTCTTCTTGAATATAAGGTTCACATTCCTTTAAACCCAAATACTCTTGCTCTAAAGGTGTCGATAATGCTGCACTAATTGTTAAATGGCAACTTTGTATTTTTAATTTTAACACTTTTTCTATATACTCATATATAGAACCTTTTAAATTTTCTAATTTCAGATTAGGAATTATGCTAATTGGCATATAACTAATATCAATAAGATGTGGTATCTTATCTAAAAAACGTACCCTAATAATATGATAAACAAAATCTCCAATATCAATTTGGAGTTTTTTTGATAAATGCTCGTCAGCAGGAATAACCTCAAACTCAATAACTTGACTTGTTACTTCTTTTTTTCCTGCATATCTTGCAGTTAACCCTCTCCCTGAATAATAGGTCTTATCTTCACTTGAAGGATCATAATCCTTAACAAATGTTCCTGCTCCACGTCGTCTTATGATGAGTCCCTCTTTCACTAAAATGTCTAAAGCTTTTTTCATTGTTTCTTTATTACAATGATAGCTCATACATAATACATATTTATAAGGAAGCTTTTGTCCAAAAGTATATTCCTGATTAACTATTTTTTGACGAATATCATTAGCAATATCTTTATACTTTGCCATCTTCCTCACCTCATCATATTAAAAATACCATACTTTTCATTTGATTTCACGGTTTTTTTTTATTTTTTTGAGAAAACTATAAAATTATTTTCTTAATAAGTGTTTTTTCTAATGAAACAATCTTTAATTCATGATTTTCATAAACCCCAAAACTTTTAACTCCTTCTTTTGGTAAAGAAAGTGAAGATGGATTAAATATATAAATTCCATTTTTCTTTTTAGCAATAGGCTTATGAAAATGTCCATACATTAAAATATCGCCTTCATTAATCAAGGGTAATTCTTCTTCATTATAAAGATGTCCATGGGTTATAAAAAAACGATGTCCATCTAAATAACATTCAAGATAATCTGCCCTTATAGGAAAATCTAAAACCATCTGATCGACTTCTGCATCACAATTTCCTCTCACTGCCATTATTTTACTTTTATATTGATTAAGTAATTCAACAACATCTTTAGGACTATACCCTATTGGCAAAGGATTTCTTGGTCCATGATATAATAAATCTCCTAAAAGAATTATTCTGTCCATTTTTTCTTCTTCAAAAATATTTATCGCTTTTTTTAAATCGTTATATGAGCCATGTATATCTGATAAAATCATATATTTCATATTTCTTCCTCCAATAATATTCCAATAGGACAATGATCTGAACCTATAACATCTGTATAGATATATGCATCTTTTATTTTATCTTTAAGATTTTCAGAGACTAAAAAATAGTCAATCCTCCATCCCATATTTTTCTCTCTTGCGTGAAACATATATGACCACCAAGAATACATTTCTTTTTGGGGATAAAGATATCTAAATGAATCAACAAAACCACTTTGTAGAAGTAAACTCATTTTTTCTCTTTCTTCATCTGTAAAACCTGAATTACCATGATTTGTTTTATCATTTTTTAAATCTATTTCTTGATGAGCAACATTTAAATCTCCACAAATAATAACCGATTTCTTTAATTTTAAATATGAAACATATTCTCTAAAATCATCTTCCCATTGTTGACGATAATCTAATCTTTCCAATCCTCTTTTTGAATTAGGTGTATAAACACCAACAAAATAAAAATCTTCATACTCTAATGTAATCATACGTCCTTCTTGATCATGTTCAACTTTATTCATTCCATAAACAACTGATTTAGGTTTATGTTTTGTATAAATTGCTACACCACTATATCCCTTTTTTATAGCATCATTATAATATGAAGTATAACCTTTAAATTCTAAATCTATTTGTTCTTTTTGTAATTTTGTTTCTTGTATAGCGAAAAAATCTGCATCAATTTCCTTAAAAAAGTCTGCAAAACCTTTCTTTACACATGCTCTTAACCCATTAACATTCCATGATACACATAACATATTGATATCCTCCTAAAAAAAGGGGTTAGACCCCTTCCTCTTCAATTGCATATCTAACAATTGTTTTTAATTTCTCTGTTGCTACCTTTTCACAATCATTTAAATAAACTTCATGATGTAAACCAACAAGTTTCATTCCTTGAATAGTAATATATTCCATAATCTGTTTTGTTGTATTTATTTCTGTATTGTATGCTCCTTTATGTAACATTTGAACACATTTACCTTCTTTCATACTTTTTAAATAAGCATCTAACAAATAAGGATTATCCTTTTTTTCAGCAATATGTTCTTTTATTTTTTCAAATGTTTCTTCATCTAATAATTTAGGTTGTGCAATCATTAATGTAAACTTAATCATTTGTTTTCTAGTTACATCAAATTGACTATTATCATATGTATCCCATAAACCTTCTAATGGTGAAATCAAATACAATAAATCCATTTTTTCTTTAAAATAATCCTTAATAGCTTTTGATAATATATGTAAAGCCTCAGATTTAAGTTTGAATTCTTCCACAGTAGGATTTCCTATCCCATCAATCATAATAAAATTAAATTCAGGCACATCTACTAAATCTATTCTTTTAGTAGAAGCATCATAAACTTTTTTATATTCTTTTCTAATACCTTCTTTCACTTAGGAAATTCCTCCTTTCACTGCCTAATACATTATATATAATTTATATATAAATTTCTAGCCATTTTTAGGATTTTTTTATTTTTAATAATTATAATTTTTAATTTTCACACAAAGTCAACATTTTTTTATTGAAAATTAACAAACTATTTTTTATAACTTGAAAGTTTAATTTCTTGGTTTATTTAATTCAGATAAAACAACAATTCCCTTTTCTAAAGAAGGTTGTACTTGAATAATTCTTTGATTTGAACTTCCTCTAAATCTTAATGTTATATCTTTTTTTTCATCTACAAAACGTCCATCAACAATTATATCTATATAAGATAATAATTCATCTGTTACTTCACATCTTGCTCGACTTTCTTCTAATAATTCTTTATCAAACAAATATCCTGTATAGCACCATATATTTTTATTAGGATAAAGTTCTTTTACTTTTTTTACAAAAGGCAATAACGCTCTTTGATTAGAAGGTTCCATCGGCTCTCCTCCTATAAGTGTTAATCCTGCAATATATTCTGGAGCTAATGCTTCTATAACAAGTTGTTTAGCACGATTATCAAAAGGTTGCCCATAATCAAAGTCCCATGTTACTTGATTAAAACAATTTTTACAATGATGTGTACACCCCGAAACAAATAAAGATACTCTTACTCCTAATCCATTAGCAATATCTGATTTTTTTATTTCTCCATAATTCATAAAAACATCTCCTTTATTTATCATGTCTTTTTCTACTTTCATTTTATTATTTTATGATAAAAAAGAGAAGATTCTTTCAACGTCTTCTCTTTTTTCTTTTATAAATGTAAAACACGTTCTTTAATTTCTTGAGTTCTTCCTTGATTCCAGAATTGTGTTCCAATATAACCACAAGTACGTCTAGCCACACTCATTTTATCTTGATTTTTATTTCCACAATTTGGACATACCCAAATTAATTTACCATCACTATCTTCTTTAATTTGAATTTCTCCATCATATCCACATTCCATACAATAATCACTCTTTGTATTTAACTCTGCATACATAATATGTTCATAAATATGTTTCATAACAGTTAAAACAGCATCAATGTTATCTTGCATATTTGGAACTTCTACATAACTAATAGCCCCACCAGGTGATAACTTTTGGAATTGTGATTCAAATGTTAATTTTTCAAACGCATCTATTTCTTCTGTTACATTAACATGATAACTATTTGTAATATAATTTCTATCTGTAACACCCGGAATTTTTCCAAAACGTTTTTGTAAACATTTTGAGAATTTATATGTTGTTGATTCAATTGGTGTTCCATAAATACTGAAATCAATATTTTCTTTTACTTTCCATTCATTACATTTATCATTAAGATATTGCATTACTTCCAAAGCAAATGGTGTAGCATCTGGATCAGTATGTGATTTCCCTGTCATATATTTGACACATTCACAAAGCCCTGCATATCCTAATGAAATTGTAGAATATCCATTAAATAATAATTTATCTAGTGTTTCTCCTTTTTTTAGTCTTGCTAAAGCACCATATTGCCATAAAATAGGAGCAACATCACTTGGTGTTCCTTTTAAACGTTCATGTCGACACATTAAAGCACGATAACATAAATCTAATCTTTCATCCATAATACGCCAAAATTCTTTCATATCTCGTTTAGATGAACATGCAACATCTACTAAGTTAATTGTTACAACACCTTGATTAAAACGACCATAATACTTTGCTTTATTAGAATCAGGATCAACATAAGGTGTTAAGAAACTACGGCATCCCATACAAGGGTAGCAATTTCCATCACCATTTTTATCTACTTTTAATTTTAACATAATCTTTTCAGATATATAATCAGGAACCATACGTTTAGCAGTACATTTTGCTGCTAACTCAGTTAAATACCAATATTGACTATCTTCATGAATATTGTCTTCTTCTAAAACATAAATTAATTTAGGGAATGCAGGTGTTACATATACACCTTGTTCATTCTTCACACCTAAAATTCTTTGATTTAATGTTTCTTCAATAATCATTGCTAAATCATCTTTTGTTTGTCCTTCAGCAACTTCATTTAAATACATAAATACAGTAACAAAAGGTGCTTGCCCATTTGTAGTCATTAAAGTAATTACTTGGTATTGAATCATTTGAACACCACGTTTAATTTCATTTTTAACACGTAATTCAGCCAACTCATTAATTTGTTCATCTGTAACTGCAATATTTTCTTGTTCAAATTCTTCACGTACTTCTCTTCTAAACTTTTGTCTACTCACATCAACAAAAGGTGCAAGATGAGATAAACTAATACTTTGTCCACCATATTGTGAACTTGCAACTTGAGCAATAATTTGTGTAGCTATATTACAAGCAGTAGAAAAACTTTTTGGTCTTTCGATCATTGTTTCACTAATAACTGTTCCATTTTGTAACATATCTTCTAAATTAACCAAGCAACAATTGTGCATATGTTGAGCAAAATAATCAGAGTCATGGAAATGAATAATTCCTTCTTCATGTGCTTTTACAATATCATCAGGTAACAATAACCTTTTTGTAATATCCTTACTCACTTCTCCTGCCATATAATCTCTTTGCACACTATTAACAGTAGGATTTTTATTTGAATTTTCTTGCTTAACTTCTTCGTTATCACATTCTATTAAACTTAAAATTTGTTCATCAGTTGTATTTGCTTTACGAACCAACGCTCTTTTATAACGATATGTAATGTATTTTCTAGCAACTGAAAAAGCATTTAATTTCATAATTTCATCTTCAACTAAATTTTGTATTTCTTCTACGCTTAAAGCACGTTTAATCTTTTCACATTGATATTTAACATTATTTGTCATATTATCAATTTCTTCATTTGTTAAACGTTCAGTTTCAACAACCTCATTATTAGCTTTTTCAATTGCAGCAGTAATTTTTAATTCATCAAATTGGACTTCTTTACCATTTCTTTTAATAATCTTCATTCTTTCTTCTCCTCCCTTTTACTACAGAAATAACAACAGTCTCTATATATTTTTACACATTTTTACTGTGTGATTTTCTTAAGTGCCTTAAGTTTAACATAACTTCATATCAAAAAAAAAGCGATATGTTCTATAACTTACAAATATTTTTATTTACAAAGAAAATCAAAAAATATTGAGACTCAATACTTTTTGATTTTAATATCATTTATATTTCAACAACGTCTTATATTATACTCTATTTTTCGTTATATGAAAAGATTATTCTCATAAATATTTAATCTATAATTCCTTATAAACTTAAAAGCCCATATTAATACACTTATATAAAATAAATTGACTTATCATATGCAAAACTTATAAAAACAAATAACTGAAAGTATTCATTTTTAATAAAAAATTGTTATATATAAATATTCAATCCATATATAACAACCTTTTTATCATTTAATTTTTAATACTTAATTTCAAATGATCTTTCATCATCTAAAACTTTTAAAATTTCTATATCCATATGATCAATGCGAATATATGAATCACTATGTAAATAACGAACCAAATCTCTTATATATTCTTCTTCTCCTTGAAAAATCGCCTCAACATGACCATCATAAGTATTCCTAACCCAACCTGTTAATTGATATTGAATTGCTTTTTGATAAGTTGTAAAACGAAAACCTACACCTTGTACCCTTCCATAAAATAAATAATGTTTTCTCACAATCATAAAATCACCTTCTTATAATTATCATATAAAAAAGATTATATCAATTCAATGAAAAGATATAATCCTTCAATTTATTATTTATAATTTTTAGCAAAGTTCCAAGTATCACGACACATATCTTCCAATGTTTTTTCTGCAACCCAACCCAATTGTTCCTTTGCTCTAGTTGGATCAGCATAACAAGTTGCTATATCTCCTGGTCTTCTTTCTTTTATTTCATAATTTACTTTTACATGATTCACTTTTTCAAAAGCATGAACAATTTCTAAAACACTATAACCTCTACCAGTTCCTAAATTACAAATATGAACACCTGGCTCTTGATATTTCTCAATAGCTAAAACATGTCCTTTTGCTAAATCTACAACATGAATATAATCTCTTACTCCTGTTCCATCTGGTGTATCATAATCATCTCCAAAAATACCCAAACATGGCAATTCACCTGTTGCTACTTTCATAATATAAGGCATTAAGTTATTTGGAATACCTTTTGGATTTTCTCCAATTAATCCTGATTCATGTGCTCCTATTGGATTAAAATAACGTAATAAAGTAACAGACATATTTGGATTTGCAAATTGTACATCTGTTAAAACCCTTTCCATCATTGCCTTACTTGTTCCATATGGATTTGTTGTTTCTCCTAAAGGACAATCTTCTGTTAAAGGGACAACTTTTGGATCACCATAAACAGTTGCACTCGAACTAAATACAATGCTATTGACTTGATATTTTTTCATCATTTTAGCCATAATCAATGTCGTCATTAAATTATTTTCATAATATTCAATAGGCTTAGCCACTGATTCTCCAACAGCTTTAAATGCCGCACAATGAATAACAGCATCTAATTGATTTTCTTTAAATACATTTTCTGTTTTTTCTTCATCTAAAATATTAAATTCATAGAATTTAACTCTTGTCCCAGTTATCTTCTCAATACTATCTAAAACCTCTGGTCTTGAATTTGAAAAATCATCAATTACAACAACATCATGACCAGCTTCAATCAATTCTACACAAATATGGCTACCAATATAGCCTGTTCCTCCAGCAACTAAAATATTCATTTCCCGTTTCTCCTTAAATAATTTTCAAAAATATCTCTTATTATATCCTTACTTGCAACACCTTCATGTAACTTAATATCATTATCATAAAAACAAGGCACATAAAAATAATCATAAGAGTCAGCTAATTGACTTTCTTTTGCTTCATCAATAAGTTCTATTGGAATTTCCTTATACAATGGATTTTCCTCACACAATTCTTTAATCCACTGTCTTGCACGTCGACAATGAGGACAATTTTCTAAGATAAATAATTTCATGGTAATAACCTCATTGTTTTTATGACAATTGGTGTATGTGGACAATCTCTAAAATCTCTAGATACATTAACAATTTCATCAACAACATCTAATCCTTCAATAATTTTCCCAAATGCTGCATAGTCTCCATCTAAATGTGGCGCATCTTCATGCATAATAAAGAATTGTGATGATGCTGAATCTTTAATCATTGTTCTTGCCATTGAAAGAACACCTCTTGTATGCAATAAAGAATTTTCTATCCCATTACTTTTAAATTCTCCCTTAATAGCCTTTGTTTCTCTTGGTGTCATTGTTTCATCCATACCACCACCTTGAATCATAAATCCAGGAATAACTCTATGAAAAATCAAGCCATCATAAAAGTTTTTTTGAATTAAATCAATAAAATTTTGAACTGTTATTGGTGCGATTTCAGGATAAAGTTCTCCTTTCATGATTTTTCCATTTTTCATTTCTATTTCAAATTTGATTTTTTCCATGACTATCTCCTATTCTTCTTTGTCTTCAATCATACGGTCTGCATCAATAACCATTGCTGTTTCTTTCTTTTTCCTTAAGTAAAAGCGTATTGCAAAAAATAAAACAACAATTCCTACAAGTGTTAAGAAAATATAAAAAATCTTTTCCATTTGTTTAAATTGATATGCAAAAGCAACAGTTAAACATAAATTAACAATCAATAATGCTCCTGTTGTTTTAATTCTTTGATTATACAAACAATCTAATGCCACAGCACTGGCAATAAACATTCCAATAATCAAACCAACTTCCATGTTGATCCCTCCTTATTCTTATCATACCATCTTTGCAAATAAATTTCATTATATTTATTATGTAACCGTTTTCATCGTTAAAAAAATATGATAGAATAAAAGAAAGAAAATCTTAAAAAGGAGGATGATAGAAATGAGAACTTATCATTCAAACGAAATTGGTAATGTTGTAGTGTTAGGTCACTCAGGGAGTGGCAAAACCAGCGTTATAGAAGCAATGGCTTATAGGGCTGGTATTTCAAATCGAATTGGGAATATTAAAGATGGGAATACAATTAGTGATTATTCTCCAGAAGAAATCCAAAAACAATCATCTGTTGGATTATCAGTTATTCCATTAGAGTGGAATCATTGTAAAATCAACATCTTAGATACTCCAGGTTCTTTTGATTTTGTAGGTGAAGTAGAAGCTGCATTAAAAGTTGCAGAAAGTGCTTTAATTGTTGTTCCTGCAACAAGAGGTATTAGTGTTGGTACAAAACAAGCTATGCATCAAGCACAAGACAAGGGAAAAATGATTTATATAAGTGGTTTGGATTATCCAAATGCTGAGTACAAAGAAAAGTTAGAAGAATTAAAAATGACTTATGGAAAAGCAATAGCACCTATCCAAGTTCCTATTATGGAAGGCAATAAAATGGTTGGATATGTTAATGTCGCGAAAATGGAAGGACGTTATTTTGAAGGTGAACAGACTCATGCTTGCCCTATTCCAGATAATATGTGGGATGAAATTATGCCTATTAAGGATATGATTGATGAAGCAGTTGCTAATACTAATGATGAATTATTAGAAAAGTATATTAATGAAGAACCTTTTACTAAAGAAGAAATTTCATGGGCATTAAGACAAGGTGTCATGAATCATAGTTTAATTCCTGTTCTTTGTGGAACAAATCAAATTGGTATTCAAATCGTTTTAAATTCTATGGTTGCATTCTTTAGTGCTGCTGGTGATATGGTTAATTCAATGGTTGTTAAAAATATTGATACAGATGAAGATGATTTAATTGGTTTTGATGAATCATTAGCACCATCATTATTTGTATTTAAAACAATTGCTGATCCTTTTGTTGGAAGAATATCTTTATTAAAAGTATGTACTGGTCATATTTATACAGGTATGTCTTTATATAATGTTCAAAAAAAAGAAGTGGAAAAAATTAATAAGCTTTATATTATGAAAGGAAAAGATTTGATTGAAGTTGATGAATTATGTGCAGGTGATATTGGTGCTTTATCAAAATTAACATATACACAAACAAATGATACTTTATGTACTTTAGATTATCGTATTGTTTATGAACCTATTCATTTCTCTCATCCTTATTTTGGTAAATCTGTTATTCCTGTAGGAAAAAGTAATGAAGAAAAGATTACAAATGCTATTTCCAAATTATTAGAAGAAGATCAAACATTAAAGTTTGTTAATAATCCTGAAACAAAGCAACAATGTTTATATGGTTTGGGAGATATTCATATTGATACAGTTGTTACAAAACTTAAAACAAGATTTAAAATAGATGTTAAATTAGATAATATTATTATTCCTTATAGAGAAACAATTAGAGGTAGTGTAACACACAGATATAAATATAAAAAGCAATCTGGTGGACATGGACAATATGGTGATGTTGAAATCACTTTTGAGCCTTCACACGATTATGAAAAACCTTATATTTTTGAAGAAAAGGTTTTTGGTGGAGCTGTTCCTAAAGCTTATTTCCCTGCTGTGGAAAAAGGACTTATTGAAGCAACAAAAACAGGTGTTTTAGCTAATTATCCTGTTTTAGGATTAAAGGCAACACTTATAGATGGTTCTTATCATAGTGTTGATTCTTCTGAAATAGCATTTAAAACAGCAACAATTATGTGTTTTAAAGAAGCCTTACCAAAAGCAAAACCTACTTTATTAGAACCATTTGTAACTTTACATGTATATATAGCTGAACAATATACAGGTGATATTATGAGCCATTTTAATAAAAAACGTGCTCGTGTCATGGGAAGTGATATTTTAGAAGATGGTATGATTAAAATTACTGCCGAAGCTCCTCAAGCTGAAGTTATGAACTATGCTGTTGATTTGAGATCAATGACACAAGGACAAGGATTCTTTGATATGGAGTTTTTGGGATATGAATTTGCTCCTGATCTTGTTCAAAAACAAGTTATTGAAGCTAGGAAATAAGGGATTTATCCCTTTTTCTTTTACGCTATAAAAACTTTGATTTTTCTAAATATTAATATATTGTTTATTCAGAAAATATTTTTATAATTTTTTATAGAAAGACTTAAAACTATACCCAATAATATAAATTACCATTTTTTAGAAAAAGAACACAAAATTTTTATAAAAAGATTAAACATCTATTGACACACCTAAAAAAGATATTAAAATAATAATTAACTTATATTTATTAAAAAGGAGGAATGTTTTTTGAATAAAAAGAAATTATCTATTGGACTTATAACATTAAGTTTAATAACAACTTTTTCATTAACGACTCTAACAAAAGCAGAAGACTTTACAGGAAAAGAAGAAAAATATATTAAATTATGCTCATCTTCAAAACTTACAAATAAACAACAAAAAACTTGTAAAGAATTTAATACATACCTTAATGATAAAAATAAACAATTAAACAAAGAATCAAAAGAAACAAAAAAAGAAGTTAAAGAAACTAAAAAAACAATAGAAAATATAGAAAAAGAACTTTTAGAATATTCAAAAAGGATTAGTGAAGCACAAAAAGAATTAACATATGTTAATAAAAGTATTCAATCATTAAATCAAAAAGTAAACAAGAAAAAGATTGTAAACCTTTTCTTTTTCTTGTATAATAAAAACTATTGTTTTTTAGGAGGGTTTTACATATGATCCAGTATCGTGCATTAGACTTAGAAGAAATAGAACGGGATTTATTCCGGGATTTTATCCGCCACCAGAAAGTAACCGACTGCTGGCGGAAAGAAAATACGTCATGGGTAATTAAAAGCGACCCATTTATTGATGACTGGTCCGAAAACGACTACCA
>OFGE01002462.1_pt1 | contig 13618 bp, 9 predicted proteins | sample 1521681 | NCBI WGS metagenome assembly OFGE01 (sample SAMEA3504093, study PRJEB24116) | mouse gut metagenome | biome: mouse gut; feature: mouse-associated habitat; material: faeces | place: Denmark | collected 2011 | reverse complement strand
CTTGAACTTGGGGGCCAGCATACCCTTCATGGCCGCCTCGATGTCCTCGATCGCCTGATAGATCACCTTGTAGAGGCGCACATCCACACCTTCCCGCTCCGCAACGGTCTTCGCCTGGGCATCCGGTCTCACGTTAAAGCCGATGATAATTGCCGAAGATGCGGAAGCCAGCGATACGTCCGATTCGTTGATCGCGCCCACGCCGCCGTGAATGCACTTCACCACCACTTCCTCGTTGGACAGCTTCACCAGAGACTGTTTCACCGCCTCCACGCTGCCCTGTACGTCCGCCTTTACAATCAGGTTCAGCTCCTTCAGACTGCCCTCCTTGATCTGGGAGAACAGGTCGTCCAGGGACATCTTGCTCTTGGTCTCCTCCAGCATTTTCTCCTTGTTCTGGGCAAGGTAGGTCTCCGCATAGGACTTGGCCGTCTTGTCATTCTCATGGGCCAGGAAAACTTCTCCTGCGGTGGGCACGTCTGACAGCCCCAGTATCTCCACGGGCATAGAAGGCGTTGCCTCCTTTACTCTTCTGCCCTTGTCGTCTATCATGGCTCTGACCTTGCCGTAGCAGGCGCCTGCGGAGATAAAATCTCCCACATGGAGGGTTCCCTTCTGCACCAGAACCGTTGCCACAGGTCCCCTGCCCTTATCCAGCTCGGCCTCGATAACCAGCCCCCTGGCCCTTCTGTTGGGATTGGCCTTCAGCTCCATAATGTCCGCTGTCAAAAGAATGGTCTCCAGCAGCTCCTCGATACCCTGTCCGGACTTGGCGGACACCGGCACAAACTCCGTGTTTCCGCCCCAGTCGGTGGCGATCAGCTCGTACTCCGTGAGCTCCTGCTTCACCCTCTCGATATTGGCGGACGGCTTGTCGATCTTGTTCACCGCCACCACAATCTCCGTGCCTGCAGCCTTGGCATGGCTGATGGCCTCAATGGTCTGAGGCATAACGCCGTCGTCCGCCGCCACCACCAGGATCGCAATGTCCGTGGAGTTGGCCCCGCGCATACGCATGGCGGTAAAAGCCTCATGGCCGGGGGTATCCAGGAAGGTAATCTTCCTTCCGCTCACATTCACAGTATACGCACCAATGTGCTGCGTAATACCCCCTGCCTCCCTGTCGGTAACATTTGTCTTTCTGATGGTGTCCAGAAGGGAGGTCTTGCCGTGGTCCACATGTCCCATGACGCAGATGACGGGAGGCCGCTCCACCAGGGAAGCCTCGTCCTCCTCCCCTTCCTTCAGCAGTTCCTCGATTACATCCACCTTGACTTCCTTCTCGCAGAGAATGTCGTGTTCCATGGCAATGTTCTCCGCGTCCTCGTAGGAAATCTCCTGGTTCACGGTGACAATCTTGCCCTCCAGGAAGAGCTTTTTCACCAGCATGGCAGGGGGCAGCTTCATCTTGTCTGCCAGATCCTTGATGGTGATGCGCTCCGGAAGTACGATCACCTTGATCACTTCTTCCGCCGCTTCTTCCTTCTTCTTCTCAGGCCGGATAAATCTGCCGGGCCTGTTCTTTACCGCTTCGTCCTCCTCGTAGATATGGTCTTTCTTGGAGCGCTTGCTCTTCTCCTGGCTGCTTGCGCGCCTCTTTTCTTCCTCGCGCTTCTTCTCCATATCCTTTGCAGGAGACTCTCCGCCGAAGCCTTTGCCCGGTTTATTGTCTCTAAATCCGCCTCCCGGTCCGCCATTGCCGCGGCCATCGCGCGGTGCACCGTTAAAGCCGCGGCTGCCCCCCGGACCACCGCCAGGACCGCGCCGCTCACCCGGAGCGCCTCCCATGCCAGGCCTGCCGCCTCTCTGATATCCATTCTGCCTGTCGCCCTGGGTTCTGGCATTCTGGCCGTCACCTCCTCTTGACTGGTACTGTCCGGTTCTGCCGCTGCCGCCCTGGTAGCTGCCCTGGCCTCTGCCGTCCCGTCCGTCCTGACCGCGGCCTCCCTGATAGCCGCCCTGGCCTCTGCCGTCCCGTCCGTCCTGGCCGCGGCCTCCCTGATAGCGTCCGTCCCTGGCAGGTCTGTCCTGACCGCCGCCCTGGTACCTGTCGTTCCTGGGCCTGTCACCCTGGGGCCTGTCGTTTCTGGATCTGTCGCCCCTGTCTTCTCTGGGTCTGTCGTTCCTGGGTCTGTCGCCCTGGTACCTGTCATCCCTGGGCCTGTCGCCCCTGTCTTCTCTGGGTCTGTCGCCCTGAGGCCTGTCATTCCTGGGCCTGTCATTCTGTGCCCTGTCGTTTGCAGGCCTGTCATTCTGTACCCTGTCACCCTGAGGCCTGTCGTTCGCGGGCATTTCCGCCCTGGCTGCCTCAGTCTTCTTCACCTGCTGCTCTGCCTCACGCACAGCCTGGGTCTGGCGGTTCTCCGCCGGTTCAGGACGGGGAGCCTTGGTCTGGGGCTTAGGGGGCACCATCTGCACCGCGGGCGTGGGAGAAGGAGGAGTCAGGGGCCTGATGGGCTGGCGCACCGGCGCACTGGCCTGGGTTCTGCCGCGGCCTCCCTGTCCACGATTCTGCCCGCCCTGGGAGCGGTTCTGGCCGCCCTGAGAACGGTTCTGACCATTCTGATTTCCCTGGCCGCCCTGCCTCCTGTTCTGGTTATTCTGACTATTCTGGCCGCCCTGATTGCCCTGTCCCCCCTGGCGTCTGCCGTTTCCGCCCTGCCCGGAGCGCTGTTCCTTCATCTCCGAGTACTGGGGATTGCTCACAATGATAAGCTTTTTCTTCGGCGTGTCTGCTGCATTCTTTGCCTGCTTTACGGTTTCCTGCTTTACAGCTTCTTCCTTACCTGTTACTTTCTTCTCCAATTCTTTCTTTTCCAACTCTTTCTTATCAGATTTTATTTCAGATTTCATTTCGGGTTTTATGGTTTTTTTCTCCGTTCCTTCTCTGCCGGCCTCCGGCCCGCCGGGTCCTCTGCCCGAGGACGGCTGTCCGGGGGATTCCCTGGCCTCGCCCTCAGGTTTCCGGGATGGTTCTTTGGCTTTTGCTTCCGCTCCAGGCTTCCGGAGAGGTTCTTTTTCAGGTTCCCGCTTTGAGGGAGCTGCCGCCTTTGCATCGCCGCTTGGGGCGCCCCCGCCAAATGCCTTCCGCACCAGCCGGGCAGCATCCTCGTCCACAGAACTCTGTGCAGCCTTCGCCTCAACTCCCTTTCCCTGCAGGAAGCTCAGAATATCCTTGTTCTGCACATCCAATTCCTTTGCAAGCTCATGTACCCTTATCTTCGCCATGCTCTCCTCCATTTCTGCCATTGACGGCGCATTGCTTCTCTTCCAGTTGCTTTATAATGGCATCCGCTAATCCTGCGCTGCATATGCCCATGGAGGACCGCATGTCTTTCCCAATTGCCCTGCCCAGTTCTTCTTTCCTGCCGAAGACCGCGAAGGGCACCCCATAATAGGAACACTTATTGGTAAATAACTTTCTGGTATTCTCCGATGCATCTTCCGCTATGATCACCATCATGGCGGAGCCTTTCCTGACTGCCTCCAGGGTTTGAAATTCGCCGCTGACGAGATTATGCCCCCGCATGGCAATCCCTAAAAGCGATAGAACCTTACTCTGCTTCAAGCCTCTCAAACTCCCCCTCTAAACTGTCATATACTTCTCTTGGTATGCTCATCTTAAACGAACGCTCCAGGCCCCTGTTCTTCCGGGCCAGCTGCAGGCACTCCCTGCTCATACAAACATATGCGCCTCTTCCATTCTTCTTGCCTGTTGTATCCAGGCATATCTCATTTTCGGCTGTCTTCAGGACTCTCATCATATCCCGCTTTCCCTTCATCTGTCCACAGCCCGTACACTGCCTCATAGGAATTTTTTTCGCCATCTGCCCACTCACCTCGTTCCTCAGCCCGGAAGAGCCGCTGGTTGTCCCTGCCCTGGGTTCCTTTTACCGCATATCCGATTTACCCCTCCGCTGAAATCTCCCCGGTCTCATCGGAAACTGGCTGTTCATCTCCATCTCCTTCACCGGGTACACTCTCCTGCTCTGCGCCATGCTGGAGTTCCGCCGATTCTCCTGCCGCCGCATCCTCCTCATACTGGCTGTTTCCACTGTATTCGGACTCTTCGGCCTCTCCTGCTGCCTCCTCATATTCACCGGCGGCGCCGTACTGGAGCTCCCCGGGTTCTCCCGCCTCATTCTCCTCATACTGGCTGGCTGCGCCGTATGGGGATTCTACAGGTTCTCCTGCCGCATCTTCCTCCTGCTGGATGACTCCGCTGTATTCGGGCTCTCCTGCCGCCCCCTCCTCATATTCATTGGCGGCGCCGTATGTGCTCCCCTCATATTCCCTGGATGTACCATATCCGTTCTCCTGCTCCCCAAAGTCCTCGTATGACTCATAATCGTCATACTCTTCATAACCCTCATCCATATAATCCTCATACCGGAATCCGGGAGCATCTTTGGCCTGGGTCTCGGATTTGATATCTATCTTATAGCCAGTCAGCCTGGCGGCAAGCCTGGCGTTCTGCCCCTCCTTGCCGATGGCCAGCGACAGCTGTCCGTCAGGAACCACCACCTTGGCCGTCTTCTCGTCCGGGTCGGCAAACACAGTGACGATCTTGGCGGGTGAGAGCGCATTCTGAATCAGGTTTCCGGGATTGTCATTCCAGTTTACAATGTCTATCTTCTCCCCACGCAGCTCATCCACAATGGCATTCACCCTGGCTCCGTTCATGCCCACGCAGGCGCCCACCGCGTCCACATTGGGATTGTTGCTCCACACGGCGATCTTGGTACGGCTGCCGGCCTCCCGGGCGATACTTTTAATCTCCACAGTGCCGTCCCGAATCTCCGTCACCTCGGACTCAAACAGCCTTTTCACAAGCTCCGGATGGGTGCGGCTCACATTGATACGGGGACCCTTGGGCGTGTTCTTTACCTCCAGAATGTATACTTTGATACGTTCTGTTGGCCGGAACACCTCTCCCTTCACCTGCTCGCTCTCGCTGAGCATGGCATCGGCCTTGCCCAGGTTGATGCTGACGTTTTTCCCCAGATAACGCTGCACCACACCTGTCACAACCTCCCGTTCTTTTTCATAGTATTGATTAAATACAACGCTCCTCTCCTCCTCGCGGATTTTCTGGAGGATCACGTTCTTCGCATTCTGGGTGGCAATGCGGCCGAACTCCTTTGATTTAATCTCCACATGAATCATATCACCAACCCGGGCTCTGGAGGAAATCTCTTTCGCATCTTCCAGGGATATCTGCAGTACAGGGTCTTCCACGTCGTCAGCCGTGAGCACGACCTCTTTCTCCGCATATACCAGAAAATCACAAGTCTCCCTGTTAATCTCAACACGCATGTTGTCCGCCTTGCCAAAATGGTTCTTGCAGGCGGTCAGCAGCGAGTTCTCAATGGCCTCAAACAGGGTCTCCTTGCTGATCTCCTTCTCCCTTTCCAAAATGTCAAGCGCTTCCATCATTTCCTTGTTCATTATTTCCTCCATTCTGGCTGTCCGCCAAACCCAAGTGTCCACGGCATTTCTCCCGGCCGCGCTGCAGAATATGTCTCAAAAGTCAATTGCCAGACGGATCAGGGCTACCTCCGCCCGCCGGAAAGTCCTGGGGACGTCTCCCTCCAGGATGGTGATGCTGTCCGTGTCAAATCCCTCCAGGGTGCCGGAAAAATCTCTGCACTTCTCCACGGGCTTGTAAAGGCGGACTTCCACCTCCCGGCCCAGGCTCGCCTGCAGGTGCTTATCCTTTTTCAGGGTGCGTCCAAGTCCCGGGCTGCTGACCTCCAGGTTGTACGCATCCGGGATAAAATCCTCCCTGTCCAGCTGCTCGGAGAGAGCGCGGCTTACCGTCTCACAGTCCAGAATCCCCACTCCCTCCGGCTTGTCAATATAGACCCGGAGGCAGTAGGTCCCTCCCTCTTTCACATACTCCACATCGTATATGGTCACGCCGCCGGCCTCGGCAATGGGCCTCAACAGCTCCTCTGTCCTTGCTTCGTACTCTTCCCTCCGGGACATCTGCAACCTCCAAAAAATTTCTCTAACATGCAAGTAAGAGTGGCCTCCGGGCCACTCTTACTCTAATTATCATCGTTTACAGACAAAGTATAAACCCAAATCCAGGAAATGTCAACACTTTGGGCCAATAACTATATAAAAAATCCGGCGGAAACCTTGCAAAACAGGTCCCTCTGTTAACATACACACTATATAGAAATCGGTCTAAATGACAGTTAAATCCATTTTTTTAATGGATTTGTATGCGCATTTATGCTACAATCTAAAGAAGCCGCACCACGCGGCAAACAAAATGGGGAAGCAACTTAAATCCCTGACAGGAGGACAGCATATGGCACTTAAAAAAATGGTTCCGGGCGGAGGCGGGGAAAAATATATTCTCCGGGAACAGCGCACAGGGGATGAATCCATCGTTTACTTTACAAAGGATCTCTCCGCTGAGGGTCTGCAGAAAATTTTTCAGAAGGTCAAAAGCCGGCTCTCCGGCAAAATTGCCGTAAAACTTCACACCGGCGAGAAAAACGGCCCCAATATCATCCCGCGCCCCTGGGTCAGGGAACTGCTTGCAAAAGAAATGTCGGAAGCAGTCATTGTGGAAACCAACACCTACTACGAGGGAGACCGCTACACCACCCGACAGCACAGGGAAACCCTCCAGGTCAACGGATGGACCTTCTGCCCGGTGGATATCCTGGACGAGGACGGCACCGTCAGCCTGCCTGTGAAGAACGGCAAATGGTTCAGCGAGATGTCAATGGGGAAGAACATTGTAAACTATGACTCCATGCTGGTGCTGACCCATTTCAAAGGACACACCATGGGCGGCTTTGGAGGCTCCGGAAAAAACATCGGCATTGGCTGCGCGGACGGAAGAATCGGAAAGGCGATGATCCATACCACCCCTGGTTCCGATAACATGTGGGATATCTCCAAGGAAGAATTTATGGAGCGGATGACAGAATCCGCCAAGGCCGTGACAGACTATTTCGGCCAGAATATTGTCTACATCAATGTTCTTCGGAACATGTCCGTCTCCTGCGACTGCGAAGGCACCGCCGCAGAACCGGTGGCCACGCCCAATATCGGCATTGTGGCTTCCACGGACATCCTGGCTGCCGATCAGGCCAGCGTGGACCTGGTCTATGCCCTGAAAGAAAGCGACCATAAGTGTCTGGCAGAGCGCATGGAAAGCCGCCACGGATTCCGTCAGCTGACTTATATGAAGGAGCTTGGAATGGGAAACGACAGATACAGCCTTCTGGACATTGACCAGGAAGACCTCCCCATATCCCTTCAGGAGGCGGTGGCGGATGTGGTGCCCTTCTCCTAAGTATACTCCAATCTGCAGTATTTTGGGCCAAAGGACAGTCTCCTTTGGCCCGGATCTCTCACATCCTGCGCCCCCATGTTCAAGGTACCCGGCGCGGTCGGATTAGTAAAAATTCATTCTCTGCAGATAATGGCTCTCAAAGTCCGGCTCCAGCGCAAGGTTGATCACCTCTGTTCCCTCCGCAGTCTTCTCAAGCATCCTGCCCACTGTCAAACCTGCAAACAGTTCCCGCCCTGCCCGCAGAGCCCCTGCCAGAGCTGTATTTCCCCCCGGAAAAGCTTTTTCCGCCAGCAGACGCGGCAGAAGCCCAATCCTGGCGGCCGCCCGGGGGTTCAGATAATAGCCAAATCCCCCTGCCAGCACCACTCTGTCCACCTGCCGGGGCTCAATGCCATACTTCTGCAGCAGGACTTCCATACCCGCTGCAATGGCTCCTTTTGCCAGCTGCACACTCCGAATCGCCTGCTGCGTCACCAGAACATTGCCGATGCGGATACCCTCTTCAAAAAACTCCGGCGCCAGCAGGCCTGTCCCGTCCACAATCCCTTCCTCCAGAAGCACCGCCAGAAGCCCCACCATGTCCGCTCCCCATATTCCTCTGTTGGCACCGCCTTCAAAGGCAGGCCCTGCGGCAGTGGCACAGGCAATCCTCCTGCGGCAGTTCCCCAGCACCATCTCACCGTTGGTGCCCAGATCCACAAGCAGTGTGATCTCTTCCCTCTCCGCCATCCCGCAGGCATGCACCCCCGCCGTGATATCCCCACCCACAAAGGCGGACATCCCCGGAAATACAAAGCAGGGAACCCCTGCAGCCTCCGTCACCGCTGCAGACAGGTGCCCTGCCGTAAAAGGAGCACGGCCCAGCTCCACACTGTCCCATCCCATCAGAAGATAAGTCATGGCCGTGTTGGCCGCCAATACCATGTACAGGCTTTCTCCCTCCTGCAGAAGCCTTCCGAAGCGCCGCACACCCTTTTCCAGAATGCCCCGCACCTGCCTGTACATCTCCTCCCGGCATGTTTTGTCTTCCGCCGCCTGGATTCTGGACAGCACATCCGCCCCGTACACGGCCTGAGGATTGAGAGCCACATACCTGTCCGCCACACTGCCGTCCTCCCGGTACAGAAGCATTGCTATGGTGGTGGTGCCCACATCCACGGCCGCCAGTCGCCTGCCGCAGCCCCCCAGGGGACGGCTCTTTCCTCCCAGGGCATCCCCTGCCAGCACCTGCAGCACTCCTGCCTCCCTGCCTGATCCGGGCCTCCCTGCTGCCCACCGGGCACACCCGGCGTCCGCCGAACCGTCCACCGCTGAGCCAGATTCCCCCAGCCTGTCAGCCGTTCCCCCAGAGCCCGCCTCCCGGAACGCCGTCCCCGGTACCGCCATCCCCACAGAGGCTGCGCCGGACGGACGCACCCCCGGGCACAGGCCGCATCCTGTACAGATCTCACAGCGCAGGCCCCTCTTCCGGCTAGACAAACTGATTCCTCTCCGGGTCATAATGGTAGTCTATCCTGGCCAGCGTTTCCACAATCTGCTCCCTGTCCCCATCCAGGTCCTGGCAGAGAAGCTCCAGACTGCCGTATCTGTCCCTCAGTTTCGTATTGACAACACTCAAAAGCATAACCGGATCTTTTGGCAGCATGCCGCACCCCTTTCTCCCACATGAATACACCATTTTCTTCCTAAGACAGCGTTACTTGGAAAGATAAGGGGCCGTATCCGCCTTAATCTGCTCGCCGTACTTCTTCACACTGTCTGTCACCTTATAATCTTCATCGCCGAACAGGAACTGATGCAGCCACACCACATTGCTCTCCAGATCCACAGGGATAACACAGTCACCCTTGGCCCCCATTCTTGCAGTGGTTCTCATGCTGCTCTGAGGGAAGCCGTCCTCCTCTACAATCCTGTAGTTGGCAATATTGCCTATCAGAGCAAGAATGTCCTCCGAGTCAATGCTGGTGTAGACATCCCCGATGCAGTCGTTAAACACCTGGGTCAGCGTGGCAAGATCCGCCTTTTTCGCCTGCTCTTCAATGGCCATGATCACTTCCCTCTGCCGGGCCGCACGCTTAAAATCATCCCCCTTGGTCTGGCGGATACGGCAGTATGCCGTGGCCTGAAGACCATTCAGCAGCTGCAGACCTGTCTCCGTTACAGGAACATAATCGCACTTGAGCACTGCCGCAATACTGATCTGATAGTTGTTGATGTGCTTCAGCTCCTCACTGTCCACCTCAATATAGACGCCTCCCAGACCGTCGATCACATGGATCAGCCCCTTGTAGCCCACAGCTACAAAATCCGTAATATCCATGTCCAGATTCATGTTCAGCATCTTAATGGCCTGCTCCGCCCCGCCGTAAGAGTAAGCCGAGTTACACTTCCAGTAATAATCCGTGCCCAGATTCAGGTATGTATCCCGATACACACTGACAAGCTTGATATCCCCTGTGTCAAGATTGATGCTGGCGATCATGGTGGTGTCGCTGCGGCTGTTCATGAAAAGTTCATTGTCCGACTTTGCATCCAGGCCAAACAGCGCCACATTCATGTACCCCTGCATGGTGCCGCCCTCCTCCTTCAGCTGCTGCACCTCCTCATGGATTTCCAGCACCTTGGGATTCAGCGTCGCCACCTTGGGACCCTCGCTGGTCTTGTTCATCACCAGGAACAGCACCACCAGCATAGCCACAATAACCACAATCTCAACGGCAAACAATATATATTTTGCCTTCCTTCCTGCCCCCGCTTTTCTTTTCGTCTCCATAACCTTCTCCTTATTTCTATGAATTATACTTCAGAAAAACACCGTGTCCCCATTATACAGGAAGCTCCCCTGAAAAGATTGAAGGGTTTTTTGAAAATTTCTTAAATTTTTCTGTAGATTCTTTAAGATGTAATAAGAAAATATATGCGAAAGCGTGCGTTTGAATTGTCGAAACACAGCGGATATTTCTGCAAAAAATAAAAAAATCCGGCTGTCCTGTAAGAAACAGAACAGCCGGTCGAATCATCAAAGTCGGCGCCGCCACATGTTATATCGCCATCACTTTACGGAGGCCGCCAGCTCCCCCTGCTCCAGGGAGATCAGCACCGTATCCCCCGGCGCCGCGCCGTCCTCCAGGATCATCCTGGCCACCAGGGTCTCCACATGCTTCTGAATATAGCGTTTCAGAGGCCTGGCCCCATATACAGGATCGTAGGCATTTTCCACAATAAACGCCAGGGCCTCCTGGTTGATTTCCAGCTCCAGATCCCTGTCCTCCAGCCGCCGGTTCAGGTCGGCGGTGATCAGGGCAACAATGGCAGTGATATTCTCCCGGGTCAGGGGCTTGAACAGCACCGTCTCGTCCAGCCGGTTCAAAAACTCCGGCCGGAAATGGTTCCGCAGTTCCCCCATCACCCGTGCTTCCGCCTCAGGGGCAATCTCCCCGTCCGGCCGGATGCCCTCCAGCAGATGGCCTGCCCCGATATTGGAAGTCATAATCAGAATGGTGTTCTTAAAGTCCACCGTCCGGCCCTGGGAATCCGTGATCCGCCCATCGTCCAGAATCTGCAGGAAGACATTGAACACATCCGGGTGGGCCTTCTCTATCTCGTCAAACAGCACCACACTGTAGGGCTTCCTGCGCACCGCCTCTGTCAGCTGACCGCCCTCCTCATAACCCACATATCCGGGAGGCGCTCCTATGAGCCTGGACACAGAGTATTTCTCCATGTATTCGCTCATGTCAATGCGCACCATACTGTTCTCGTCGTCGAAGAGAGCCGCCGCCAGAGATTTTGCCAGCTCCGTCTTGCCCACACCGGTGGGCCCCAGGAACAGGAAGGAACCGATGGGCTTGTCGGGATCCTTGATGCCCGCCTTGGACCGAAGGATGGCCTCCGCCACCTTGGTGACTCCCTCGTCCTGGCCGATAACCCTTCTGTGAAGCTCCGCGTCCAGGTGCAGGGTCTTGTTCCTCTCGCTCTCGGTGAGCTTTGCCACAGGGATCCCCGTCCAGCGGGAGATGATCCTGGCAATCTCGTCCTCGGAGACCTTCTCCCGCACCAGACTGCGCTCTGCGGCCCCCTGCTCCTCCTGCTCCAGCTGTTTCTTCAGGGCCGGCAGCCTGCCATAGCGCAGCTCCGCCGCCTTCTCCAGATTGCCCTCCACCTGGGCGCTCTGAATCTCCCCGTTCACCCCGTCGATCTCCTCCCGCAGCCTGGAGAGCTTTTCCACGGAGGCCTTCTCATTGTCCCACTGAGCCTTCCCGGCCGCAAATTCCTCCTTCAGCTCCGCAAGCTCCTTCTGCAGACTGACCAGCCTCTCCTGGCTCATCCGGTCCTCTTCCTTCTTCAGGGCCGCCTCCTCAATCTCCATCTGCATAATCTTCCGCTGCATCTGGTCCAGTTCCGAGGGCATGCTGTCCAGCTCCGTCTTGATCAGGGCGCAGGCCTCGTCCACCAGGTCAATAGCCTTGTCAGGCAGAAAACGGTCGGAGATATAACGGTTGGAGAGCACCGCCGCGCTGATAAGGGCATTGTCCATAATTTTAACTCCATGGTACACCTCATAGCGCTCCTTCAGTCCCCGCAGAATGGACACCGTGTCCTCCACCGTGGGCTCCTCCACCAGAACCGGCTGGAAACGCCTTTCCAGGGCAGGATCCTTTTCAATATATTTCCTGTACTCGTCCAGAGTGGTGGCGCCGATGCAGTGCAGCTCCCCCCTGGCCAGCATGGGCTTGAGCATATTGCCCGCGTCCAGGGCGCCGTCCCCCTTCCCCGCCCCCACAATGGTGTGGAGCTCGTCAATGAAAAGGATGATCCGCCCCTCGCTCTTTTTGATTTCGGTGAGGACGGCCTTTAGCCGTTCCTCGAACTCCCCCCGGAACTTGGCTCCGGCGATGAGGGCTCCCATATCCAGGCTGAAGATCTTCCGGTCCCGGAGGTTCTGGGGCACATCCCCCGCCACAATGCGCAGGGCCAACCCCTCGGCAATGGCGGTTTTGCCCACCCCCGGCTCCCCAATTAACACCGGGTTGTTTTTGGTTTTGCGGCTAAGGATGCGGATGACATTGCGAATCTCGTTATCCCGGCCAATAACCGGGTCCAGCTTATGGTTTTTCGCCAGCTCCACCAGGTCCTGGCCGTATTTGGCCAATACATCGTAGGTATCCTCCGGGCTGTCGGTGGTCACCCGCTGGCTCCCCCGGACGGCGGCCAGGGCGGTGAGGAACCGTTCCCTGGTGAGGCCGAAGCCCTTAAAGAGGCGCTCCACCCCGGATTCCGGGCTTTGGAGCAGAGCCAAAAACAGGTGCTCCACCGAGACAAAATCGTCCTTCATCCCAGCGGCCTGGCTCTCCGCGTCAATGAGGTTTTGGTCCACCTGGCGGGAGACATAGACCTTCCCCGGTTCCCGCCCGCTGCCACTGACTGCGGGAAGCGCGGCCATCAGGGCCGTGGCCTCCCGAATGAAAGTTTCCCCATCCAGACCCATACGGGTGAGGAGCTGGGGAATCAGCCCCCCTTCCTGGGTAAGCAGCGCGCAAAGGAGATGGGGCTGCTCAATCTGCATATTCCCTTGCTCCAGGGCAAGGTCCTGGGCCAGCCGGACGGCCTCCAGGGATTTTTGGGTGTACTTCTGTGCATTCATATCCTTCTGACCTCCCATTTTTAAAAATCCGATGCGTCAGATTTCTCTAAGCAATTTTTATTGTAACACCAAAATTAGCACTCGTCAATATAGAGTGCTAACAGTTTTCAGATTCTTCACAAATACGGGAAGGTGCTCCAGAACAGCCCAGCCGCCCCTCCTATCTCCAGCAGCAGAAGGAGCTGCTGTCCGGTGGCCTCCCCTTCCCCCTCCATCCCGGAAAGCACCCCAGCCAGGGGAAAACCTGCCAGCACCGCCCCCAGAAGGAAGGCCGCCCCGGCCCCCCGGCCCAAGGACAGGGACACTATCCCCGGACCAGCCAGGGCGGCGGCAGCGGGGAAAAACCGCCCCCCATGTCCGGAGCCAGGGGGAAGGGCCAGCCCCAGAAGCAGAAAAGGAAGGGCTATGCCCGTTAAAAGGCCAATTCCCAGCTGGAAGGACAGCTCCGAAAGCTCCAGCCGCCCGGCGCAGGCAGCCAGCAGAGCCAACGTGCCCCAGGAGTATGCCCCAGCCAGGTATCCCCCGCCAATGGCGCTGGAAAACTCCTCCGCCCATCCAGCTGGACACTCCTCCGAAGGCTTTGGGGGGCCTGGGGTCCACTGGGCGCACAGCCCCGCCGCCAGGACAACCCCACCGGTAGAAAGCACCCCCACCGC